>Ga0209985_10003353_pt1 | contig 13699 bp, 8 predicted proteins | sample NOAtaG_FD_187305 | JGI IMG/M metagenome (GOLD analysis project Ga0209985, IMG submission 187305) | Freshwater lake microbial communities from Lake Erie, under a cyanobacterial bloom - NOAA_Erie_Diel6S_1000h metaG (SPAdes) (version 2) | ecosystem: Environmental > Aquatic > Freshwater > Lake ...
TAAAGATGCTAGAGCGTTCTTGATTTCTTTTACTTCTTCTTTCAAGTGTTCGTGCATATTTGCAGTGCATGAAAGAACCTGCACACCACGCACGTAGTTATAGTGCGCACCACGCACCACGCGTCAGCACTTCACCCGAAGACGAATCCCCCGCCCGCCCACGCCGAGATTGAGCCCGCGCAGAACCTGCGCTGCCTTCCGAAAAGGCAGAATCCCCTGGGCGCGGGTTTTCACCGGGACGTTCGTCCCCTCCAAGGCCTTTCATGCTTGGATCGAGTCTACCACGCGGCGCGGGGCCGCCCCCCTTCCCTGTGGAGATTTCATCGTGAAATGGCTTCGTTTCAAGCACGGGTATCGCCCTCGGCTCCGCCGTCAACGTGTTATCCAGACCTTCCTTCACCGCCGCCCCCCGTTTCGTACTCCCGCGTGGGCCGCCGCACGGGCCATTTCCAGCACCACCCGCGCCGCCACCCCCGCACCGTCCGCCGGGCCGAGTCGCTCCAGGGCCTCACGCATTCCGTTCCTACGCCCCTCGTTCGCCATCAGTTCCTCAAGAATCGGACCAACTGCCCGCACGTTCGCCCCAGGTTCGATCAAATCCGTCGTCACCACCGCCCCCTCGCCCAGCCGCTGAGCGTTCAACTTCTGGTGCTGATCCTTGTGGTACGGATAGGGCAGAAAGACCGTGGGCACCCGGTTCGCCCACGCCTCCGCCACCGCGCCCGCACCCGCCCGGCTCAGGGCCAAATCCGCACTCCCCCACCACAGGCCCATCTCTTTGACCAGCGTCTCAACCCGCGCCTCGACCCCGGCGAGTTTGTACGCCCGCCGGAGTTCATCGGCCCCGGCCGCCGGGGCATCGGACGGTGCACGGTCGTTCGCTTCGCCGCACTGGTGCAGCACCTGCCAGGGGTTACTGCGCAGGCACGACGACCGATCGCTCACGAGTTCGAGCAAAAGGCGGTTGATCGAACCGGCGCCGAGGCTGCCGCCGGTGATCATCAGCACGGGCTTCTCGGGGTTGAGACCGAGGCGCCGCTTGCATTCGCGGGCGTCGAGATTCAACGCCGCTCCCGCGCGCACGATCGGGGGCACAACATTCCACCGACGGGCGTACCGGTGCGCAACCGGAAAAACGCTCAGGGCCCGGTGGCACCGACCGGCGATCCAGCGATTCGCCTTCCCCGGCTCGGCGTCGAGATTCACCAGCAGCACGGGCAAGCCCTCGGCCCGTGCCGCCTGCACCGCCGGGGCCGCCACGAACCCGCCCATCGCCACCACCACCAACCGCGCGCCCGAGGCCTTCCCCAACTCTCGGACCAAAGCCCGGCACGCACGAACGCTCGGCCCCCACGAGCGAAGAAAGTTCAACAGCCCGCGCGGGCGGAGCACCACGGGTCGCGCGCCGATGGGCACAAAGTCGGCTTCATTCACCCCCGCGCCGGTGAGCACCGCCTTGTCCACCGCGCGGTCGGAGCAGACAAAGACACAACGCGTCAGGGCGTGCATCTGTCGAAGCCGCTCGGCGATGGCCACACCGGGATAGAGGTGCCCGCCCGTGCCGCCGCCGACGAAGACCGCAACGACGGGATCGCGCGACAGACCATCAGCGTCGGCGGGGAGGGCGGGCGCGGGTTGGTCGCTTTGCGCGGTGGGCATCGGTGGGTCAGGGCGGTTGAGGGGAGCATGTATATCCGCCAACGGGGCGGTTGGGCTTTGATAAACAGGTTTTCACATTGTTTTTCGCGCGCGGCGAAGTGACCAGGCAGAAACTGCCCGCGTCGTGCTGCTGTGCTCTTCAGCAGCTTCGCGTCATCCCGCTACGATCCTCGCGGTGCAGCGCGCACGCGGCTTGGCGGCAAAGTCCGACGGCGCGATGTCTTGCGGGCGTGGCGGAACTGGCAGACGCGCGGGACTTAGGATCCCGTGGGCTCACCCCCGTGCAGGTTCGATTCCTGTCGCCCGCATTCCGGCCCCCGATCACACGCCACGCTGCGGTGATCAAACGCGCCGTCGGCACAACCGGCGCAGGCCTCACAAACCGCACAGACCGCCCAGCCGCGCACATCGGCCCATGCCGACCGATCGCCCTGATCGATCCGCGCAATGGTCCGTCGCGATAAAAAACCGAGGGTTTTCTTCGTGGTCGACTGGATCACGCGCGGTCTCGGACCGAAGTTCGTGGAACCCCTCGGTCGCGCGGCCGTCATGGTCGCGGCCCGCACGGTGGCTGAACCCAACAGGAGAATGGCGATGGTATCTTTCTGGCGCTCTCTCGGCTCATGCTCGACCCGCACGCTGGCTTTGATCGCGTTGGCGGGGTTGTTGACCCCCGTGGCCGCACGTGCCGCGGATGAGCCCCCGATGCTCGATCTGCCGGCCGGTTCGCTCGACCTTGCCACCGTGCCGCTGGACATCCCGGGCGAGAACCTCGGCCCGCACACGCGAGCGCCCGAGGCACCCAAAACCGACAAGCCCGAACCCGTCAAGCCCGAAGACCGAGAGTGGATCGGGGGCAAGCCGTATCTGGAATGGTCGCGCCTGACGGGTGATTGGGGCGGCGTGCGGACGACGCTCGAAGAGGCCGGGCTCACGCTCAACGCCTCGTACACGCTGGACTGGGCGGGGGTTTGGTCCGGCGGCGTCACACGCCGGGCCTCGACCCGGCACCTGATCGACGTGAACCTTGAGGGCGACCTTGAGAAGCTCATGGGCATCAAGGGCGGGCGCGTCTTTGCATGGTTCCAGGCGGTGGACTCGCGCGATCAGATTCGCTTTGTTGGCAGCGCGCAGAGCACCACGGCCGCCGAGACCGGACGCAACATCCAGCAGCTCTCCGAGCTGTGGTGGGAGCAGAACTGGTTCGACGGCTTGATCCGAACCAAGGTCGGCAAGATCGACAACGTCACCGAGTTCGGGACCATCCGCGCCGCCGCCCTCTTCACCCACTCGGGCGGTGCGGCGGCCCGCACGCTGCTCTTCCAGCCGACGTACCCCGACCCCTCGTTGGGCGCGGTGGTCTTTGTGTATCCGTGCGAGAACTTCTACGCCGGCGCGGGCCTCTTCGACGGCTCGCTGAGCGCCGGGGTCTTTACAGGCGGGCAAGGCCCCAAGTCCGCCTTCGAAGGCTCGGAGAACTACTGGATCAGCGAGGTGGGCATCACCTGGAAGGGGACCGAGTGCGAGCTGCTCAAACCCTTCGGCTCGGGGCGACTGGCGGGCGGGTTCTGGTATCTCTCCGGCGAGCTGACGCGGTTCGACGGCACGCCCAGCAGCAACGCCGAGGGCGGGTTCGTGCTCTTCGAGCAGCAGATCTTCCGGCGCGACGCGAAGGCCGAGACCGACGAACGCGGGCTCTTCGCCTTCGTGCACGGCGGGCTGGTGACGCCGTCGGTCTCGGCGATCGATTACTCGATCGCTGGCGGGCTGACGCTGCGCGGGACGTTCGAGGGTCGCGACGACGACGCGGCGGGGTGCATGTTCTCGCACGCGCACCTGAGCAACGCGACGGGCTCGACGGTCTCGGGGAGTGAAACCGCGTACGAGGTCTTCTATCAGGTGCAGGTGACGCCGGCGCTGACGGTTCGCCCGTACTTGCAGTACATCAACGAACCCTCGGGGAACGCGCCGACGGGGAACGCAACGATCGGCGGCTTGCGGGTTCAGGTGACGTTCTAGAAGACTGTGCGGCGCGGAGAATCGGTGAGCGGGGGAGGGTGCGGGCCGAACGAGGCGAAGACCGAGCGCAAGGTCTTCATGAACCCCTGAGCAGGGGAAGAGGCGGTGATGGTCGCGGTATGGGCGCACTATGGGCGCACGATGCCCGAGTAATCGCATCGGTTGGCGTCATCATCGCCGGTTTTCGGTCGCCTTGAGTCGGTGAGGAGGCGACGAATTTTAAGCCATTTTTGCTCAAGACGCTTGCTCACGCGCAAGGCTTGCATTACATTGACCCCATACCAAGGTGAGGGAGAGAGATATTCCTTCACACTTGGTGCTTCCTCTTGGCAGCGGAAGGCGATTCGCCTTGCGTTAGGTAGTGACATGCGAGGAGAGCGGGCCGCATCCCGTCGGGAGGCGGTGGCTCGGACTTTCGTTGTTGGGGTCCTCGCTCCATGTCACGCGTCAATCGGACAAACAACTCGGGAATGAACGCTTCGGGCGGCGCTGTACACGGTGCCGGCGGGGTGGGCGGTTCGTCTGCTGGTCAATACGGCGAGGGTGTGCAGGGTGTTCCGTCGGGCGGGGAAGTTGCCTCGTTCAGTACGGGGGACTCGGGCGGGGCGGGACGGCTGGTGGGTGAGTCGCCGGCGATGGGGCGGCTGCGGAAGCTCGTCAAGGCCGTGGCGATGAAGGATTGCACCGTGCTGGTGCGGGGTGAGTCGGGGACGGGTAAGGAACTGATCGCGCGGACGGTCCACGAGGAGAGTCGGCGGGCGACGGGCCCGTTTGTCGCGGTGGACTGCACGGGTCTGCGCGACACGCTGCTGGAGAGTCAGCTCTTCGGGCATGTGAAGGGGGCCTTCACGGGTGCGGAGCAGAACACGCTGGGTTTCATCCGGGCGGCCGACGGGGGGACGCTTTTCCTGGACGAGATCGGTGAGCTTGAGCCCAAGACGCAGGCGAAGCTGCTGCGGGTGATTCAGGAGCGGAGTGTGGTGCCGCTGGGCTCGGTGAAGCCGATCCCGGTGAACGTTCGGATTCTGGCGGCGACGCACCGCGACCTGAAGAAGATGGTCACGCACGGGCAGTTCCGCGAGGACCTGTACTTCCGTCTTGACGTGGTGACGGTGCTGGCGCCGACGCTCAGCGAGCGGAAGAGCGACATCGTGCTGCTGGCGGAGCATTTCCTGAAGCAGGTGGCGGAGCTGTACGAAGAGCCGGTGAAGTCGATCACCGCGGAAGCGCGGAAGGTGATGGAGGCGTACGCCTGGCCGGGCAATGTGCGCGAGCTGGCGAACGCCATCGAGCACGCGGTGGTTTTCTGCAAGGGGAACAGCGTCGACATGCTGGACTTGCCCGAGCGGGTGCGGGGGATCGGCGCGGGGAACGCGGGGGCGGCGTTGGATCTGACCGACGGGCCGATCATCACGCTGGAAGCGGCGGAGAAGGGGCTGATCGTGCGGGCGCTGAAGGCCAGCAACGGCAATCAGAGCCGGGCGGCGGCGCTGCTGTCGATCGATCGGCGACGGCTGTACCGCAAGGTTCGCTTGTACGGGCTGAACCACCTGGTCTCGGCTTCGAGCGAGGACTGAATCCGCTGGGGCCCTGGGGTTGGCCGGGCGGTGCGGGGTGGAGCGTGCGGGGTGGTTCCGGGTAAACACGGGTTGGTCGTGCGCGGCGGCCGGGGTGAGTTGGCCTACGCTCGTTCTCGTGTCCACGCTCGGCCTTTCTGTGGGGCTTGGCGTGGGTGTGTATCGGTGTCGGTGGTGACGGCTTTGCCCTTTTCTGACGCTTATGCTGAAGTTCGCGGTCTTTGACAACGATCAGCCGGCCCGCGCGTGGCCGCTCGCGCATGCGCATTTGATCGGGCCTGAGCGGCTGGTGCTGCCGGGCGAGGTGAGCTTTGAGAACGGGCAGATTGTTTGCGTGAAGAAGACCGACGGTGGCGCGGGGGCGGCGGGGCTGGCGCTGCTGTGGCCCATCACACCTCTGGAAGGGATCGGCGGGATGGGCGGCGGGGTGGCGGTTTTGCAGACGTGCTTGCTGCCGCAGCGGACCGAGCCGTATCTGCTCAGCCTTGAGCTTGCGCGTCAGAAGGTGATGACGCTGTTCAACAAGCTCGAAGAGTGGGCCTTGTTCGACATGCAGGCGGGCGAGGCGGTGATGGTGATGATCGAGAAGGCCCGCGTGGCTTTCACGGCGGCTCTGCTGGCCTCGCGCCGTCGCGGCACGGGTGGGAACGCGTACACGGCGGAGGCGGACGCGCTGGCGCGCAAGGCCCTGGGCGTGGCGATCGCCGCGGGCGAGGCTTTGAGCCTCGTGAACGCAAAGGTTCAGCACGCCCGGCGGTGCAGCGGCGAGATGCGCGAGCTGGCGCAGGTCAAGGTGCCCAGCTCGGCCCTGACGGACGACGAAGCGCGGGAAGCACGCGGGGCGATGGTGGGCAGCGCGGGGGTGGTGCTTCCGGAGATGCCCAAGATCGGCGTGCGGGTGCAGCCGGCGGTTTTCAACCCGGCGATCTGCGACCAGATCGCGGCGAACTTTGACTTCGTGTCGATCCCGATGCGCTGGGTCGAGATGGAGCCCAGCGAGGGGAAGTACGCCTTTGCGAAGTTCGACAAGTGGATCGAGTGGGCGGTGACGAAGGCGAAGATGCCGGTGCACGCGGGTGCGGTGATCGATCTTCACCCGCGCGCGGTGCCGGACTGGCTGAGCATCTGGGAGCACGATTACGAAACGCTGCGCGATGTGATCTTTGATCACGTGAAGAACATCGTTACGCGGTATCGCCGAACGGTGAACGTGTGGACGATCTGCAGCTCGCTGAACGTCGGCGGGACGTTCAAGCTGACGTACGAGCAGGCGATCGACCTGACGCGTTCGTGCGTGGCGATCGTGCGGAAGCTTCAGCCCGGTGCGAAGGTTCACGTGGAGATCGCCCAGGCCTTCGGCGAGCACGTCGCGGGCCCGCGCGGGGGCAAGTCGATCCCGCCGGCGCTGTACTGCGAGCTGATGAACCAGACGCAGACGGGGGCCGACGCGTACGCGGTGCGGCTGCAGCTCGGTCAGCATGAGACCGGGCGCGCCATGCGGACGATCGTGGGGATCAGCAACGTGCTCGATAAACTCGCGGCGGCGGAGAAGCCCATCGCGGTTTCGGTCTTCGGGTGTCCGAGCCGAGCGGCGACGGTTGAAGAACTCCCCTCGGCGGCGGCGGACGGCTCGCTCACGCCGGGGTATTGGCGCACGACCGCGGGGGGCTGGACCCCCGAAAGCCAGGCGGACTTTGCCACACATCTGGCGAGCGTCATCGCGGGCAAGCCCTTCGTGCAGAGCCTGTGTTGGCACGAGATCATCGACGCGCCGATGGTCGGCGGGGTGGGCCTGGGTGAGATGCCGGGCGGCGGGCTCTTCACCCAGCAGGGCCAGCCTAAGCCCGTGCTCAAAGCCCTCGCGAACGTTCGAGCGGCGCTGAAAGAGGGCAAGCCACTGCCCGGCACGCTGCGCGTGTAAACGCCGCCGGTCGTGGTAGACTGGGCGGCTGTGGACAAACGCGTTTCTCAAGATATGGACGTTTGGTCCCGCGCGCCGGTGACGACCGACTCGCTGGATATGGACTTGCCCTCGCGGGCCACGGCCATGGACCGCTCCGAGCGCGAGCAGACCAAACCCAAAGAGACGTTCGACGACTCGATCCGCGGGCCGGCGAAGTGGTTCGCGGTGGTGGTGCTGGGTTTGATCGCGCTCGGGGCGGTGGTCTGGTCGGCGTTGTTGAGGCCGCAGACGGTGGTCTTTGTCGAGCGACGTGGTGCAGGCGAAATGGGATTGACCACGGCAGCGAGCGGTGACGAACCCGCGGCGCGAATGGCCGAGGCATCGACCGCGCGATCGGGTTCGACCTCGACCGGCACGACGGCAGCCAAGAAGACCACCAGCAAAGCCGCCGCGCTCATGGGCACGGTGAACATCAACACCGCCAGCGAGGCGGAGCTGCAACTGCTGCCGGGCATCGGGCCCGCGCTGGCGCAGCGCATCATCGCGGATCGACAGAAGAACGGCCCGTACACCAGCGTCGAACAGCTCGACCGCGTTTCAGGGATCGGCGGCAAGAAGCTCGAACAGCTCCGCCCGCACGTGCGTTTAAGCGATGACGACCCGAGCGAGGCAGGGGGTGGCGTATCGCCCGCAAGCGAAAAAGAACCACCAAACGCAATGCCGTAGCTCCGTGCGCTTCTGAGCCGATACACTTACTTGAACAACTTCGCAAAGCCCGATCGGCCGATCGCCCGCTGGGGAATGCCGCATCTCGCACCCCCCCACCCCACCCGGCGCGTTCAGCCCTCGGGGTTGATGCTGCGCTGCGCGTGATCTTCAGCGCCGGCAGCGGGATTGACTGGCCGACGGTTCGTTTTGTTGATGGTTCGACCGATCGTTTGCTCGCACGTTTGCTCTTGCGTTTTCCGCTTCGGCGTCAAGCTCTCTTGCTCCCGCACCCCCGCACCTTCCCCCCCCATCGCCCGCGCCACACTCATCATCAACACCACCCGTGAGCAGCACCGCCGCACCAACCTTTGACCCCGTGGACCTGCTGGCGAAGTCCGGCGCGGTGCACCGTCTCAGTTCGCTGATCGAGCGAACCCGGCGCGTGGTTGTCCGCGGCGGCGCGGGGTCGAGCACGTCGCTGCTCACCGGCGCGCTCTCGCGCACGAGCAAACGCACGGTGCTGCTGGTGACGGCCCACGTGGACGACGCGGACAACGCGGAGGACGAGCTGCGCGGCTTCGGGGTGGCGGCCGTTCGGTTCCCGGCGCTGGAGGTGCTGCCGGGCGAGTCGAGCGCGAGCGTCGATCTCTTGGCGCAGCGGCTGGGCGTGGTCGAGCAGCTCAAGGCGTGGTCGAGTGAAGGGGACAGCGCCGCCGACCGCGGGCGCGTGGTGATCGCGCCGATCCAGGCGCTCATGCAGAGCGTGCCCTCGCAGAATCGGCTCAGCAGCGCGATGATGACGCTGCGCAAGGGCGAATCCCCCGGCATCAAGCGCGTGGTCGATTGGCTGAGCACCGCGGGATACACGCGCACCGACGCGGTGCAGGAACCCGGCGATTACGCCCTCCGCGGCGGGATCCTCGACATCTTCCCACCCGGCGATCCCGGCGCGGGCGACTCGAACGACCCGGGCCTGCTCAGCGGCGGCGCGCCGGTGCGGCTTGACTTCTTCGGCGCCGAGATCGAACGCATCACCGAGATCGACCCCGACACCATGGGCGCCGACCGCACGCTCACCGGGGTGCGCCTCGTCTGCGCCAGCGTCAACACCGTGCTCGAGAAACAAGCCACCGACCCGGGTGTGAGCCTCGCGGAGATGCTCCCAAAGGGCACGGCCGCGGTGCTCAGCGAGGTGATGGAGATCACCGAGCAGGCCCGCGGGTACTTTGAACGCGCCACCGACGCACACGGCATATTCGGTCCGCCGGCGGTCTTTCAATCGCTGCAGAAGCACTGCGCCAGCGTGATCGAAGTGACGGCGATCGGGCAATATGCCGCGGGCGAACGCGACGAGGTGATCGAGCTGCCCGTGAGCCAGCCGCCGGTGCTGGACGACGACGCGGTCAAAGCGGTTGCGCAGCTTACGAGCCTCGCCTCGACCGGATCGGCGGGCGATGACGAAGTGGCGATGGGCCCGCCGCTGCGGGTGATGGTCTTCTGCCAAAACCCCGCGGAGCAATCGCGGCTGCACGAGCTGCTGCGCGAAGGTGCCAGCGGCGCTGCCGATCAGAAGAAGGGCGCCAAGAGCCGCGCGGTCGAGTCCGTCGTGGCGTTTCTCTCGGGCGGGTTCGTTCTTGATGAGTCCGCAGACCGCGCAAACGTCGGCGGCGCTTCGGGCCTGCCCCCCACGCTGCTGATTCCCTACGGCGAGCTGCTGCACCGCTTCACGGTTCGGCGTCGCGCCAGCGGCGGGCGGCACTCGGCACGCCTGCGCGCCGGGCGCGCCATGGACACCTTCCTCGACCTGCAGATCGGCGACTGCGTCGTGCACAACGAGCACGGCATCGCCCTCTTCACGGGCCTGAAGTTCATGAAAGTCCGCCAGGCGCAGCGCACGCTCGAAGAACGCCTGCGCGATCCGGGGCATCAGCCCGCACGCCGATCCGCACGCGACAGCGACATCACCAGCGAGCCCGACCCCAACGCCGACGACGTGGCGGAGTTCATCTCGCTGGAGTTCGACGGCGGCGCGAAGCTGCACGTGCCGTGCATGAACGCCGACCAGGTGCAGAAGTACATCGGCGGGTTCCGCGGCAAGCCGCAGCTCAGCACGCTGGGCGGGCAGCGCTGGCAGAACCAAAAGGAACGCGTCAAAGAGAGCGTCAAGGACCTCGCCGCGGCGCTGCTGCGCGTGCGCGCGGGGCGCGAGGCGATGCCGGGGATCAAGTTCCCCGGTGACACGCCCTGGCAGAAGGCCTTTGAGGACGAGTTCCCGTACGAAGAGACCGAGGACCAGCTCGCCGCGCTGCAGGAGATCAAGAAGGACATGACCTCGCCGCGACCGATGGACCGCCTGCTCTGCGGCGACGTCGGTTACGGCAAGACCGAGATGGCGATCAGAGCGGCGTTCAAAGCCGTGGAGCACGGGAAGCAGGTCGCGGTGCTCGTGCCGACGACCGTCCTCGCGGAGCAGCACGAGCGCACCTTCGCCTCGCGCATGAAGGACTACCCCTTCCGCGTGGCGAGCCTTTCGCGCTTCAAGACCGACAAGGAGATCCGCGAAACCCTCGAACTTGTGCAGACCGGCGACTTGGACGTTGTCGTCGGCACGCACCGCCTGCTCAGCAAGGACGTGCGGTTCGCCGATCTGGGGCTGGTGATCATCGACGAAGAGCAGCGCTTCGGCGTCGAGCACAAAGAGAAACTGCTCGCCCTGCGCATGACCGTCGACGTGCTGACGCTCAGCGCCACGCCCATCCCGCGCACGCTGCACATGAGCATGCTGGGGCTGCGCGACATCTCGTCGCTGGCGACAGCACCGGCCGACCGGCGCGCGGTGGTGACGGAGGTTGCCCCGTACAACGAGATCCGCCTGAAGCAGATCATCGCGCGCGAACTGGCCCGCGACGGGCAGGTCTTTTTCGTGCACAACCGCGTGCACAACATCCAGTCCTTCGCCAGCGACGTGCAGCGCCTTGCTCCCAGCGCGCGGATCGTCATCGGGCACGGGCAGATGCCCGACGGCGAGCTTGAGAAGGTCATGCTGACGTTCATGCGCAGGCAGGCCGACATATTGGTGTGCACGACGATCATCGAGAGCGGGATCGACATCCCAACCGCGAACACGATCATCATCAACGACGCCGACCGCTTCGGGCTTGCGGAGCTGCACCAGCTCCGCGGGCGCGTCGGGCGTGGCAAGCACCGCGGGTACTGCTACCTGCTTTTGCCCAAGGACCGACCGGTGCGCGAGCCGGCGAAGAAGCGACTCAAGGCCATCGAGGAATACTCGATGCTCGGCGCGGGGTTCAAGATCGCCATGCGCGACCTGGAGATCCGCGGCGCCGGGAACATCCTGGGCCCCGAGCAGAGCGGGCACATCCACGCCGTGGGCTACGACATGTACTGCCAGCTCCTCGACCGCGCGGTGAAGGAACTCCGCAACGAGGTCACCACCACACCCAGCGAAACCAGCATCGAGATCGGCGTGGTGGGCTGCATCCCCAAGCCCTACATCCCCTCAGACATCCGAAGGCTCGAGGCGTACCGGCGCATCGCGCTCGCCAGCAACCCCGACGAGCTCCAACGCGTCCGCGCCGACCTGACCAGCGCCTACGGCGAGATTCCCCCGCCCTGCGAACGCCTCCTGCAACTGGCCGAGGTGCGCATCGGCGCACGGCTGCTGGGCGTGCGGACCGTGACGGTGAAGGAGCGAGACCTGATCGTGCGGACGATCGATCAGCCGGCGGTGGTGTCGCGGTTTCACGGCGCCGCGGGGCGCGTCAGCGCGCTGCCGACGCGAGCACCGAGCGAACTACCCGAGGTCTACTTCCGACCCGACAACCCGCAGACACTCGCGCCGGCAACCCTTCTGGCGGTCCTGCGCAAACGCATGGGCTTCCCGCAATCGAATGCGCACCAACCCCCCGCCGGCCGTGCATCGCCGACAATCATCAAGCCGAGCTTGAACGTCCATCGCGGCGACGAGCGCTCGCTGAGCCCGTCACGCGCCGAAGACCCACGAAAGCCGACGGTGCCGAAGACGGGGGTTGGTGCGGAGAAGGTGCTTGACGAGGCCCGTGATCATGGAACGCCAACGACTCGGGCGACGCAAAAGCCCGGCGAAACCGAGCACCGGCCCGGCGTCGCGAAGGCCCAGCCGACGCCCCGATCGCCGGGGCTGCTCGACGCCGGGGGAACGGGAATCTCGCCTTCCAAGGGTCAAACCGGAGGAAGCCCAGGGGCGGGTAAACCCCCCGGAAAGAGTGCCAAGGCGAACCTGGCGAAGCTGCGGGGGATGATGAAGCAGCTTCGGAACCAAAACCCGGGTTCCCCCTAGTTCGCGTCAGGCGGCCCAGAATAGTGATTAAGCAGCCATTTTGGCCATCTTTCTAGGAACGATGCCCGTAATTGCGGGTGCCGCGGTCAGGATCAACGGCGTCGTGAAGTTTCAATACACTTGTTTGAAACCGGGGGAAACGGTGGGCGTACCTAGGATTGGCCGTGACACGAACAAACAGTGAGCCTGACATTTCGCTGCAGGAACCGTCAACTCGTGAACGGTTAATCGCCGCTGCGGGCGAGGTTTTTTCGCAGCGCGGGTTTGAGGGGGCGACGGTTCGCGAGATCGTGCTGAAGGCCGGGGCGAACCTGGCGGCGATCAACTACCACTTCGGGGACAAGGCCTCGCTGTACCGTGAAGCGTTGACGCATGCTCACCGGGAGACGAACGCACGGTACCCGCTGGCGACGGCGGGGCAGGGGTTGGAATCGCCTGAAGACCAGCTCCGCGAGTATGTGCGGATGTGGCTGCTGCGGCTGCTGGAGGATTCTTCGCGTCCGATGTGGCCCATGCGGCTCTTGGCGCGAGAGTTGCTGGAGCCTTCGCCCGCGCTCGACACGACGATTCTGTCGGGGATTTCCGTGAACTTTCGTCGGCTCGTGGAAATCTGCCGGGGGATTCTCGGGCCCGCGGCGAGTGAAGACGAGCTGACGCACTGCACGCTGTGCATCCTGGCACAGGGTTTGGGGTATCTGAATCACCACCAGATCATCCTGAAGCTGATGCCGCAGATGAAATACGATCGCGAGGCGTTGCTGGGTGTGGCGGCGTACATCGCCGAGACGCAGATCGCGGGCTTGAAGCACATCCGCGGGAAACTGGAGCGTGGCGAGAGCGTGCCCTGGCGTGCGTTGTTCGCCAATCGGTGAGCCGGTTGGTTCGGTCAAGTTGCCCGTGATGACGCTCTGGATCGAAGCGAACGACCGAACGGGCCGGCAGAGAAATGGCCCGGGGTGGGGTTGCGGTGTGTGGCCCCGCGGCAACAATCACCGGCGTAACGACCGGTTGTCCGTGCGTGGCTTTGGACTTTGGGTGATCGGGGTGCACAAGGGCGCGTGTGCATGAACTCGGTGGCGATCAAAATGCTGATGGGGGACCGCGCGAAGTACTTCGTGATGTGGGGCGTCGCCGAGGATCACGCGAGCAACCCGATCAAGATCGGGCTGGAGAAGCTCAAGCGCCGCGGCGCCAAGTTCGTGTCGGTGAACCCGGTGCGCACCGGCTACTCGTCGATCGCCGACGAGTGGGTGCCGATCCGGCCCGGCACCGACGGGCTGCTCGCGATGGCGATCGCGCACGTGCTGATGTCGCGCGAGCTGTTCGACTGGGAGTTCCTCGTCCGCTACACCAACGCGCCCTGGCTGGTGATCGACGCGCCGAGCACCTCTTCCGAAATTGGTGATGCTCCGTAGGCGATCAACTCGATGCTCGAGAAGTCGGCTTTGTCGAGATCCGGAACCATCAACATGAACTGCAGGAGCACCGGCACGA
>Ga0209985_10003358_pt1 | contig 13692 bp, 8 predicted proteins | sample NOAtaG_FD_187305 | JGI IMG/M metagenome (GOLD analysis project Ga0209985, IMG submission 187305) | Freshwater lake microbial communities from Lake Erie, under a cyanobacterial bloom - NOAA_Erie_Diel6S_1000h metaG (SPAdes) (version 2) | ecosystem: Environmental > Aquatic > Freshwater > Lake ...
CGGCACTCGTCTCTACAACGTGTTCATCGCTCTCTGTGCCGGCATCAGCGCGGGCACGCTCGCGCTGGTGTCAAACGCCTGGGGCGCGGGTCAGCGCGAGGAGGCCTCGCGACTGCTGCAGCTCTCGCTGCTGATGGCGCTGGCGCTGGGCGCCCTTCTGTCACTGTTCTCTGCCGCCGCGGTGCCTGCATTGATCGATGCCTTCGGATTGGCGGCCGAGGCCAACGCAGAAGCAGTGGGCTACTCGCGCTGGCTCTCGATGTTCTTCGCACCGATGGCATTCTGCCTGGTACTCACCGTCGGTCTTCGCTCTGCGGGTGATGTACGCACACCCGTGATGCTCGCGCTGCTGATCAACGCAGGCTGGTTGCTGCTGGCCTGGCGCTGGTCACTGCATCCGCCCCTGGGCCTCGAGCCACACGTGCGCTGGATCGCACTCGGCATGGGGCTCGGTCACGTGCCGGGGGCCGTCGTGGCCTACCTCCTCTGGAAGCGCCGCCGTCTGGTACTCGGGCCCGTCCCCAACGATGGCGGCGACGCCAGGCGCTTGCGTGCGCTGCTGTACACGGGCTACCCGTCTGCTCTGGAGCAGGCGCTGCTGCAGTTCGGCGTCATCGCTTTCATTGGCATCACGGGGCGCTACGGCACGGCCGCGTTCGCGGCTTACGGCACCGGCATCAGCCTGCTCTCGCTGGCGATGGTGGTGGGCGTGGGCTTTTCGATGGCGGTGAGCGTGCTGGTAGGCCAGCAACTCGGCGCAGGCTCCCCGGAAAACGCGCGGCTCGCAGCGATGCGCGCGCTGAAGCTCTGCGTCCTCGTGCTTGGTGTACCAGGGATCTTGCTGGCGCTGAACGCAGGGCCCGTGGCGCTGTGGCTGACGGGCGATGCGGAGATCGCACGGCTCACGGTGGTGGCGATCTACGCGTTCACCGCAGTGCTCCCGATGCTCGCGGTCGAATTCTGCATCGGCGGCGCGCTGCGCGGCGCGGGAGATACGCGTTTTCCCTTACTGAACGTGCTGGCGGGTCTCTTCGTGGTGCGCTTCGGGCTGGCGTGGCTGCTGTCGCGCGCAGGCTTCTCGATCGAGTGGATCTACGCCACGCTCGTCGCGGATTATTCGGTCAAGAGCACCCTGCTGCTATGGCGATTCCGTTCAGGTCGCTGGACCCACGCGCGCTTGCGAAAAAAGTGAAGGTCTTCCTCGTTGCGCACACAAAGTGCCACGCCTAACCTCGCTCCGTGACTTTTCATCGGCCCGTCCGGGCCTCATGCACCTTTTCAGGAATCATCACCGTGACCCACAGATGCTCAGCACTGGCCGCACTTCTCGTCGCCAGTTCAACCGCCATGGCAGATCCCATCGCTACCGATCGCCCCGATTTCGTCGAGTCCAGCAACACCGTGGGCGCGGGCCGCTGGCAAATCGAGACGAGCATCGCCTATGAAAGCGACAAGCAGGGCGGTGTGAAGGCCAAGACCTGGTCCACGCCCACGCTGCTGCGTATCGGCATGGGTGAGTACCTCGAAGCCCGCATCGAGACCGACGGCATGCTCTCGCAGGACCTCGACGGCAACGGCGTGAACGACAGCAATTCCGGCTTCGCCGACACGGCCGTCGGCCTCAAGTGGCACGTACCTGGCAGCGAGGACAGCGGCCCTTCGATCGGCGTGCTCCTGCACGCAGACCTCGACAGCGGCTCCAGTGATTTCCGTGGCGATGGCGTTCGGCCATCGCTGCGCGTGGTGGCGGAGTGGGAGTTGGGCGAGCGCATGTCGCTCGGCATCATGCCGGGCGTGATCTCCGACAAGGACGATCAGGGCGAGCGTTTCACCGCCGGCATCATGGGCGCGGTGGTGGGCTATTCGATCAACGATTGCTCGCGCGTCTTCGCAGAAGTGGCGGCCGAGCAGATCGCCGACGAGAGTCACGGCGGCGATGTGGTGAACTTCAACATCGGCACGGCACACCTGCTCTCCGACGATGCGCAGGTCGATCTTGCGGCATCGTTCGGACTGACCGACGAGACGCCCGAGTGGGCGCTCACGGTGGGCTACTCCGTCCGGTTCTGATCAGGCTGGTTTCGCGCTGCGAAGAGGTTAGGCAATGGGTATCAGGTGGACGATCGGGGCGAAACTCTGGGCGCTGGCGTTGACGGCGGCGGCGCTGATCATCGGCGTGGGCCTCACAGGGCTGCAGGCGGTTGAGAACATGCAGGCCGCGCTGGTGGAAGTGCGTACGAGCGGCCAGGCCCTGCGCTCCCACATGCAGGGCGACATGATGCACGACGCCCTGCGGTCGGATGTTCTGGCGGCCATGCTCGCGGCACAGAAAGGCCAGATCGACAAGCGCGATGGCATCGGTGCCGATATCGAAGAGCATGCAAAGATCTTCCGCGAGGCCATCAATTCGGAGAAACAGCTGATCACCGATCCGGAGGCCCTGCGCGAGATCCAGGCGCTGCTCCCGGTGCTGGCGGATTACATTCTGGCGGCCGAGAAAGTCCAGTCTCTCGCCTTCCGCGACCTGCCTGCTGCCGAGACAGCCCTCCCCGAATTCGTAGGTCTGTTCGAAACACTCGAACCCCAGATGGAAAGCGTGTCGGAAAGCATCGAGAAATGGTCCGAAGACACGCGCATCGAGGCCGATGAGCGGGCCTCTGCCGCCTTCACAACGGTCGCCTCGATTGCCCTCGTGGCGGTGATACTCCTGCTCTTCGCCGCGTCGCGCATTGCCGCAGCCATCGTGAAGCCCCTGCAACGTGCCGTGGAAGTCACCTCACGCATCGCAGAGGGAAATCTCGACAACATCATCGTCGTGACCGGCAACGACGAGACCGCGCAACTGCTCGAAGCCATGCAGCGCATGAGCCGCACCATCTCGGACGTCGTGGCACGCGTGCGCGAGGCAGCAGAGTCAGTGACCAGCTCCTCCCGCGAGGTGGCAGCGGGCACACTGGATCTTTCGCAGCGGGTGGAGCAGCAGGCCGCCTCACTCGAGGAGACGAGCAGCACCACCGAGGACATTGCCCGCATGGTGGCGAACAACGCCTCCCTCGCCGGGCAAGCCGGGAACATCGCCAAGGACGCGGTCCGTCGCGCCCGCGAGAGCCGCGGCGTGGTCGAGCGCAGCGCCGGCGCCATGGAAGAGATCAACGCCTCCAGCAGCCGCATCGCCGAGATCATCGGCACCATCGACAGCATCGCCTTCCAGACCAACCTGCTCGCGCTCAATGCCGCGGTGGAAGCCGCACGTGCCGGGGAACAGGGCCGCGGCTTTGCGGTGGTGGCCACCGAGGTACGTAACCTCGCGCAGCGTTGCGCGGCGGCTGCCCGTGAGATCAAGTCCCTGATCGGCGACAGCGTCGAGAAGGTCCAGCAGGGCACGGATCTCGTGCATGCCTCCGGCGACACCATCGCAGGCACCGAGAAATCGATCGGGGACCTGACGGGCCTTGTGGAGAACGTTGCGGAGTCGAGTCGCGACCAGGCAACCGGCGTCGACCAGATCAACCGAGCAATCACGCAGATGGATTCCAGCACGCAGCAGAACGCTGCGCTCGTCGAGGAACTGGCCGCCGCCAGTGCCTCGATGGAAGGTCAGGCCCAGTCCTTGCTGAAAATCGTGGGTTACTTCAAGACCGGCAGCGATGCAGGCCCTGCGCTGGCCGCGCCGGAGGCCACTGCCCGTTTCGCAGGCCCGGCACGGCCCGCCCTCGGGAGAGCCACTGCACCCCGCAAGCAGCTCCCCCGCCGCTGAACGAAAAAGCCCGCCATGGCGGCGGGCTCTTCTCTCATCCGGGCGCCGAGGCACCCGAGAAAACGACACTCATCAAGACATTCGGGTGGCTCTGCCGAACGGCATAGCCACCCTTCTGCTCAGAACCGGTACTCGAGGTCGATCCCGTAGGCATCACGTGCCGAGGGATGCACGAAGGACCCGCCAAACTCGGGCGCCGGGATGACTTCCTGCAGGTACTCCTCGTCGGTGAGGTTGCGGCCCCACAGCGTCGCGCTCCAGTTCTCGGCCTCGACGCCCAGACGTGCGTTCACCGTGTCATAGGAATCACGGCGTGCCTTCGAGAAGTTCTGGTTGATGCCGGGAATCGCCGGGAAGAAGGCCTGCCAGATGGTAGGCGTCTCTTCGCCCTGGAGGGTGTGGAACCACATCGAGCCCACATGCTGCCAGTCGACCCGCGCGAACGCGCTCACGCCTGAACCGAAGTCGAACTCGAACTGCGCGCCCAGGTTCCAGGTTTCCTTGGGAGCCTGCGGCGCGTCGTTGCCCTCGGTGATCGGGCGGTTTTTGTTCTCCTTGATCTCGCTGTCCAGCAGGCCGACGCCACCGAAGAGCGAGAAGTTGTCGGTAAGTGCCGCGTTGAAATCGGCCTCGAAACCCTGGATCTCCAGTTCGTCGATCGTGGTCACGACGCGCTGCAGGCCGAAGGGCCCGGCGAAGAATTCGAAGAACTGGTTGTCCTCGACCTGCGTGTTGAACACGGAGGCGTTCAGGCGCAGGCGGTTGTCCCAGAGCTCTGTCTTGGCACCGAGTTCGAAGGTCTGCGAGACCTCCTTGTCGTAGTCGTCGCTGATGCCAAGGCCTGCGCCCACGGCCTCACCCGGGCCGCCGAAGCCTTCGTTGAACCAGAAGTTCAGCAGATCTTCGGTGCCCAGTGAGTTGAAGCCGCCGCTGCGGAAACCCACGCCGTAGCTGGCATAGATGTTCAGCCCTTCGGCGGCATCCCAGCGCCAGGTGACTTTGGGCTGGAATTGCTCGAAGTCGTTGTCACGGTCGGGGATGCCGCCGGGGTTGGCGACCAGTGCCGGGTTGATGGGGCCGGGGTTGAAGGTGCCCGGCACCAGCAGGTTCACGTTGAGACCCGAGTTGTTGACGTTCGGCACCTTGCTGGAGACCTCGCGCTCTTCACGGTCAAAGCGAGCCGCAAAAGCAAGTTCCTGCGTGTCGCTCAAATCGAACTCGATCTGGCCGAAGACGGCGTAGACGCGCGTGTCGAAGTCGTCCCAGAACAGAAGGTCTGTAGGGTTCGGGCCGGTGGCGGGCACATAGGGCGAGCGATCGAAGCCAAGTCCCTGATCCGCACCGTAAGCGACGACGACTTCACGCTGGATGTCGGCCACGTACGCGCCCGCAATCCAGCGCAGCGACTGGTCCTGCGGCGAGGTGAAGCGCACTTCCGCGCTCAGGTCTTCCTGGTTGCGCTCCTGGTACTGGTAACCGTCGCAGGAGGTCGGGGTGTAAGGGCCGTAAACACCCGCGAAATCAGCACCTCCCGCGGACGCTGGCGGCAGCACGCCGAAGGGCTGGAAGAACCCGCCGAAGAGATCCGGCCGCGTGAAGCTGTTCAGCGCGGTGCGGTCGCTCTGGCACTTCGCCGTCAGTTCATAGCCGTAGAAGGTGGCGCTGGTGCCGTCAGAGAGGAGGTACTCCTCGAGGTTCGAGTAGGCGAGCGTGGTGCTCATATCGGCCCAGCCGAGGTCCCAGTCTGCCTTCACCGAGAGTTCGTCGGTCTCCTGCTCGTTCTCGCCGGGGACGTTGAAGGTGAAATTGAACTCGGTGTCGTTCACGTCGGCGAAGAAGGTCGGGCTGCCGAAGACCGCGCCGAAGGTCGGGATGGCAAAGACGGCGTTGAAGTTGATGGCGCCGCCCTCAGCCTCGGAGTGGCCAGCACGGAAGTCGAGCTTGAGGTCTTCGCTCACGTCCCAGATCAGGCGGCCGCGGACCGTTTTGTCTTCACTGAAGTCGACGGTGTCGTCGTCGCCGGTGAAGGAGTTGGAGTAGAAGCCGTCGGTCTTGCGGTAGCTCGCGGCGATACGGCCACGGACGTTCTCGGAGAGCGGGCCGCTCAGCACGGCGGAAGTGGTCTTGCTGGCGTTGTTGCCTGCGCCCACCTTCACCTTGCCCTCGAACTCTTCGCCAGGCTCCTTGGTGGTCACCAGGATGGCGCCGGCGGTGGCGTTGCGGCCGTAGAGCGCGCCCTGCGGGCCTTTGAGCACCTCGATCTGCTGCACGTCGAGGAGTTCTTCGTTGAAGCTGTTGGGGTTGGTGCTGAGCACACCGTCGACCACGTAGGCGAAGGTGGACTCGGCGTCACGGGTGGAGACCACGCCGCGGATGCTGACCTGGGTGTCACCGATGTTGGCCGTGTTGACCAAGGTGACGTTCGGCATCATCGCGAGGTAATCGGACTGGCGGGCGATGCCGGCCTGCTCGATCTGGCGCTCGGTGAAGGCCGTGACGGAAATGGGAACCTGCTGGAGGTTCTCGGAGCGTTTCCGGGCCGTGACCACGATCTCTTCCAGCGAGGACTGGGCGAACGCCGGGGTCGAGCCCAGGGTGGCCGCCGCGATTGCCAGCGCCAGGGTGCGCTTGTGGGTCTGTCTCATGTTGTCAGTCTCCAACTCGTTGTCGTGAAAAAAAGAACCAACCTTGGTTCACTTCCCGATGCCCTTTCCCCTCAGCCTGCGCCACAAGGTGGTCTGGCTGATCCCCAGGTACTCGGCCGCTCGGGCGCGGTCATTGCCAAATTTGCGCAGCGCATCGCGAATCAGCTGCTCTTCCTGTTCGCGTATGGCGCCTGTGCCCACACCGGAGAATTCCGGGGGGTCGAACAACTCGGGGATCACTTGCGGCAGGGCCGCCAGCAGCGCAGGCCCGTCGCCAAGCCGAGCCGCGCTCACAACGGTACGCTCGACGAAGTTTTCCAGTTCTCTGACGTTTCCGGGAAAACGGTAGCCCGCGAAGGGCCCCTCCAGGGCAGCGGCGATGCGCCCGGCATCGAGCGCGAGTTCATAACGCTGCAGGTAGTCTGCCACCAGATAGCGGGTGATAGGCGCAATATCCGCGGGCCTTTCCCGCAAAGGCAGCAGGCGCAGACGGAAGACATTCAGCCGGTAATACAGGTCCTCACGGAAGCTGCCCTCCCGCACGCGCTCCCACAGATCGGCGTTCGTGGCGGCCACGATCTTGATGTCGAGCGCAATCTCGCGGTTGGCGCCAAGCGCCCTCACCCGCCGCTCCTCGATCACCCGCAGCAGTTTGGCCTGCTGCCCGGCGGGCATCTCGCCGACCTCGTCCAGGAAGATCACGCCGCGGTGTGCGAGTTCCAGCAAGCCGCGCCGGCCGCCGCGGCGCGAACTGGTGAAGGCGCCCTCGGCATAGCCGAAGAGTTCGCTCTCGAAGAGTTCCTCGGGTATGGCGCCGCAGTTGACCGCCACGAACTCCCCCGAAGACCAGGGCCCCTCGCTGTGGATGCGCCGCGCCACCAACTCCTTGCCGGTGCCGCTCTCGCCCTGGATCAGCACCGTGGCGGGCACTTCGGCATAGGCCGGGATGAGGGCGTCGATGCGCTGCATTTCGGGGGAGGCGAAGACGAGATTTCGTCCCGGTGCCGACACGCGGCGCGGCGTGTTCGCCTCGCGCGGCGCGCGCGTTCCTTCCAGCGCCCGGGCGATCGCGCGCTCGAGCAGGGCGCGGCAGGAGGCGCGGGTGTAGAGCATGATCGCGGGTATGCCTTCGCGCTCGGCGAACTCGCAGATGAGACTGGAACCGACCACCACCTCGAAACCGGAACGCCGCGCGCGCAGGAATTCCTCGCGCGCCTCATCGACGGTCATGTAGTTCTTCTGCTCGACCTCGAGGCCCGAGAGCTTGCGCAACGGCTCGAGGATGGGACGCGCACCACCGTAGGTGAGCAGCAGGATGCGCCGCGAAATCTCGCTCGCCCGCGCTATCGCCTCGACCACATCGGCATCCGTGATCTCGAGCGAGACCACCGGCACGCTCAGTGTGACGGCGAGCCAGGCTGCGTTGGCGCCGGCACTGATTACGACATCGGCGCCTTCCTGCCCCAGCACCGTGCCCGAAGGTTCGTCGCCGCCCATCAGGTGCTCGATCACGCGGATATCGGCGCGCTCGCGGAACTCATCCGCAACGGCGTTCATCAGCTGACCGAACTTGCGGTAGCCGACGATCAGTACCCGCGGCCGGGAGAGCGCTGCCGCGGAAACCATTTCAGGCGCCGCAGCCGAAGAAGGCGAGGACCTCGTCGACGGACATCACATCGGCATATTTGGCGTGCAGGTCGTGGAGATTGGCGGCGTGCGCGGGCGGGTCGCGATCGCCTACCGCTTCACGGGCCACGATCACCGGGTAATTGTGCTGCAGCGCATCGACAGCCGTGGCGCGCACGCAACCGCTGGTGGTGAGGCCCGTCACCACGACGGCATCCGCGCCTTGGGCACGGAGCCAGGCATCTAGCCCCGTGCGAAAGAATCCGCTGGCCCAGTGTTTCTCGAACACTGGCTCGCCGTCTTGGGGTGCGAGCCGCGGGTCGATGCCCACCCAGGGGCCATCGGCGGCGAGCACATTGAGCGCAGGCACGCGCGCACGGAACACGCTCGCCTCGGCGGGATCCCGGTAGAGAACCGTGGTGTAGCAGACGGGAAAGCCTTTCGAGCGAAAGGCATCCACCAGACGGCGCGCCTGTGTCACCACCTCATCGAAATTTCCGCCGAGCGGACAGGCAGGGCTGGTGAACCCGGTACTGAAATCCACCAGCACCAGCGCCGGGCGTTTGCCCTGCGGCAGGCTGCGCCGCTCGAGTTGCACCGTGGCGCCTCAGGTCGCGCCGACGCGCGTGAAGCGCGGTGGTTGGGGCGGCTCAAGGTGGGTCTCTTCACGGGCACGGGCAATGATGTCTGCCGCGCTGCCGCCACGGTCGAAGAGCGGCAGCGCGCCGCGGCCCGCCGACAGTTGCGCACGCAGCGCAGTGGTGGCTGACGCGTCCACCCGCGCGCCGTCTGCGATCACAACGCCGAAACGCCGTGCACCCTCCACGCTCACGAGGCCGCGGTCCACGTCCTGCGCCACCAGCGCCGGATCACGCGCCAGCGGGTCGCCCCAGCCGCCGCCGCCCCAGGTGTTGAAGTACAGCAGATCGCCCGCGCTCACCGGGATGCGCTCGCACTTGGCGGGCAGCCACTCTTCGCTGCCGTCCGCGCGCACCAGGCGCTTCGTGGAGCGCATGCCGGGCTCGCCGCCGTTCACGCCCCAGGGGTACATGAGCCAGCGCTCATCGTGCACGCCGATGGTGCCATCACACAGGAAGCGGTACGCCACCGAGAGCCCGTTACCGCCGCGATGCTTGCCCGCGCCGCCCGAGTCGGTGATGGTTTCGTAGCGCTCGATGCGCAGGGGGAAATAGGCCTCGATGAATTCGTTCGGCACGTTCGTGAAGCCCGGCCACAGCGAGTGCCCGTCCGGCCCGTCGCCCACGGGGCGGCCCGGAATACCGCCGAAACCGATCTGGAAGAGCTGGAACCACTCGCCCTTCTGGTCGTAGCCCGAGTAGAACAGGTGCGGGGAATCCGAGAAACCCGCCGCGTTCAGCACCTCGGGCGCGCCCTGCCCCAGCAAGGCACCCATCACATCGAAGATGCGCCCGAGCGCGTGCGTGCGGCCGCTCAAGGCGGCGGGGTACTGCGGCTTCAGCAGCGTGCCCGCAGGAATGCGCACATCGACCAGATCGTAGAAGCCGTCGTTGAAGAGGATCTGCGGGTCGAAGAGGTTGATGGTGAAGGAGCCGAAGAACATCTTGAACATGTCTTCGTTCAGGTAGAAGTTGATCGAGCTCGCGGCCTGCGGGTCGGTGCCCGCGAAATCGAAGATGCAGGTGGAGCCTTCACGCCACATGCGGCAGCGGATTTTGTAAGGGCCAAAGCCCACGCCGTCGTCGCAGAGGTAGTCCTCGAACTCGCGCGGCTCGGTGGGGATCAGCGTCTCGATGATGTGCTTCATCGCGTGGTAGTTGCGCTCGAGCATGATCTCCATGGTGCTGAAGAGCACGTCATCACCGAAGCGCTCGGCGAGTTCCACGCAGCGGCGTGCCGCGGTGTTGCAGGCCGCCACCAGTGCGTTCAGATCGAAGCGGTTCCACTGCGGCGTGCGCACGTTGTGCAGAATCAGTTCGAGCAGGTCGGACTGCAGCACGCCCTTCTTGTAGAGCTTGGTGGGCGGGATGCGGATGCCTTCCTCGAAGATCGTCTGCGCCGCCACCGGGATGCTTCCCGGCACCGAACCGCCGTTGTCGGACATGTGGCCGAACATCGCGGCCCAGGCGATGTGGCGCCCGTCCTTGAACACGGGTGTGAGCACGATCCAGTCGGGCAGGTGGCTCACGGCCGCGTTGCACATGTACGGGTCGTTGGTGAGGATGATGTCGCCTTCCTCGATCTCGCCGCCGTAGGCCTGCGTGAAACCGTGGATGAAGGAGCCGAACTGGCCCACCACCATCTTGCCGGCGCGGTTGGCGATCATCGGGAAACAGTCGCCCTGCTCGCGGATGCCGGGGCTCATGGCGGTGCGAAAGAGCACCGCGTCCATCTCGACGCGGGCGTTGCGCAGCGCGTTCTCGATGATGTCGACGGTGACGGAATCCACCTCCACGCGGGCGAGCGGGGTGGCGTTGGTCTCGAGGATACGTGCGCTCATCTCAGTTCCTCCCGGCAGGTGCGATCAGCAGGTTGCCCACGGCGTCGACGCGCGCGACGTGACCGGGCAGCAACAGCGTGGTGGAGTCCATTTCCTGAACGATGGCGGGACCGGGGACCTCCAGACCTTCGTGCAGGATGTTGCGGTCGTAGATGGGTGCCGCGTGCCACTCGCCACCGTGATAGATGCGGGTGTCGTGGATCTTCGCATCGGCCAGCGTGGTGCCTTCGCGACCGAGCTTCAGCACCGGCAGCGCACGTGCGCGCTGCTTCACCACGGCGCGCAACATCACGATCTCATGGCCCTCGCCCAGCGCGAAGGTGAAGAGCTGCTCGTGCTCACGATCGAAGCGATTGCTGAGCAGCGCAGTGCCGCCGGCGGAGAGTTCGTCTGCCGAGAAGCGAAGCGTCAGCTGGAAGGCCTGACCGGTGTAGCGCACATCGGCCTCGAACTCGACTTCCTGATCGGCAGTGGGGATGCCGTCGGCGTCCAGCGACTCCGCAGCGCGCGCGCGGAGTTTGGCCAGATCCGAAAGCAGTTCATCCACCGAGAGTCCGTCGAGGCGGCGCAGGTAGCTCAGCGAGGCCTCGTCACGCACCTGCGTGGTGGCATCGCCGTAAGCGCAGAGCACGCCCGGGCCCGGCGGGATGATCACGGGCCAGGCTTGCGTCAGCACGCCGAGTGCGTTGGCGTGCAGCGGGCCAGCACCGCCAAAGCCCACCAGCGCGAAATCGCGCGGATCGTAGCCCTGCTCCACCGACACCAGACGCAGCGCGCCGAACATCGATTCGTTCACGATCTTCACGATGCCTTCGGCGGCCTCGAGCATGCCGATGCCCAGCGCGTCTGCCACTTTCTTTACCGCCGCTTCGGCGGCGGCCTTGTCGATGACCATGCGCCCGCCAAGACGCACGTCCGAAGGCAGATAACCGAGCACCACGTTGGCATCGCACACCGTGGGCTCCGTACCGCCCTTGCAGTAAGCCGCGGGGCCGGGCACAGCGCCCGCCGACATCGGGCCCACGCGCAGGGCGCGCGTGAGCGCAGGCACGAAGGCGATGGAGCCGCCGCCCGCACCGACGGTGCGCACATCGACCGAGGGCGCACGCACACGCACATCGCCAACGATGGTTTCGCGGCGCACGCGCGCGCGGCCGTTCTGGATCAGCGCCACGTCAGTGGAGGTGCCGCCCATGTCGAAGGTGAGGATGTCGTTGTGGCCCGCTTTGGAGGCGAAGAACACCGCGCCCGCCACGCCGCCCGCAGGGCCGGAGAGCAGCAGGTTCACCGGTGAATCGGCCGCGGCACGCGCCGAGGCAAGACCGCCATCGGAGCGCAGGATCGCGAGCTGTACGTCTTCACCCATGCGATCGAAGAGCGCGTTCTGCAGGTTGGTGACGTACTTGGCGACCTCGGGGCGAACATAGGAGTTCACCACCGTGGTTTCGGTGCGCTCGTATTCCTGCATCTCGGGTACGACTTCGCTCGAGATCGAGATGGACATATCGGGGAAAACTTCGCGCGCCACGTCACGCGCGGCGCGCTCGTTCGCGCCATTCTGGTAGGCGTTGATGAAGCAGATCGTGAGGGCCTGCACCGTGCCACGCGCCTTGAGGCCTTCGAGTTGGGTGCGCAGTTGCGCGCGGTCGAGTTCGCGGAGCACCTTGCCTTGCGCGTCGACGCGCTCGTCGGCTTCGACGGTGAGCTCCAGCGGCGCGAGCAGCGGCTTCTTCACGAAGCTCACCCAGCCGCCCAAGCCGCCGGGGCAGAAGGAGCGAGCGACTTGCAGCACCTGCCGGAATCCGTCGGTGGTGACGAGACCCACGCGCGCGCCGCGGCCCGTGAGCACCGCGTTGGTGGCGACGGTGGTGCCGTGCATCACGCGCGCGATGCTGCGCGGCGGGATGCCGGATTCCTCGCAGATCGCGGCGATGCCGTTCAGCACGCCGATGGAGGAATCCTCCGGGGTGGAGGGCACCTTGGCGGTAAAGGTGGCTCCGGTGTCATCGTCGAGGAGGAGCAGGTCGGTGAAGGTGCCGCCTACGTCCACGCCCAATCTGTAGCTCATCGTTCAGTCTCCCGTCTGCTGCATTGTCGCGGGCATGGCCCGCTCCCACATCCGATCACTTGTCGCGGGCATGGCACGCGCGAAGCCGCTACCGCATCACGCCGCATACCGCTTGCGGAACCACCCCTGCGCCCGCGGGCCCGGTGCGCTGCCGCTGAGTTCCTGCGCAAGCTTTGAAGCCGCGAGCAGAGCCGGCATATCCACGCCCGTATCCATGCCACACGCCTCGAGCATCAGCACCACATCCTCGGTGGCCACATTGCCCGACGCGCCCGGCGCGAAGGGGCAACCACCCAGCCCGGCAATCGAGCTGTCGAATTTGCGGATGCCGGCATCGAGCGCCGCGTAGCAATTGGCAACGGCCATGGCGCGGGTGTCGTGGAAATGGCCTGAGAGCGCCGCCGCACCGTGCTGCGCCACGAGCCGGCGCATCAGCGCATGCACCGCCGCCGGACTCGCCGCGCCGATGGTATCTGCGATGGCCACCTCGTGGGCACCCGCCACCAGCAAGGCATCCGTAAGGCGCTCCGTGACTGCCGGGTCCACCGCGCCCTCGAAGGGGCACTCGAAGGCCACCGAGATATAGCCCTGAACGATCACGTCTTCGTCGCGCGCTCGGGCAATGATGCCGCGCGCCACGTCCAGCACTTTCGCCGCGTCCATGCCGATGTTTTTCAGGCTCATGGTGTCGGTGGCAGAGAGCACCAGCGCCACGCGCGTGGCACCGGCGGCACGCGCCAGTGCATAGCCCTTCTCGTTCGGCACCAGCACGCTCAGTTGCGCGCGCTCCTCCGGCGTGAAACCCGCCAGCACCTGATCGGCGCCCGCCATCTGCGGCACGGCCTTGGGCGAGACGAAGCTGCCCGCTTCGATATGTGTGAGGCCCGCCGCAAAGAGCGCGCGGATCAGGGAGATACGCTCCTCCGGCGAGAGGCTGCGCGCCTGGTTCTGCAGCCCGTCACGCGGGCCCACGTCGTTGACGATGACTTTCTCGCGGCTCATGCAATCACTCCGTTCGAGGCAAGCCGGTCGAGCTCTTCGGCCGGCATGTCCAGCAGGCTGCCCAGCACCTGCCGCGTGTGTTGCCCCAGCAAGGGTGGGGCGCTGAAGTCCTCGC
>Ga0209985_10003361_pt1 | contig 13677 bp, 15 predicted proteins | sample NOAtaG_FD_187305 | JGI IMG/M metagenome (GOLD analysis project Ga0209985, IMG submission 187305) | Freshwater lake microbial communities from Lake Erie, under a cyanobacterial bloom - NOAA_Erie_Diel6S_1000h metaG (SPAdes) (version 2) | ecosystem: Environmental > Aquatic > Freshwater > Lake ...
CAGGTTGTCCGCCAACCTTTCGTTGGCGGGGTCTATCGCTAACGCTTTGGTGCCGTGGTGGTGGGCTTGGTGGTGTAGGTCGAGCTGGTAGGCGGCGAGCGCGGCGAGGTCGTGCGGTTTCGCGCCCCACGCGTCCGCCTCACACAGGTATTCCAAGGGCTGGTCCGTGACGGTGAGGGCGCGGAGTGCGGCGGAGTAGCACAGGGCCCATTGGTGTGTGTCGTGGTAGTGCTGGGCTAGGTCAACCCATGGTTCGCGGCGGTGGGGTGCCTCGGCGGTGGCGCGGAGTAGCCACCGTTCGGCCTGCCCGGTGTCGAGTTGGGCGAGGTAGCGCATCGCCTTTGACCGTTCGGCGTCCCAGGTGGCGCGGGGTAGGTCTAGGTAGCGTTGAAACTCGGCTAGGGCTTGGTCGTGGTCCCCGTGGAATAGGAGTTCACGGGCGTAGTAGTAGGCGTTGCGGTCGTCGTGTGGGTCCTCGTCCACGGCCTGCCGCAACAGGGGCAGGTATTGGGATCGTGATTTAGACGCGTCGGGGAAGTGGTGGATTTGCAGGGAAACCCACCCTTGGGTTTCGTCAAGCAGTGGGGTGATGACCTCGTGGACGGGGTGCCGCCACGTGTAGCCGTGGCGGGCGTGGATTTTGTCGCCGCCGTACACCAGGCCCGGTGTCCCGTCAGGGTTCCATGACCACGTGTAGCGGTAGCGGGGCCTCGTCCAGCCTTCCCGGTGGGCTACCTGTAGGGCGTCCCGCCAGCCCGGTACTAGGACCTCGTCAAGGTCCAGAGCAATGCAATAGTCAACGTCGTCGGGCACGAGCGCCAGGGCAACGTTTCGGGCCGTATCGAACCGCCACGGCTTGAACGTGCGGGAGTGAACCTCCACGCCGAGGTCAAGCGCCAGGGGGATGGTGCCGTCCGTCGAGCCGGTGTCCACCAGGATGACGTGTTCCGCTTGGGCGGCTGACTCAGCCCACCGCTGGACGTGCTTTTCCTCGTCCTTGGCGATGGAATACACCGCGACCTTCACCGGAAGTCCGCCCAATAGGCGCCGGTCCATTGGCCGATGACATGCGCGGTGATACCGGGAAAGGTGTCTAGGACTTCCTCGTGGGTCCAATCGTCCTTGACGTGGGCCTCAAACGGGTTTCCGTATTCCTCGCCCTGCGGGTAATGAACGATAGGTATTGCAATCAGGGCATGGTGGGCTTGAGTCCGTACCTTACCCCATACGTTGGTGGCGTCGTCCTTTGTCATGTGCTCTAGGACGTCACCCATGATGACGAGGTCATAGTTGAACGTGTTTCGTTGGCGGACGTCCTCGACGTACACCGCGTCGTACAGGTCACGTAGCGCAAACAGTTCCACGTATGCGGGCCAGATTTCACTAGCGGTGATGTGGCCTTCATATCCGATGGCGCGGAGCTCTGACGCGTAGGTGCCTTTGCCGGCGCCAACGTCAAGAATGGTTTGGGCGTTGCTACGGATGATGTGGTCAAGGGACCACGGCGCGTTTTCGCGTGACGATGTCGGCATGGGCCCTACCCCTGTTCCGCGGCGATGGCCGCGAGCATGTCCCGGTGGTGTGCGTCTGACAGCACGTAAGTTTTGATGTGGGGTAGGACAGCGCCGGTGTGTGCGTGCAAAGGGATTCCGGCGGCGCGGAGCCTTTGCATAAAGGTGAGGTCCTCGGAAACCCAATCGTCACCGGCGGGGCCCTCCGCAAACCAGCACCATTTGGGGCTGACGCCTGGGGCGCGCTGTTCCCGCACGGATTCAAGGGCTGCCCGGTGCATGAGCAAACAGCCCGCGCCCGCGGCGTCAATGGGCACGAGCTGGTTGGGTGGGTAGTCGTGGAATGCGGCCCAACGTCCGTCCCCGTTGTCCCGGTAAAGGGCTGGTACGGGGATCGGGTATAGCGAACCGGGGTAGGCGGCGAAACATAGCGCCGACACGACGGGCACGGTTTCGGCGTGGGCGGTGTCAAGCATCAGGTCAAACGCTTCAACGGTTAGCCGGTGGTCCGTGTCAACCATGAACAGCCATGGGCTGTCTGTGGCGTCTAGGAAGGCGCTGACGAGCTCGTTTCGTTGCTTGGCTAACTGGTGCCCTGCGACCCGTAACAGGCCGTCTACGCGGTCGTGGCGGGTGAGGGTGAGGTGGGCTAGGTCGGCGGCGAATCCGCCTTCAACCTGTCCACCGTCAATGAATCCAATTTGTACGTTGTCGAGCATGGTTATCCCCTTTGGTTTCCCCTGAGGTGTTGCCTTGGTATGCGTGGCAGCATTGGCAGTGATTGACGGGCCCGAGGTCGCGCCAGTCGTGTTCGCCCTTTTTGCACGCGGGGCAGGTCATCGGCGGCGTAGGTGCCATTCGCCCACGACGGTCCCGAGGATGAAGCCCGCTAGGAAGGCGATGAGCATGGGCACTCCTAGTGGCGTGGGCGGTCTGCCCGATTTGGTCAAAGTGTAGACAGGTCTACCGACGGTCGGTAGATTCGTCTACATGTCGGGGGACTCACTGGACGCCTTGCGCCGTGAGCTCGACTACGAGGGGGCTCGGATGCTGGCCCGGCAGAAATCCCGCCGCCAGCACGACGCCTTCCTAGCCCAAGTGGACGCGCGCCTGGCGGCGCTAGGGGCGTCCTGGTCTGACCTGCTTGGATGGTCCGATGACGAGCACCGACCTGGCGCGGGTGGGGGCCAAGTGGCAAGCGGCCAAGACTAAGGAACGGGCCTTGGCTAAGGAGTTGTACGCCGCGATCCGGTCGGCCGTTGCCGCGGGGATGTCTGAGGCTGAGGCGGCGCGGGTCGCAGGTGTGGACCGCATGACCGTGAGGCGAGCCCTAGGCAAGCGTTAGCGGGTCCGATGACGACTAATCCGGAATAGCGCGCGGTTACTTGCTGATTAGCGCTAGAGGCGCTTTGTGCCTCGTAATGCCTCAACGGCAGCGAGATCTCGCACCCGACCCAACTGATACCCGGCTAGAAATGCCTCACGATCAGGGGACGGCATGTCGGGTGATACTGGCGGTGGGGTCGTGTCTGATAGCCAGTTCCGCACCGTGTCAAGAGTATCGGAACGCACTTGGCGAATGAGGTCACAGTCACATCGGCACCAGTCATGCGACTGACAAAACTCTAAAGGTGACACTTCATTGACACACACGCACAGGGGATCGTGGGTCGTAGACTCTGACATGGGTGCAACCACCTAACTGGTTGGGCCTAGCCCCATCGAGGTCGCACTCGGTGGGGCACTTCCCTGTCAGGGTACGCCCTAGGGCCGACCATGACCAGGCGCCGAACCGTTGTCGCTAACGTGACGGTTCGCGACTACTCATTACCGGGGGATAAACCCCGCCTATGAGAAGTGTCCGAAACTCTTACGTTAGCCGCAGGCGTGCCCATGTGTGGCGCACAGGCCGTAGAGCCGCTGACTGGCTTTGCAGGCATCGCACGGTGGCGTCGCGGCGCAGCATCCGTAAACCTTGACGACGGTAGTTTCTACACGGGTCATGCTGTCATCCTCTCAGCCCTGCCCGACATCGAGGCCAGGCCGACTCGCGGATTCTCACCCCCCCGACTCGCGGATTCCCACCCCCTAGACCCCCCGGTGTTTGGAACGCAGTTATGGACAGGTGCGTCTAACCCCTAGGTTCCGAACTAGACGCCCAGGAGGGCAGACGCCTCATCGGCAGTCAGGCCGAGGGCTTCCAACTTGGCGAGGGCGCTGGCCTTAGCGGCAGCCTTGGCCTCCTCGGCTGCGACCCGCTCGGCCTCGGCAGCGGCAGCGGCAGCGGCGTCGGCTTCACGCTGCGCGATCTCCTCGGCGGTCAGGGGCCGCTCGGTAACGGTGCCGTCCGTGCAATCGACAATGACAGCAATGGGTGTATCAGACATGGTGGCTCCTAAGCCTTAGTGATGCCGTACAGGGTGAAAGACGAGTTGGTCATGAAATTGGCAACTTGGCTAATGACCTTTATCGACGTAATGGCTGCCGTATTCGCCCAAAGCCCAGCGAACGCAATGATGAAGGCGTTATTGGCTGCGCCGCCATTTGTCTCTGTGGCGCTATCGCTTGACACGCTCTTATTGGTGCTGCCTGCATAGTTGGGAATGTAAATAGCCGTTGAGGCGAACGTGCTCGCGGTTGTCGTGTCAGACGAGGAATAGCCGGATAGAAGCACCGACTGGGACGCGGCAGAGTAACTCGATGCGCTGGCGCTGTTGCCCTCTAGTGCACGCACGGAGTAGCCGGACCCGTTGCCGTTGAACTCTAGGTTGATGTTGTCGGCGGCTGGCCCACCCGTGCGTGCGGAGCGCGTCGAGCAGACAAGCAATAGGTCCGTGTAGGTGCCAGGGATATCCGAGAAGGTGACATTGGCGGCGTTGCTGCCGAGCGTCTGCCTAGCAATCAGCTTCATGGTAGTCGCCATCAGCGGCCCCCTGTCCGAAACTCATGGGTTAGTGACATCACGCCGCCTTGATTCCGTAGAGGGAGCAAGTGAATCCACTCTTGAACTTGGCTACCGGGTGATAGACCTGAATCTGGTTGATCGCAGACGTAGATCGCCACAATGCCACGATTCGACCAACTTCATATGACTGAGCAGAAGCACTCAGTATCGTCTTGTTTACGTTGGTGTTTGCGTAACTCGGGAACTGACTCACGATGGTGAACTGCTCATTAGCAAGCGCCCCGTAACTAACAGCACCACCCAGCCGTGCAAACGCTAGGTTTGATTCGCGTGTTGACTGAGCGCCTGCCGAGAATGAGCCGACGAGATATGTGCCGCTGTAGTTGCTTGCCGTGTCCCCATTCACTCGGCAAAGAATCGAGGCATGATTGGTGTCCATCGCGCCGACAAGCACCAGCACAACGTCGGTGTAGGTGGCTGGGATGCTTGTGAAGGTTGCCGCCGTAACGTTGTCTGCGCCGAGGGTGACCGACGCAATCGGCTCATACGTCCTAGGCATCAGCCACCCCCGTCTGTAATTGTGTCGTTAGAGTCATGCGCGCACCCCGAACAGCGCCGCAGTCGTGTGCTGGCCGAACGTGCCACCAGTCAATTGATCCTGAAGGTGGATCTTGTTGACCGCAGCCGTGTTTCTCCATGATCCTGATGTGATGGAGACAATCCCGGCCCCGTTTGTGTCAGCACCACCGAAACCACGAGTTGTGGTGTATTTGGATGTCACCGAATAGTCAAGAATGTCGATCACCCCACCAAATACGCTGTTGGCGTTCCCAGGCGTGATTGAGTCAATTCCTCCATCAGATAGGCGTGCGGTTGCAACGGCTGATGATCCATTCCCGTAAAGCAGATGGCAGGAGTAATTTGCTGCGCTATCGTCGTTGAAGCGAACCCACACCCCTTGGTTGCTGGACGAAAGAAGTCCCATAAACCGAATCTGCAAATGTTGGAAGGTGCTGGGGATTGAGGCAAACTCAATGCTCGCAGCCCCGCCGCTGCCGACCGTCACCGTGGCGATGGACTCGAAATCACCACCACCGGCATAAATGAACGGGTTGATAAAGAACATCAGGCACGCCGCCCAATCAGGTACACCTTCGCGCCCTTAGCGCCCGTGCCTGCCACGTCGATGTCTATCGTGATCTCCGCATCATCAGCCAGACCCGTGTCACTAATCACCGCAGCCGTGGCAGCCGTCGTCGAGGTTTTCTCATTCGCGTCGATGCTCAGTTTCGTAGACAGGATCGTCGTCCCGCCCTCATTTATGTCGAACGTCGGCAGACCCGAGGTCGAGGCCGTGGACAGGGACGCCCGTACCGCCGTCAACGTCATCGCGAACGGCATACGGAAAGTGACCTTAGCCGTGCCCGTGGTCAGGGCGGTCTCCTCGTCGGAGACCGCGATCCCGATCACCTCCGCGGGACCCTGCCAGATGAGGCCCGTGGACTCGCCAGAGGCCGCGACGAGGACCTGACCATTAGAGCCGACCGCGAGGGTGGCGGGGGTGCTGGCAGCGGTCGCCGTAATGAGGGCTGCCTTGTTCGTAAGTAGGGCGTTGAGAACAACGCCGTCTGTGGGGTGTACGTGGTCGGCTCTGGCGGCGGTGGTTCCGACGCCTGGGGCAGCTGTTCCGAGCGCCGCCGGATTGCTTGAGGAAAGGGACGGCTGGGGGCCCGTGGGACCCGTCGCGCCGGTCGGGCCCGTGGGCCCGGTGACAGTCGAGGCGGCGCCCGTTGCTCCCGTTGGACCCGTAGCGCCGGTGGAGCCCGTCGGCCCGGTTGGTCCGGTGTCGCCCGTGGCGCCGGTGTTACCCGTCGCGCCCGTGGGCCCGGTCGGACCTGTGGGACCTGTCGGGCCAGTGTCACCCGTGGCACCTGTCGCGCCGGTGTTGCCTGTTGCTCCCGTTGGGCCCGTAGGCCCGGTGGGTCCGGTATCGCCCGTCACGCCTTGAATGCCCTGAGCGCCCGTGGCGCCGGTCGGGCCGGTCGGCCCGGTGGGTCCTGTTGGTCCGGTGTCGCCAGTCGCTCCGGTGTTTCCGGTAGCGCCCTGCGGGCCAGTCGGGCCGGTGTCGCCGGTGGCGCCCGTTGGGCCGGTGTCGCCCACCTGGCCCTGAGCTCCCGTCGCACCTGTGGGTCCGGTCGGGCCCGTGACACCCTGAGGGCCCGTTGGTCCGGTGTCGCCGGCCACGCCCTGAATGCCTTGGATGCCCTGCGGGCCAGTGGGTCCCGTGTCGCCCGTCGCGCCTGTTGGTCCGGTGTCGCCGGTGTCGCCCTTCACACCCTGCGGTCCCGTAGGTCCGGTGTCGCCGGTGGCGCCCTGGGGGCCAGTGTCTCCCGTATCGCCCTTAGCGCCGGTGGGTCCGGTCGGGCCGGTGGGTCCGGTGACAGTCGAGGCCGCACCAGTGGGGCCCGTGTCACCCGTCAAGCCTGTGGCGCCCGTGGGCCCGGTGGGCCCGGTCGCGCCTTGGATTCCCTGCGGGCCCTGCGGACCCTGCGCCCCTGTCGGGCCTGTGTCACCGGTGACGCCCTGAATACCCTGAGGACCGGTCGGGCCAGTGTCGCCCACGGGTCCCGTGTCACCTGTCGCACCCTGCGGGCCGGTGGGTCCGGTGACACCCTGCGGGCCAGTCGGGCCGGTGTCACCCGTGGCACCCGTAGCACCTGTTGGTCCGGTCGGGCCGGTGTTGCCGATAGGTCCGGTAGGTCCGGTGTCACCTGTTGAGCCCGTGGGGCCGGTGTCACCTGTGGCGCCCGTCGCTCCCGTGGGTCCGGTAGGTCCGGTTGCACCAACGGCGCCGGTGGGGCCAACAATCTGCCCGACGTTTTCCCAGCTCGAAGTGGTGCTTGACCACACGTAAAGGTCATTGCCAACGATGTAGGCGTCACCAGGGTCGCCAGTTGGGTGAGCCGTCTGCAGGTCACTGAGCGTGGCATAGGACCCGAGGATGGTGACGCCCGTGCCCTGCGCACCTGTCGGGCCCGTGGGCCCTGTTGCGCCCGTGTTGCCTGTGGCACCGGTCGGGCCTGTCGGGCCCGTGGCACCCTGCACACCCTGAATGCCCTGAACGCCCTGGGGTCCCGTGGGTCCGGTGTCGCCTGTCGCACCTGTCGGGCCCGTGGGTCCGAGAGCACCAGTCGGGCCAGTCGGCCCGGTATCACCAGTGAGTCCCTGCGGACCAGTGGGACCGGTAGGGCCAACAGGACCCGTAGGCCCGGTGTCGCCTGTCAGGCCCGTGGCACCTGTAGCTCCCGTGGGTCCCGTAGGTCCGAGGTTGCCCTGGATGCCCTGAGCGCCCTGAGGCCCGGTCACACCCTGCGGGCCAGTCGGCCCGGTGGGGCCAGTAGCGCCCTGAGTTCCCTGAGGTCCCGACGTGGCCGCCGTGATGGTGGCAGTGGTCGGGCTGGTGACCGTCACGGTCGTGCTCATCGTGTGACCTCCGCTGAAATCGTCGCCCTGCCTTCAAGCAGGCGCGTGACCTCGCCCCCACTAGAAACCATTTCCATGTCGTACACGTACTGACCGGCTGCCAGGGTCGTGGTGTCCGTGGCCGTGATGGCAAGTGCAATCGTTCCGGCGGCACCACCTAGAGTCATGCGCCCGTTGCTGGTTGTCAGCTCCACAATGGTGGTGGGTGCACCCACAGTTGAACGGACCTGCATACGCCCGGTGTAACCGGAAAGGTTCACGAGGGTTGACGGCTCGCCTACACGCCACGTGAAGGTACGGTCAAAAGACGCGCCCTGGTAAATGGTGAAGTCGTACCGGCCAGGCTCTTGCATTAGGCACTCTCCAAAGCGGTGACGCGGGCGGTGAGGTCGGTAATGGTGTTCTGTTGGTCTTGGACGACGGCCAGTAGCGCGGCCAGCAGGGACGTGTCAAGGACGCCGGCAGGATTGCCGTTGGCATCGCGGCTCACGGCAATAGGTAGCTTGTCAGCGACATCCTCAGCGATAAATCCAAGCACGCGCCGGTCAGTAGGCTCCCCGTCGTCAATGACGCTGAACTCCACGACCGCGACGTCAAGCAGGGCAGTGGGGTTTACGGTGACAACGTCACAAACCTTGGCTGTGTCGACACTGGGGGACAGTGGCTTGGTAAGCGTGGCAATGTCGTACTTGATGGCCTGGCTGGATGAGATACGCCGAAGCCGGTTGCCGGTCGTGATGCCGACGCTGTCAATGCCGGTGGTGTTATTGGTGTAGACGCCAGGCATAAATACGGCGGAGTCAGTAACGGTCAAGCCGCCCGATACGTCAAGGGATGGAAGAACTTGGAAGGTTACGCCTGAGTAGGTGCTGGATAGTGACAAGTTGTTGCCGATGGCGTTATGCGCCAAGATCCAACCGTTAGACGTTGACGCGCCCTTGAACTGGACCGCGTCCGTGGTGCCCACTTCCCCGATCACGACACGGCGACTACCGAATGGGCCACTGGTCAATTTCTCGGCAGTCAGGTTTGCTACGTCAATACGTGCAGCGGCAATGGTTCCGGTGGTGATGCGCCCACCGTCAATGGTGGTACTGCCACCAGAGCCGATATCAGTTGCCGTCAGGTACGTCACAGACAACTTGTTAGCCGTGATCGTGTTTGCTGCGATCTTGTCGCCAGTAATCGTGCTCGCTGCGATCTTGTCAGCAGTGACCGCGGACGCGTCGAGCTTGTCCGTGGTGATTGAACCAGCGGCGATAGCACCCGCAGTGATGGCGCCCGCGGCGACCTGTACCGCCGTGATGCAGTTCGCTGAGAGGCTGTCAGAACCCCACGCCTGTGTCACCCACGCGGACCCGTTCCAACGCTTGTGGATGATGGCGCCGCTTGACGAGTCCAGCCAAATGTCACCGGTGACCGGTGACGACGGAGTCGTGCCACCCACCGTGGTGGTGATGCCGCCGATGGTGCGGGCGTTGAAAGAGACTGCCCCGGCGTCAATAGTAGCGGTTCCATAGTCACCCGTTGTCGTCAAACCCGTGGTGCTCGATGCCTGAGTGGACGGGCTGGTGGTGTTGCCGTAGGCGTCCACCCCGACCAGGCGCGCGTAATACGTGGTCCCCGCCACCAAACCAAACACGCTAAACATGCCAGGGCCAAGCAAACGGCCCCGCAACGTGGACGAGCTCGGGGTAAACCCGCTCGTGGTGGAAACGTGCACCTCCACGAAAGCGTCCGGTGGGTACGCCTCAGCGGCGTTGTTGTTTCCATCCCAGGTAACACGGATTCCCTGCACCGTGCCCGCAACCGTGGGGGTCGAGGGCGGCAGGAACGCGACAGGGGTGGGGGCGATGGGGTCAGGATCGGGTGGCGGGCCGCCGTCGCCAGGGGTAAGTTCCGCGCCCACCTCCGTCGTGCCACCACCAGACACGGAGCCGACAGCATTGACCGCCACAAGATTGGCAATCTTTTGTTCCCACAGTTGTGGGGGCCGCCGAAAATCACCCTCAGGCACTCAATATCTCCAACTCTGGCATGAATCTGACGTTTTTCCCGTCGTGCTGCATGGCGATGGCGAGGACGCGGGCGGTGGCTGTGCCCGAACCGTCAGCGTTGGGAACGGTGATGTAGTCACCCACGCTGAAGTTCACGTACGGGGCGGCACCGGAAACCACTGCACATTCAATCTTGCTGACCACGATTTGTGTTCTGCCGGTTCTGCGGAGAACTCGACCGGCGGCGGTGCGGGCGGTGCCCTCGTCGCGCATGTTTCCGTACTCTAGGTACAGCTCACGCCGCCCACTCGTGTCCGCATTTGCCGCGGTTTGTGTCCAGCCCTCTTTCGTTCTGATGAGGGCCTGTGTTTTCAGTTTGGGTTCCGCGCGGGTGCCGTACTGCATGACGTTGGTTTCTAGGGCAAGGGTCACGCTACGGGTGGTGCCGCGGGACTCCCAAGCGTCAAGGCGTGTAGTCGTCGGGTTCACCCAAAAGTCGTGCCCTAGGTCCACCATCGTGTCGAGCACCTGAAGTAGCGATGACCCAACCTTCAGGGTCAGGTCCGCTTCCGTGGTCCACGACCCTGACGTGGGCGCCGATTGGTCATACCCGTAGGTGAACTTGCTGAACCGGTACACGCCACGGGCGGCGGCCTCCTCCGCAAGTGTCCGCAGAATGACAGCGGGGCGATGCTTGGGGCGTTCCGTGGCAACTTCCCACGCCACCGCGTTTGACCTGAGAATGTTGGTGGTGGGTTTGTTGCTGTCGTTGAGCGCCCACGCCGAAAATATGAATCCGGCGGTGGAGTCAGCGACCAGGCGCAAGTCCACTTTGGCGTCCGCCGTGATGTTCACGGCGGTGCCACCTGACGTGGTTGACAGCTTGAAGTCGTCGTCCGTCACGTCCCGCAGAAAATAGTCAGTGCCTTTCGTGAGGCCCGTACCGGACTTGGATATGTCCGTGACCCGCACTTTGGTGTTTGCGGCGAGACCATGCGCGGACGCGGAAACCCTGTCCGTGGACGCAGAAATGGAAAGGTCAGTGCGTTCCCACGGCTTGTCATTGCGGACCCGTGCCGCGACCGTATGGGTGCCCTTGCCTAGTCGAGCGATGAACGTGGTGAACTGGGCGTATGACGGGGCTGTTTCGTTGAACCGGGATGAGTCCATGACCAGGGTTCCGTCAAGCCACACCTGCCCAAAGTTGTCAAAGGACGCCCACATTTTGAGGCGTGTGGATTCGGTCAGGGTGAAGGTGCCGCGGAAGTAGTTGACGGTGCCACGCTCAACCATGGCGGTGGGATCGGTAGACCACAACCAGCGGGCGTCAGGGTCAATGGACCGCCACTTCACGGGCAGGCCCCTACGGGCCGTCGTGTCGTTTTTCCATAGGACTGTTTGGGGGGCGGACCATGTCACGCTGGACTTCCACGGCCCGTCAGCCGCGGCAAAGTTAAACGGGCGCTGATCCGATGAGAAATCGGCAAGGCCACCCTGCGGGTACACCACGGCATCATCAAGCCACGCCAACAAACCACGCCCCGAAGCGGTCACGACCTGCTGCCCCGAACCCAAGGCAAGGTCGTTTTCGAGGACTTCAATGAACCAGGCGTACCGGGTCGCGGACTGGTAATTGACCCGCACCACCCGGTCCTTCACCAACAGGTTCTTGTCCGCCGTCGAGGACGCGGGAACCTGAACGGTGCCGAAGCCGGCGGCGTTGAACTCGTCAGAGAACTCCGCCGAAAGGACCTGTGAAAGTGTCCCCAACAGTGTCGTGTTAGTGGGGTCATAGACCTGCAACGTGAGCCCATCAGAGGACAAACGAGCCCCCCGACTTGAAACCGCCATCCATCAGGCGGAAGTCAACCGCCACCCTGACAATGTTGGGGGCTTCCCAATTCACATTCCACGCGAGGTAACGGGCCGAGGCGGTAGAGGTGATCGCGCCAATGACACGAGTGAGGGTGACCGCGGAGCCACTAGCGAACACGGCGGTGGCAAGGGCCTGCAACTTAGTGATGGCGTCGGCGCGGTCCGTTCCCACAATGACAGCGCCAAAGCTCCACGTGGGCGAACCAAACCACGGATTGGCGGCCACGACTCCGTCACGGCCCGGCACCACGTAATCGTCCTGAACCGGGGGAGGGATGACGACCGGGTCAAGGGCCGTAATGGACGTCACCAGGCTGGTGATGTTGGTAGCGCCAATGGAATACGTTTCAGCCATTTAGACCTGCCACGAAAGCGAACCTGCGGAGGGCTCGGGGGACGGATTCCTCAGCGCGCTCACCGGGCGCGGACTGCACCGTGATGGACCCAATACTGATGCCACTGGACCGGGCCATACCGGAACGGTTTGTGCGTCCGCCCGATTCCCCGTCACCGGAGTACCCGCCGGGCGGTGGTGTGCCCGCGTAGGACCCATCACCCAAGGTGACAAAGCGTGTAGTGACCGTGACGGTCTTAGACTTCAGCGCGTCCAACTTGCGCTGCAACGAATCCACATTGACGCCGTTTTCCACAAGGTCGTCAAGCAACGCCTGGAACGGTTCGATCAAAGCGGCACGGGTGCCAGGGTCCATCTTGGTGTTGTTCATGGTGGACTTCAACGTGTCGAGCGCACCACTAGCAAGCAGGGCCTTTTGGGCCTGGGAGTCTGTCGCTTCCATTGCCTTGACAGCCGCCTCAGCGACACCCAGCAAGGCGTCAGCGTTGTCCCGGCCCTTGTTGGTGAAGATTGACACGACCTTGCCGTTATCGGCCAGGGATTCCTTCAGGTCGTCCAACGCCGACTGATAACCCATGACCGCGTTGGTGCGCGACATGGCCGCCGTGAAAAGGTCAAACTTTTCCGCGGCCTCAGCGGTGGCATCCCCGGTGTCTTCAATCTCGTTGCCGAGCTCGTCGTACAGGGCAGGCATTCCCGCGGTCAACCGTTGGGCGCGCACTGCCGCGTCGGCGTAGTCCCGGTGGGTGTCGGCGGCAGTCGTCGTGTCGCCTGCCAGGTTCTTGACCGCGAAACCCGCAGACTTGATGAGGCCCGTGATGCCAACGAAATAACCTAGGAACTCCGCAAACCCCTCGTTGCGGGGCACGTTCATGTCCTCGCCTAGGCGGTTGATACCTGAGCTAAGGTCCCCAAGCGCCCCGACCGCCTGACCAATCTGCATTCCCAGCGCCTCAAACGCGGGCTGCAAGTCGCGGAGGCTATCGGCCAGGTCATCCGTGCCATCAGCCGACTGGCCCATTCCGGCAAGGAACCCCGCACCAAATGATTCCTGCAGCTCGTCAAACGCCACACCTAGGCGTTTGATTTGGCCTTCATACGTTTTGGCGGCGGCGGCGGCTTGACCGCTGAAAGTCTTGTTGAGTTGCGCGGAAACCGCGGCAAGGTCCTTTGACTTTATGGTGGCGTCGTCAAGCGGAATGCCGAGGCGACGCAAGGCCGTGAACTGTCCTAGAGCTGCCTTGGACAAGGCCATGGTGACGGATTCAAGATCGCGTCCCGTACCGGCGCTCACGTCGAGGGCGACATTCAACAGTTCCTGCGATTGGGTGACGTCGCGGGTGGCAAGCAACAGCCGCTGAAAAGCGGGACGCAACTGGTCGTCAGCGACACCCGTGGAAAATTGCAGGTCGTCCACAAAGTTGGCGACAGCGTCAGTTTGGAATCCCTGCCCCACGGCCTGCAATGCCTTGTTGAGGGAAACGAGTTGCTTTTCCTCGGCCATAGCGGCCTTGACGCCATCCACACCCAGCTTGAGCGCGAACGCCCCAG
>Ga0209985_10003364_pt1 | contig 13674 bp, 15 predicted proteins | sample NOAtaG_FD_187305 | JGI IMG/M metagenome (GOLD analysis project Ga0209985, IMG submission 187305) | Freshwater lake microbial communities from Lake Erie, under a cyanobacterial bloom - NOAA_Erie_Diel6S_1000h metaG (SPAdes) (version 2) | ecosystem: Environmental > Aquatic > Freshwater > Lake ...
AACCTTCCAAAATCTACGCTTCTTAAAACGTAAACATAATACATAAACCCAACTTTAGTTCACACCAGATGCTCCCTGCCTGCCGGCAGGCAGGTATTCAGTTAAGCTACAGGCCCATATTTCAACATACAACTAAAAGAGTACCTTCTGCATCTTCAATTCGCAATTGGTCGGCAAATTTAAGAGAATTAATCCGTTGAACAAATCTTTGATGTTGGCCACTGCGCACTAAAAATGTATTTTTGCCGTTTCAATTTTCAAAAAAAGCTATGTTTCGTCAACTTTTTCTTCTGATATTCCTCACAACTTCCTTCCAATTATCCATAGCTCAGGAAAAAGTGCAAAAAGCAAGGAGGCCTGATCTCCCCGGATCATTTATAGTTGAGTTTGGTTTTAACCGTGCCTTGGGAAGCACACCTACCAGATTCGACCAAGGTCTTTGGGGATCACGCACACTTAATTTATATTATCAATATCCCATACAACTCCTGAAGTCAAAATTCAGCTACAATCCCGCTTTTGGATTATCATTGGAACGCTATAAACTGATTAACAATTACACACTTACAAGAACACCAGAAGCTGACGGAACTTATGCGCTTCGCCCGGCAAGCGATATAGGAATGCCCAATGCCGATAAAAGCATGCTGATCATGAACTATGTTGATTTTATGCCGGCTGAGCTAAGATTTGATACAAACCCAGACGACAAAAACCGCAGCTTTCATATTTCCGCGGGCGTTCGGGTTGGTTTTTTGTTTGAAAGTCACACAAAAGTAAACTACAAGGATGGAGGCGAAGATATTACCTTAAAAACAAAACAGAATTTCGGACTTAGTTCTTTCCGATATGGTTATTACGGAAAGCTGGGAGTTGGTTCATTCAATATTTTTGGATACTACAACGCTACTCCCGTCTTCAAAGAAAACAAAGGACCCGACCAGACAACCATGAATACATTTACTATTGGAATATCGTTGAGCGGATTCTAGTTTGGGAGATTCAAATTTCTATTTTCCTAAAAAAGCGGGCTTTCTCTTTTCTAGAAATGCTTGAACACCTTCTTTGTGATCGTGTGTAGCTCCGGCAATCTCTTGGCAATACGCTTCGTATTCCAACATTTCATCTAAGCTGGCTGTGGTCGATTTATTCAGCATCTTTTTTATAAGGCCAATAGCCTTTGTTGGGGCAAAAGCAAAATAATCTGTGTATTGTTTCACCGCTTCGTCCAATTCGGAAGCAGCAACAACTTTGTTAACGAGTCCAAGATGAAGTGCTTCCTGAGCCTTTATACGTTGGCCCATACTGCACAACTCGAACGCCTTTGCCATCCCTACCAGCTTTGGAAGGAAATAAGCAGACCCAGAGTCAGGAACAAGTCCGATATTAACAAAAACCTCAATCATAGTGGCCTCTTCTGAGGCCACTATGATATCGCAAGCCAATGCGAGTGAGCAGCCGGCTCCAGCCGCAACACCATTTAGCCGACAAACGATCGGTTTCGGCAAACTGCGCATTGCAGCAACGATTGGATTGTATCGCTTATGCAAAGAATCCATGAACGATCTCTTTCCTTGTTTAGAACTATCTTTTAAATCCTGTCCCGAGCAAAATGCTTTTCCTACACCCGTCAACACCACTACACGTACCTCGTCATCTTTTGCGATGGCCTTCAATGCATCTTGAAGTTCATAGGTGATCCCATCGTTCAGGGCATTGTAAACTTCGGGACGATTGAAAGAAACGGTAGCGACTCCCTCTTTCTTTACGTAGGTTAGAAACTGAAAATCCATAACTCACTTTTTTGATTGATGTTAAAACAAAATAATCATTCCAAAGAACCCAACAACAAACCCAACAACACTTCCATACATCACTTCGCGAGGGGTGTGTGCATCTAGCAGTAGACGGGAAGACATTACAAGACCCGTTGCCAAAATAGTAAATGCGGTCGGCCATAGTAAACTCATTTGCTCGGTCACCTGATTCAATGGCAACAAGATACCAATGCCTCCACCCATAGCGATGCTATGAATGCTGATTTTATAGAAGAATGTAATCAGTAGCGAAACCACCACCAATGCCGAGACGATCATCATCAACTTTTCAAAATTCGCACTAAATGGAAGTTTGAAGTAAAAAAGAAAAGTGAAAAGCACATAGAACATTGAAATAAAAACAAAGGGTAAAATTCGCTCCCTACGAGATTGCAATGTGAGAGACTGAATAGTGCCGAATGCGCGTAGCATAACAAGGATAACGGCCGGAAGAACGAATGTGAATACGAATACTAGACCAATAATGATCATTCGGTTTTCTTTACGAATCATCAACATAGAAGGAAAATAGTACGATAAAACAATGACCAGATAGGTGGTCAACAATAAAGGATGAAAAACAACAGAAATAAATTTTGCTACTTGCTTCACGCTTACATCTCTTTTCGCAAACGAGCCACTGGAATATTCAATTGCTCACGGTATTTTGCCACCGTACGTCTGGCAATGTTGTATCCTTTTTCGTTCAATAGATCTTCTAACTTATCATCAGGAAACGGCTTGCTCTTGTCTTCGCTTTCGATGAGGTCTTTGATGATTTGTTTCACTTCTCTGCTACTCACCTCTTCTCCCGAATCGGTTGAAATACCTTCCGAAAAGAAATATTTCAAGGGATAAATACCAAAATCAGTTTGGATTGTTTTGCTACTCGCCACCCGACTAACAGTGGAAATATCCATATTGATCATCTGCGCGATGTCTTTGAGAATCATCGGCCGTAACTTGGTTTCGTCTCCCTCCTGAAAATAATCAAACTGAAAGTCAACGATGGCTTTCATGGTTCGCAATAAAGTGTGTTGACGTTGGCGTATCGCATCGATAAACCACTTGGCCGCATCCAATTTTTGCTTGACAAACGAAACTGCTTCTTTCAGCTTTTTGTCCTTTTTATCGCTTTTGTCATATGCCTTAAACATATCTGAATACGATCGACTGATTCGTAGCTCAGGCGCATTTCTAGAGTTAAGGGACAACTCTAACTTTCCATTATTATTGACAAGAATAAAATCCGGAATGACGTATTGATTTTTGACATTGCCACTACTCACTTCGCCACCTGGCTTTGGATTCAGCCGAACAATCAGTTCTATCGCGTCTTTGATGTAATCTTCATCGTCTAAATCTAATTTTTTTAAGATCTTGGCATAGTGCTTTTTGGTAAACTCTTCATAGCACTCCTCTAGAATTCGTTTGCCAACGATTACGTCTACATCTTGCCCATCGTCCATTCTCTCCAACTGGAGTAAAAGGCACTCCTGCAGATTCCGAGCTGCAATGCCAGCTGGATCAAATGACTGAATCTTTTTCAGAACAGCTTCAACTTCCTCCAATGTTGTTTCAAAACCCTGTGAAAAAGCCAAGTCATTCACAATGGATTCCAGTTCTCTTCGTATATAGCCATCGCCTTCTAAACTTCCGATGAGCTGTTTCCCTATGGTGTTTTGTTTTTCATTTAACCCCAAAAAGCCCAGTTGAGTCATGAGGGTTTCATGCAATGAAGTAGAGGTTGGCATCGGCATCTCCCGCTCCTCTTCATCACCGTCATCATTGTACGTTTTGTAACTTGTATAGTCGTCATCACGCAGATAGTCGTTGATGTCAATTTCATCATTCACGCTTGGCTCCTCGACCGCTTGCTCGTCTGTAGGTGAATCCGAATCAGCAGACTGTTCGGGTGTCTCCTCCGGTCTGTTTTCTTCCTGTTCTTCCTCCTCTCCTTCTTCCAGTACCGGATTTAACTCCAATTCCTCTTCGATTCTATTTTCGAGTTCGGCCGTTGGCACTTGCAGCAGCTTGATAAACTGTATCTGCTGGGGAGATAGTTTTTGCTGTAGGGATTGATGTAAGCCGAGTCTTTGCATTTAAATTGCTAAGTCACAAAGTTATGAATTAGCGAGGGGATGCAAAATCTGATCCAAAATTAATAGGCAAGGGTAAGACAAAACTCAGAACCAAGTAACAATTGCACCTTCATTCGCGGATTGCCAACTTCGCTTGTCAAATTCTTTGATTAAAAATTCAAAATGCCTTGCTTTGCGATCCAAAATTTGAAGCTGTATGAAACGAGTCAAAATCAAAGAGTTATTGGCAACACCTCCAACCGGACAGGATGTAAAAATACAAGGATGGGTACGGACTTTTCGAAATAACCAGTTTATTGCGTTGAACGATGGATCGACCATTCAAAACATGCAAGCGGTGGTTGCGTTGGCTTCGATAGATGACGCCACGCTCAAACGAATCACTACGGGCGCTTGTTTGTCGATTCAAGGTGAGTTAATTGCCTCTCTCGGCAAGGGCCAATCGGTAGAAGTGAAAGTGACTGAGCTAGAAATCCTGGGCGACTGCGATGCTGAAAAGTTTCCATTACAACCCAAAAAACACTCGCTTGAATTTCTACGGGAGATCGCACACCTACGGTCGCGCACAAATACTATTAGCGCTGTGATGCGCGTGCGGCACGCCATGGCTTTTGCGATTCATCGTTTTTTCAACGAGCGCGGATTCTATTATATTCATACACCGATCATTACCGGGTCAGATGCAGAAGGGGCAGGCGATATGTTTCGCGTGACTACACTAGATGGGAAAAATCCCCCGCTAGATGAGAACGGTCACATTAATCATAAAGAAGACTTTTTTGGCAGAGAAACAAACTTGACTGTTTCGGGGCAACTAGAAGGTGAAACCTATGCATTAGCATTAAGTGAGATATATACTTTCGGACCAACGTTTAGAGCTGAGAATTCAAATACAGCAAGGCATCTAGCCGAGTTCTGGATGATTGAGCCTGAAATGGCTTTTTATGATATCCATGACAATATGCAGCTGGCTACCGACCTGCTGCAATACTTGGTGCGCTATGCGCTAGACAACTGCAGCGATGACCTGGAATTCCTCAACAAAAGGGCGCAGGAAGAAGAAGCTACCAAGCCACAAGAACAAAGAAGCGAGTTGAGTTTATTGGAGCGATTAAAATTTGTCGTTGAAAATGATTTTCAAAAGCTGAGTTATACGGAAGCCATTGAAATTCTTAAGAATTCAACTCCGAATAAGAAAAAGAAATTTCAATACGTAGTAGAAGAATGGGGTGTCGATTTGCAATCGGAGCATGAGCGCTATCTGGTGGAAAAACATTTTAAAAAACCGGTGATTTTATACAACTATCCCAAAAACATCAAGGCCTTTTACATGAGGCAAAATGAAGACGACAAAACCGTGGCCGCGATGGATGTGCTATTCCCGGGAATTGGCGAAATCATTGGAGGTTCGCAGCGCGAAGAGCGCCATGACAGACTTCTGAAAAGAATACAAGAAATGAATTTGCCAGAAAAAGAATTGTGGTGGTACCTCGAGCTTAGAAAATTTGGATCGGCTCCCCACAGCGGATTTGGTCTAGGTTTTGAAAGGCTCATCTTGTTTGTTACCGGCATGACAAATATCCGTGATGTAATTCCCTTTCCACGGTTTCCAAAGAGCGCGGAGTTTTAATTTTTACCCAGCAAAAAAAACGTTGTCTCTTAAAATTTCAAAGCCTCATAAATGCTGAAGATCTACTTATTCATTCTTTCATCGCTGGCTCTTTTACAGCCTATGGCCGCACAAAACAAAGACACCATTACCGTGATCGGGGTGGGAGATATTATGATGGGCAGCAATTATCCAAATGATTCGAAACTTCCAACTCTGGACGGACTCCTGTTAATGAAGGAAGTCGAACCTATTTTGAAAAACGCAGATGTAACGTTTGGAAACCTGGAAGGTGTTCTATTGAATCAAGGTGGTACAGCGAAAACGTGTCGCGATCCAAAAGTCTGCTACGTTTTTCGAAGCCCCGAAAAATATGTACAAAACCTAGTGAATGCCGGATTTGACATAATGAGTTTAGCGAATAATCACTCTGGTGATTTTGGTGAATTGGGCAAACGAAAGAGCATAGAAACGTTGGAGAAAGCAGGCATTCAGCAGGCGGGTCAATTAAACAAACCTTATGTGGTCATTGAAAAGAATGGCGTAAAGTTTGGGTTGGCAGCTTTTGCACCCAATGCTGGGTGTCCGGACATCAATAAAATAGGAGTTGCAAGAAAAATCATTGCTCAACTCGATTCGTTGGTGGATATCATCATTGTATCTTTTCATGGGGGTGCCGAAGGGCCACAGCATGAGCATGTGCCTCGTAAAAACGAAATTTTTTATGGCGAAAATAGAGGAGATGTCTACCAGTTTGCTCACCAACTCATTGATGCAGGCGCAGATATTGTACTGGGGCACGGTCCTCATGTCACGAGGGGAGTAGAGGTCTATAAAGACAAGTTCATCACTTACAGCATGGGAAACTTTTGCACCTATGGAGGAATAAATGTAAGTGGAATCAATGGCTTGGCTCCCATCATAAAGGTTTTTACGAATAGCAAAGGCGACTTCTTTAAAGCACATATCACGTCTACCAAGCAAACATTTTATGGCCCAGTGATGCTGGACGAGCAAAAACAAGTGTTAAAACGCATTCAGCTATTGACAAAAAAGGATTTCCCCGAAAGTCTTATTGAAATCGACAATGATGGGTGGGTTCGGAAATCCACAAAGTGATGTGAATAGCTTGTCGATAAAAAATTTACCCAACGTTGCTTACAGTTTAAAGAATTGTTACTTTGCACGATGTTCGTTTATCAAAAACGAGCAAAATCAGGCGCTACTCAACTTCATGGCTTACAAAGAAAAAGAAATCGAAAAGCTGTATTACTCGATCGGTGAAGTTGCCGAACAGTTTAACGTAGCCCCGTCTTTGATCCGTTTTTGGGAGACCGAGTTTGAGTTAATCCAGCCTAAAAAGAACAGGAAAGGAAATCGCCAGTTTACAAAAGAAGATATTGAGAGTGTCCGTACGATTTATCATCTGGTAAAAGAGAAGGGATTCACACTTCAAGGAGCAAAGGAAATGCTCAAAAACGATACGCAATCTGTTCGCGATAAAATGGAATTGCTGGATTCGTTGAAAAAAGTACGCCAGTTTTTGGTGGAAGTAAGAGAAAAACTTTCCTAAATAATTCGTTTATTCGTTATCAATTTGTTGGTGTTTTTCATCAACGGCAAGTTGAATGCATGGATCAAGAACAACTTTTTTTTGTTGCTTTACATCAGATACCCGGAGTGGGTGATTATCTTTTACGTCAGTTAATTAGTTATTGCGGATCAGCTGAGCAGGTTTTTAAGACCCCCATAGGTAAACTGCAAAAAATTCCGGGCGTGGGCAAAGTAACAGCTGATGCAATCAGGAAGCAGACTAGTTTCGAACGTGCGGAAAAAGAAATAGCTAAAGCGGCAAAATCAAACACCGAAATTCTACTTTTCACAGATAAGAGATTCCCAAAAAGACTTCGTGAATTCAATGATTCGCCAAGCCTTCTTTATTTTCAAGGCGATGCCAATTTGAATGCAAGAAAAACGGTAGGGATCGTTGGCACCCGCCAGGCAACAGCCTACGGAAAAGAAATGGTTACTCATATCATAAACGATTTAGTTCCACATCAAGCGTTGATCATTAGTGGACTTGCTTATGGAATAGATATTCAGGCACACAAACAGGCACTCAAATCAGGCCTTTCAACAATCGGTGTAATGGGCAGCGGCATGGACATCATTTACCCATGGGCCCACAAAGACACCGCTCAAAAGATGATACATCAGGGTGGGCTGCTCACTGAAAATAAGTTTGGCACCAAACCCGATGCTCATAATTTCCCGGCTCGTAACAGAATTATTGCTGCATTGTGCGATGCATTGATTGTAGTGGAGGCTGCTGAAAAAGGAGGAGCGTTGATCACAGCGGAAATTGCTAACACTTACAACAAAGATGTATTCGCGGTTCCCGGCAGTATTGGTGAAACGTATTCAGCGGGATGCAACAAACTGATTAAAACGAACAAGGCCAATATTTATACATCCATCAAGGACGTAGAATACATTATGAATTGGTCTGCAGAAGATGACAACTTAAAAAAAGAAAAAACTTTTTCCATGGATGTTAGCCAACTGGAGCCTGATGAGCAAACGATCGTGAAAATCTTGCAGGATAAAAAAAGCCCCATGATGATAGACGAACTATCTATAAAAACAATGCTCCCTCCAAGCCTATTAGCGTCTTTACTACTGGGTCTAGAATTCAAGAACATCGTTAAATCACTTCCCGGAAAGACGTTCTCGCTGGCCAGCTTAAAGTAAATCCAGGCAACAAAAGAATGGAAATTCTGTTTAATAGATGAACATCTTTTTACCACCCAATTTTTGAAATATGGAAAGAAAAGAATTTTTATCGCAAGTAGGTTTTGGAGTTGCTGCGTTGCTATTACCAGCCTGTATCAGTACCCTGACCAGCTGTTCGTCAAACGATGTGGCGCCAACAACACCCACGAACGTTGATTTCACTATTGACATATCTTCGGGCCCGTTGGCAAACAACGGAGGGTTCCTGGTAAATAATCGAATAATTGTAGCGCGTACAACAGCCGGAGGTTTTTTAGCCGTATCCGCCATTTGTACACACGAAGGCACTACGATTCAATATCAAAGTGGGAGTAACAATTTTCGTTGTCCAAACCATGGCGCCACGTTTAGTGCAACAGGCCAGGTGACCAACGGCCCGGCCAATAAACCTCTTACTCAATATAAGACTGAACTAACCGGAACATCTTTGCGTGTTTTTTCTTGAGTAGTACACAATCATTTTCCTGAACTAGTGGGGGAATATGGTATCAGCCAGAAGAAGCGCCTCATTAAATGCCAATCTATCAATAGATGGTGCATCCTGTTTGGAATCAAGGTAAGAGAGAACTGTTTCTGTAGCCAGATTCCCGATAAGTTCATCATCTGCCATCGGGCAGCCGCCAAACCCTTTAATCGCCCCATCGAACCGCTGACACCCTGATGCATAAGCGGCTGCAATTTTTTCAATGGCTGTTGCGGGGTTAGAGTGAAGATGTACCCCGAATTCAATCTTGGGATATTTTTTCGTCAATCCGCCAAACAACATCTGAATCTGGTCGGGTTGGGAAACACCAATGGTATCGGCAAGAGAAATGATACGAACATTCATGGCGTTGAGTAAATCCGAGAATTGTTCAACAATTCCGGTGTTGTACGGATCGCCATAAGGGTTGCCAAAAGCCATACTAATATAGGTGACCAATACCTTATTCTTTCGAGCGCAGATTTCCTGGATCTCTTGTATTGTTGCGAGCGCATCTGAAATTGACTTATTAGTATTCCGCTGCTGGAAGGTTTCGGAAATAGAAAGGGGAAACCCAAGATAGGTAATACTCTCATACTCCACTGCTTCCAACGCTCCTCGTGTATTGGCAATAATGGCCAACAATTTTGACTTGGTCTTTGTAAGATCTAATCGTGAAAGTACTTCAGCGGTATCCCTTAGTTGCGGAATTGCTTTGGGTGACACAAAACTACCAAAGTCAATCGTATCAAAACCAACCTTTAAGAGTTGAGATAGATAGGCTACTTTTCTTTCTGTGGGAATAAAAAAGGAAAGACCTTGCATCGCATCGCGGGGACATTCAATGATCTTCATATTCTATTCTTAAAACAAATCGAAGCAAACGGCTACCAAAAGTAAAACTTAAATCTTGCCCTAACGAGCGAGCTTGAGTTCATCAACAATGGGCGAATCAAATTTCTAAAAAAAATAATTGATTTGTTCGTTGATTAACTAAGTTCCCCCTCAGTTAAATCGAGTACAACCAGCTCCATAATTTTTGTCAATGTAGTTTATTATGTCGGTTGTTTTTTATTCCTTGCTCTTCGATTTATGACTCAAATTGAAGAAAATAAAGACCTGAGAGCGTTAAACACTTTTGGATTCAAGGTAAAGGCAAAGTTTTTCACCACCATTCATTCAAAAGAAGAGCTTCATGAATTGATTCATTCCGATCTCTACCAGCGAGAAGAACGCTTGATCTTAGGTGGTGGGAGTAATATACTGTTTAAGCGGGACTACGATGGATTAGTGATTAAAGTAGATCTAAAAGGAATTACCGTAGTGTCTCAGACAGAAGACTCCCTCTTGTTGCAGGTTGCTTCCGGTGAAGTGTGGCACGAATTGGTTCTTCATTGCGTAAATAATAACTGGGGTGGAATCGAAAACTTATCACTCATACCCGGTCTTGTTGGAGCCGCACCCATTCAAAACATCGGTGCATACGGTGCGGAGATCAAAAATATGATCACCCAGGTAGAAGCGATTGATCTGAAAACAGGATTGACTAAATTGTTCACCAACGAGGAATGTTGCTTCGGATACCGAGAAAGTGTTTTCAAAAACGCGCTTAGAGAAAAATATTTTATTTCAAGTATTACTTTAACTCTTACCAAAAAAAATCATCGACTCAACACAAGTTATGGAGCTATTCATGAGACGTTGTCGAGTATGAATATTGAGCAACCAACGATCAAATCCATTAGCGATGCCGTGATTGCTATACGACAGAGTAAGTTGCCAGATCCACGAGTGATAGGAAACGCGGGAAGTTTTTTTAAGAACCCGTCTATCACTGTAAATCATTATCAGTCACTGCAAAAAACTAATACAACGATACCATCTTACCCATCTGCTAATCAGGAAGTTAAAGTTCCGGCTGGTTGGCTCATTGAGCAATGTGGATGGAAAGGAAAAAAAATAAATCACGTGGGTGTTCATCCTAAGCAAGCACTTGTGTTGGTCAACTACGGTGACGGAAAGGGAGAAGATGTTTTCGATCTTGCAGTGAAAATTGCATCAAGTGTAAAAGAAAAATTCAACATCGAATTAACACCGGAAGTAAATATTATTGAATGAGAAATGGAGTGAAGTTATATGCGAGTCGACAAAATCATTGACATGAATTTCTTGCCTCATAAAAAAATATTTCGCTAAAAATTTTTGTAGATTAATTTTTTGTTATACATTTCGTAAGTTTTAAACCAAAATATAAAACGCTATGGCAAAAAAACCCGCTAAGAAAGCAGCTAAGAAAGCAAAGAAGGCTGCTAAGAAGAAAAAGTAATCAGGCTTAGCTTGATGCTCAACAAGGGAAGTGATCTTAGATCGCTTCCCTTTTTTTTTTAACAAACTGAACGTTGAAGCCATTACATTTTAAATCGATGAAGTTTGTTAGCATACTTAGCTCATTAATCACAAAGATTATCTTATTCTTTAATGCAGTAGACAGTTGTAATCATCGTGCAATCCATTTCAAGAGATTTATTTCAAGAAACGATTGCGTAAATATTAACTGATTCTCACTTGTTTACGATCGAGTAATGACCTTAACTTTGCACAAAAAACAAAAAACTATGGCTAAAACTACTGCCAAGACCCCAATTGCAAAGGCTGCACCAAAGAAGGTGGCCGTCAAAGCAGCTTCAAAGACATCGGCCGCTACTGATATTGAAAAGCTTTCAATAAGCATTTTACAAAAACTTAAAACGCTCAATCTAGATGGGCAACTTCAAGCTGACATCGAATGGTGTTTAGGAAGCTACAGCTACGATAAGAATCCCGTTGGACTAATTAAAGCGGCTCATAATGCGGTGAACGTATTTAAGACTGAGTTGGCAAGAAAAACCAAAGGTGTTACTGCTAAATTGATAACAGATATCGAGAAGGCGATAGAAGCGGCTTAAATTTCTTATTGTAATGAATGAAGAAGGCTGGAAATTCCAGCCTTTGTCATATTATCTCAGTTCAACTTGCACAGGAAGTTCTGAATGACAACCGCGCTAAATCATATGGGTAACGTTGGATAATTCTCCAGAATAGCGCGAGCACTGCACACCAAACTTGTTCAAAAAGTCTACACCTTCATCAGAAGGGATATTTTTATACTCCGCATAGGACTTGAGATATATCACCTTTTGGATGCCCATGCTAAAGATAATTCGAGCACAAGCCAAACAAGGCGACAATGTCACATACAGAGTGGCGCCCTCTACAGAGGTTTTGTTCTTGACAGCATAAAGAATTGCATTTTGTTCGGCATGTATCGCAAGAGAGCAACTCCCTTTAGAATCTCTCGGGCACCCAGCCTCGGCCCATTCTTCGTCACAATTGTGGGTGCCTGATGGTGGGCCGTTATAACCAATGGAGATAATACGCGTATCCTTGGTAAGTACTGCCCCCACATGCCTCTTCACACAATGCGAGCGTTTGGCCAGGTTAACAGCCAACTCCATATAAATATCCTCAAATGCAGGTTTCTGTTGGTTCATCTTTGTGTTAGAGGGTTGGCCCATCAATCGAAGAATTCCGTGACTATCCTTTGTAACTTATTCTGTAAATCACGCCCGCATAGTCATCGCTTACCAACATTGACCCATCGGGCAGCAGCAAAACATCCACAGGTCGCCCCCAGACCTTTTGCGTAGCTTCATCTAACCATCCACTGGCAAAGGTCGTATAACTAGAGGCTGAGTTGGATTTGTCGACTTTAACTAAGCTTAATTTGTATCCACTTTTCTTTGAACGATTCCATGAGCCATGCTCGGCCAAAATGATTTGATTTTTGTATTCTGCCGGGAACATTGATGCCGTATAAAATTTCAATCCGAGTGGCGCCACGTGCGCACCCAGATTTTGTGCCGGTTGCACAAACTCCGAACAGAATCTTTTGTTGCCGAATTCAGGATCTTTGATTGTGCCTCCGTGGCAATAGGGATAACCAAAATGCTGTCCTGCTTTTGTGGCTATATTCAATTCGCACGGAGGAGTGTCATCGCCCATCATATCGCGACCGTTGTCAGTAAACCAGATGTTCTTCGTTTCAGGATGCCATGTAAACCCAACGGTGTTCCGCACACCATTAGCATAAACCTCCAGGCCAGAACCATCCGCATTCATGCGTGTGATCGAGGCAAAAACAGGATCTTTTGACTCGCAAATATTGCAAGGTGCTCCAACAGGCACATACAATTTACCATCCGGGCCGAAAGCAATATACTTCCAGCCATGGTGCTTTTCAGTTGGAAATTTATCATAGACGATCTGCGATTTTCCTGGCGCAGCAAGTTTAGATTCAATACCGGTAAACTTGTGAATTTGATTCACCTCGGCTACATATAAATCTCCATCCCGGAAAGCAACTCCATTTGGCATATTTAAGCCAGAAGCGATCACCCACTTTTTATCGGCTTTAAAATCACCGTCAGTATCTTTTACAGCATAGACTTTATCCTCGCCTCGATTGCCGACAAACAAGGTGCCGTTGGGTGTCAAAACCATCGATCGTGCATCTTCCACCTCTGCAAAAACACTTATTGAGAACCCCTTGGGTAGTTTGATCAACTCTAAGGGAAGCTTCGCACTTGCCTCGGTAATCGCTGGAAAAGAATTGTCGGCAGCAGTTGATGATACAGAATTCTTGGTTGATGTATTATTACAACACAACGCAACAATTAGCAAACTAAAAAGCAGAACAGATTTTTTGAAGCTCATAATTTCGATTTTGAAGGCACAAATTACCAATTAGAGGCACAGCATCAATCTTTTTTAGAAAGAACTTGACAAACGGTCTTGAATGAGGTTTGAGAATGAGTCAGCTAAGTACTACCAAATAGAAAACAAGAAATAGAC
>Ga0209985_10003369_pt1 | contig 13664 bp, 9 predicted proteins | sample NOAtaG_FD_187305 | JGI IMG/M metagenome (GOLD analysis project Ga0209985, IMG submission 187305) | Freshwater lake microbial communities from Lake Erie, under a cyanobacterial bloom - NOAA_Erie_Diel6S_1000h metaG (SPAdes) (version 2) | ecosystem: Environmental > Aquatic > Freshwater > Lake ...
CCCCGTCTCCCGTCTCCCGTCTCCCGTCTCCCGTCTACCGTCCCCCGTCCCCCCGTCTCACAACCCGCCCTGCGGCCTTCCCTGTCGCCTCCCCATTGTCCAGCACCTGTACACCATTCACAAAGACATGCTGTACGCCCACAGCGTATTGATGTGGCTGCTCAAACGTAGCCCGGTCGGCAATGGTGTTAGGATCAAAAAGGACCATATCGGCGAAATAGCCGGGTTGTAAACGGCCACGATTTGGAATGCCGAGGTGCTCGCAGGGCAGGGCGCTGAGTTTGTGTATCGCTTCTTCCAGCGGGATAACTTTCTCTTCGCGGACATATTTACCCAGCAAGCGGGCGAAATTGCCATAAGCGCGGGGATGTGTACTGGATTTCATAAATGCGCCCTCTGCAGCAAGGGCCCCGGCATCGGAGCCAAAGCTCATATACGGGAGCTTCATCTGCTTTTTCACATTATCCTCCGACATCAGGAAATATACCGTACCGACCCGCGTACCATCTTCGATGACCAGGTCGATCGCTGTTTCTTCCGGACTTTTGCCGCGCAGGGCCGCTACCTCGGCCAGGGTTTTGCCCGTATAAGGCTTGAGGGCCTCCGTCTTGAACTCCACCAGCAGGAGGTTTTCGGCACTCCCCGCTGCGTAGTAGAGATTTTCCCAATCCTGGGCATCCGTTTTCATTTCTGCAATCACCTTGGCACGGATTTTCGGATCTTTCAGCCGGGCGGCCCAGGCATCGTAGCCGCCTTCCTGCACCCAGGGCGGCATAGAAGCGTCCAATCCAGTAGCACCAGCCACATAGTTGTACATATTCGTCGTGATGCGGATACCTGCCTGTCGGGCGCTATCTATCTTCGTAATGACCTTATCCATCTTAGTCCAGTTAGCTTTCCCTCCGGCTTTGAGGTGGTAAATTTCCGCAGGAAGCCCCCCTTCTTTAGCGATGCGGATCGTTTCATCTACCGCTTCCAGGAGTTTATTACCTTCGCTGCGCATGTGGGTAATGTACATGCCGCCGTATTCGGCAGCAACCTGACAGAGAGCGATCAATTCTTCGGTACTGGCATAAAATGCGGGTGCATAAATCAGAGACGATCCGATACCCAGGGCACCTTCTTCCATCGCCTGCCGTGCGAGTGCTTGCATACGAGCCAGCTCTTCCGGCGTAGGCGGACGGTTGTCGTAGCCTACTTCGTGGATACGCAGGGTAGTAGCCCCTACAAAAGAGGCGACATTCATAGAAACGCCTTTGTCCTGAAGCGTTCGGAGGTATTCCCCCAGTGTTGTCCAGGTAATATCGAAACGTACATCGCCCTGCTGTGCTATCATCCCTTCTTTCATCTTGGCATTCAGCGGCCCCATCGACCAGCCCTCGCCGAACACCTCCAGAGTGACGCCCTGTTTGAGGTCGCTCAGCCCACGGGGGTCCACCAGGAGGCTTTCTGTACCCCAGCTGAGCATATTGACGAATCCGGGGCTCAGGGCCATACCCTTCGCGTCCACTTCGCGCCTCCCTTTGGCACGGCCAATATCGCCGATTGCTGCGATTGTATCGGCATTAACGGCAATACTGCCCGAATAAGGCTTGTTGCCCGAACCATCGTAGATCATGGCATTGCGGATAATAAGATCGTATTCTGTTGGCCGCTGGCAGGAAAACAGCAGGAGCAGAAGTCCGGCGCAGGAAAGCAGGCGGAGGCGCATAAAAAATGGTTTTTAGGTGAAAGAATGGCCTGAAAATACGCTTTTGTCCGGTATTTTGCATAAAAATTTGTCGGGGTGCATTTGGGGGTAAGCACACTTTATTAGCCTGCGAAATAACCCGCAAAAGAAATTTGGCAATATCTTTGTGTGTGCTTCGGCGTATGTTAGGGGGAATTTTATGCCTGAGAAACACACCCCCCATTTTTCTCTTTTCCGAATTTTCAAAGAATTTTCTTCGATTTCTTCATCGGAAAATGCGTACCCTTTCAAAAAAATTTCAAAGAAGTAGAATATGTCTAAATCACCTCTGGATTATTTGTTGAAAAAGAAAATATCTGTTAACTATTTACGGATCATGTTTATCCTTACCTGCTTCTTTGGCATACAAGTCCTGTCCCTTGCCCAAAACAAGCCCTTGCCTTATTCCGAAATTGGGGAATATCCGCAAACTTATACCCCCGAAGCGGTGGTGGCGCGAATGATTGATGGCCTGGGCTTCCGTTATTATTGGGCAACAGAAAGCCTGCGCCCGGAGGATTTGAAATTCAGACCAACACCCGAAGCGCGTAGCTCTGAAGAAACCATTGATCATATCATGGGCTTGTCAGAGTGGATATTGAAGCCCATCAAAGGAGAAATCCTTACCCGTTCCGGAGAGGAGATCTCTAAATTGCCCTTTGCCCTAAAACGCGAACGCACACTATGGAACCTTAAAGAAGCAAGTGATTTGTTGAAGACAGGCAGGATAAGCATTGCAGACCTGAAAATTAACATTAAAGCAGGCGATAAAATAAATTCGCATCCATTTTGGAACGAAATCAACGGACCGATTGCCGATGCACTCTGGCATGTGGGACAAGTAGTCGCTTTCAGGCGTTCGTCCGGAAATCCCTTTGATGGGAAAGCCAATGTTTTTATGGGTAAATATATGGGCACACCTGCGGTGGAGACAAAAAATTAAGGAAAATGCACCTTTCTCCCCAGAGACGCCGTTAAATTAGTATCAGGTTATGTGAAAAGACAAAAAAGATGCTGACAAAAGAAATCATAAAGCAAAGAATCAATCAAAATAAAAATCAAATCAAGCAATTGGGAATAGAGGTGATTGGATTATTTGGGTCCTATGTGCGCGAAGAGCAGCATGAGGAAAGCGACATTGATTTGCTGATCGCATTTGAAAAAGATAAAGAGAATTTCAATAATTTCATGGAGGTCTGCTACCTGCTTGAAGCTATTTTTGAGGGAGAAAAAGTAGAAGTCGTAACGAAAAATGGATTGAGCCCATATATTGGCCCTAAAATTTTAAAGGAAGTAGAATATGTCTAAATCACCTCTGGATTATTTACGCCATATTCTGGATGATGCAATTATTGCATTTTCATCCCCCCAATAAAAATAATAAGCGGATGAAATACCTAAATTTGGAGTAAGACATTTATATTTTACGCTTACTTTGCTTGTGACTTACATATTCGTTTGTAAAATGCGATACGAGGGTGAATATCAAAATTAACAAAATAGTAATAGCAATATTGCTCTTGTTAATACCAAAAAATCCAATACTCCAAATAATGATAATCCATTGAACAAAATAGATATTTGTTACTCCTTTACTCCACCTAAATAGTAATTCAAAAAGTTTATTCATTGGTACTTTGTCCAGAATTAATTTGTTGAGATAAAGCCAGAAAATAACAAAACCGCACATAAATAACATACCACCCTGTCGGCTATGATAGTAGTCATTAAAATGGTAATCTATATTTGAGTGTGAAATAAAAACGCCAATAAACAGAACCAAAATGCCAATTATCCCAAAGTATTTAAAGGTGATATTGGGGTCTTTTGAGTTTTTTATTCTGTTACCAAGAAACATACCCAGTAGAGGAAACGATAACCAAGGAAACACAGGAAAAGCAATTTTATTGTCAATAAAGCCGAATTCAATTGGCTGGTCTCCCCAAAACAGCTCTGTAATTAGGTCTATAACTGAAAGGTTTAGCTTTAATCCCCAAATATATGGGGAAAACATGCTAATCAGAAATGCAGATAATAAAAGGATGTATGAATTTATTTTGAACTCCTGAAGAAGAGCCATAATCATAAGCGCAATTCCGGCAAATTGTAAAATATCAACAATAGTTAAAATCGTGTATACGTTCAGTTTTTCTAATGGAATTGTTTTTAAAATATCCAGTTGGAAATAAGTTGAAAGCGTAAATGGAATAACCCCCCTTAAGATATTTAAAAGGTAACCTGCTAAAAATATTTTAATGCCACGAAATAATTTAGGCTTTAATGCTGATTTCCTTGAGAATATAAAGGAAAATCCCATCAAAGTCATAAAAACAGGAGCAGCTGGTGGCCCGCCAAGAAATTCTATGATTTGTCCTAATACCGAGTTTTTTACTTCTTGACATGCAAATACATCCAAAGTATGAACAGCTATCATAAAAAATACTGCTAAACCTCTGGCAAGGTCTATGGACATAAGCCTGTTTTCTTGAGTTGTTACATTCATCTTTTCTCATTTTTAGCCTGCAAAATTGCAATGCTGAAAAATGAAATTATTTGACAAATGTCACAAAATCATTTTGCTCTTAAACGGCTCAGTGTTTCTCGTGAAATTCCAAGAAAGGAAGCAATGTATGTCAACGGGATGCGTTGGAAAAGTTGTGGCTCTTTGTCAAGTAATATCAGATATTTATCGATAGAACTCATCATTTGGGAAAAGTAAATCTTATCCTCTAAAAACAAAGTATAGTCCTCTATAATTGCATTTACAAAATTAGCGATTTGAATATTGGAGGACATTAAGGGCCTTACCTGTTTTAAATTGATTGAGACGAGCGTGCTATTTTCAATTAACTCCATAGTTTCTCTCGAAGGATTATCCCTGAAGTTTTGTAATGAACCAACCATATCATTTTCCAAAGCAAACCAAGTGTTCACTTCTACACCGTCTTTCAGGTAGTAACTTCTCACAGCACCTTTTACTACAAAATAGGCAAAATCGTGCCGTTGTTTTTCTTTAATAAGCACGTGCTTTTTGCCCAAATTTAGAATTGACAAATGACTACATATTTCTGCTTTTGTATTTTCGCTTAGTTTTTGGTTAGTTGCAAAATAGTCTATAAAAGATTTGAATAAGGTGTCCATTCTAAAACGTCCATTTGATTAATTTTGCCTGATGGTTTTTATTGCTACTCCTGTATCGAATAGAAGGATCAATTTTTTTGCCCAATAGGTGTTCTAATTTTTCCAAAAAAGAAAAGTAATTGTCTGCATAATCCAGCACAGGAATTTCATCTGAAAACTGAACTAAAAAGTCCAGGTCACTTTTATCGTGCATTGATCCTTTTGAAGCTGAACCAAATAAGGCAATAGATTTTACTTTATGTGCTTCACAAAGCACAATAATTTCATTTAATCTGTCTTCAACTAGTTTAATCATTTTGATTCAATAGCGATAATTCTTACAATATACGCTTTGCCCATTCTTTTCCGCTGCAAACGCACCAACACCAAACAAACCTATTCTACCAGTTCGCGCTGCCTGACGCCTATAGCAGCATTCTGCCGGGTCTGAACGTTCCCCACGACCCACTCCCCTACCTTTTTACCCTGCTTCGTCCCCTCCTCGACGGCCCGCCGGTAGTGGATACCCGCATACAGGCGGCTAATCGCTGCTTCTTCGCCGGCAGCCTGGAAGGAATCAAAGCTTCGGACGGGTAATCCATACTCGACTTCCGTAGAATCCGTGAAGGAAAAAGGGGACCCAAAGAGATCGGTCAAAACAGCGGCCGCAGCGTTGGAAATCACGCTGTGTCCACTGGTGTATTCGGGGAAAGGAGGGGTCTGTAGCAACGGCACCCAGTCCTCATCCACATATTCGTTGATGACCGTCTCGGGGCGTGCCACGATGCTCCTCCACTTTTCATCCCAGCAACTGATGAAGCCATCGAAAAGGGCAATGGCTACCCGTGCATAAGCCTCCACCGTTGCGGGCATATCAGCCTTTGCCTTTCGGGTTGCGATTGAAGTAATACCCATCCAGTGACCACCGGGCGTGATTTTTTTGGCTGCAAACATCGCATGGCCATGGTGATGGGAAACATACGGATTGCAGTCCCAGAATTTGGCAATTTCCGTCCGCTCTTCGTTCAATTGATTCACCATTTCATACACCTCCATAGTCTCCTCATAGAAAGGACTATCCTTCTCCATGCTGAAGACATGCGGAGATGCAGGAGGGAACTGGTTGCAGGAATCCAGTGCAAGGGTACGGATTTTCGGCCAGTGCGGTTCGATGCCTTCCATATAATCCGGCGGCGTGGGCTTCCAGAAACCAGCTTCGGGCCGGATGGTATATTTGGGGAAAGAGCGGGTCTGCTTGTAATTGTCTTCACCTGCCCATTTCAGGATATGGGCAGCTACTGCCTCCCCGTAAACAAGAGATTGCTCAAATACTGCATCGGGAATGTCCGTTTTGCGGATACGGCTGTACAACTGCTCCCGGTATTCGTCCATTGTTTCTTCTGAAAAAATCAACGCCTTCCCAACCGTCAGAAAAGCGTGGATGGCGGAAAGGTGCAAATCCAGGGGCTTATCCTTTTCCGGACGTGGAACGGGGTTCAGGCCATTAACCTGACCGGCAAGGGAAACATATTCCGGGTACTGCTGTGCCAGGACTTCAAATGCGGCAATGTTAGGATAAACGTAGATCCTGCTGGCTACCGGCGGAGAGAATATATCGTGGACGATGATATCCGTAAGTTGCTTCACCGAGGCGTGATACAATTCCGGATCCTGGAGGACCGCCTTGTAATCGCCTTCCGTTTTTTTACAGGCTGTACTGCACATCAGGAGTACCATGCCGGGAACGATCGCGAAAAAGAATTGCTTCCTCATACTATATAGAAATTTTACCGATATGCGATTCAAAAATATTAAGAATTCCCCAACCTGTACAACAATGGCCTGCCATTGTTAATGCCAAAAATGAAAAACACCTCCCCGTTGATACGGATACTCCGGATCGCCCGGATTTCCCCTGGGATATTTAATCCGCTTTCCCGGAGCGTCAGGGGCTGAAAGTGGCCTTTTTCTACTCCTTGCAGCAACAACCCCTTCCCGGCATCATACGTGCCAAAATAGGGTGCAGCGCTAAATTGATTCCCCCCTATGAGCACATCGCCTATCCCGTCCTGGTTGATATCCCTGACAAGTATCGCAAAAATTGGGGCAAACTGCGCCTGCAGGGGGAGTTCTTTGCGAAGAAATCCGAAATTGCCCCGGTTTTCAAGCACGATGGAGGCAAAGGTATGCGCCTGCAGGTGCAAGCTTTTCTCCAGAGCTTCCCCGCCAAAAATTTCTGCGATGGTTTTGCCGGCAAAATCCCGGTGCTTCAAAAATTTCTTTTTTATGGAGGGCATCTGTTTGCTCAGGTCATCGCGTGCAGCCATCGGGAATATTCCTTTGGGGGTCGTATAAGCCAGGATAGGGTCCAGGCTCCCGTTGGCATCAAAGTCTGCAATATAGGCATGCAAGGGAAATACAGGGCTTGGCACATGCCGCGCATTCTTACCCTGGTTCCCTGCAAGGATGTCGAGGTCGCCATCGCCGTCCATATCTGATATTTCGAGGCTTCGCCACCACCCATGCGATTTTTCCAATGCTGGTATCGTTTTTGGGCGGAGGGCCCCCTTCTGGTTTTCCAGTACAATAATTGGCATCCATTCGCCAGCTACCACCAAATCCTGCCATTGGTCGCCGTCCAAATCCACCCAGCACGCGCTGGTCACCATACCGATGTGGGCAAGTTCAGGCGCCCTTTTATCCGTTACTTCTTTGAAGCGACCCGTTCCGTCATTTTGGAGGAGATAGCTGCGGGGGGAAATCCCGTATTGGCCTGGGATCGTACGCCCACCTACAAACAAATCCAGATCGCCGTCGCGGTCAAAGTCGGCGGCGGTTACCGCACCCCCATGCTGGGCTTCCCCGGGCAGCCAATCGCTATGGTCTTCAAAATGCCCCTTGCCATCGTTGATTAGCAGCCGGTCTTTAAGCAAATCCATGGATTCAGTAACCTCATTGCCTGCTGTGACCAGGTACAGATCCGGAGACCCATCGCCATTGGCATCAAAAAACAGCGCGGCAGTCACCTCGAAAGCACCAGCAGGTTCAAAAACCAGCTGTTTGGAAGGCATCAATCCACGTTCTGTCTGAAGCAGTAACCCGCCTCCGGCTCCTTTTGCATTGCCGAAATACATATCCTCCCGCCCGTCGCCATTGACATCGGCAATAGCGATAGGTGGTCCTTCCCTGGAAATCATGTGCGGCTGCAAAAAGGTAGTATTGAAATCATTATATTGATTCTCGCTATGAAAAAGCCCTTCCGGGAGTATTCCCTGAGCAGGTATGAGAAGCGCATTTTCTGCTGGAGCAGCAACAGAAGCGGTATCGAGGGCATCCGATGCCTTCACCCGGATACTTCGATTGAGCGGAACGTCTTTTAGTACCTGAACCTTTCCTCCCGGCCAGATAATCTGAATAGAATCCAGCTTGCGGACCTCTCCTAAGCCCAGGTGCAGGATAGGCGGCACTGAAGACTGAAAACCCCGGCAGGGATAATTTTCCAGCATACGAATCGAATTACCCGAATACGCCAACAATTTCACACCGATACCGAATGGATTTTTTCCGCTACCCTCAGGTACGACCTGCAAATAGCCATTAGATCCTTTCAGGTCGCGCTCCCGGGTATTATTGCGCAAAACCGATGCTTTCCGGTTGATATGATTCACCACGAGATCGAGGTCACCGTCGTTATCGAGATCGGCATACGCAGAGCCGTTCGACAGGGTTGGGGTCGTTCCGCCCCACGCTTCGGTTTGATCGGAAAAGGTGAGGTCGCCGTTGTTGCGGAAGAAAACGTTCGGTACGGTGCCGTCGGGCATTTCGTCCACAAGGCGCTGATCACTCAGATCCGGGTTATTTTTCAATCCCCCCCTGATTTCCCGGTTGGAAATGAAATTGATATAGTCCATATCATTCGGGCGACGCCTGATCCCATTGCTGATAAAGAGGTCTTTGTACCCATCGTTGTCAAAATCGGCAAAAAGTGGCGCCCAGCTCCAGTCGGTGGCATGGATACCCGCCAGCATGGCAATCTCGGAAAAAACCGGTGTTCCGTCATTCTGGGTTCCGAGGTTGAGCTGCAGGGCATTCCGGGCAAATTGCCGGCCATAGCCAAAATCGAGCTTCAGCTTGAATATTTCGTAAGCGTCTTCACCGGCAGATCGCTTTACCACAACCTCATCTTCCGGCAACATATCCAGGGAGAGCATATCAACCTGCCCATCGTTGTTGTAATCCGCCAGGTCATTACCCATCGAAAAGCGGCTGGAATGGGCCATGGCGACGTTCCCGGCCTCCCGGAATACGGGTTGCTTCCCGATACCGACAGCGGTATTTAGATAGAGGTAGTCATTTTCGTTAAAATCGTTGGAAATATAGAGATCTGGCCATCCGTCACCATTGAGGTCGCTCACACCTACCCCGAGGCCATAGCCGATCTGACTGCTGTAAATCCCCGCCTCGCGGGTCACTGGTATAAACTTGCCACCATTGTTCCAGTAAAGCCGGTCGCCGGCTTTGGGGTCCTCGACCTGGCGCAACACGGCCTTGCCGTAGGTGCGGGAGGTATGTACCGAGTGATTGAGCAGATACATGTCCAGGTCGCCATCGAGGTCAAAATCGGCAAAAGCTGCCTGGGTGCTGAAACCGGAAAAATCCAGCCCGAATACTGCTGCTTGCTCACTGAAAGTAAGATCGCCATTATTGATAAAAAGCTGGTTGCGTCCGTTGATCCCCTTATAAGCACCCAAGCGGCACTGGTAGATATCCAGCAATCCATCGCCATTGACATCGGCCATAGAGACCCCGGTTTTCCAGAGACCCGGCGAAGCCACCCCAGCCTTTTCCGTAATATCTTCGAAACGCCAGTTCCCTTTGTTGAGATACAGCTTATTCTCTACCTGGTTGCCGGAAAAATACAAATCTACCAGGCCATCATTGTTGATATCGCCCAGAGCAACCCCTCCCCCATTGTAATAATACAGATATTCGATGAGGTTGAAATCCTCCCCTTCGCTGAGTTGGTTATTAAAGGTTATACCGGATTTTCCGGCGGAGACTTCCTGGAAAAGGGTATCTGCTCGCCGGCAATGCGGGAGAAAAAAAATAACCAGGAAGCATGAAATTCCTGTAAAAGCCTTTTTTATCGCCATTTCAACGCGATTCTGAAGTTGGAGAGGACTTTGATAGGTTGTTTTTAAGCGGCCGGAATATCTGTAGCGTATCGGAGTTATTTGCAGCGAAAAGCAATCGTTCCCCGGCTGTTTCTATCCATAAAAATTTACGGGCCTGCCCCTTGAGCCGAAATCCACTATCCAGGGGCGGTACGGGCCTGAACCCTCCCTTTCCGTCCCCTTTGAGTAACGCACCATAACTCGCATCATAACGCCCTGCTTCCGGCTTGACGTGATACAAATTCCCGCCCAGCAAGATATCCTTGTGGCCGTCACTATCAATATCCTCAACAGCAATGGCATATACCGGGGAAAACTGTGCCGCCGCAGGTAATCGGACGCTACGGAATCCCCCCTTGCCATCATTGAGAAACACCATACTCGACAAAGTTACTGCCTGCAGTACCACTGAACGCTGCAGGACTTCAGGAGCGAAAATATCCTCAATCCGCCGCCCCTTGTAGTTTTCGTATTTCAGATATTGCTTCTTGAGGGAGGGAAGTTGTTGCACCAAATCATGCCGAAGTACCATCGGGTAAGCTTTCTCCCCGTTGTACTGGGTCAGAATTTGTTCGATATTTCCATTCTGGTCAAAATCATTGATATATAGCTTGATAGGCTTCTCCTCCGATGCGTGGAATCGGGAATTTAACCCGTGGTTGCCGGCAATGATATCCATCAGACCATCCCCGTTCAGGTCGGCAACTTCCAGAGCACTCCACCAGCCAGCAGTATTTTCCAGTCCGGCAGTGGCAGATACCTCTGTAAATTGCTTGCCATCATTCCGAAATAGCTTGATGGGCATCCATTCCCCTGCAACCGCAAGATCGGCATCGCCATCGCGGTCGAAATCCAGCCAGGCGGAGGAAGTAATCATCCCAATCTTCTTCAAGGCAGGAAGCAAACGGGCAGAAACATCTACAAAATTGCCCTTGCCGTCATTCTGTAACAGGTATCCGTTGCAGGGCAGGCCATAGTAGAAGGGAATGCTCCGAATACCGACAAAAAGATCGGTATCCCCGTCACCATCAAAATCCTGTGGCTGCACCGTTGAGGAGCTCTCATACTGGTATGCCGGCAGGATTTGTTCTGACTTTTTTAGTTTACCCCCACCAGTATTCAAGTAAAGCCGGTCGGCAAGGGTGGAAGAACTGACAGAAACCTCACTGCCTCCACTGGCAACATAGAGGTCGTTCCTGCCATCGCCATTGGCATCAAATATAGCGCAGCTAACATCCTCGGCACTTTTATCCACTTCGAAAATATCGGTATTGCTCAGGGAAAACCTACCATTAGCCTGCTGGACATACAAACTTCCCGGACTATCCATAGCCCCACCAATGTAAAAATCCGTCCGGTCATCGCCATTCATATCGCCGCTGCACATGCAAGGACCCTCTGTAGAAAGCATGTGAAATAGCAGCCGATCCCGGTCAAAGTCAACAAAAAGATTCTCCCGGTGGACAAAAGTTGCCGGGCGATTAGCGCGCATTTCCTCAAAAAGCGTCATTGAGGACTTTGCGGAGGCGACATTTTTATCCGGCATCGTCGCCGATTCCTGACGCAGAACAAGGGTCTGATTAGTGGGTACGTCCTGTAGGCGCGTCACGCGCCCGTCCGGCCATTCTACCACTACTTCCTCTACTACTTTCAATTTACCCAGACCGATATTAGGACGGGGATCTACTGTGGACTGAAAACCGCGGTTAGGTACCTGTTCGACATAATACTCCTGACCGTTGGTACGAATAGTAATTTTAGACCCTACCGCCGCAGTATTCGCCGGCGTGCCTTTTAAGTCGAACTTCAGGTAAGTATGGTCCGGGTGTATTTTGTCGTTGCGGTTTTCGTAGAGAAAAAACGGCATATTGACATTATTCACGACCAGATCCAGGTCGCCGTCGTTATCCAGGTCGCCGTATGCAGAGCCATTGGAAAAACCCGGCTCGCCCAGTCCTAAAGCTGACGACTTGTTGGTAAAGGTCAGGTCGCCATTGTTGACAAAAGCGTAATTGGGTACGGCCTGGGAGGGAATGAGGTCCACAAGTTGCTTGTAATCCACCCCTTTGTTAGAGATGATGCGTTGCACTGTATTTTCCTCGGTGACGAATTTCAGGAAATCCTGGTTGGTCAGATCCTGAAAAATGCCATTGGCGACAAAGATGTCTTTCATGCCGTTGTTGTCAAAGTCGAAGATGAGGGCCCCCCAGCTCCAGTCGGTGGCATGTACCCCGGCAAAGCGGCCAATCTCACTGAAGGTCCCATCCTGGTTGTTGAGTTGGAACATATTCCGCGTAAACTGATGGCCGTAGCCGCTTTCCACATGCAGGCGGTAGCGGTCCCAGCTATCGAAGGTCGTTACGGTTTTAATCCGCTCCTCCTGCTCAGGGAGCATATCGGTGACGAATATCTCCGGGTAAGCATCATTGTTGATATCGGCGAGATCGGCACCCATGGATGCAGCGCTGACGCTCCGGATGCAGTTTTCCAGGTCTTCGCGAAAGGTCCCATCGCCATTATTAAAATACAGGTAATCCCGTTCAAAGAAATCGTTGGAGACGTAGATGTCCGGCCACCCGTCTTTATTGATATCCCCGACGGTGACCCCCAGGCCGAATCCAATCACGCTGCCGTAAATACCTGCCGCTTCGCTCACATCGGTGAATTTGCCCCCGTCATTGCGGAATAATTTATCCCCGCCAACCGGATCTCGGTTGGGGCGCTCATTTTTGCGCAAATTGAAGCTTCCGATTGCCTGGTAGGAATTGTTCAAGAGGTACATATCGAGGTCGCCGTCTTTATCATAATCGAAAAATGCAGCGTGTGTTGAGAAACCCTTGTCGGCAAGACCATATTTTTCTGCCTGCTCAGAAAATTCGGGAATCCCCTCCGCGTTGTTACCCTTGTTGATGAACAGCTCGTTCTGCTTGTTATCCCCCTTGATATCGCCGGAGTTGCAGACATAAATATCCAGCAGCCCATCCCCGTTGACATCTGCGATGCTCACCCCCGTGGACCAGGACTTTGTGCCGGCCACGCCGGCGATGTCGGTCACGTCTTTAAAGGAAAGATTGCCTTCGTTCAAATAGAGTTTATTGGGCAGCATATTCGCGCTCAGGTAAATATCCAACAGCCCATCGTTGTTGAAATCCCCCAGGCCTACCCCTCCACCATTATAATAATTTCGGTAAGTATAGATATTGAATGCCCGGTCGAAAGTCAGGGTATTTTCAAAGCGGATACCGCTTTGGCTGGCTGAGATGCTGCGAAAAAGCGCAGCATCCGAACCCTTATCGGATGAACATGCGCCGAGCAGAGCAGCCATCCATACCAAAGCTGGTATTTGAGCCAAAAGGCTATTTTTTAACCTCAGCAACTCCATTACTGTGATATTTTTCTTATTGTGATGAGGGTGTTACACAAGTATTTTACCGCCTGCGGCAGCAAAATAAAATTTTTTCAGAGCGCTGATTTCATTGATTTTGCGAAGCAAAATCAATGAAATCAGCGCTCTGAAAAAGATTCCTTTTAAAAAAGTATTTCGTCGCCTTCGGCGGCGTAATACTTTTTACATAACCCCAGTCTTACTCCCCTGCTTTATTCTTCTTCGTCTCTACACGCATATCCGTAAAAACAGCCTG
>Ga0209985_10003372_pt1 | contig 13641 bp, 12 predicted proteins | sample NOAtaG_FD_187305 | JGI IMG/M metagenome (GOLD analysis project Ga0209985, IMG submission 187305) | Freshwater lake microbial communities from Lake Erie, under a cyanobacterial bloom - NOAA_Erie_Diel6S_1000h metaG (SPAdes) (version 2) | ecosystem: Environmental > Aquatic > Freshwater > Lake ...
AGGCTCGCGATGCCGAACACGCGGAGGAACTCCGGCGTCGTGCCGTAGAGCATCGGGCGACCGACTTCCTCGGCGCGGCCGGTGATCTTCACGAGGCGACGGTCGATGAGGCTCTTGAGCACCTCGCCGCACGCGACGCCGCGGATCGCCTCGAGCTGCGCGCGCAGGATCGGCTGGCGGTACGCGATGATCGCCAGCGTCTCGAGCGCCGGCTGCGAGAGACGCGCCTGCGCGCGCGCGCCCTTCATGCGCGCGAGGACGGGGCCGTATGCCGCGATCGTGAGCATCTGGCGTCCGCCCGACACGCTCTCGATGCGGAAGGCGCGGTTTGTCTCCGCGTACTGCGCGTTCAGCTGGTCGACGGCCTCGCCGATGAGGCGGAGCGCTTCGCGCCTGCGCGCGGCGAGCGCGGCCGAGTCGCGTGGTTCCGCCGCTTCCTCGCCGGCACCGCGGTTCGACGCAGGCACGAGGCCGAGCACTTCGGCGATGCGACCATCGGAGATCGGGCGGTCGGCGAGCAGGATCGCGGCCTCGACGCGCAGCACGAACGGCATCGATGCCGACGGCAGCTCCGGGTCGTCGAGATTGATCGAGAAGAGCGACGGATGTTCTTCCGCGGACTTGCGGCGTCGCTTCGGCGACGGAGTCTCGGTGACTTCTGCGTCGGGAGTCTCGGGCGATGGCTGGTTCGCTTCGGCTTCCATGCCTGTCGTCGCGGTCTGGGCGGCGTCTTCCGACGCGGTCGCCGCATCGGCGATCGCGTTCGCTTCGTGCTCGGTCATGCGGCGGAGACTACCACGCGGAGCGGTCAGCGGCGGCCGCTGCGGGCGAGCGCGACGCGCGCGTACGCGAGGCGCTGGCGGTGTTCGGCCTCGTTGCGGGCCTCGACGGTGCCGCGCTTGAGGGCGTCGGCGGTGGCGGCTGCAAGTTCCTTCTCTGCGTCGCCGGAGGCGAGCGCACCCGTCGCGGTCACGGAGTCGGCGAGGATCGTGAGCGTTCCGCCGTTCATCTGGGCGAAACCGCCGTCGAGGAGGAAGGTCTCTCCGCCACCGCCCGACTTCTCGATGCGAAGGCGACCTTCGCCGAGGCGGACGAGGAACGGAGCTGCACCCGACGCGACACCCTTCTGGCCGTCCCATGCCGGGAACTCGACATACGACGCTTCGGTCTCGAGGACGCTTTCGGTGGGGGTGACGATGTTGCAGCGCAGTGCCATGGGGCGGAGATCGTACGGCGATGGGCGGGTGGGCTCAAGTCGCCTGCCGTCGGGAGGGCCCCTGGCGGCGGGAAACAGGGGGGCTGGCCGCGCGGACGCCAAAAAAATCGCCGCCCAAGAGCACTTTCGTGCTTTGGGCGGCGGGCGGAAAGGGGCACAGATAGTTCGCGGAACTGCTTCGCAGTGCCCGTCGGCGCGTCGAACGAAGCGCTTTCGGAGCCGGGTTGCCTGAACAGCCATCTGGCTGATCGGCCCTGCAACCCGGGATGTGCCCTTCCCGATCTGGTGTCGCAGAAGGAATGAAGATGTCTGGACTCAACTCACGCGGACTGCATCGAAACGGGAATCAAAACTTGGTCGGCCCATGCAAACTCGTTCTGCACACTGAAGAGGCTTAGCGTCGGCGGCGACGCTTCAAGCCAAGGCTGGCAACGCCCAGGAGCGCCAAGGCGCCGGGGGCAGGAATCGGAACACTCACTCCACCGAGCGCAGACGAGAACGAGACCGTCGCGTTGGCAGAGAGCACGAAGTTCAGGTTGATGGCGATGTTCGAGCCGAACACCGGCGCCGGAGCCGACGGAGCGGAGCCGCCGAAGGTCTGGGTGCCCATCGAAGTGGCGCCCGACGAATTGCGGACGATGTTCAGCGGGCTCGTGAAGAGCGCGCCGACATTCACCGTGTCGGTCGTGCCCACCCACACCGGCGTCGCCTCGACGGAGCGGAAGTAGCCCGCACCGCTTGTGATCAGCGTTGCCGCCAAGGAGCCGTTGAACAGCCCCGTGAGCGTCGCGCTCGCCGTCGTGGGAAGCGTGAGCCGGATGCTGTAGGTCCTTTCGACTCCCGAGAGATTCGAGATCGAGAAGGTTCCCGACTGCGTGGCCGCATCTGCGCCACTGGCGGCGCTGAAGTTGTAGTTCAGGTTCCAGGTGCTGGTTCCGCCGTTGACGGAGCCGACATAGGTTCCGACTCCGCCACCTGAGGTAGAGCTCGGGTTGAGCACGAAGCTCTTCCCGAACGACCCCGAGTTGACGAGCAACTGCATCGGTGGAGCGTCCGCGAGTGCCGACGCGGAACACGCGACAGCAGCCACGGCCGCGGCAAGCCGCGTCCTGCGAGCGATAGCATTCATCTTTGAAACTCCCTCCCAAACCTGGAACGCAAGCTGTGCGCCTGTGTTCCTCCCTCAAACATTCGGCTTCACCGGTTCCCGCCGGCAAAGCCAACCCTTTGTTCCGCGCACGGGGCGCGGCCCTTTGACCCCAAGGTAGCCCAAGCGGATGCAAGGGCAAGTCTGTAGGGGCAAATTGCTCTAATCCGAACATTCTGCGGATGCGGGCAGTCCTAGAAGCAGTCGGGACTTGCGGCGGCGGAGTCCGGATCGGCCGAATCGGCCGTCGACGCCCAGCGGCCCCGGGACACCATCGGCGCGTCGAGGTCGGCGAACTCCTCGCGGGCGCGGAGGAGGGCTTCCTTCATCGCGGCGACCGAGGTCGAGGTCCGGATGGCCTCCTTCAGCGGCTTGATGTGGCCCATCGACTTGCCGTACCAGGCGATGTGCTGCCGCATCCGGATGACGGCGCGCGGCTCGCCCTCGTACTCGGCGCTCAGTTCGAGGTGGCGGAGGATCACGGCGATCTTCTCGACGACGGTCGGCTCGGCCCCGGCGCGACCCGTCCGCAGCAGTTCGTCGGCGCGGCGGAAGAGCCACGGCGTGCGCATGGCGCCGCGGGCGACCATCACGCCCGCGCAGCCGGTGGTGGCGATGAGCGCGGCGGCGTGCTCGGGTTCGGTGACATCGCCGTTTCCGATGATCGGGATCTGCGGCACGGCCTCGACCACGAGGCGGATCGCGTTCCAGTCGGCCTTGCCGGAGAAGTACTGCACGGTGTAGCGGCCGTGGACGGTGACGGCGGCGATGCCGACATCGGCGAGCTGGCGCGCGAGGATCGGGGCCACCATGTGCTCGGGGTCCCAGCCGAGGCGCATCTTGGCGGTGACGGGGACGCGGCCGCCCGAGTGCTGCTCGACCGCGCGGACGATGCGCTCGGCGAGCAGGGTCGTGTTGCCACAGTCGCGCAGGAGCAGGCTGCCGCCATTCTTCTTCGCCACCTTGTCGACGGGGCAGCCCATGTTGATGTCGACGACCTGCGCGCCGTGGTCGACGGCCCAGCGGGCGGCCTCGGGCAGGGGGTCGCTGGCGTTGCCGTAGAGCTGCATGCCGCAGGGGCGGTCGAGCTCGTTGGTGCGGGCGAGGTCGAGGGTGCGCGGGGTCTCGCGGAGGATCGCGTGCGAGTTCAGGAGGTCGGTGTAGGCGATCCCGACGCCGCCCTGTTCGCGGCAGAGGATGCGGAACGCGAGGTCGGTGTGCCCCGCGATCGGCGCGAGGAGCATCTTGGAGGCGAGTTGGACGGGACCGATGCGCAGCACGGGCACAGGGTATCCGCGGCGGGCATCGGCGCGAAATCAACGCATCACGAACGACGCATCCTCGAGTCGGTAGAGACCGAGGAGATAGGCGCCGGCGAGGAACGGGTCGACCACGAGCCGGCCTCGGAAGGTGCCGTATCGGAAGAGGTGTTCGCCCCGCATGTCGAGGGCCGTCGCGAGCGTGGTGTCGATCGCGTCGAAGGCGGTCGGTGGAAGGCCGATGCAGCAGCCGTCCCAGCGGTTGAAGGTGAGGAGGAGGTGCTTGGTGCTCGGCACCCGGACGGCGGTCGAGTAGTACGCGGAGATCTCGATGTAGCTGCCCTCGAGCGCGCGCACCCACGGGGGCGGAGTCAGCGCCTTCTGCGCCGGATCGATGAAGGTCGACGCCGAGGTCAGGAGTTCCCACGAGATGCGGTAGGGGTCGTCGGGGCTGCCGTTCCCGATCACGCGGAAGCGGCCGTCGAGTTCGAGGGTGCGCGCGTCGATCCGGCGGGTGATCTCCGCGGGCGAGCGCGTGTCGGTGGCGACGGGCGGCCGTGTGGGCGCGTTGGTCGCCGTGGCGGGGAAGAGGGCCGATGCGAGCGCGTCGCCGAGGAGATCGGCGGCAGGTGCCGACGGTGACGCGGCCGGCGTGTCGCTCGCGTCCGCTGGTGTCGCGGTCGGCGTCGCCGGGGTGGGCGCCGGTGCCTCGATCGCGGACGCGTCGACCTGCGGCGGCTTCGGGCGCTCGGCCGGCTGCGAGAACGCGAACCAGGCGCCGATCGCTGCCAGCACGAGGAGCAGCGACCAGAACACGCGCATCAGCGCCGGCCCCCGCGGAGGAGTTCGCGCGTCGCGTGGGAGAATTCGCCCGCGACGGCGTCCGCGCGATGCGCGCCGAGCGTGGCCGCGAGGATCGCATCGCGCACGCAGCCCATCGGCAGCGTCTGCTCGAGGAAGGGGTCGGGCAGTTCGCCGATGAGGACGGGGTCGAAGCCCGGCGCCTGCGCGGCGCGGCCGTGCGAGCCGCGGACGAGCGACGCATCGAGCGGGATCACATCGAGGAGCGTGCGGAAGCCGAGCTTGCGCAGCGCGAGCTTGGCCATGGCGCGGCCGGCAGGCCACAGCAGCGTCGGGTCGTAGAAGAGCTCGCACGGGTCGTAGCCGGGCTTACGGTGGATGTCGACGGTGCGCGCGTAGTCGGGGGCCTTCGCGTCGTCCATCCACCAGCCGTACGCGAACCAGCGGTCGGCGGTGCTCACGCAGACGATGTCGCCCGCGCGCGCGTGGTCGAGCCCGGCCGCGCGGCGCGCGTCGCCCGAGAGCGTGCGCTCGACGCCGTCGATCTTCGCGAGGATCCGCTCGATCGCCGCGACATCGGCCGCATCGCGCACGGAGACATGCGCGATCTGGTGGTCGGCCACCGCGAAGGCGCGCGAGTGCTCGAGGTCGAGGATCTCGCGGCCATCCTCGACGCGCACGGCGAGGTAGCCCGCGTCGCGGAGCGCGCGGTTGAGCCACACCGCGTCGCGCACGGGAACGATCCCGTACTCGCTGACGATGAGCGGCTGGATGCCGAGCTTCCCGCACCGGTCGAGCAGCCCGCCCACCACGCGGTCGATCTCGCGGAGTTCCTGCCGGATCGAGGGATGCCCCGGCCCGACCTTCTGCAGCGCGTAGTCGAGGTGCGGCAGGTAGACGAGCGACAGCGCCGGCCGCATGGTCTCGAGGACATGCATCGCCGCGAGCGCGACCCAGTCGGTCGACTCGATCCCTGCCATCGGCCCCCAGTAGCGGAAGAGCGGGAACTGCCCGTTCTTCCTCTGGAGTTCATCGCGCAGCCCCGCCGGCGTCGTGAGGCAGTCGGGGATCTTGCGCCCGTCGGCCTTGTAGATGGGACGCGGCGTCAGCATGGCGTCGGTCGACGCGTGCATGGCGTACCACCAGCAGAGGTTGGCGCAGGTGAACGACGAATCGATGCGACGCGCCGTCTCCCACACCTTCTCGCCGTGGACGAGGCCGTTCGACTGCTTCCAGAACTGCACCTCGCCGAGCGATCGGTCATGCCAGCCGTTGCCGACGATGCCGTGGCCGCTCGGAGCAAGGCCCGTGAGCATGGTGGACTGCGCCGTGCAGGTGACCGCCGGGAGCGGTGGAACGAGCGTGCGCACGCCGCCCGACTTCCGTGCGAACTCCTTGATCCTCGGCGTCGCATCGCCGATCAGGTTGGGCGAGAGCGCGACGATGTTGAGGACGCAGACGGGGTTGAGGAGGCAGGCGGGGTTGGCGGCGGCGGGGCGGACCACGCACGGATGGTACGGCGAAGCGGCCTCCGCGCGCGTCGAGTCGATGCGCGCGGAGGCGCCATGGAGGAGATTGATTCTTGCGGCCGTTCTCGGAAGACGCGGCCGCGATCCCGTCCGTCTCTTCTCCCACGGGGCGTTGGCGTGCGAGGCGGGTCACGGCGTCGGTGCGAACAGGAAGCGCGAGTCGACGCACGCGCCGTCCTTGAAGATCATCACCGCGGATACCTCGCTGTTCATCTTCACCTCGTAGAGCGCGCCATCCGCGCGGAACGAGAGCTCACGAAGCCCCGCGGTCATCGCATAGTGCGCGACCTCGTCGAGCGTGCCGGCGAACTCGACGGCCTGCCCGAACCTGACCGCGAAGTCGCGGCCTTTCTGCACGCGCGCGCCGTCGACCGACACGGCCAGCGTCGGATAGCCGGACGCATCGGGAAACACGCGGTCGTTCGGGCAGTCGAAGGCGGCGGTGGCGCGGCCGCTCCACTCGTCGTAGGTCGAGCGCGCGCGCATGAGCAGGCGCTCCTCGCAGCTGAGCTTCTCGAGATGGAGGCCTTCGTCGACCGTCTGCCGCGCGAGCGGCTCGAGGCGGCGGACTTCGAGCGGGAAGTAGTCGCCGCTGCAGTTGAGCTGCAGGTACATCCTCGACGGTTCGAGCGGCGAGCAGTAGAGGCAGAACGCGATGGCGTTGCCGTGCTCCTCCCAGACGATGGGCGCGCCGCAGGACGAGTATCCCGCCGGCAGATCGGGAACTGGAAGGTTCAGCAGCGACCTGATGAGCGGCACGCAGACATGGACGGCCGTCGCGACGAGGCCGCCCACGGTCTCGCAGCCGGGCATGAGCGCGGCGCCTCCGAGACCGACCGTGCTTGCGGCTGCGAGCGCCAGGAGGCTCTTCCGTGGCGACGCGAGTGCGCGTGCGAGAACACCACCGACCGTGCGAAGTGGCATGGCGATTCCTTTCCCCGGGCATGGCCCGGCTGGGTTGCTGCGCAGCGCACGATGCGTTGCGCGATGCATGCATCATGGGCGCGTGAAATCGCGCTTCGCCGAAGTCCGTAGTTTTTACGGAAAGAATTTTCGCGCGGCATCGCGCGCGCGCGTCAGCTGCCCGCGATGCGGCGTTGAAGCAGCATCGTCCAGCCAGCGAGGCCGAAGCAGGCAGCAGACGCGATCCACGCGCCCGCGATGCCGAGCGCCATGGCATCGATCAGCGCGAGGCACGCGATCCAGGTCCCGACCGCCGCGGGCGTCGCGCGCGGATCGCGCCGCATCGCGATGAGCGCGCGGCTCGAGAGCGCGATGCAGACGATGGCGATCGCGATGCCGAGCGGCGGCAGCTTCTCGAGCGGATCGTGCCGCGATCGGCCACCGTGATGCATGACCGTCGTCAGCGCCACGAGCAACGCCGCGAGGATGGCGAGCGTGCCCGCCATGGGCACGATCCCGCGCCGGATCGAGGTCGGCTGCCGCCTGCGGTCGAGGCGCGCCATCCGGGCGGCGTGATCGCTCCCGGAGCCGCACTCGGGGCAGGTGCCGGCTTCCGATGGCATCAACTGCCCGCAACGGATGCAGCCGAGAAGCCGCGGGCGATCGTCCGACGCCTGGATCGCCTTCGCCTCCGAGCGCGCGACGATCGACAGGCCGAGCGTCCACGCCGCGAGCGCGAGCGGCAGCGCGAGCGAGCCGCGTCTTGCGAGCATCTCGATGTCGCCGTCGCTCATGGCCAGCATCGGAATGAGCGACGCGAGCGCGCGGCACAGCGCGAGCAGCATGGTGCTGGCGACCGACTTCGTGTGGAACCGGTCGTAGACCACGATCGCGCCGCAGAGGAGCACGGTGGCGGCCAGCGCCATCGGCGCGAGCAGCCTCGATGCGAGCATCGCGCCGGCGAGCAGCGCGAAGCCCGCCGCGAATGCATGGCTCCGCGCGATGCGCCCGCTTGGAATCGGGCGCGCGGGTCGCTCGCGCGCATCGACGGCGGAATCGAAGGCGTCGTTCAGCACCATGCCGCCGAGATAGGCGAGCAGCGGGGCGATGAGCGCGGCCAGGACCGCGGTCGACGAAGGCGCATCGTCACCGGCGCGGTACGGAATCCCGCCGGCGAAGACGCCGCCAAGTCCGCCGTCATCCTCGACGATGCGGGCGATCGTCCCAAGCACCGCCCCCGCGATCGCGTTCGACACCACCGTCGGCGCATTCGAGATGCGCATGATCTCGAGCCATGCGCGAGCCTGGCTCACGGCGCGCGCTCCGCGTCGACCGTGAAGCCGGCGTCGACGAGCGCGTCGCGCGTCCACGCGAGTTCCTTTGCGATGCCAGCGGCGAGGTCGCGCTCGCGGAGATGCGGCGGCAGCACCGTCCACGCGTAGGTCTCGACCTCGAAGCACGGTGGATCGTCGTGCGACGCCATCACGAGCGCGCTCGGGATCTCCTTCGCGGTGGTGCCGAGGCGGCCGATGGCGTCGAGATGGACAGGCACATGGAAGTGCGTGCGCCAGAAACCGTCGGGCATCGCGTCGAGCGCGAGGTCGAGGTCGGAGTAGAAGCGCACCTCGCCCGAGCCCGCGAGCACGCAGGTCTGGTGGAGGTAGCGGTTCTCGGCGAACTGCGCGAGTTCGTTGAGCTCCTTTGGCGCGCCGTGGCATGAAAGCGCGGCGCTCACCTGGATCTTGCCGACGCGGATGTGATGCCGCTTGTAGAGCGCGAGCGCCTCGTCCTGCTCCTCGAACATCACGGCGCTGTGGCAGATGTCGTGGCAGACGCCGAGGTGGCGGCGCGTTTCGTCCGAGTTGAAGCACTGGTCGAAGAGCGACACGGCGTGCTCGGCGCGGTCGAGGAGGCAGCCGGGCTCGGGCTCGAGGTCGACGGTCACGCGCACGCCGCTTGCGTCCTCGAGTTCGGCGAGCTTCTCGGCGATCCACTCGAGCTGCGCGGTCGCGAGGCCGACGCTCGCGCCGCAACCTTCGTTGGTGAAGTCGCTGCGCCAGCCGATCGGAACGGTCGAGATCGACACCGTGCGCGTGCCGGGCGCGACGAGCGCGACGAGGATCTTCGCGAGATCGAGCGTGTAGAGCGAGCGGTTCGGATCGGCCCAGTGCGGGTGGTAGACGCGCGTCTTCACCGTCTCATGGTGGAAGTCGCCGTAGGGGAAGCCGTTCAGCGTGCGCACCGCGAGGTGCCGCTCGGCGAGCCAGTCGCGCAGGCGCGCGGTGCCGTCCTGCTCCGCGAGCAGTTCGCGCGCGGCCTGCGCCGACAGCCACAGGCCGATGCCAAGTTCGCCGCGCGGCGTGAAGAGCTCGCGCACGCGCGTGGCGTGCTGCTCGAGCATCGACTTCGTCCGCGCGAGCGTGTCGCCTGGGTGGACATTCGTGCAGTAGGCGAGTTGGGCGCGGGGCGCGGTCACGCTTCCATTGTGACAGGATTCCTGCGACGATTGGAGCCATGCGCATGGCAACCGCGTTCGTCGTCGGTCTTGGAATCGTCACATGTGCGGCCGGACTTGCGGCCGTCGCGGGCGAACCGCCGAAAGCCGCGGCCGCGCAGCGTGCAGCCGCGGAAGCGTTCGTGCGGTCGCTCTCGGACGCCGAGCGCGCGAAGGCGCTGCGGCCGCTCGGCCACCCCGAGCGGACCAAGTGGTACTTCGCACGCGGCGGGCGCGCGGGGCTCTTCCTGCGCGACATGGACGCGGACACGCGTGCGGCCACGCTTGCGCTCGTCGACACCTTCCTGTCCGCGGCCGGCCGCGAGCAGTGGCGCTTGATCCGCGTGGTCGAGGCGATCAACGGCGCCGACGAGAAGGCGGCGGGCATAGCGCCGCCGACCTACGGCGACGACCTCTACGCGGTGCACTTCTTCGGCGCGCCGTCCGGCCCGGCGTGGGCGTTCGAGATCGAAGGGCACCACTTCGTGCTGCACGCGGCGTGCGTGGGCGACGCGGTGACGGTGACGCCGATGTTCACGGGGTCTTTCCCGGCGCAGATCGCGCGCGGCGACGACGAGGGCAAGCGTCCGCTTGGCGCCGCGGTCGAGGTCGCGTTTGAACTCGCGCGGTCGTTCGACGACGCTCAGCGCAAGGCCGCGCGCATCATGGACGGCACGCCTGCCGATGTGCTGTGGGCGGTCGGGGCCGATGCGAAGGCGCCGGAGATGAAGGGTGTTTCACGCGCGTCGATGAGCGATGCGCAGAAGGCGAGCGTCGACAAGCTGCTCGCGGTGCATGCAGGCCTGCTCGAGGAAGGCGTCGCGGACGCGCAGCTGCGCGAGTGGCGCACGAAGCACGCCGGCGAACTCACCTTCGCGTTCGTCGGCGAGACGGCGCTCGACAAGCCGCACTACTACCGCCTCGCGACGCCGTGCTTCACGATCGAGTACGACTCGACGAACGCGGACGCATCGCATGTCCACTGCGTGTGGAGCGACCCGGCGAACAACTTCGGCGGCGATGCGCTGCGCGCGCACTTGAAGCGCGAGCACGCGGTCACACGATGAGCGCGAAGACGCACGCGACGAGCATGGGAATCAACGCGCATGCCACGCCGACGCCGCGTGCGTTCGGGAGCCGCAGGTAGCGCGACGCCGCGGCGGTGAGCCAGATCGCGTTGAGCGTGAGGACGAGGAGCAGCAGGAAGAACGCCGGATTCACCTCGCCGAACGCGCCGAACGGGTGCAGGTGGAAGCGTGTTTCGCTGCGCGCGGGGTTGAGGAGCCCTTGCAGCAGGGTCTCAGCGACGAACACGCACGCCGTGATCGGGATCAGGAGGGCCGTCGTGTAGGCCATGAGCCGCATGAAGTGGCGCGGGCGGATGCGCGCGCGGCGCAGCGATGTCGGGAGGAGCAGGAGCGTGAGCGGCGCGAGGAGCGTCGCGGGGACGACGACGGCGCTCGACGATCGGAGCACGGGCATGAGGAGTTCGCGTGCGTTTGGGTAGGCATGATGGATGGTCGACTGGGTTGGCGAGACCTGGACGACCTTCACCGTGATCCTTCCATCCTGGAGTGGAATCGCGGCCTTGGCCAGAGCCGGGATCGATTCCCAGACGAGACCGAGCGCGTCGGTCTTCCCCGTGGCCTGATGCGCTGCGTAGACCACCCCTGCACCGTCGAACCTGGAGAGCGGCGCAACGACCGCGAGCGCGACTCGGCCGATGGTGCACGCATCCGAGACCGAAGCGGCCGGCGCCGCCGCCCACGGTGTCCATCCCCGTTCGAGGATTCGCTGCGTCGCTGCGAAGCAGTGCAGCACCGCCAGCACCACGAGCACGAAGACGAGCAGCCTGCGGCGCGACAGCGCGAGCGAAAGGTCGATCGACTTCCAGAATCGGAACGGCCGCGCGGTGCGCACAAGCGTGCCGAACGCGCGGCGCACGATGTTGCGCGGCGAGTAGCGCGACTCGATGAACCAGACCGGCGCCTCCGTGGCGAGGCGCAGCTTGCGCCACTCGACATCGAGCCCGCACTCGCTGCAGGTTCCGTGCGTCTCGCCGCGGCGTTCCGCCTCGGCCGCCATCACGCCGAGCAGGTGACCGCAGCGCGGGCATTCGACTGCGGCGGGCGCGGTTTGCGGCGTTGGATCAGGTGCATTCATGCGAAGTCGAGTCGGAAGACGACGAGTGCGCCGGCGAGGATGACGATGGTATGAAGAAGTGCCGTGACGAGCGCCGCGTGCGGGAGCCGCAGATAGTGCTTGACGAACGCGTGGAGCCAGAGAATCGAGAAGAGTCCCGTGCCGAGTATCGCGATGGAGCCCAGCGCGACTCTCACCGAATCGAACAGTACGCCCGATGGATTCATCGCGCGCACGCCGAAGAGCGTGTGCGCCTCGAGGAGGGTGTGACACACGAGCGCGAACAGGCTCCAGCCGAGCGCGTACACCGCCGCGCGCGCAAGGTGCGTGCGGCGGATGCGCAGGCGCCGGAACGACGCGGGCAGCAGGAGAAGGAGCAGCACCGCGAGGAGCGGGAGGGCCGAGATCGCGAGCATCAACGCGCGGCCGCGCTGGGTGTTGATCTGCAGGTTGCTGACGAACACGGTCGCCGACGCGGTCGGGTACCTGGTGTCCGACCGCGGATCCTTCGCGAAGGTGCCGGCGGCGTCCGGCGCGAGCGGCGCCTCGGTCACGACGACGGGGTGCCGGACGACGGTCATCCTGCAGGCGATCTTGACGGCGCGCCACAGCGTGCCTGGGTTGACCGCGCGGTTCGGGTCGCCCTGAGCTGCGGCGACGAGGATGTCGCCGCCGTACGCCGGGCAGTATGGATTGAGGATGGCGAGCGCGAGATCCGCAGCGACGACGGCGGACGGCTGCGTGCTGCCCGCGGTGAGCGCAGCGGGAGCGCCCACGGGAACGACCCGTGGCGGGACGACGCGCGTCGAGACGACGACCATGAGCGCAAGCACGATCGCGGCGAGGTGGAAGCAGATCGCGATGCCGCCGATGTACGACAGCGTCGCGCGGAGGTCGAACGGCGCGTCCATCCGCACGCGCTTCCAGAATTCGTGGGGCCACCAGACGCGCGTCGTGGTGCGGACGAAGCGCGCCACGACGCCGAGATGGCTGTTCTCCGACTCGATGAACCACGGCGGGGTCGGCGCGCCTTCCTCGAGATGGCGCACCTCGGACTCGAGCCCGCACTCCGAGCAGGTGACGCGGTCGTGGCCCGATTCCGCGCCTAATTCCCCGCCTAACTCCTTGGCGCGGCGCACCGCGGACTCGAGTAGATACCCACAGCGCGGACACTCGATGTTCGACGGCTGGGACGCGTCAGCGTGCATGCTCGACAAGCGTCTGTACGACGCCGAGGCCGGTCTCGGTTGCTTCTGTCCGCTCGGGATGCCACTGAACGCCGAGATAGAAGCGGCGCTTCGGGTCGACGATGCCCTCGATCACGCCGTCGTCCGACCGCGCGATGATGTCGAAGCCCTTCGCCTCGGAGATGGCCTGGTGGTGCCAGGAGCGCACGGCGCCCGACTTGAGGAGCGACCCGCGCTCGGCTTCGACCGGGTGGATCGCGTCGTTGCGGTGGCGGTCTGCGTCGGGCAGCACATCGCCGAGATGCTGGATCAGCGGGTTTCCGCGGTGGACGCCCATCATCTGCATGCCGAGGCAGATGCCGAGCACGGCCTTGTCGGGACGCGCGTCGAGCGCCTTCAGCAGCGCGAACTCGGCCTCCTGCCGCTCGGCCGCCATGCACTCGGCCTTCGGGTGCAGCGGGATGCCGAACTTCGAGACATCGATGTCGTCGCCGCCCGTGATGACGACGCCGTCGACGCGGTCGAGCATCTCCTCGCGCAGCGCCGCGATCGTCGGCAACAGGACGGGAATGCCGCCCGCGGCCGCGACCATGTCGATGTAGGTGCGGCGGTTGCGCGCGTAATCGCCGGCGAGATCCGCGGTGATGCCGATGAGCGGGCGCTTCTTCATGCGATCCGGAACCTTCCCGATTGCGACAGGAACTTGAGCGGGTTGTCGAAGCTGACCTTCTTGACGCTGTCGAGCGTGTGGCCGCGCGCCTTCATCTCGATCTGCGCCTTCGGCACGGCGAGCGGATCGCTGTTGCCCCAGTCGCCGGCCGAGTTGATCCAGAGGCGCTCGGTGCCGTGCATCTCGAAGATGTCGACCGCGCGCTGCGGCGTGCACTTGGTGTCCGGGTAGAGCGTCATGCCTGCCCAGAAGCCGCGTTCGAGCACGGGGCGCACCGTGTGTTCCTCGACATG
>Ga0209985_10003376_pt1 | contig 13632 bp, 10 predicted proteins | sample NOAtaG_FD_187305 | JGI IMG/M metagenome (GOLD analysis project Ga0209985, IMG submission 187305) | Freshwater lake microbial communities from Lake Erie, under a cyanobacterial bloom - NOAA_Erie_Diel6S_1000h metaG (SPAdes) (version 2) | ecosystem: Environmental > Aquatic > Freshwater > Lake ...
GGCTCGCCGGCGTACGGCATAGCCGGGCCTCGAATGGCGACCGAGGCTCCGTCCCGGTCTCTGGTCACCGCGAAAAAGCACCCTGGATCGGATTTCGCCTGGATCGGATTTCGCCGCGCCGTCAGCCGCCCGGCACGGTTCCCGGCGGCAGGCTGGCGGCATGGGCGGCGATCGCGCCGGCGGTCGTGATCCAGACGCCATCGCGATTGGCGGCGATGTGCGCGAGCGCGCGGCGCAGGTGGCGCAGGCGATGGGGCTGGCCGACCAGGTAGGGATGGAGCGCGATGCCCATCACCAGCGGCTGCGCGCGGGACTGGACGCGCATCTCGTCGAAGTTGTCGACGATCATGTCGGCGAAGGCGTCGCCGCCGATCCTGCGCCCGACGATCATCGGGATGTCGTTGAGTTCCTGCGGATAGGGCACGGACAGGATCCGCCCCTTGCGCGTGCGGAACCAGACCGGCTGGTCGTCCATGCACCAGTCGAGCAGGTACGAGTACCCCGCCTCCTGCAGCAGGTCGGGCGTCACGCGGCTCTGCGAGATCCAGGGGCCCAGCCATCCGGCCGGAGGCCTGCCCTCGTGGCGCGCGATCGCCGCGGTCGCTTCGAGGACGAGCGCGCGCTCGCCCTCCTCGTCCAGGATGCCCTGCCGCTCGGCATTGCTGCGGCCATGGCCGACGAACTCGTCGCCACGCGCACGGAAGGCGGCGGCGAGCTGCGGCGCATGGTCGTAGATCTCGCTGTTCAGCAGCACCGAGCATGGCCAGCCGAGCGCGTCGAGGAGCTCCAGCATCCGCCATGCGCCGACGCGGTTGCCGTAGTCGCGCCACGCGTAGTTCAGCACGTCGGGCTGCGGGCCGCCGGGCGCGAGCTCGGCGCCCAGCCCCTCGCCGAAGGCGAAGTGCTCGAGGTTGAGGCCGACATAGACCGCGAGGCGCGCGCCGCCCGGCCAGGCATAGCCGGGCCGGCCGACGATGGGGCAGTAGTCGTAGCGGCCGTGTCCGGGCAGGCCCATGCGCGCCTCACACGCTGAAGTACTTGGCCTGCGGATGCAGGACGACGATCGCCGAGGTCGACTGCTCGGGATGCAGCTGGTCCTCGTCGGACATCTCGACGCCGATCCGCTCCGCGCCGAGCAGCTTCAGGAGCTGGTTCTGGTCGGCGAGGTTCGGGCAGGCCGGGTAGCCGAAGGAATAGCGCGAGCCGCGATAGCCCTGCTTGAGCATCGCGTCCATCTCCTTCGCGTCCTCCCCGGCGAAGCCGAGCTCCGCGCGGATGCGCTTGTGGGTGTATTCGGCCAGCGCCTCGGCGAGCTCGACGCCCATGCCGTGGAGGTAGAGATAGTCCTGGTAGCGGTTCTCGGCGAACCAGGCGCGCGCGACGTCGCTCGCCTTCTGGCCCATCGTCACGACCTGCAGGCCGATGACGTCGGTCTCGCCCGAGGCGCGGTCGCGGAAGAAGTCGGCGATGCAGAGCCCGCCCTCTCGCGCCTGGCGCGGGAAGGCGAAGCGCGCGACCTCGCGGCGCGCCTCGGCGTCGTCGAAGAGCACCACGCTGTCGCCCTCGGACGCGCAGCGCCAGTAGCCGTAGCAGGCCTGCGGCTGGAGGATGTCGTCCTTCTCGCACAGCTCCATCATGCGGCGCAGGATCGGGCGCAGCTCGCCATTCGCCCAGCGCTTCCATTCCTCGATCGACTTGCCGGCCTTGCGGAAGCCCCACTGGAACTGGAAGAGCATCGTCTCGTTGAGATACGGCACCAGCGCCTTCACCGGCACGCGCTCGACGACGCGCGCGCCCCAGAAGGGCGGCGCGGGCACGTCGTAGCCGCGCGCGAGCTCGGCGCGCCGCAGCCGCACCTCGTCGGCGTCGACGGGGCGCAGCGGGCGCGCCGCCTGCCCCAGCACGCGCTTGGTGTTGGAGGGCCGGCTCTCCCGCTTCGCGGCGCTGGCCTCGACATGCCCGTCGAAGCTGCGCGCGACGACCTTGTTCATGAGGTCGAGCCCGTCGAAGGCGTCGCGCGCATAGGCGACGCGCCGCCCGCCATAGGAGGCGAGGCAGTCCTCCTCGACGTACTTGCGCGTCAGCGCGGCGCCGCCGAGCAGGACCGGGATGTCGATGCCCTCGCGCGCCATCTCCTCGAGGTTCTCGCGCATCACCACCGTCGACTTCACGAGCAGCCCGGACATGCCGATCGCGTCGGCGCGGTGCTCGCGCGCCGCCGCCATGATGCTCGCCACCGGCTGCTTGATGCCGAGGTTGACCACCCGGTAGCCGTTGTTGGTGAGGATGATGTCGACGAGGTTCTTGCCGATGTCGTGGACGTCGCCCTTCACCGTCGCGAGGACGATCGTGCCCTTCTGCTGGCCCTCGATGCGCTCCATGTGCGGCTCGAGCCAGGCGACCGCGGCCTTCATCGTCTCCGCCGACTGCAGGACGAAGGGCAGCTGCATCTTGCCGGCGCCGAAGAGCTCGCCCACCACCTTCATGCCGTCGAGCAGGAAGGTGTTGATGATGTCGAGCGGCGTCCACGCCTTCATGGCGAGGGCCAGGTCGTCCTCGAGCCCGAGCTTGTCGCCGTCGATGATGCGCTCCTTGAGCCGCTCCTCGACCGCCTCGGCGCGCTTGCGCGCGACCTTGGCCGAGGCCTGCCGGTCCTGGAACAGCGCGATGAAGGCCTGCAGCGGGTCGTAGCCCTCGCGGCGCCGGTCGAAGATCAGGTCCTCGGCGACCTTGACCTCCTCGGCGGGGATCTTGTGCAGCGGCACGATCTTCGAGTGGTGGACGATCGCGCCCGTCATGCCGCGGCGCACCGCGTGGTCGAGGAAGACCGAGTTGAGGACGTGGCGCGCGGCGGCGTTGAGGCCGAAGGACACGTTGGAGAGGCCGAGGACGATCTGGCACTCCGGCAGCTCGCGCGCGATGGCCTCGATGCCCTCGAGCGTCCACAGCGCGAGCTTGCGGTCGTCCTCGTTGCCCGTCGCGATGGTGAAGGTCAGCGGGTCGATCATCAGGTCGGAGGACGGCAGCCCGTGGCGCCGGCACGCGAAGTCGTGCAGCCGCCTCGCGATGCGGAGCTTGCCCTCGACGTCCTTGGCCATCCCCTCCTCGTCGATCGTCAGCGCGACGACCGCGCAGCCGAAGCGGCGCGCCAGCTGCATGCGCTTCTCGGCCGCCTCCTCGCCGTCCTCGAAGTTGATCGAGTTGATGATCGCCTTGCCGCCATAGAGCTTCAGCGCGCTCTCGAGCACGGGGTACTCGGTCGAGTCGATCACCAGCGGCGCGTTGACGCTGCCGCGCATGCGCCGCACGACCTCGTCCATCTCCGCGACCTCGTCGCGGCCGACGAAGGCGGTGCAGATGTCGAGCGCGTTGGAACCCTCGCGCACCTGCTCGCGCCCCATCGCGACGCAGCCCTCCCAGTCGCCCTTCTCCTGCAGCGTGCGCCACTGCTTGGAGCCGTTGGCGTTGCAGCGCTCGCCGATCGAGAAGTAGGAGTTCTCCTGACGCAGCGGCACCTGGCCGTAGAGCGAGGCGACCGACGGCACCCATTCGGGGCGGCGCTGGCGCGGCGCGGGCCGCGCGGCCGTGCCGCCGAGGCGGCGCAGCATCGCGTCGAGCGCGGCGATGTGCCCGATGTCGGTGCCGCAGCAGCCTCCGACCATGTTGAGCCCGTCCTCGCGCACGAAGCGCTCGAGCCAGCGCGACATCTCGTCGGGCCCGAGCGGGTAGTGCGTGCGGCCGTCCACGAGCTCCGGCAGGCCGGCGTTCGGCTGGACCGAGACGAGGCCTGGCCAGTTCTCCGCGATCCACTTCACGTGCTCGGCCATCTCCTGCGGCCCGGTGGCGCAGTTGAGGCCGATCACGGGCACGTCGAGCGCGTGGATCACCGTCGCGGCGGCCGCGATGTCGGCGCCGACCAGCAGCGTGCCGGTCGTCTCGACCGTGACCTGCACCATGATCGGCGTGTCGACGCCCGCGGCCGCGCGCGCGATCTTCGCGCCGTTCACCGCCGCCTTGATCTGCAGCGGGTCCTGGCAGGTCTCGATCAGGAAGGCGTCGACGCCGCCCGCGACCAGGCCGGCCGCCTGCACCGCGAGCGCGCGCTCGAGCTCGTCGTAGCCGACATGCCCGAGGCTGGGCAGCTTCGTGCCCGGGCCGATGGAGCCGATGACGAAGCGCGGCCGCGCGTCGCGCGCGAATTCATCCGCGGCCTCGCGCGCGAGCTCGACCGCGCGCCGGTTTATCCAGTGCGCCTCGGCTTCGAGGCCGAACTCGGCGAGCGTGATCGGCGAGGCGCCGAAGGTGTTGGTCTGGACGCAGTCGGCGCCCGCCTCGAGGTAGCCGCGATGGATCTCGCGCACGATGTCGGGGCGCGACTTCACCAGCACCTCGGTGCAGTTCTCCTTGCCGAGGTAGTCGCGCTCGACGTCGAGCGACATCGCCTGGACCCGGCTGCCGGTGCCGCCGTCGCAGAGGAGGACGCGCTCGCGCAGCGCGTCGAGGAACCTGGACATGTATGCCTCCGGTTCAGGCCGCGGCGCGCGCGGGCGCGGCGGGGCGCATGCCGAGGATGTGGCAGAGCGCGTAGGTCAGGTCGGCGCGGTTGAGCGTGTAGAAATGGAAGTCCTCGACGCCGTGCTCCTGGAGCCGGCGCACCTGCTCCGCCGCCACCGTCGCCGCGACGAGGCGGCGCGTGTCGGCGTCCTCGTCGAGGCCGTCGAACAGCGCCGCGAGCCAGCCGGGGACGCTGGCGCCGCACATGCGCGAGAACTTCACGACCTGCTGGAAGTTCGTCACCGGCAGGATGCCCGGGATGATCGGCGCGGTGATGCCGGCCTTGGCGCAGCGGTCGCGGAAGCGCAGGAACGTCCAGACGTCGAAGAAGTACTGCGAGATCGCGCGCGTCGCGCCGGCGTCGAGCTTGCGGCGCAGGTTGTCGAGGTCGGAGTCGGGCGAGGCGGCCTCGGGATGCGTCTCGGGATAGGCGCCGACGGAGACCTCGAAGTCGGCGACGCGGCGGATGCCAGCCACGAGGTCGGCCGCGTAGGCGTACCCGCCGGGATGCGGGACATAGGAGGTGCTCCCCGCCGGCGGGTCGCCGCGCAGGGCCACGATGTGGCGCACGCCGGCCTGCCAGTACGCGCGCACGACATGGTCGATCTCCTCGCGCGTCGCGCCGACGCAGGTGAGATGCGCGGCCGGCCGGAGCGACGTCTCGTCGACGATGCGCTTCACGGTCGCGTGGGTGCGCTCGCGCGTCGTCCCGCCGGCGCCGTAGGTGACGGAGACGAATTGCGGTGCCAGCGGCTCGAGGCGCTTCACCGCGTGCCAGAGCTGCTCCTCCATCGCCGCCGTCTTGGGCGGGAAGAACTCGAAGCTGACCCTTAGCCTCGCGCCGGGAAGGGCGCCGCCGATATGTCCGTTGGGCATGGACGTGTCCTCGATGGAATGGTCGTTCAGCCGGGGCGCCGCGCCTGCCAGAGCGCGACGGTGAGCCGGTTTCCAGGAAGCGTCGCCGGGTCGCCGGGCTCGAGCCCGGCCTCGACGAGCCAGTCGTTCACCTCGCCGTCGGCGAAGCCGAGGCGGCGATGCGCGTGGTCGGTGCGAAGCGCCTCGACGTCGTGCGGCGCGAAGTCGACGATCACCACGCGCCCGCCGGGGCGCACCACGCGCGCCGCCTCGGCGATCGCCGCGGCCGGGTCGTCCGCGAAATGCAGGACCTGGTGGAAGGTGACGGCGTCGAAGGCGGGCGCCGGCCAGGGCAGCCGATACATGTCCGCATGCCGGACATAGACGTTCGCGAGGCCCGAGCGCGAGAGGTTGGCGCGCGCGACCGAGAGCATCTCGTGCGAGAGGTCGACGCCCACCCCCGCCACGCCGCGTTCGCCGTAGAGCTCGAGGATGCGCCCCGTGCCGGTGCCGACGTCGAGGAGCGCGCTCAACCCGTCCGGCGGCAGCATCGACAGCAGGCGCCCCTCGACCAGCCCGTCATCGACCTGCATCGAGCGGATCTCGTCCCAGCGCCCGGCATTGGCGTTGAAGTAGCCCTGGGCGGCAGCCGCTCGGGCGCGGCGCACGGCGGCAAGGCGCTCGCGGTCCTGCTCGAGCGTCGTCCCGCTTCCCGGGAGCTGTCCGACGATATGCCGCGCGAGCTGCCCGGCCGGCGTCTCGCCCGCGAGCCGGTAGAAGACCCAGCTCCCCTCGGGCAGGCGCTGCAGCAGCCCAGCGTCGGAGAGCTGCTTCAGGTGGCGGGAAACCCGCGGCTGGCTCTGGCCGACGATCTGGGTGAGCTCGCTGACGGTGAACTCGCCCTCCGCGCAGAGCGACAGAAGCCGAAGCCTCGTGGGCTCGGCGACGGCGCGCAGGGCAGCGAGAAGCGTGTCCATGGCCCGAATCGAAGAAAGAGAGACCGATATGTGCATTTCCTTATATCCTTATCGCCTGGCTGGCAAGCGACATGATCGATGAGGAAGGCTGGTGCCTGTTCGCGATGCGGGGCCTGTGCTATCCAGATCGCGCAGGTACCGAGTCCCTACCGGGCCTTAACCCTGCATTGACGCCACCATGGTTGAATGGTCGCGCGAATCGGGGACGGATCCTGCGCGGGTCTCGTTTCCAGCACGATCGAGGTAGCTGCGACTGATGTCCTCCGAGACGACACTGGCCGGCCCGCGCCGGTTGCTTGGGTTTCTCGCGCGTGGTTGCGCGATCCTGGCGCTGGGCGCCCTCGCTGCCTGCTCCACGGCGAACGCGCCCGCCGGCGATGCCGCCGCGAACGATCCGATCGAGCCCTTCAACCGCTACATCTTCGAGGTCAACCGGTTCGGCGACGAGTTCATGGGCAAGCCGCTCGCGACGCTCTATCGCCAGACCGTGCCCGACCCGGCGCGCAACTCGGTGGCCAACGCGGTGTCGAACCTGCGCCTGCCCTGGACCGCCGTGAACGACGTCCTGCAGGGTCAGTTCGGCAGGGCCGGCGATGCTCTCGCGCGATTCGGCCTCAACTCGACCTTCGGCGTCCTCGGCCTGTTCGACATGGCCAAGGAGAACGGCCTTCCCCACCACGACGAGGATTTCGGCCAGACCCTCGCGACCTGGGGCTTCGGCGGCGATCCCTACCTGATGCTGCCCATCTTCGGCCCGTCCAGCCCGCGCGACACGGTCGGCCTCGTCGCCGACCGGTTCCTCGACCCCGTGACGGTGATCGCGCTCGACGGCGACATCTTCAGCATGGGCAACGCCTTCACGTGGACGCGCACTGGCGTCGCCTTCGTGTCCGGGCGCGAGCGCACGCTCGAGGGCATCGCCGAGCTCGAGCGCGGGCAGGACTACTACGCCGCGATACGCAGCGCCTACCGGCAGCGACGCGCCTCCGACATCCGCAACCAGGACAGCGACGCGACCATCGGGCCGCGCTTCCGCTTCGGCGTCGACACGGACTGAGGCGGATCGCGCAGATGACGACCGTCTTCTCCCGGCGAGCGGGAGCATCGCTCGCTTTGGCCGCGCTGGCCGCGGCCATCCTGCCGCGAGGCGCGGGCGCCAGCGCGCGCAATGCCAACGACGCCGGCAGCTTCGTCAGCACGCTGGCCCAGGACGCGATCGACCAGCTTTCCGCCCCTAACCTCTCCGAGGGCGAGCGCGATGCGCGCTTCCGCAGGCTCTTCGCCGATGGCTTCGACGTCCCGCTGATCGCCCGCTTCGTGCTCGGCCGCTACTGGCGCCAGGCATCGGAGGCCGAGCGTGCCGAGTATCTCAGGCTCTTCGACGAGCTCGTGGTCCAGACCTATGCCCGGCGCTTCAACGAGTTCAACACCGCGCGCCTGCGCGTGCTGAGCGTGAGCCGCCCGAACGAGGACAACGACGTGATCGTCGCCGTCGAGGGGACCGTCGCCGGGAAGCCGCCGGTTCGCCTCGACGTGCGCGTCCGCCAGGGCTCCAGCGCCTACAAGGTCATCGACGTCTCGATCGAGGGCGTCTCCATGGCCGTCACCCAGCGCGACGAGTTCTCGTCGGTGATCCAGCGCGGCGGCGGCAGGATCGAGGCGCTGCTCGCCTCGCTGCGCGACAAGGTCGGCGCGCGCTGACACGCGACCAGGGGTGGGACAGGGCGCCGCAGGGCCACGGGCGGCGTGCACGGGCATGATGCCGCGCCTGTCCCGGGGAGAGCGAGATGAGGCAGAACAAGTTCCGCGGCAACATATTCGTCGCCAATCTTCCGAACGGCTTCACCGACGAGGAGCTGGCGCAGCTCTTCGACCCCTACGGGATCGTGCTCGGCGCCTTCATGGCACGCGAGGCCGGCGGCAAGGGGACCAAGGGCTGCGGGCTCGTGAACGTGGCACCGCCGCGCGCCGCCGAGGCGGCGATCGCGGCGCTCGACGGCTCGAGCGTGCGTGGTCGCAAGATCGAGGTGCGCGGCTCGACGCCCGGCATGGCGATCACCATCCCGAAGCCGCAGCGCGCGCCACGCCCGCAAGCCGCGCCGCAGGTGGCGGGCGACGCCGGGGAGGAGGCCGCTCCCCACGCGGCGGCGCGCCGGCCGGCGCAGCGCCCCGTGGTCGTCGAGTACCGGAACCGCTTCCGCTCCCTCGCCCCGGGCTTCGACCGCCGCTGACGCGGACGTGGCGGGGCGCGCGCGGCGCCCCGCGGCGGCCTCAGTGCGTGAGCTTCTTGTACTTGATTCGGTGCGGCTGGTCGGCCGCGGCGCCGAGGCGCCGCTTCCTGTCCGCCTCGTAGTCCTGGTAGTTGCCCTCGAACCAGACCACCTGGCTGTCGCCCTCGAAGGCGAGGATGTGGGTCGCGATGCGGTCGAGGAACCAGCGGTCGTGGCTGATGATGACCGCGCAGCCCGGGAAGGACGACAGGCCCTCCTCGAGCGCGCGCAGCGTGTCGACGTCGAGGTCGTTGGTCGGCTCGTCGAGCAGCAGCAGGTTGCACCCGGTCTTCAGGATCTTCGCGAGGTGCACGCGGTTGCGCTCGCCGCCGGAGAGCACGCCGACCTTCTTCTGCTGGTCGTTGCCGGAGAAGTTGAACTGCGCGACATAGGCGCGGCTCTGCATCCGGCGGCCGCCGATCTCCACGTCCGGGCCGCCACCGGTGATCTCCTCCCACACGCTCTTGTTCGCGTCGAGCGTGTCGCGGCTCTGGTCCACATAGCCGATCTTCACCGTGTCGCCGACGCGCAGCGTGCCGGCGTCGGGCTTCTCCTGGCCGGTGATCATGCGGAACAGCGTCGTCTTGCCGGCGCCGTTCGGGCCGATCACGCCGACGATGCCGCCCGGCGGCAGCTTGAAGTCGAGCCCGTCGATCAGCAACCGGTCGCCGAAGGCCTTGCGCAGCCCCTCCGCCTCGACCACCACGTTGCCCAGCCGCGGCCCCGGCGCGATGGCGATCGACATCTCCTCCGGCGTCTTGTCCTTCGCTTCGGCGAGCAGGTTCTCGTACGCGGTGATGCGCGCCTTGGACTTGGCCTGGCGCGCCTTCGGGCTCGCCTGGATCCATTCGAGCTCGCGCTCGAGCGTCTTCTGGCGCTTGGATTCCGTCTTCTCCTCGAGGGCGAGGCGCTTCTTCTTCTGCGCGAGCCAGGACGAGTAGTTGCCCTCCCAGGGAATGCCCTTGCCGCGATCGAGCTCGAGGATCCAGCCCGCGACGTTGTCGAGGAAGTAGCGGTCGTGGGTCACGGCGACGACCGTGCCCGTGTACTCGTGCAGGAAGCGCTCCAGCCAGGCGACGGACTCGGCGTCCAGGTGGTTGGTCGGCTCGTCGAGCAGCAGCAGGTCCGGCTTCTGCAGCAGCAACCGGCACAGTGCGACGCGGCGGCGCTCGCCGCCGGAAAGCCTCGTCACGTCCGCGTCTCCCGACGGGCAGCGCAGAGCGTCCATCGCGATCTCGATCGTGCGCTCGAGGTCCCACGCGTTCGCCGCGTCGATCTTCTCCTGGAGCTCGGCCTGCTCGGCGATCAGCGCGTTCATCTCGTCGTCGTCGGTCACCTCGCCGAGGAGGTTCGACACCTCGTTGAAGCGGTCGAGCATCGTCTTCAGCGGGCCCATGCCCTCGAGGATGTTCTCGTAGACGGTCTTCTTCGGGTCGAGCTGCGGCTCCTGCTGCAGGTAGCCGACGGTCGCGCCCTCGGCGACGAAGTTCTCGCCCGCGACGTCCTTGTCGATGCCCGCCATGATCTTCAGCAGCGTCGACTTGCCGGCGCCGTTGAGGCCGAGCACGCCGATCTTCGCGCCGGGCAGGAAGGACAGCCAGATGTCCTCCAGGATCTTCTTGCCCCCCGGATAGACCTTCGAGAGGCCCTTCATCACGTAGACGTACTGGTAGGACGCCATGGGGCACCTGCTGTTCGAGTTCCGGCGCATGGTGTTTAGCCTCGCGCCCGCGCCCATGCCAGACCCGAATTCCCCGCGCGGCGCGCCGGCGCGTTGCGGGCCGCGCGCCGGGCGTGTTAACGCCGCATCGGACCCAGGCCTCCCGCCACGGAGCAGCCATGCGCGAAGCCCCGCCGCCACCGCACGACCAGTATCGCCGGCTGCTCGCCGCCTGCGAGGACCTGCCACCGCTGGCCATGGCCGTCGCGCATCCCTGCGACGCACCGTCGCTCGGCGGCGCGATGGCGGCCGCCAGGGCCCGCCTCGTCCTGCCTGTCCTCGTCGGCCCGCGCGCCCGGATCGAGGCCGCGGCGAAGGAAGCAGGTTGCGACATCTCCCGCGTCGAGATCGTCGACACGCCCCATAGCCATGCCTCCGCCGCGCGCGCCGTCGCCCTGGTGCGCGAAGGCCGCGTCGGCGCGCTGATGAAGGGCAGCCTCCATACCGACGAGCTGATGGGCGCGGTGGTCGCGCGCGACACGGGGCTGCGAACCGAGCGCCGCATCAGCCACTGCTTCGTCATGGCCGTGCCCGGCCGCGACGAGCCGCTGATACTCACCGACGCCGCCGTGAACATCGCGCCGACGCTCGAGGACAAGATCGACATCGTCCAGAACGCGATCGACCTCGCCCATGCCCTGGGCTTCGCCGAGGCGCGCGTGGCGATCCTCTCGGCGATGGAGACGGTGAACCCGAAGATCCCCTCCACCATCGAGGCGGCGGCGCTGTGCAAGATGGCCGATCGCGGCCAGATCGTCGGCGGGCTGATCGACGGGCCGCTGGCGCTGGACAACGCGATCGACCCGGAGGCCGCGGCGATCAAGAAGATCGCCTCGCCCGTCGCCGGCCGCGCCAACGTCCTCGTCGTCCCCGACCTCGAGGCCGGCAACATGCTCGCCAAGAGCCTGTCCTTCCTCGCGGGCGCGGATTGCGCGGGCATCGTGCTGGGGGCGCGCGTGCCGATCGTGCTGACGAGCCGCGCCGACAGCGAGATGGCCCGCCTCGCATCATGCTGCGTCGCGGTGCTCGTGGCGCGCGCGGGCCTGCGCAAGGTCGCGAGGCCGCAGGCGTGATGCGCGCCGGCGAAGCCGTCCTCGTCGCGAACGCCGGCTCGTCGAGCCTCAAGTTCGAGGCCTTCGCGGCCGGCCCCGATGGCGACCTCGCCTCGATCGGCGGCGGGCAGTTCGAGGGTATCGGCACCGCGCCGCGCCTGCGCGCCACCGCAGCCGGCCGCGCGATCGCCGCACGCGACTGGAGCGGCGACGGCTTCGACCATGCGGCGGCGGTGCGCGAGCTCGGCGCGATCGAGGACGCCCTGCTCGGCGGCCGCCGCCTCGCGGCGATCGGCCACCGCGTCGTGCACGGCGGCACGCGCTTCGCCGAGCCGCTGCGCGTCGACGACGAGGCGATCGCCGAGCTGGAGGCGCTCGTGCCGCTGGCGCCGCTCCACCAGCCGCACAACCTCGCCCCGGTCCGCGCCTATCGCGCGGCGCGGCCAGGCGTGCCGCAGGTCGCGTGCTTCGACACGGCCTTCCACCGCGCCCAGCCCGCGCTGGCGCAGAGCTTCGCCCTGCCCGCGCGCTTCGCGCGGGACGGCGTGCGGCGCTACGGCTTCCACGGCCTGTCCTACGAGTACATCGCGCGGCGCCTGCCCGAGCTCGATCCCGCGCTCGCCGACGCGCGGGTCGTGGTCGCCCATCTCGGCAACGGCGCCAGCCTATGCGCGATGCGCGGCGGCCGCTCGGTCGCGTCGACGATGGGGTTCACGGCGCTGGACGGGCTCGTGATGGGCACGCGCTGCGGCAGCCTCGACCCGGGCGTCGTGCTGCACCTCATGGACCGCTACGCGATGGGGCCGCGCGAGATCGAGGCGCTGCTCTACCGCCAGTCCGGCCTGCTCGGCGTCTCCGGCATCTCCAGCGACATGCGCGTGCTCCGGTCCACCCAGGACCCCCGCGCGCGCGAGGCGATCGACCTCTTCGTCTACCGGGCGGGACGCGAGATCGGCTCGCTGGCCGCGGCGCTGGGCGGGCTCGACGCGCTCGTATTCACCGCCGGCATCGGCGAGAACGACGCCGCCACGCGCCGGGAGATCGCCGCCGCCTGCGCGTGGCTGGGCGTGCGGGTCGACGAGGCCGCGAACAGGGCCGGAGGCCCGCGCCTCTCCCCGCCGGGCGCCGCCGTCTCGGCCTGGGCGGTCGAGACCGACGAGGAGCGGATGATCGCGCTGCACACCGTGGCGGCGCTCGGCCTCGCCTGAGCGTTCCCGCGCATCGGCCGCGGGAGTATCATCGCCGTCCCGCCCCCGACCCCTCGCAGCGCCCGCCCCGTCCCGCGCCATGGCCTTCCCGCCGCAATTCCTGGACGAGATCCGCAACCGCCTCGCCTGCTCGAGCGTGGTGGGACGGCGCGTGCGCCTGGTCAAGAAGGGACGCGAGTTCTCCGGCCTCTGCCCCTTCCACAACGAGAAGAGCCCGAGCTTCTTCGTCAACGACGACAAGGGCTTCTTCCACTGCTTCGGCTGCGGCGCGCATGGCGACGTCATCGGCTTCGCGATGCGCATCGACAACCTCGGCTTCCCCGAGGCCGTCGAGCGCCTCGCCGAGGAGGCCGGGCTCGAGGTACCACGCGCGACGCCGCAGGACGCGGCGCGCGAGGAGCGGCGCAAGTCGCTCGGCGACGCCGTCGAGGCGGCGGCGAAATGGTTCGAGCAGCAGCTCTGGTCCGCCGCCGGGCGGCCGGCGCTGGAATATTTCCGCCGCCGCGGCCTCGGCGACGAGACCATCCGCTCCTTCCGCCTGGGCTACGCGCCGGACGGGCGCGAGCAGCTCAAGCAGGCCCTCGGCAAGCAGGGCTTCCAGGAGGCGATGCTGCTGGAGGCCGCGCTGCTCGCGAGGCCTGACGACGGGCGCGACAGCTTCGACTTCTTCCGCGGCCGGGCGATGTTCCCGATCACGGACCGGCGAGGGCGCGTCATCGCCTTCGGCGGCAGGATCCTGGGCGACGGGCAGCCCAAGTACCTCAACTCGCGCGACACGCCGCTCTTCGACAAGGGGCGGAACCTCTACGCGCTCGACCGCGCGCGCGCCGGGATCCGCGACGGCAGCGACGTCATCGTCGCCGAGGGCTACATGGACGTCATCGCGCTCCACGAGGCCGGGCTGCGCGGGGCGGTGGCGCCGCTCGGCACCGCGCTGACCGAGGGCCAGCTGGAGCTCGTATGGAGGCTCGCGCCCGAGCCGGTCGTCTGCCTCGA
>Ga0209985_10003380_pt1 | contig 13624 bp, 6 predicted proteins | sample NOAtaG_FD_187305 | JGI IMG/M metagenome (GOLD analysis project Ga0209985, IMG submission 187305) | Freshwater lake microbial communities from Lake Erie, under a cyanobacterial bloom - NOAA_Erie_Diel6S_1000h metaG (SPAdes) (version 2) | ecosystem: Environmental > Aquatic > Freshwater > Lake ...
CGGCATGATGCGCGAGTCCTCGTCGGTCAGGTTCACCTGATCGGTGGCCCGCGGGCCGGGGGCCGGTGGCTCGGGCTGCGGCCCGCGGGGTTTCTTGCCCGCGGCGCGCGCCGCTTCGCGCCGGGCACACTGGGCCTCGTGCTCCTGCTGCTCGCGCCGCTGCCGCTCCTGGGCGCGTTGCTCGATCTTGGCTTTGGCCTGGGCGATGGCCGCCAGTCGCGTCTCGCGCCGGGCGATCTCGGCCGGCACGTCCAGGCCGTCGGGCAGTGCACTGCCATCGGCTTGCTCGGCCAGCGCCAGCAGACCCTGCACCTCCTGGCGCAACTGCGCTTCGATTCTCTCGGCATGCGCCCACGACAGCGCCTTGTGCTTGCTGGCGTTGGCTCCCACCTTGGTGCCGTCCAGCGCCACCTGTCCCAGCTTGAGCAGCTTCATCTCGCGCGCCAGCAGCAACACCTGCACGAACAGCGCTTCGACCTGGGGCAGAAACCGCCGCCGAAACGTCGCCAGCGTGTCGTGATCCGGATGGGTGTTGGCCGCCACAAACCGAAACGCCACCGAGTCGTAGGTGGCCCGCTCGATCTTGCGGCTGGAATGCACGCCGCTGGCGTAGCCGTAGATCAGCAACCCCAGCAGCACTGCCGGATGGTGCGCCGCCGAGCCGCGCCCCGCGTACCGGCCGATCAGTTCGCTCAAGTCCAACCGCTCGATCACCTCAACCACAAACCGCGCCAGATGCGTCTCGGGCAGCCATTCGTCAATCGACGGCGGCAGCAGGTAAGCAGTGTGGCGATCAGCTTGAACAAATCGGTTCATCGCGGTGGTCTCGACTCTGCACCGACTCCGTTGTCCCTGCCCGCAGTTCATCCACATCGCCCGCGCTCAAACTTCGTCGCCCACCGATGCAAAAGTCCGACAGACTCCTAGATGTCAATGTTTGCTTTTACAGCGATGCGGCGATGGGCTTTGGCCATGTCGGATTTGGGCTGCCGGGAGAGACTGGTACTCAAGGTTTCTATCCCACAGGCAATCCCCTGGGAGCCTGTGAAAATTTCCGTCAACGCGCTTGCCACGTTGCGGCTCGACGGCCGATGCCTGGTTGAGCGGAGTCAGCCGGATGCGTGGCCGGAAGCGCCCGGCAATGACACGCCGCCGTGCCACCCACACGGTTTTTCGGCCTCCCGGGGAACACAAGCCGTCCGGCGGGCAGGAGCGCACCCGGTATGGCTGGCGCCGAGGGCGTCCTCACCAAGCTGGAGTCGTCGCTTTCCCGGCCTCGTTGGCTACCGTATGCCCCGTCGGCGCTGCTGGCGCGATGCCTTGCGACATGCGCATGACTCACTGGCGCGCGTCCGACGGCCGCTCTACCCCGCGCAAGCGGGGTCTGCCCGGAGCGGCGGCAACCAGGTCGGCGGACATACACGCGTTTCATGGTCGACTGTCGTGCAGATGGGCGCCCGGAAGTGATGACCGCTCGCGCACGGCTGCCGTCGGGCTGATACAGCCCATCCACCCACCCGCACAGCGACACCAGCCGAGCTAATCGGCCGCATCGAGCGGCTGTTCGAGCCCGCCAGGGTTCGGTACACGGGTAACCGGCGATCAGCGGAAGCGGCCGAGCCGAGCGCACCAACGGAAAGCGGGCCCGCAGGCCCGCTTTCGGATTGCTCAGGGGGCGCTACTTGCGGCGACCGATGTGCTCGTCGAGGAACTCGAAAACGCGGTTGTAAAGATCTACGTTGTTCTCGACCTTGCCGAAGCCATGGCCCTCGCCCGCCTTGATGATGACGTGCTTGGGCGGATTACCCGCGCTGCGTAGGGCCCGCACCATGCGGCTCGTCTGTTCCAGCGGCGTTCGGACGTCGTCGGCGCCGGCGTAGATCAGCAGCGGCTGCTTGATGCGGTCGGCAAGAAATTGCGGCGAAATCTCGCGCGGGATGTCGCTCGTACGAGCCACGCCAATCATGCGCAACCAGAAGTTGACCGATGAGCGGGAGCGTGCAAAGTCAGTCGAGGGCGAGGTCAACTGCAACTCCATGTCGCCAATGAGGAGCCCGGCAATGCCGCACTTGAAGGTCGACGGGAAGCGCACCAGGGACATCAAGGTGGCATAGCCGCCGTAGCTTGCGCCCGACATGCAGATGCGCTCGGGATCGGCGATGCCCTGCTCGATCGCCCACTTGGCGGCATCCTCGTGGTCGTCGATCATGCGCCGGCCGATCTCGCCGAAGCCGGCATAGAAGATGCGGCCGCCCAGGCCCGGCGTCACCCGGAAGTTGGGCACGATGACCGCGTAGCCCCGCGAGGCCATCAACTGCCCTTCCAGCCAGCCGAAGCCCGAGCCCCAGGTGTCGGGGCGCACCTGCGGGCCGCCATGGATGTGCACCACCGTCGGCAGCTTCTCGCCCGGCTTGCGGTTGTTGGGCAGGAAGACGTAGCCGTTGATTTCCAGCCCGTCGCGCGTCTTGAACCAGAACGGGCGCTGCTCGACCAACATCTCCGGCTTGATCCAGGGCTGGCTGACGAACAACTCCTGCAGCGTGCGTTTCTCCTCGTCGAGCATGAACCAGGTCACCGGACGCCGGTCCGCACGCGCCGTAACCACCAGACGCTTGCCGTCAGGCGTGCGGCGGAAGGTGTTGACGGTCTCGGGCAGCGCCTGATCGATCGTGCGCTGAATGCGTGCGTATTCCGGATCGGTCCACACGGTCTCCGGCTTCTCGGCCTCGACCCGGTACCCCACTACCTTGCGCGTCTTGAGGTCCGTGATTACGCCTGGGACTGTCGACCCAAAAGCATTCGCACCCATATCGAACTTCGGGTGCGCTGCCAGCAGTTCGCCCAGCTTCTTGGAGTTGGGGTCGTAGCGGAACACGCCCATGGTGTCCCTCCCGCCGTTGAACGCCACCTGCATCGTCTGATTGTCATCCTCGAATACCAACGGCACGAAGGTCGGGCCTTTCGTAAAGTCGTAACGAGTCAACTCCTCCCAGGGGGACTTGGCATCCTTGCGGTACCAGACAACGTAGGTAAAGGTGTCCCTGATCCAAGAAGTCACCACGCGCGGCGTGAACTCGCGGTCCAGCACCCAGCTCTGGGCATTGGCTGGCCGGTCCTCAGTGATCAGAGTCAGACGACCGGTTCGGGCATTGACGCGATACAGGTCGATGGAGTCGGCATCGCGCTGGTTACCCTGGGCGATGAACTCCTCCGAATTGCCCGGCAGCGCGCGATACACCTCCAGGTTCCGATAGATGCGGTTCAGTTGCTGCGCCTCTCGAACGGTGCCATTGATCTTCCGGGTTTCCTTGCCGTCGCGGCTCACAACGAACAGGCCCCCGCCCTGGAACTGGCCCGGACCGGTCGGCGACCGCGCCTGACCGAGGCTGAAGGTCAGACGGTCGTTGCCAAGCCAGTTGATGTCGATGACATCGAAGTCGCTGAAACTGGTCAGGCCAACTGCGTTGCCCGTCTCCAGGTCCAGGACAGCGAGATTGCGGCGCTCGTTGATGGGGATCGTGACTGCGAAGTAGCGGCCGTTTTCGGACAAGATGGGATTGGCGTAGGCCGCGGGCCTGAACAGATCCTCGATCTTCAGCGGTTCCTGTGCGCTGACAGGCAGCGCCGCTGCGACGCCAACAAGCGTGGCGAACAAGAGAACAAGCAGACGAAACATGGAGAACACTCCCCTCAAGATCCTTGCAATAGAGACATGTTGGGCCGTCGCCCCGGCCTGCGCGTGCCTGTTGCGACGAGCCGTCTGGCCGACGCGACGGATGACCTTCCTTGGCGCACAAATAGAAAGAGCCCTGCCAAGGCAGGGCTCTTGAGCGACGCCTCGCGGTGCCGAGTTACTCGAACGTGTAGCGCAGGCCCACCCGGAAGGTGCGGCCCACCACGTTGTAGAGCGTACGGTCGAAGAAGTAGGTCGTCGACACGCCGGGGTCAAACGGCGGATGCTGATCCAGAGCGTTCAGGATCGCCGCGCCCACCCGGAGGCGCGGCGTGATGGCGTAACTGCCCGTCAGATCGACCGTGTAATACGACTCCACTTTGCGCGGCATGCTGCCGTTTTGAATCTGCAGCGTAGCCGGCGGCGGCGCATACAGCGTGCCACTGCCGAAGTCCTTGCGGTGCGAACCGATGTAGAACACATTGGCCGTCAGCGCCCACGGACCTTGATCCCAGTCGACGCCGAGGTTGCCGCGCCAGCGCGGCATACCGATGGCGTTGATCAGCAGGCCCGCCAACTGGTTACCGGCGATCTCGGTGCCGCCGACCGAATACGTGTCGACATAAGTTGTCGACAGGCGCCCGGTAAAGCGACCGAACGTGGTGCGCTGGAGCAGGCGCGTGTCGAAGTCGATGCCGCTGGTAGCGATACGGCCCGCATTTTCATAGCCCGCGCTGATGGATGCAATTTGCCCCGCCTGCGGCGAACCCGCCGGGAACAGCGTCTTGCGCGGGTCGTTGGGATTGTCGGCAATCGCCTGGAAGTCCGGAAACACCACCTGATCGGACCACACGATCTTGTAGTAGTTCAGTCCAAACGACAGGTCGGTGGTCGGCTCGAACACCGCACCGATCGTGTACGAGGTCGACTTCTCCGGCTTCAGCTTCGGGTTACCCTCGATGGCGCCGGTGATGTTGGAAGAAAGGCCAGTCAACGGCTCGGTGATGGTGGTGAAGAAATACGCCTTCGACGGCGAGATTTCCGGCAGCGTAGGCGCCTTGAACCCGCGGCCCCAGTTGGCGCGCAGCAGCCAGGAGGCCGAGGGCTTCCACTTCAGTCCAACCTTGGGCGTCAGCGCGTTGCCAAAGTCGCTGTAGTTGTCGTTGCGCAGTGCCAAGCTGCCTTCCAGCGTCTTGGTCAAGGGCAGCGCAGCCTCGGCGAAGGTCGCCAGGCTGGTGCGACTGCCGTCCACGGACACCGTGCCCTGACCAAGAATGCCGCCGGAGCTGGCGAGCGCACTGGGCCGATCTTTCATCGACTCGTCACGCCACTCGATGCCCAGCGCCAGGCCCACCGGCCCCCCGGGCAGTCGGATGCCCAGCTCGGTCGAGGCCTTGGTATCGACGAACAGCAACTCCGACGTTGCGGTTCGGTCGTTGTCGGCCATGATCGAGTTGCGGACGGCCTGCGAGTTGCTGCGCCAGTTGTTCAGGTTGTAGGTCGGGTTGGTGGCGAACGGGAACTGGCCGACCTGCGGTGGGAAGAAGTTGGGCGTGCTCGGAATCCCGAGCGCGGCGCTCAATCCGGCCTTGGTCATGCCGCGGCCGGTCTGCTTGACCTCCGACTGGGACCACCCGAGGGCGCTGTCGAGATCCCAGCCGGCCAGGGTCCACTTGGCGCCTGCCAGCAGACGGGTCTGATCGGCGGTGTTCTGCTGGTTACGTGTGCCCAGGTCGTTGAAGACGCCCAGGTATTCCGCCGGAGAAGCCAGGGGGTTGCCCGACACGCCCGGGAGGAACCAGGCGTTATACGGGAACGAGGCGAGCTGCCCATTCAGCAGGTAAAGCGCGGAGTTGGTGTTAAGGAACGGCTCCTGGAACGTGAACTTCGACTCGGTCCGGCTGAACCCCGCCTCCGCGTACACCTCCAGCGAAGGCGCAAGCTGCATCGTGCCGCGCAGCAGGCCGCCGGCGCGCTCGAGCTCGGGATTGATCGTGAAGATGTTGGCAAAGTCACGCGAGCAGAAGGTGTTGCCCGGCTGGTTCCAAGTGGTGGGCAGCGGACCATTGCCATTGAAGAAGCCCCGCTCCACTGCCTGCTGATACGTGAGCGGATTGGCGCAGTCCGCGTTGGCGCGGAACAGCGTACTGTTGGTGAGGCTGCGCCAAGTGCCGCCGCCCGTGAGCGAGGTGTAATTGCGCCCGCCCGGGAAGCGACGCATGTCGCGCGTCTTGCCGAAGTCGGTGTCCGACATCAGCAGCTCGTCGCGCTTGTAGTACTCGATGACGCCGAGCACGTTGTACTTGTCGGCGCCGAGGTCGCCGAAGCCCATGGTCAGGCCGGCGCGGTAGTCGTTCTTGCCCTCGAATGCGCCAAAGTTGGCATTGGCCGAGATGCCCTTGTAGTCACGGCGCATGATCACATTGACCACCCCGGCGATGGCGTCCGAGCCGTAAACAGCCGAGGCGCCGTCCTTCAGCACCTCTACGCGCTCGATGGCGTCACTCGGGATTTGGCTCAGGTCGACGAACGAGTCCTGGATGTTCTGAGCAAATCCGTAGTTGGACACACGCCGGCCGTTGATCAGAACCAGCGTGGCGCGCTGCCCCAGACCGCGCAGCGAGATCGACTGGGTGCCCGGCGCGAAGCTGTTGGCGTACTCGTTGAACGTGCCGCCGGTGTTGGCCGACAGGCGGGAGAGCACTTCGCCGATCGACTGCAGACCCGAGCGCTGAATCTGTTCGCGGGTGATGATTTCCACCGGCGCCACCGTTTCAGTGTCCGTACGCCGGATGTTGGTGCCGGTCACGGTGATGCGATCGAGCTGCTGCTGCTGAGCTTGTTGCTGCTGCTGGGATTGCTGCTGCGCCTGTGCCGGGCCGGCGAGCAAGAGCGCGCCAGCCACGCCACCACACGCGAGCAGGATCTGCCGCGCGATGGGCTTCATCTGAAACATGGATTTCCCCCGGAAAAGGGCCGCCGTCGGCGGCCGGTGGAACGTCGTTTTGCGTGGTCCGTGTGCGGGGTTCGCCCAGCACCGGCGCAAACATCGAGATTTTCAGACCCCCCCCCAGGGCTGGCAACAAAACCGTCACGGACGGGTCATGGGTGTTGCATTTGTCCGACAGGCAAGACCGGGCCCTTTGGCCGGGAAAGACTTATCGCGCAGTCCGGAGTCAGATCCGCGGAACCGCCGCCAGCAAGTCGCGCGTGTAGGCCTCGCGCGGCTGGCGTAGCACCGCGGCGGCCGTGCCGGCCTCGACGATGCGGCCGGCCCGCATGACCGCGACATCGTCGGCCAGGTATTCCACCACCGCAAAGTTGTGCGTGATGAGCAGGTAGGCGACGCCGAATTCGTCCTGCAAGTCGCGCAACAGGTTGAGGATCTGCGCCTGCACGGAGACGTCGAGCGCCGAGGTCGGCTCGTCACAGACGATGACGCGCGGCTCCACGGCCAGCGCCCGCGCGATGGCCAGCCGCTGACGCTGGCCGCCCGAGAATTCGTGGGGGTAGCGCGCCAGACAGGTCACCGGCAGGCCCACGCGGTCGACGAGCGCCGTAATGCGCACGCGCCGCGCCGCAGGGTTGATCTCCGGCCGCAGCGCGGCTACCCCTTCCTCCAGGATCTCGGCCACCCGCAGCCGCGGATTGAGCGAGGCATACGGGTCCTGGAAAATGATCTGCAATTGCCGCCGCGCCTGCCGCAAGGCCTCTCCGTTCAGGTGGCCGAGCGACGCACCGGCCAGCCGCATCTCGCCCTCGATACGCGCGCTGCCGCGCAAGAGCTGCAGCAACCCCTTGCCAATCGTGGTCTTGCCGCAGCCGGACTCCCCGACCAGGGCCAGCGTGCGACCGGGCGACAGGCTGAACGACACGCCATCGACCGCCTGCAGGCAGCCCATCGTGCGGCGCAACAGACCACGGCGGATTGGAAAACCGACGCGCAAGTCACGCACGTCGAGCAGCGGCTCCTCCGTCGCCGCAGCGTCGGGCGGCGCCGTGGCGACAGCGGCCGGCCGCTGCGTCGGCGCCGGATGCGGAGCCGTCGGAACAACGCCGGCTGGCGCGACGCGCGGCGCGGTGCCGGCAGGCCCGCCTGCCTCGAACAGAACGCAGCGCACTTCGTGACCCGGCACGGCTGCGCGCAACCCCACCGGCCGATTGCACAGCGGCTGCGCGGCCGGGCAGCGTTCGATGAAGCGACAAGCGGTGAATTCGCGCGTGAGCGGCGGGACAGTGCCACCGATGGCGGCCAGACGCTGGCCGCGGCGCGCCGCCTCAGGAAGCGCCGCAAACAGCATCTGCGCATACGGGTGCAGCGGCCGCGCAAAGAACTCCGGCACGGGGGCCAGTTCGACGATCTGCCCCGCGTACATCAGCGCGACATGCTGCGCCATGTCGCGCACAATGCCCAGATCGTGCGTGATGAGCAGCATCGCCATGCCGGTGTCCTGCTGAAGTTGGCGCAGCAAGTCGAGGATCTGGCGCTGAATAGTCACGTCCAGAGCGGTGGTCGGCTCGTCGGCCACCAGCAGGTCGGGCTCGGCAGCCAGCGCCATCGCGATCATGGCGCGCTGCTTCTGTCCGCCCGACAACTGGAACGGGAAGGCGTCGACGCGGGTGTCGGGCTCGGGCAGGCCGACGCGACGCAGCCAGTCGACGGCGCGCGCCCGCGCCGTCGCACCGCGCAAGGCCGTGTGGCGCTCGATCACCTCGACGATCTGGCGGCCGACCGTGAGCACCGGGTTCAGGCTCGTGCCCGGCTCCTGGAAGATGATGCTCACGCGCCGGCCGCGCACGTTGCGCATGCCCGATTCGGGCAACTGCACGAGGTCGGAGCCGCCGAGCCGGATCGCGCCGCCCGCCACGCGGCCGTTGTCGGGCAGCAGGCGCAGGACAGACAACGCTGTCATCGACTTGCCGCAGCCGGACTCGCCGACCAGTGCGAACGTCTGCCCGCGCTCGATGGCGAACGACAGCGCGTCCACCGCATGCACCCGTCCGTCCTCGGTGTCGAGCACGGTGTCGAGGCGGTCGATCGCGAGCACCGGGCTCATCGAGCCGCCTGGTGGGCCGCACCGGGCCGCCCGCGCGGCCGCAAGGCGCGGGCGCGCGGATCGAAGGCCTCGCGCACCGCGTCGGCAAACAGGTTGGCGGCCAGCACCAGCGCCAGCATGAACCCGAAGGCGGCCGCCAGGTTCCACCAGACGGCCGGCTCGCGCGACATCTCGCTGCGCGCCAGGTTGATCATCGAGCCGAAGCTGTACGAATTCGGGTCGACGCCGACGCCGACGTACGACAGCACCGCTTCGTACAGAACCAGTCCGGAGAAGTCGAGCACGGTGACGATCAGCACCAGGTGCATCACGTTGGGCAGGATGTGCCGCCCCATGATGCGCCAGTGGCTCACGCCGAAGGCCCTGGCCGCCTGCACGTACTCGAGTTCGGCCAGCTTCAGCGTCTCGGCGCGCAGCAGGCGGCACAGCGTCGCCCAGCCGGTGATGCCGAGGATGACGCACAGCAGAAACAGGCGGAACTCGGCACGCTCCACGCCAGTGGGAAAGCTGTCGGCATGCTGGTCGAGGTACACGTTGATCAGCAGCACGAAGGCGGCTACCAGGAGGATCGGCGGAATCGAAGACAGCACCGTGTACAGGTACTGGATCAGGTCGTCGACCCAGCCCTTGAAGTAGCCCGCCAGCACGCCGAGGGCCACCGCCAGCGGCAGCGTGGCTACCGAGGACAACGCGCCGATCACCACCGCGGTACGGATGCTCTTGAGCGCCTGATACAGCACGTCGTTGCCGGTGCGGTCGGTGCCGAAGACGTGATAGACCGGCCAGAGCGCGCCGATCCAGCCGGCCAGAATCAGCATGAAGCCCGCGGTGCAGATGACCGTGCGCCACGGCAGATCGGTGTTTCCCGCGAGCATCTGGCGCAGGGTCGCGCCGGTGCTGCCCTCGCCGCGCCGCAGCCGCGCCAGGACCATGACGAGCGCCACGGCGCCCAGCAACCCGCCGCCCGCGCCTGCGAGCGAGCGCAGCACAAGATCGGCATGCCACTGCGTGGCCGGGTCGGCCAGATGCGCGCCGCCGTGCCGCAGCCGCGGGTGCGCGCGCACCTCGCGGCCATCGACCATCGCGGTCTCTTTCTGGAACGACCAGTACGCCAGCGGCTGCGAATACGTCTTTTCCTGCGCCTGGCGCGCGTGCGACAGCCCCACGTCGAGCAGCGACAGCGTGCGGGTGGCATAGGCCACGCCGCCGTCGCCCGCGCCGCCCAGACGCGGGCGAAAGTGGACCGAATCGAGCAGCGCGACGACGATGAACACCGCGAGCACCACGGCGGCGGCCATCGCCGGCGCGCTGCGCGCGACGTGCCGCCAGGTGACGCGCAGGCTCGGCGTGCGGCGCGCGTGTACGCCATAGCCGATCGCCGCGGCCACCAGCAGCCACAGCACGAGATCGGTCCAGAGGAAAACAAACTTCGGCATCGCCGCTCAGCGCCTCATCGCGTTCCGGCTTCGTCCCTACTGCAATCGCACCCGCGGATCGACCCAGGTGTAGGCGATGTCGGTCGCCAGATAGGCCAGGATGTACAGCAGCGAGCCGAGGAAGACCATGGTGTGGACGACGGCGAAGTCCTGCGCAGCGATCGCCTCCACCACGTAGGTGCCCAGACCCGGGATACCGAAGAACGACTCGAACACGATCGAGCCCAGGAAGGCATAGGGCAGCAGCGCGCCCACATGCGTCAGGATGGGCAGCCAGGCATTGCGCAGCACGTGGCCGAACAGCACGGCCGGCTCGGCCAGGCCCTTGGCGCGGGCGGTGCGCACGTAGTCCTTGCCGGCCTCTTCGAGCAGCATGGCGCGGAACAGGCGCGCCTCGGCGCCAAGCTGGTACACGATGCCCACCACGAGAGGCAGCACCAGGAACTTGAGCAGATCGAGCCCCGGCACATAGCCCGACAACGGCACCAGCCGCAGCGTCTTGCCGAACAGCCACTGCGCCATGATGATGTAGAACAGGCTCGAGATCGACATCAGCAGGACGCACAGCACCGTGCCCCAGAAGTCCAGATAGCTGGCGCGAAAGAACACCAGCAGCAGCGCGAAGGCGATGCCGGCGTACACGGTGAGCAGCAGCATCGGCCCGGCCAGCGCCAGGCTCGCGGGCAGCCGCGTGGCGATCTCGTGGCGAATATCGCGCCCGCTGTCGCTGGCGCCGAACTGCAGCGTGAACAGGCGCAGGGAGCGATCGTGGAAGAGGGTCTGCGTCAGCTTGCCGCGGCCCTCGGCGCGGGCGTTGAACCACAACGGCTTGTCGTAGCCGCGCTCGGCCTTCCATTTGTCGATGGCATCTTGCGACACCCGCTTGGCGCCGATATTCAGGCGCGCGATGTTGTCGGGCGAGTTGACCGCGAAGAACAGCGTAAAGGTGAGCAGATTGACGCCGAGCAGGATCAGCACGGCGTAGGCAACGCGGCGGACGATGTAATTGAGCATCGCGCGCCCTACCTGGCCGTCGAACCCGTGACCGCCGGGGTGCGTGCAGCGGTCTCGCGCTCGCGCCGACGGAAGCTCGCCACCGCCGGCACGACCGCGGCCGCCAGCAGCAGCGCCAGCAGCGCCACCGGCCACCAGACCGGCCGGTTCCACTCGGCGACTTTGGCCGCCCGCAGGGCCGCGTCCACCTTGACGTACTGCAGGCGGTCGGACGCCAGCGAAGAGGGCTTCACGTTACCCACCCAGCCGTGGTGAACGGAGCCCGCGTAGGGGTTGTAGCCCCAGGCCCAGGGGGCATCGTGCTGCACCAAAGCGATCATCCGGTCGATCAGCTCCTGCTTGCGCGGCGTGTCATCGAGGTAGCGCAGCTCCTCGAACAGCCGGTCGAACTCGTCGTTCTGATAATTGGCGGTGTTGTTGCCGTTGCCCTGCGTGGCCGCCTGCGAGTTGGGGCCGTACAGCAGGAACAGGAAGTTCTCGGCGTCCGGATAGTCGGCAAACCAGCCCCACCAGAAGATCTGTAGGCTGCCCTTGTCGGCCTTGTCCTGGAAGCGGTTGTAGTCGGTGGCGCGCAGCTCCAACTGCACGCCGAGCTTGCCGAACTGCTTGGCCATCCAGTCCACTTCGGCGCGCAGCTCGGGCGTGAGCGCGCGCTGGTAGTCGTAGTTCACGACCAGCGGCTGGCCGCTGCGGGCATCGCGGCCGTCGGGGTAGCCCGCCTCGGCGAGCAGTTTCTTCGCCTGCTCGAGGCTCTTGCGGCGCGGCTTGCCGTCCACCACGTCGTAGACGGTGCGGTTGACGGCGTCGGCGCGAAATCCAAATACCCCCGGCGGCACCGGGCCCATGGCCGGCTCGCCGGCGGCCTTGGACTCGAACACGCGGACGAACTCCTCCCAGTCGATGGCGATCGACAGCGCCTGACGCAGCTTGCGGTTCTTCTCGTCCTGCTCCGGGGTCTTGCCGCGCCCCACGACCGGGTCCCACCCGTTGAAGCCCAGATACCAGTTGGAGATCTCCAGCATGCGCGGCATCTGAACGCCGCGCTCGGCCAGCAGCCGCGCCACCCGCTCGGAGTTGCGGACGTCGTAGTCGATTTCCAGCAGCCAGTCGTTGCGCGAGATCTCCGGGTTGTCGTAGTAGCCCTGCAGGAACTTGGTCTTGTGCGGGATCTTCTCCTTTTCCACGGAGAAGACCACTTCGTCGACGAAGGGCATCGGCTTGCCGCAGTCGTCCAGCAGCCCGGCAGCCGCATCGGCCGGCTCGCCCTCGCAGGGGTAGGGTTCGCCGCGGAAGTTGGGGTTGCGCCGCAGGACATGGCGGCGGTTCTCCTGGGACTCGACCAGCATGAACGGCCCGGTGCCCACCGGCCAGGCATTGAAGCTCAGGTTGCGCTCGGCCATGCCCGGCTGCGCATAAAAGGCGTCGGCCTCCCACGGGACCGGTGCGAAGAAGGTCATCGCGAGCCAGTACTTGAACTGCGGGTACTTGCCGTTCAGGCGGATGCGCAGGGTGTGGTCGTCGAGCGCCTCGGCCCCGGCCAGCGGATGCTGGCGAAAGTCTAGAAACGGCAGGTTGCGGTCGGTCAGCGGCCGGCCGCCGCGCAGCTTCAGGTCCGCCGCCTCGATCGCCTTGCCGTAGTCCTTCAGCCCGACGATGTGCTCGGCCAGCGGCGAGAAGGACGGCGACTTGATGCGCGTGGTGGCCAGCCGGCGGATCGCGTACACGTAGTCGTGAGCGGTCAGCTCGCGCGTGCCGTGGTGCTGGAAGTCGAAGGGCGTGCGCTTGCCCTGCAGGTCGTGCGGCTGCAGCGCGTGGTAGCGCAGCGCGCCCCGATCGTCACGCGCGAAGGCCGGATGCGGGGCGTACAGGATGCCCGCGCGGATGCGGATGTCGTACACCGCCTGCGCGATCTGCGGGCCGGACGCATCGGCCGGCAGCGCGCGGCCGTCCTTGTCGTAGTAGCGCGGTGCGGCCACCTCAGCGGCCGCGCGCGGAGCCACCTGATAGGGACGCTTCAGATAGTGGAAGCGGTAGGGCGGCTCGTAGACGGCGAAGGTAAACGGCGTCTCGTCGAGCGAGTACGAGGCGGTCGGGTCGAAGTACTTGGGCGAGCGTTCCTGGAAGGCGGTGAAGAACGTGTTGGTGCGCTCGGCCCCCTGCGCATGCGGGCTGTTGACGACCTGGCCGCAGCCGGGCACTACGGCCGCAGCCAGGCAGGCCGCCGCCGCCGCGCGCCGCCATACAGACACCATGCCGCACTCCCCGCTGCGCGGCCTACCTCTGCCGGGGGCTGCACGCAACACCCGACACTTTACAACTGCCCGCTACACTTAACCCCGATGCAGCGTCTTCGCGGCGACCCCCACGCCGACTTTCGCGCCGACTTTAGCTGGCCCCTGCGCGTGTACTACGAGGACACGGACGCCGGCGGCATCGTGTACTAC
>Ga0209985_10003381_pt1 | contig 13623 bp, 8 predicted proteins | sample NOAtaG_FD_187305 | JGI IMG/M metagenome (GOLD analysis project Ga0209985, IMG submission 187305) | Freshwater lake microbial communities from Lake Erie, under a cyanobacterial bloom - NOAA_Erie_Diel6S_1000h metaG (SPAdes) (version 2) | ecosystem: Environmental > Aquatic > Freshwater > Lake ...
AGAAAATCATTCTGCCCCGAGCCATCTTGCATCGCCATTGCCAAACGAGATACACGGGGAAAGTTGTTTTCAGCCTCACGTTCCATGTTCACCCATTCGTCGACGAGTCGACGAAACTCGATTGATGCGGGAGTGGACGCCCCGGTTGGCTCGTTGGTGAGAATCTCTCGCAATTCGCGTTCGGTCTTCAGACCATCAATAGCAAGAGACCGGTCTGACTCATCACAGTCCGACGCATCTGGGGGATTACCTTCGATCACTTGATAAAGATCGAATGCTCGGTTATTCACAGGCGAGAACTCCAGATGAATTCGTTTACCGATGTAGCGTGCAAGATGAGGCCCTTTGACCCAGCGCATCGAAAGTTGGTCGTCTGTTTTCGGTACAAAGACGGTCTCTCCGTGCAATGGTCCTGCGATCAATCGATGGGAATCGACAGCGATGAATACGCGCATATCCCCCCGCACCAAGAAAGAAAGGTAAGCCGATTTGAGCGTGAAGCTGGGGGTGAGGAACGTCTTTCCAGCGGTATCGATTTGGGAGTGCCGATTCTTGGAATTTACTTTGTGAACATCGGATTGCTCAGAAAGCCACCGTGGAATGGCTGCGATACTTGGAAAGCTGTTCCAATGGAGCGAGCACCCAATGGGTTCGCTCTTGTTACTCACAGGATAAACAGAATCCCAGTTTGGCTGAGCAACTCCGTTTCCGAATGCATAGCCATCCACGTGCCAATCTTCAGGGCGAATCGTTCGGCTATCCAGCAGCACGCGAGGGTTGTCTCGCGGGAGAGGCAACGCAAAAGAATCTGCCTTCGATGTCTCGTTTTCTGCTTCGGCGCTCTTCGAAGTTTGCGTTTCCTTCGTTCGTTGGCTAAATGCTTCCTTCACGAGGGGGCGATACTTTGCACGGATACCATCTATTTTTTGACGAAGGCGTTTGTCTTGTGCATCCGTTTCGAATCGAACTAATCGGTAGTGGCTGCTCCGAAGATAGCCATAAAGTGCGTAGTAGTCTTCTGTGCTGATCGCGTCAAACTTGTGATCGTGGCAGCGAGCGCATGCGACCGTGAGTCCAAGAAAGGTTTTAGAAAAAACGTCGACCATATTGTCGAATCGATCGGTCTCATCTTTCCTGGTATCGACTGGCGAATGGACCCATTCCCCTAAGTGCCAGAAACCAGTTCCCAAGACGGATTCATTCCATTCTTTTGTCGGATGTCGTCTTGGCTGAGGCAACAAATCTCCAGCCACATGTTCTGTGAGAAAATGATCAAAGGGTACGTCGGCATTGAAGGCTCGCACCACGTAGTCGCGGTAATGTTCGGCTCCGGGTGTATCTTCATCGAACTCGTGCCCGCGAGATTGAGCATACCGAACGAGATCGAGCCAATGACGTGCAAACCGGACACCCAACTGAGGATCGGCTAGTAGAGAATCGAGGTAGTTCTCATACCAATCGACTGAGTTGCATTGGGTCCAGTGTTGAAGCGTGTCGTTACTCGGTGGAACACCTAGAAGATCCCAGTGAAGCCTTCGAATCATTGTCGCTCGATCCGCTTGCTCGGACATAGGGAGCTGGTGCTCGCGCTGTTTGCTCAGAACAAATGCATCGATCGCGTTGTTTCGGAGATCTGTCAACTGAGTAACAGGGGTCTCGGGTGCAGCGATTTGCTTCCAGGCCCAATGCGATTGCTTTCGAAGTTCGATCGAAAAAGGAGCAGCTTCTTTTGGAGCTGCGGGGATTGGCTCTTCTGGCCAGTAAGCCCCTTGTTGGACCCAATCGGTGAGCGTCTCTACCTCTTCGATTGGCAAACGGCCAGACGGAGGCATTTCAAGTCCATCGTAACGAATTGCCTGGAGCAACAAACTCTGGTTGAGAGCCTCTTTATCGAGGACGGGTCCCGAATCACCACCTTTGATGAGGAATGTTGGATGGTCGATGCGTAGGCTTCCCTCGATACGCTTTGCGGAACCGCTATGGCATTCGTAGCAGTGTTGCACGAGAATCGGACGGACCTTTTTCTCGAAATGCTCGCGCATAGCTCGCTGCTCGTCGGTTTCGGAGGCCGAGCCGCAGGGATGCCACCAAAACGTGGTGACGAAACAGGCGATTGCCCAAGCGAGAATGCTGAACAGCGGAGTTCGTTTTTTCATAGGGATTACGATACGATTCGAAGCAGGAAGGAATCGAGTTCGGCAGGTGAAGGGCGGGATATACGAGTCAGCATAAGCCGACACCTATTCTAGTCTAGCAGACGATCTTGGGATGATTTCGGCGAGGCATGAAGGATCCTTCGGGGCGGTTGTGAAAAAGGGGATTTTCGGGTAGAATCCGGCTCCATTTTTCAGTGCGAAAAACCTGGAAATACATTGCTTTTTTGAGCATTTTGGAGTTGAGCTTCGAAATGACTTCAAAATCCACCTGAAGATCGGCTTGCTGAAGTGTCCACTGTTCCACCTGATGACGATTTTGACCAAAACGATCCCTCCAATTTGCCCAACGCGGGTGGAGACGATGTGAATGGTCCAGGCGAGCGAATGATCGAAGAGGCAATCGAAGACGAGTTGCGCGATAGCTATTTAACTTACGCGATGAGTGTGATCGTCAGCCGAGCATTGCCGGACGTTCGCGATGGCTTGAAACCTAGTCAACGTCGGATTCTGGTGGCGATGAATGATTTGAATTTGACGCCGGGAGCCGCCCGAGTCAAATGCGCCAAGATCGCGGGCGATACGTCCGGAAACTATCACCCGCACGGGGAAGCGATCATCTATCCGACACTCGTACGGATGGCGCAGGAATGGAACATGCGCCATATCCTGATTGACAAGCAAGGTAACTTTGGCTCGATCGCCGGTTTGCCTGCCGCTGCAATGCGATACACCGAAGCACGGCTTGCCCCACCTGCCGCCATGCTTCTTGAAGACTTGAAACTGGACACGGTCGACTTTATCCCAACGTATGACGAGCGTCGTACGGAACCGGTGGTGTTGCCATCCAAGTTCCCGAACTTGCTCGTGAACGGAGCTACCGGAATCGCAGTCGGCATGGCGACGAGCATTCCACCTCATAACTTGCGAGAAATCTGCGCGGGGTTGGTTCGGCTCATCGAGGACCCTGACATTTCGGTCAGCGAGCTATGCGAAATCGTACCCGGTCCCGACTTCCCCACCGGTGGAATCATCTGCGGCCGATACTCGATCAGGAAAGCGTACAACACTGGACGTTCGACCATCATTGTTCGAGCTCGTGTCGATGTCGAAGAAGGGAAAAAGTCTCGATTGATCATTCGAGAAATTCCTTACCAACAGTTTCGAGATCGCGTCGTGGAGCGGATCGCGGACTTGGTTCGTGGTGACAAGATCAAAGGCATTTCTGCCATCCGCGATGAAAGCGATTTGAAAGAACCCGTTCGGATCGTCGTCGAGATCAAACAAGGTCATGATCCGCATATCGTTCTGAATCAGCTGTATCAGTTCTCGTCGTTGCAAGAAACGCACTCCATCATTTTGCTGGCCCTGGTCGATGGCAAACCACGCGAACTGACACTCAAAGAAATGATGCAAGAGTTCTTGCGTCACCGCGTGATCGTTATACGCCGTCGCACGCAGTTTTTGCTTGCGTCTGCTCGAAAACGAAAACACGTTGTCGAGGGATTGCTGCTGGCGTTGGCTGACATTGATCACATTATCAAGATTATTCGAAACAGCCGCACACAAGCGGAAGCCAAAGAGAAGCTGATGGGCGTTGGCTGCCCTGCATCGATGATGGAACGAGCTCTTGGAGAACGCGGATACTCGGATTTCCAATTGGAGCGAGGAGTCAGTGACAACTATACGTTGACCAGTGTTCAGACCGATGCCATTTTGCGAATGACTCTCGGTCAGTTGGCAGGTCTCGAACAAGAGAAGCTCGCACAAGAGCACTCGGCATTGCTGGATGAGATCATGGAGTACCGCGACATTTTGGGTGATCAGGCTCGAATCTTTGGCATGATCAAATCGGACTTGGAAGAGATTGCACGTCGCTACGGAAACAATCGCCGAACCGTGATCGATGATGAAGAGCTCGGTGATTACAACATGGAAGACCTCATCACGGAGGAGACCATGGTTGTCACGATCTCAACACAAGGGTACATCAAACGAATTCCGGCAACCACATACCGCGCTCAAAAGCGAGGCGGGAAGGGAGTGGCTGGAATGCGAGCGGAGGGGGAAGATCCGGTTGAGCATTTGTTTGTTGCCAGCACTCACGCTTATCTCTTGTTCTTCACGAACCAAGGGAAGGTTTATTGGCAAAAGGTTTGGGAAATTCCGCAAATGTCTCGTGAAAGCCGCGGGAGAGCGGTGGTGAATCTATTGAACTTGTCCCCGGAAGAAAAAATCCGCGACTGTATTGCTATTCGCGATTTCAATTTGCCCGGCCACTTCTTGATGATGGCAACCAAGAAGGGTGTCGTGAAAAAGACAGAACTCGAATCGTACAGCCGTCCCAAGAAGGGCGGTATTATCGCGATCAAGCTTCGAGAAGATGACGAGTTGGTGGATGTCGTCATCACGAAGCCCAACGATCAAATCGTCCTCTCCACGGCGAATGGTATGGCCATTCGATTCGCCGAAAGTGACGCGCGTCCGATGGGCCGTAACACATCAGGTGTCAAAGGCATCTCGCTACGCAAGGGTGATGAACTGGTCGGCATGGTCGTTGCTGACCCAACCGCTACGTTGCTAACCGCGTGTGAGTTTGGATACGGTAAGCGAACGACGTTCGGACCTGGTGACGAAATGGCTGGTCGTGAATTGCCACCACCGTCGGACGATGAATCAGGCGAAGAGGTCGTGGCCGAAGAAGAAGTCGCCGAAGAGCCAGAAGCAGAGGATCTAAGTTCCGCAAACCGATACCGCACACAGCGCCGTGGCGGTAAAGGTGTTATCGACATCAAGACTTCGAAGAGAAACGGTCGTGTTGTCGGGATCGTCCCGATCTACGAGACCGACGAAGTCATGATGATGACAATGCGTGGCAAGATTCAACGAATCGCAGCCAAGGACATCAGTGTGATTGGTCGAAACACCCAAGGTGTTCGCATCATGAGCTTGGATGAAGGTGATTCGCTTACCGCTTTGGTTCGTGTTCCTTATGAAGAGATCGACGAGTCTGCGATCGAGGCTGCCAAGGTTCCGATAGCATCACCGCAAGCATCCGCGACTTCAGATTCCGAGCCGGATGTTCCAAGCGATTCGGACGAATCGGATTCTGAAGAAGTCTGATGACTTCGATTCCGAACATCACCACGGATGGACAGACCGTACGAGATGGACTGCTCGTGCTGGTATGCACCTACAATGAACGGCAGAACCTTGATGCATTATTCAGCAGCATGGATGCAGCGGTTTCGAACGTAAACATTCTCGTGGTGGATGACAATTCACCTGACGGAACGGCTCAATGGGTAAAAGAAGCGGCAGCGCGTAGACCGAATACTCATTTGATTCAACGTCCAGGCAAACTAGGTTTAGGGACTGCAATTCGAGATGGTATGCAGTTTGCGATAAGTCACGGATACGAATGGGTATTGAATCTAGACGCTGACATGAGTCATGACCCGCAGGCGATCCCAAAACTCTTGGCCGAGTCACGAGACCATGATCTTGTCATCGGTTCTCGCTATGTTGAGGGAGGCGGGCTAGCTGGTTGCTCTTGGAAACGAAAACTAGTGAGTCGTACTGCTAACGCCTACGCGCGTTGGGTGGTTGGGTGGAATGTGCGAGATTGCAGTTCCGCCTATCGACTGTACCGCGTTGATTCCCTAAAGAAGCTAGATTGGAACGCGATTCAAGGAAAAGGTTACGGCTTCTTGGAAGAAATTTTGTGGCATCTGATCAAGCAAGGGGTGAGATGGACCGAGGTCGGCATCATCTACACCGAGCGACAAAAAGGAAGCTCTAAGATTTCGATTCGCGAAGCCATGTCGACCTTATCTTCGTTGCATCGAGTGGCGAGACTCAAGTGAATTTATGAGTAGTTTGGAACGCCCTTTCTTCGTCTCTCGTTCTTCTTGTGGCATAGACTATACTGAATATAGCATCGCGGCTGGATTTGCTATCGCGACGCTGGAATGAAACAACCGTCGTAGCGAATGCCAGAAAACTATGCAGAACAACTACACCTGTGGATTTGATTTGGGCGGAACCAAAATGCTGTGCATCGTCATGGACGAAGCCGGCAAGATCGTCGCGCGCAAGAGAAAAAAGACGAAGGGAACGGAAGGAGCACAAGCAGGAGTCGCCCGCATCGCAGCCCTGATCCGCGAGACCTTTACCGAGTCGGAGCTTCCGCTCGAATCGCTTCAATCGCTTGGTGTTGGGTGTCCGGGTCCGGTAGATATGGACAAGGGCATTGTCAACGTAGCGGTAAACTTGGGCTGGAAGAACGTGTCACTCGGTTCCATGCTCGAAGATGAGCTCGACTGCCCTGTCTCCATTTTGAATGATGTCGATGCAGGAGTTTACGGTGAGTACAGCGTTGGAGCAGCAACGGGAGCGCGCAGTGTTGCGGGTATCTTTCCTGGAACAGGCATTGGCGGTGGATTCGTGTACGAAGGTCAGATTCTTCGTGGGAAGAATTCGTCGGCAATGGAGATTGGCCATACACGAATCTCGTCAAGCAACCGCACCAGCGGTGTCGACATGACAGGGACTCTCGAAAGCGAGGCCAGTCGCTTGGCAATCGCTGCGGAATGCGCGAAGCTAGCTTATCGTGGTGAGGCTCCGAATTTGTTGCGAGCTACAGGCACGGACATCTCGCAAATACGAAGCAAAGTATTGGCTGCTGCGATTCGGGATGGCGATAAAGCAGTGGAGAACGTGGTACGACAGGCTGCGCAAATGGTCGGCTACGCCGTCGTCAACTTGGTCCATATGCTATGTCCTGAGATCATTATTCTGGGCGGAGGATTGGTGGAAGCGCTCGAAGAAATCTACATGGAGGAAGTGAATCGGGTCACGAAGAGGAGCGTTTTGCCATGTTATAGTGGCATGTTCGAAGTGAGGATGGCCAAACTAGGGGACGATGCCGGAGCCATGGGAGCGGCGCTCTGGGGGGCGAAGAAGGTTAGTCCTTAATTCAATGCTGTCATTCGTTTTCTGGATTGACCCGCAGGATAGGATTCCCGATACTCCCACGACGTGTTTCGCCAACCTACCTAGTTTCGTATCATGTCAATGCAAGACTCTACAGACATAGTGTCCTATTGTGCCGACATTGCAGGTCGCGCAAAGGTCGCGTCTCGACAGATGGTAGGCTTGTCTACGGACATCAAAAACCGTTGGTTGCTCGAGTCCGCAATGCGACTAGAAAACAAAGCATCGGATTTGCTAGTCGCAAACAAAATAGACATGGCCAAATCCGACACGTTTGGTTTGACCGATGCAGAGAAAGATAGGCTTAGGCTGACAACCGATCGAGTCTCGCAAATTGCGAAGGGGCTTCGTGATGTGGCTTCGCTTCCGGATCCTATTGGCGAGGTGCTCGAGGGTTCCATTCGTCCAAATGGGTTAGAGGTTCGCAAGGTTCGCGTTCCATTGGGCGTTGTCTTTTTCATTTACGAATCGCGACCGAATGTGACCGCAGATGCTGCGGCGATCGCCATCAAAAGTGGCAATGCAATTATTCTTCGAGGAGGAAAAGAGGCCGCCAATAGTTCTGCGGCCATCATCGATATATTGCGTGGGGCTGCTGTCGATATAGGGGTACCGTTTGATGCTGTGCAATTGATTTCGATGCCTGATCGAGAGGTTGTCGGTCAGTTATTGAAACGTTCCGATTGCATCGATCTCGTGATCCCCCGCGGTGGCGATAGTCTCATCAGGCGAGTTGTGTCCGAAGCATCAATGCCTGTACTCAAACATTATGATGGCAATTGTCATGTTTACGTCGATCGATATGCGAATTTGGACATGGCTATTCGGATCATTGAAAATGCCAAATGCCAACGCATGGGCGTGTGTAATGCCATGGAATCGCTTGTGGTTCATGCATCAGTCGCGGAGCAATTTCTGCCTCGATTAGTAAAAGAACTCTCCAAGTACTTGATTCAGTTTCGAGGCGACAAACGATGCATCGATATCATGCCAACAGCAACCGAGGCTACAGAACAAGACTGGTCACAAGAGTACCTAGGGCCCGTCATGAGTGTCAGGGTCGTCCAATCGCTCGAAGAAGCGATCGACCACATTAATCAATACAGTTCCCGTCATACCGAAGCGATTGTGACGGATCGAGTCGATGTAGCACAGAAATTCACGAGAGCAATTGATTCGTCGGCGGTGATGGTGAATGCATCGACACGATTCAACGATGGAAGTCAATTAGGCATGGGTGCCGAAATCGGAATTAGCACAGATAAATTTCATGCCCGAGGTCCATGTGGACTCAAGGAACTAACTACTTATAAATACATTGTACAAGGAAACGGACACGTTCGATCGTAACCGTTGATTCAATATCTAGAATGATTCAACGCGTAACGACAACTCAACGGGAAAGGATTCCAGATGTCAGATGACGTTCTCAGCAGAAGTGACGTAGAGAGTTTGCTTCAGTCGTTGGAGCAGGGTGCTGGCGCTGCACCTGCAGCTCCCGTTGAGGCGCCGAAAAAGCCGGAAACGAAGAAAGCACCAGCCCCGAAAGTGCGAGTACTCGCGTACGATTTCAAGCGACCTGAACGGGTCGGAAAAGAGCAGATGCGAGCGCTTCAGTCGCTGCATGATAGCTTTTCTCGAAATCTGGGTGCTTCGCTTTCGGCAGTGTTACGGACCATGGTAGAAGTTCGGTTGATCAGCGTTGATCAATTGACTTATAGCGAATTTGTATACAGTTTGACGATTCCGACTTGCTTCAATTTGCTTAATCCAAAACCGCTGGAAGGAAACTGGGTTCTCGACATCAGCCCAGGTCTGCTTTATCCCATCATCGATAGGATGCTCGGTGGAGGAGTCGCAGGTGATTCGATGCTAAAGCGTCCGTTATCGGACATCGAATTGAAACTAGCGACTCGCATAAGCAATGTCTTTCTCAGAGAGCTTCAAAAAGCGTGGTTCAATATTGTCGAAATGACTATTGAGGTGGAACGTGTTGAAAGCAATCCACAGCTAGTACAAATTGTGCCACCCAATGAAGTCGTCGTGATGGTTAGCTTTGAATTGACGGTGGGGCAAGTGCGAGGCATGATCAACCTTTGTATTCCTTATAATACAATTGAACGAGTGAATTCCAAACTGACTAGCAATAGCTGGATTGGGTATGCGTCCTCCAAGACGAACGCGGACACGCACGAACAATTGCTTTCGCGTTTAGATGGTTCGAAAGCTGAGATCGTAGTCACGTTGGCGAGATCAACGATCAAGACATCGGATCTCTTTGATTTAGAGGTGGGGGACATCATCTCTACCGAAAAAGATACCTCGATGCCATTAGAAGTCGAGGTATCGAACCGGACGAAATTTTTGGCATCGGCAGGCTCGTTCAAAGGTCGAAAAGCAATTCAAATCGAGTCGTTTATGGGTTAGCCAGATTAACATTGGTTACCATCGACGGCGGATCCGCGATCCTGTGGTCAAACGGCTAACTTTTGAACGCGATTCGAAGCAAAATTGGCATTGAGGATTTCCTCATCGTATAGTTGGGCTCGCTTCTTGAGAGACCCCCATGTTGTTATGGATGCCGCCAGTCCACCTAGAACCAAAGCCATCGGAGCGCCCTGCAAACCGATTCTAGGAACAAGCAATAGTGCAAAAAGGATGGAAACAACACTACCCAAAAACTCGCCTCGGAAATACTCCTTGGAGGCTCCTAGAGCGGCTAGCCCATTGCCGTATATGACGGAGCAAGTCATCGCAAGCGTTGAGACACTCATGAGGAACGCGATCCAACCATAGTCGGCATAGAATTTGCCGTAGATCAAACCAAGTGCAAAATCTCCGAGGAAGAAAAACGCAATCGAAACCAGCAATAGGACTGGCAAAATCGTAATGAGAGTCAATCGAATACACCCAAACATTCCTTTGGTTCCACTCGTTTGTAGCTCTCGAACGGTTTTGGGCTGAAACATATTGTTCACACCCATAATGAACATCTGAGAAAGGCCGACGAGGTTCATGCAATTTCCAAACGCACCGGCCTTTTCTAGACCGAGAGATAATGCAACAAACCACGGAATAAGAAAAAACGGCGCGATACCAAACATTCTTGCCACCACGAGCCATCGCGAATACCTCCAATTATGTCGCCAGTCACTCGCGATGCTTTTCCATTCGAATGCAAAAGAAGACCTAGACTGTAGGAACCAGTATGCAATAGGAAACATACAAGCGATTCCTAGAATCCCATTAATCCTCGCCAGCGTGATCCTGCCCAAGAAGAAGAGTAATAGTATTCCAGTCAACTGCGTTGCAACAATACAAATATCAATGATTAAGAGCTTCGCAAACTTAGAATCTGCAGTGCACACAGCCCGCATCTGATCGCGAATCAAAATAAAGGGTGCCGCGCAGGCAAGACTAATAGACAAACTGAGCACTCCGCGTTCGATTCCCGTCAGCAGTAGCAGCAGGCAGATCGCCAGTCCTATGAGGCCGCAGGAAAGTGCGAAAAACATTTGATGCGAAACGACGCTTCCTCGATAAGACGGTCGTGAAAACTCTGGTCGATACGTGAATGCCAGATACGGTGCAGCAATCGCCCGTTCTTGTACGGTTCGAATCAACGCGACAATGGTCCAAGCCAAAGCGAACTCACCGACATGAAAGGCAGAACAACTCTGCGAAATTAGCGCGATTGTTACAAAACTCGATCCACTCACGAGAACTTGATCTGCGAGCGATAAAACTCCGTGAAGTAAAGTCTCTTTGGATCGAAGCATAGTACCAGGAATTGCTACCCGTCTTGAGTTCGTAGGATTCGGCAATTAGAAAAAGCGACGAATCCATGCGGGTGTGTAAGAACGTTTGCGTGTAAGGATGCATCCGTCTACCCGTATCCCGTCTTCATCCAATTGGTCGATCATCGACTTTGCATGTTCACGTCGGACGGATTCCGACTTTATCGCTACGACACAGGTATCCGCTTGGCGAGCTAACATTAATGCGTGATGGAGCTCGTCAATAGGAGGCAAATCGAGGAATATCGTAGCAAAGTGCAGCTTGGCCCAAACGCAAACTTCTTGAAACATTCTAGGTTCAACACGCGATTGAAAAAAACTCTCCTTGCTTCCAAGGGGCATGATGTTAAGTTCAGGTATATTCGTCTCATGGGTCGCTTCTGCAGGTGAGAGCCCACCGATCAGCACATCTGCTAGACCTTGAACACCCTTTTGTCGAAACGTCTTATGTTGGCGTGGTGCATGAAGATTGGCATCAATCAACAATACCGGGCCTAAATGATTGATCGACGCCTTGATGGCCAGATTTGCTATGGCCGTGCTGACTCCGCTTTTCCTACAACAGCTAGTCATCGCGATGAGGGTGCCATTCCCTGTGGAGGACTGCGCCCTCGCTGCAAGCCGCCATAACAGATTGTCAAAGTCCGTAGCGCTCCCCCGAATAGGCTCTCGTGTCACACTTGCACGGCGACTGCTCGGCTTCGTATCTTGCATTACTTCAGATGGGTTCATTTGGGTTGCTCGATTTCTATGGATAGCTGATACGTTTGTTGGTGATCGATTCGGCCAAAGTTCCAAGCACCGGCAATTCGGTGACATCTGAGATTTCTTTCTCGGATCGCAAGCGATCATCCATCTTTTCGCTTAAGAAAATGGAGCCGATGACCGAAGCAAAAGCGAAGAAGACTCCACCGAGGGCAACCAACACTTTGGATGGACGAATCGGTTTCTGTTCCAACTGCGGTTTCGACTGCACGTTGACACTCGAGATAGCACTTTCCTCCATCGCTTTGTTGAAGTTCGCTTCTTGAAGATTGTCGCTGTATTGCGAGTACTTCGCTTTTGCGATCGACTCTTCTTGTTCGAGTCTAGAAATTTCAACTTCTGCTTTGTTGAACTTGGCAATGCTCTCAATCAGTTCCGCTTTTTGAATTTCCAATTTGGATTTTTCTGCTTCTAATCCAGCGAGACTGGACATCTGCAATTCCAACGCACGATTGATGTCTTTATGGAGTGGATTGACATCATCAACGACTTCTTCTCTCTTCTCTGACTCTTGTTGGAGAATTCGACGTCCCTCTTCTACTTGCTTCTCCGTTGCAATGAGAAGAGGGTGCGAAGGAGAAAGTTTTGCTCTCAACTCAGTCAGCCGAAGCTGATTGTTGTAGAAATCCTCACGCATCAAATCGGCTCCCCCGTTGGGGACACTTTTCTTCGATGTGGTTTCACGTTCCGGGATAATGGTTAGCCGTGTTTGAAGATCATTGATCGTGGCTTTGGCATTGGATAGCTTGGCGATACAATCGAGCAAATCAAGATCGACTTTTTGAATCTTGCCTTCTAGGGATGCTTTCTTCCCGTCCAAGGTTACGACCCCGAACTCGGCTTTCGCGTTCACGACTGATTGTTTCGCCTTGACCCATTGATTCTCTAATGCGGTCGCTTGATCTGCCAAGAATGCTTCGGTGTCTGGGTTGCGATGGATTCGCAGATGTTCCGAGCGATAGTTCTCGATAATCGCTTCGAGGATTCTCTTCGCCACCTCGGGGGATTTGGATTCATAGGCCAGGTTTAAAACCGTCGTGTTCCGCTCTGCGGTCGCTGTAAAGCTCTTGGATATTTTGATGATGGCCTCTTCGCGGGCTTCGATTGGATCGAGTGATTTAAGCGTCTTCATCAAACTGCCGAGAGCCTCATCAACAGCCCCAAAGATCGAATCAGTCGACTCCTTTTTTTTGCTTCCACTTAGAACATACTCAGGAGTCAATTGATCCACGACTGCCGCATAGATCCCTAAACTCTGGATAACCTCTAAGGCTGACTTCACTTCCTCATCACGGTCGCTCTGCATCAGGCTGACGGTAGTGCCGCTCGATTTCGCGGAAGGATCAACGCCCAGAGTTTCGCGTCCCACTTGAAGAAAAAGCTTCGCTTGACTCTGATAGGTCCGCGGGAAAAACAGAATCACTAAAACAGTTGCAACAAGCGTGATTATTGGGAAGAAAAATGTCTTCAGTTTGTGGCGAAAAATAATCTCAAGAATGTCAAATATGTTGATACTCATAGTGCACCTTCGTGTTGCTCGTGCTGTTTTGGCACAGCTGTTACTCGGCTTGGATCACTGGATGTTGCTCGGTCGCGTATGATGCTCGATTGCGACTGAATAAAACTATTGTAAATGCGGAGCATCGGATTTGAATATTCTGTCCATTGGTAGTTCTTGGCTCGCTCGGTTGCGCCGAGGCTCAACCGATGTAGTTCGGTTGCATCTCGGCTTAATCGGATCAATGCTCTCGTGAATTCGTCGATAGATTTTTTTGGGCTACCAACGGAAATCTTGATACCACAGTTGTCCGTAATCATGTCTGCAGCCCCTTGATGATCCAGGCCGATAATTGGAACGCCAGCAGCAAGTGATTCCAGGAGTCCGGTCCCCGAAGTATCACGCAAACTCGTGA
>Ga0209985_10003385_pt1 | contig 13618 bp, 12 predicted proteins | sample NOAtaG_FD_187305 | JGI IMG/M metagenome (GOLD analysis project Ga0209985, IMG submission 187305) | Freshwater lake microbial communities from Lake Erie, under a cyanobacterial bloom - NOAA_Erie_Diel6S_1000h metaG (SPAdes) (version 2) | ecosystem: Environmental > Aquatic > Freshwater > Lake ...
CGCGGCGGCGCGGCGGCTCGGCGGGCTCGGCGGACTCGGCGGGCTGCCCGGATCGGGCCGGTTGGGTAGATGGGGCGGATTGGGCAGATCGGGCGGATTGGGCGGGCTCGTTGTCCTGTGCGTCCTCGCCAGCGCGCTGCTGTTCGGGCCGGCGGCGCAGGCGCAATCGGCGCCGGCTGCTGCCGCGCCGGCGCCGGCGCCGGAGCCGGCCACGCTGCGCCTTCTCAACCGCGACATCGTCACGTTCCGCGGCACCGTGGCCGGCGCCGTGCCGGCGCGCCGCGTCGAGCAGGCGCTCGAGCGCATCCGCGTGCTGCCCGAGACCGCGATGGACCTGCCGCTGCGCGTGGTGCCGTTCGCATTCGAGCAGGTTCAGGGCGTGCAGTTCATGCTCGGCGACATCAACCTGTTCGCGGTGCTCCAGACCGATGTCGAGGCCGACGGCGTGCAGACGCTGGATGCCCTGGCCAAGCGCACGGCCGACCGGCTGGAGGACGCGCGGCGCGCCTGGCATGCCACGCGCGACGGGCCGCTGCTGCTGCGCGGCCTGGCGCTGGCCGCTGCCGCCACTGCGCTGCTCGTGCTGCTGGTGTCGGGCACGCGGGCCGCCATGCGCCGGATCCTCGGCCGGCTCGAAACACTGCGCGACGGTCTGGCCGCACGCGGCACCGGGGTCGACTGGCGCGAACTGCTGGCGCGCCTGCTGGCCGGCACGCTGGTGCTGGTGCAGTGGCTGGTGCTGCTGCTGCTCGGCTATGCGTGGGTGCGCGCGGTCCTGGCCAGCTTCGTGGCCACGCGCCCGCTGGCCGAGGCGATGGACGGCTGGTTCTTCGGCAAGCTGGCCTGGGTGGCCGGCGGCGCGGTCGGCGCCATCCCGGGCCTGGCCACGGTGGTCATCGTGCTGCTGCTCACGCGCGCGCTGGCCGATGTGCTGGCCTACTTTTTCAACGCCGTTCAACAGGGGCGGCTGACGCTGCCGTTTCTGCATCGCGACACCACCACCGCCACGCGGCGCATCGTCACCGTGCTGGTGTGGGGGTTGGGCGTCGCCATCGCCTACCCGTACCTGCCCGGCTCCGGCAGCGAGGCGTTCAAGGGCCTGTCGGTGCTGGCCGGCGTGATGCTGACGCTCGGCTCCTCGGGCCTGGTGATGCAGGCGATGAGCGGGCTGGTGATCATCTACTCGCGCGCGCTGCGCAAGGGCGACTTCATCGACATCGGCGGCACTCAGGGCGTGGTGACCGAGGTCGGCTCGCTGGCGATCAAGATGATCAACATCCGCAACGAGGAGATCACCATTCCCAACTCGGTGCTGGTGTCCGCGCCCATTCACAACTACTCCAAGCTGTCCGACACCCGCGGCACGCTGCTGACCGCCAAGGTCACGATCGGCTACGACGCGCCCTGGCGCCAGGTGCACGCGATGCTCGAGGAGGCCGCACGCCGCACGCCGCGCGTGCGCGCCGAGCCGCCGCCCTACGTGTACCAGCGGGCGCTGTCGGACTTCTACGTCGAGTACGAGCTGTTCGTCAGCATCGAGAAGGCGATCGAGCGGGTGCCGATCCAGTCGGCGCTGCATGCCGCGATCCAGGACGTGTTCAACGAGCACGGCGTGCAGATCATGTCGCCGCATTTTCTCGGCCAGCCGGCGCAGGCAGTGGTGGTGCCCAAGGCCGACTGGTACAAGGCGCCGGCGCGGCCGCCGGCGTAGTGGTGCCGCGGCCGCCGGGTCGTCGGGCCCCGGTGGCGTTGTCGCGGAAGCGGTGATGCGCCCGATGCAACGACAACAAGACGGTGGAGAAGTCGATGGACATGTTGCTGATCGTGATCCAGGGCCTGATGGTGATCGGGCTGATTGCCGTGGGCGTGCACTACAAGGGCATGGCCATCGGCCTGTTCGGCGCGGTCGGCGTGCTGGCCTTCGTGCTGATCTTCGGCATCGCCCCGGGCAGCGTGCCGATCAGCGCGATGCTCATCATCATGACCGTGGTCACCGCCGCCGGCGCGATGCAGCTGGCCGGCGGCATCGACTACCTGGTGAGCCTCGCGCAGAAGGTGATCCGCCGCTTCCCGCGCCAGATCACCTACGTGGCGCCGCTGACCACCTACGGCTTCTGCGCCGGCGCCGGCACCGGCAACATCTACTACTCGCTGATGCCGGTTATCTACGAGGTCGCCTACGCCAACAAGGTGCGCCCCGAGCGGCCGCTGGCGCTGTCGGCCACCGCCGGCCAGCTTGCCATCACCTCCAGCCCGGTGTCGGCGGCCACCGCCGCCATGGTCGGCCTGCTGGCGCCGCTGGGCTTCAAGATCACCGACATCCTGATGATCACGGTGCCGGCCTCGATCGCCGCGATCGTGGTTGGCGCATTCATCATGAACCGGCGCGGCAAGGAACTCGAAGACGATCCCGAGTTTCAGCGTCGCCTGGCCGCCGGCGAACTGGCCGCGCCCGACCCCAACCCCGAAGCCAAGACCGTCACCGCCGCCGGCAAGCGCTCGGCGCTGATCTTCCTCGCCGGGGTGGCCTTCATCGTGTGCGCCGGCATCTTCGAGGAGCTGCGCCCGCATGTGATGTCCAAGGGCAAGTCGGTCGAGATCGACCTGTCGCAGCTCATTCAGATCACCATGTTCACGGTCGCCGCGGCGATCACCGCGCTGTGCAAGATCAAGGCCGGCGACATCGTCAAGAGCCCGCTGTTCGACTCCGGCATGGTGGCGGTGGTCGCGCTGTTCGGCGTGGCGTGGATGGCCAACACCTTCATCGCCGCCAACGAGGCGGCGGTGGTCGGCGGCCTTGGCGAGCTGGCCAAGCAGGCGCCGATCATGATCGCCTTCGCCTTGTTCGCCGTGGCCGCGATCACCACCAGCCAGTCCAGCGCCACGTTCTCGATCATCCCCATCGGCATCGCGCTCGGTCTGTCGCCGGCCACGCTCGCCGCCATGTGGCCGGCCGTGGTCGGCGTGTTCTTCCTGCCCACCAACGGCGCGCAGATCGCCACCGTGGAGATGGACGGCACCGGCTCCACGCGCATCGGTGCGGCCGTCATCAACCATTCCTTCCTGCTGCCGGTGCTGGTCTACTCCTCGGTGGCGGTGGGCGTGGGTCTGCTGCTCGCCTCGCTCAGGTAGCCGCCATGACCTCCGACCTGCTGTGGATCGATGCCGGCCGGCGTTTCGGCTTCGACGACCTGGTGTTCCGGCACGACCGCCAGCGGCCGTTTGCGCAGGTGGCCGGCGCCATCGACACGATCGTGCTCGGGCCGCATGCCAGCGCCGCCTTCCCGGCCGAGCTGCGCCCGTTCATCGCCCCCGCGCTCACGCGGCGCAAGCAGTGCGACTTCTCCGACATCATCACCGCCAGTCTCGGGCGCGCCTGGGTCGCGGCCGATCCGCGCGTCGTCTACGTGGAGAACCCGGTGTCGCGCCTGGTGCTCGATCCCAACCGCGCGCCGCCGGCCGATCCGATCGCCGGCCTGCGCGAGTTCTACCGGCGGCTGGCGCGGCAGCGCGCCGGCGAGCCGGTCGGCTTCGGCGGCGTGGACGCGGTACGCCCGATCACCTTCGGCGGTGAAGACGTGCTCGTCGAGCCGGATTCGGCGGCGGCCTGGCAGACGCTGGCGACCACGCTGGCCGATGTGGCTGCGCGCACGGTCGAGGTCTACCGCACCTGCTGCGACGAGGTGCTGCGCACCGTGCTCGAACGGCGACCGGCCGACGCGCCGCTGCGCGTGTTCAGCCTGCACGACACGATGAATACCAAGATGCGCGCCGACGGCGCCATCGTCGTCGAGCGCGCGCCCGCCGACCGGCTGCCGCTGTGGGCCAACCTCGGCAACAAGGGCGACGCGCAAGGCAACGCGCAGGACGATCCGATCACCCTCGACGGCGCCGAGCTGCGCCGCATCGCCGCCGCCTGGGGCGACGGCTTCGGCCTGCAGGGCGCGGCGCGCGACGAACAGATCCTGCTCAACCGGCCGTACAAGGGCGCCTACGAGACCGTGCACTACGGCGCGCGGCTGCGCGCGCTCGGTCAGCCGCGCGTGGGCGCCGTGCAGGTGGAGGTCCTGCGCGAAACGCTGCTCGGCCCCGCTGCCGTGGCCCGGCTGCACGCGCCCGGCACCGACTGGCCGGCGGTGGACGAGGCGCACATCGCTGGCATCGCTGCCGCGCTGGCGCGCGCCGGGCAGGCGCTGCGGGCGGGCTGAAGACGCCGCCGACGCTCGCGCGCCGGCCCGCCTTGTCCGACCCTGGCCGTCAGAAGAAGTACTTCACCGCCACCGACACCGCGCCGCGATCCGGGCGGTCGCCGTAGTCGCGGCCCAGCGACAGCGAGCCGGCCCAGTGCAGGTCGAACTGCTTGTTCAGCGTGGCCTCGGCGCGCTGCCAACGGAAGTTGGTTTCGTGTTCCCAGGTCTGGCGCAGTTCGCCGGTGACCGCCCAGCCGGCCGGCAGGATGAACACCGGCACCAGTCGCACCTCGGTATTGCTGATCTTCGGGCGTGCGCTGTCGCCGCCGAACGACGTGCTCTGCTTGACCACCCCGGCGGCAAGAAAGCTCGGCGAGAACGCGCGCACCGCCAGCGCGCCTACGTTGAACTGGTAGCGGCCGGTGCCCAGCTCGTCCTTGCTGGCCACCGGCAGCACCGTCTCGAACGATGCGCCGCTGGTCCACGCGCCGTGCGGCACGATCCAGCGCGCCCGCGCGAACAGGTCGCCGTTGCCGGTGCGCGTCAGGCCCGGCACCGCCAGACGGCTGTAGGCGGGCAGTTCGAAGTTCAGTCCCCACTCGGAGCCGAGCTTGTGGTCGTACTTGAAGGTCAGGCTGCGCGCGCTGCCGTCCGGGTCGAGGTTGATTTGCTTGACGATGACGTCGAAGCGGCTGTCGATGTCGGCCGGGTTGACGCCGCGCGCCTGCTGCGCCGGCGTGGCCGCGCTCCAGGCGAGCGCCACCAGCGCAAAGGCGACCCCTGCAGCGAATGTTGATCTGGACACGACGGCTCTCCTGGCTCCGAGGCTGAAGTAGGGCGGGCCGATTTGACCAGACCGGCGCGTGAAGCGCTCGTCGCGCCGCCGTGCCGCGTGCCTAGAATGGGTAGGCAACGGGCTGGCTGGCGCAGGGGTGCGAATCGCGGTCCATGCAGACCGCCGCCGCCAGCCAACGCGACCGGCCAGCGGTCCACGCGGCGGCGCGGCGCCGCGGCCCCAGGGGAGACAACGCCGATGGTCAAGTGCAGTCCGGGCTTCGAGGTCAACAGCGCCCGCATCTCGGTGACGCTGTCGCAGTTCACGGTGCCGCTGCTGACGCGCACCTATCACGCCTTCAAGGGCGACATGGTGTGCGCCATCGTGCTCGGCGAAATCGCCCACCGCAACGTCGAGGCCTGGCTGGCCAACGCCGACAACCCGGAAGCGGCTCTGGGCGACCCGGAGCAGCGCATGCGGATCATGCGTCCCTGCAACGCGCTGTCGATTGCGCAAGCCAGCGGCCTGCCGCGCGAGACCGTGCGGCGCAAGGTGGTCACGCTGATCGAGCGCGGCTACGTGCAGCGCTCAAAGGACGGTTACCTGTTCCTCACCCCAAACGTCGGCGACGACTTCGTCGACATGACGGCGCAGACCATCGAACAACTGCTGGCCACCGCCCGGCGGCTGGAGGCCCTGCTGGCGGGCCATCCCGCGCCGGCTGCCGCGTCCGGTCCGCGTGGCGCCAGAGCGCAACCACGCGCCGCGCCGGCGCGCCTCGGCTAAGCTGGCGCTTCCACGACTTGCCGGCACGCGCCCCCCGCGGGCGCCGGCGCGTACAGAGGCCGTCCCTTGCCCACCCCCATCATCACCGACGGCACCATGGAGCGGGTGGTCAGCGCTCCGCGCGTGGTGCTGGCCGATCCTGCGACGCTGTTTACCGAGCGCGCGGCCCGCTTTGCGCAACTGGCCCGCGGCCATGCGATGGGCCAATACCTGGAGTTGATGGCCGCGCTGGTGCGCGCGCAGCACGCGGTGATCGGCCGGCGTGCAGCGCTGCCGGTGCCGGCCGCTGCGCTGGAACAGAGCCGCGACTACGGCATGCCGCCGCTGTCGGCGCTCAGCCACGCACGCGACCCGCAGTGGCGTGCCGACCTGGCAGATCTGGCGGCCGAACTGGCCGGCGAGCCGCGCGCGGCCGCGGCGGTGGCGGCGCTGCGCGCCCTGGACGACGGCGCGCTGGAGGCGCAGGCCGACCGCGTGCTCGCCGGACAGACGCTCGACGCGGACGCCGCGCTGGTCCCCTTCATCGGCGCGGCCCTGCAGGTCTACTTCACCCGTGCCGCGGCCGCGCTCGACGTCGACCTGGTGAAGAACTTCGACGTGCCCACCGTCTGCCCGGTGTGCGCCACGCGCCCGGTGGCCAGCATCGTGCGCGTGGGCGGCGACCGCAACAACCTGCGCTACCTCGCCTGCGCCCTGTGCAACACCGAGTGGAACATGGCGCGCATCAAGTGCTCGGCCTGCGAGGAGGACAAGGGCGTGCACTACCTCGCGCTGCAGGACGTCGCCGCCGACGCATCGGCCGCGGCCGCCGTCAACGCGGTGGGCGCCGCGGCCGCGTGCAAGGCCGAGGCCTGCGACGAGTGCAAGTCCTACCTGAAGATCTTCTACCAGGAGAAGGACGCCTACGTCGACGTGCAGGCCGACGACCTGGCCTCGCTCGGGCTCGACCTGCTGGTCGACGAGCAGGGCTTCGGCCGCTCCGGTCCCAACCTGCTGTTCCATCCCGGCGGCTAGCCATGACGCCCTTGACTCTGCCCGGTCCGGGTGAGGCAAGCGACAGCAAGGCAGCCCTGGCGGCCCGGCTCGCGCAACTGCCTGCCGTCGACCGGCTGCTGGCGCGTCCGGGGCTGGCGGAACTGGCGGCGCGGTTCGGCTCGGCCCTGGTCAAGCGCGCCGCGCAGGACGAACTGGCCGCCCAGCGGGAGCGGCTGCGCGCCGACGCGTCTGCGGCCGCCCTGCCGCTGCCGGCGGCGCTCGATGCCGCCATCGTCGCGCGCGTCGAGGCCCTGGCAGCGCCGCGTCTGCGGCCGGTCGTCAATCTGACCGGCACCGTCATCCACACCAACCTCGGCCGCGCGCTGCTGGCCGAGGAGGCGATCGACGCGGTGGCGCAGGCGATGCGCCACTACGGCGCGCTCGAATACGACCTGGACGGCGGCGAGCGCGGCGACCGCGACGCGCTGGTCGAGGGGCTGCTGTGCGAGCTCACCGGCGCCGAGGCGGCCACGGTGGTCAACAACAATGCGGCGGCCGTGGTGCTGGGCCTGGCCGCGCTGGCCGCCCGCAAGGAGGTGCTGATCTCGCGCGGCGAACTCATCGAGATCGGCGGCAGCTTCCGCATGCCCGACATCATGAAGACGGCTGGCTGCAAGCTGGTGGAGGTCGGTGCCACCAACCGCACCCATCCGCGCGACTTCGAGGCGGCCCTCGGGCCGAGGAGCGGCCTGATCGTCAAGGCGCACTGGTCCAATTACGCCATCTCCGGCTTCACGGCCAGCGTGGACGATTCCACCCTGGCCGCCATCGCGCACCGCCACGGCGTGCCCTACATGGTCGACCTGGGCGCCGGTGCGCTGATCGACCTGTCGCGCCACGGCCTGCCGCGCGAGCCGCTGCCGCAGGACGCCCTGGCCGCCGGCGCCGACGTCGTCACCTTCTCCGGCGACAAGCTGCTCGGCGGGCCGCAGGCCGGCATCCTGGTCGGCCGCAAGGCGGCGATCCAGAAGATCCGCAAGCACCCGCTCAAGCGCGCCCTGCGGCTGTCCAAGCTGACGCTGGCCGCGCTCGAAGCCACGCTGCGCATCTACGCCTCGGCCCACCGCGTGACCGAGCGCCTGCCCACGCTGGCGCTGCTCACGCGCAGCGCCGCCGACGTGCGCGGCGCCTGCGAGCGGCTGCTGCCCGCGCTGGCCGCCTTTGCGGGCAGCTCGTACAGCGGCGCCATTGCGCCCTGCGCCAGCCAGATCGGCTCGGGCAGCCTGCCCGTGGACCGGCTGGCCTCCAGCGCGGTCGTGCTGGCGCCAGCCGGGGACTCGAAGCGCACGCGCGGCGCCGGCCGGGCGCTGGAGGCGCTGGCGCGGCGTCTGCGCGCGCTGCCGGTGCCGGTGATCGGCCGCGTGCATGATGGCGCGCTCTGGCTCGACCTGCGCTGCCTCACCGCAGCCGACGAGGCGCGGCTGCTGCGCCAGTTGCAGGCGCTGCCGCCATGCTGATCGGCACCGCCGGTCACATCGACCACGGCAAGACCTCGCTGGTCCGGGCGCTGACCGGTCGCAACACCGACCGGCTGCCCGAGGAGATCCAGCGCGGCATCTCGATCGAGCTGGGCTACGCCTATGTGCCGCTCGCCGCGGCCGGTGCTGGCGCCGGCGAGCGCCTGGGCTTCATCGACGTGCCGGGGCACGAGAAGTTCGTGCACACCATGCTGGCCGGTGCCACCGGCATCGATCTGGCGCTGCTGGTCGTCGCGGCCGACGACGGCGTGATGCCGCAGACCGAAGAACACCTCGACATCCTGCGCCTGCTGGGCGTGGACGCCGGCGCCATCGCGCTCACCAAGGTCGACGCCGTCGCACCCGGGCGCGTGAGCGAGGTGCGCGCGCAACTGGCGCGCTGGCTGGCCGGATCGGCCGCCGCCGCGTGGCCGGTGTTCGAGGTCTCGTCGGTCAGCGGCGCGGGCATCGACGGGCTGCGCGGCTGGCTGCACGCGCAGGCGGCGCGGCGGCCGCTGCCGCCGGCAGCCGGTCAGTTCCGCATGGCGGTGGATCGCGTCTTCACGCTCGGCGGCATCGGCACCATCGTTGCCGGCACCGTCCACGCCGGCCGCGTGGCCGTGGGCGACGAGGTCGTGATCCAGCCTGCCGGCCGGCGCGCCCGGGTGCGCTCCCTGCACGCGCAGGACCAGCCGGCGGTCGAAGGGCGGGCGGGCCAGCGCTGCGCGCTGAACCTGGCGGGCGTGGCGCGCGAGGCGGTCGAGCGCGGCGACTGGGTGCAGGCGGCCACGCTCGGCAACCTGGCCGCGCGCTTCGATGCCGTCCTGCTGCCGGCCGCAGCCGCTGCGGGCGCGGACGGCAGTCGCCTGCGCAACGACACGACGGTGCACCTGCACCACGGCACGCGCGACGTGCAGGCGCGCGTGGCGGTGCTGCAGGAGGCCGGGGCCGGGCCGCTGCTGGTCTCGCTCACGCCCGCGGTGCCGCTGCCCCTGTGTGCGGGCGACCGCATCGTGCTGCGCGACGCTCAGGCACGCCGCACGCTGGCCGGCGGCCGTGTGCTCGACACGCAGGTGCCAGCGCGCGGCCGGCGGCGGGCCGACCGGCTGCTCATGCTGCAGACGCTGGCCGCCACGCTGCCCGCCGATCCTGTGGCGGCCTTGCGCGCGCGGCTCGCCTACGCGGCGCTGGCGCAGGCGGAGCTCGCGTCCGGCTGGAACCTAGCGGCCGACGAATGCGGCCGGCTGGTGGCGGCGGCCGGCGGCCACGTGGCCGCCGGTCGGGTGTTCGACGGCGGCGCGTGGGCCCGGCTGGCCGAGCACGCGCTGGCGGCGGTTGCCGCCACCCATGAGCGCGAGCCCGAGATGCCGGGCCTGGAGCAGAACCGCCTGCGCCGCATGGTTGCACCGGCGCTGCCGCAGGAGGCGGTCAGCACCCTCGTCGACGAGCTGCTGGCCGCCGGCCGGCTGCTGCGCCGCGGCGCCTTTGTCGCGCTGCCCGGCCACCAGGCCGAGCTCGCGCGCGACGAGCGGCTGCGCTGGGAGAAACTCAAGCCGCTGCTGATGGAACAGCGCTTCGAGCCGCCGCGCGTGCGCGACCTGGCGCGCGACACCGGCCTGGCCGAGACCGAGGTCCGGTCGCTGCTCAAGCGGGTGGCGCGCGTGGGCGAGGTCACGCTGGTGGCGCAGGACCACTTTTTCATGACCGATGCCGTGCAGGCGATGGCCGACATCGCGGGCGAGCTGGCCGCCACCCACGGCGCCGCGCGCGCAGCCGAGTTTCGCGACCGTATCGGCACCGGCCGCAAGCTGGCGATCCTGATCCTCGAGTTCTTCGATCGCGTGGGCTACACGCGCAGGGTGCGCGATGATCACGTCCTGCGGCGCGACAACCCGTGGCGCGCGCCGGCGGCGGCACACCCCGCGGTCGGGCCGGGCTAAGGGGGGGCGGGCTAGGTCGATCGAGCAAGTTGGTGAGCAAGACCACGGAAGAGTGTCGTGTCCCGGTGGGCCGGCCAGACTTCAAATCTGGTAGGGGCTGCCAGCAGTCCCTGGTGGGTTCGACTCCCATACTCTTCCGCCAGACCAACCAGGTCGCCGCAGGCGACTCCGGCACGGCGGTGGCCGCACGCTGCGCCGCGCGGGCCCCCTCGTGCACCCCAGCCCTTGCAACAGAAACCGGGTCAAGGAACAGCTATGCAGGACGTGATCGACCGACTCGCCCCCGACGTGCTCTACGCGCCCGAGCAGGACATGTGGGTGCGGCACGAAGCCGATGGCACGGTGACCGTGGGTGCTACGCACCTGGTGGCCCAGCACGGGCAGTTCATGCTCTTTACGCCACGGCCGCCGCAGACCGTGGTGGAGGCGGGCCGCTCGCTGGGCGTGATGGAGACGGCCAAGACGGCGGTGGCCGTGCATGCTCCGCTGGGCGGGCGGATCGTCGAGGTCAATGCGGCGGTGGTCGCCGACGTGTCGCTGGTGGACCGCGATCCCTACGGCGCCGGCTGGCTGATGCGGCTGGCGCCCACCGACTGGGACGCGGCGCAGGCCAGCCTGCTGCCGAGCGCGCAGTACGCGCAGTGGGTGCTGCCGCGGCTGGCCGAGAAGCTCGCCAAGCCGGTCGACTTCGACGAGTTCAACGAGGACCTTTCAGTCGACCCGCACCGTGGGTACTGAGAGGGTGACCGGATTGCAGACTGCCGTGCAACAGGACGCCGGATGACCGCGCCGCCGCAACGCCTGCTGATCGTGCTGTGGTCCTGTGGGCCGGACCGGCCGGGCGGGGCGGCGCTGGTGGCCGCGCCGCTGGTCTATGCGCTCGCGGCGCGCGCGCTGGACGTCGAGGTTGAGTTGCACTTCGCTGCCAGCACGGTGCGCTGGCTGCTCGACGATGCCGCCGCCAAGGCCACGACCGACGCCGCCGGCAGCAAGACCGTCCTCGACTTCCTCGTGGAGTGCCGCACCGCCGGCGTGAAGATGTATGCCTGCGCGATGGCGCTGGCCGAGCACCGCCGAGCCGGCGCGGTGCTGCGTCCGGAACCCGACGGTATTGCCGGCGCGGCCACGGTGGTCGGTGCCACCCTGGAGCCCGGCGTTCGGTCCCTAGTGTTCTGACCCCGCTGCCGCGCCGCGCGGGGGCGACCGGAGCGTGACCGGAACGCGAACTCGGGCGCGACTTCGGGCGCGACTTCGGGGGTTACTTCGACCGCGGCCTAAGCGGCCACGGGCGAGCCGCCCAGCACCGCCGAGAGCACCGGCAGCCGGGTCAGGCCCAGCAGGCCATCGACTTCCATTTCGGAGATCTCGGCCTGCACGCGCAGGCCGCGGTCGCGGGCGCACGTGAGCACCTCGACCAGGCGCACGGTGGCGGCCTCGGCCTCGCCGCCTGGTTCGGCGTCGATGGCGTCGTTCAGCGCGAGCTCGAGCTCGGCGGCCATGCCGGCGCCGGCCGTGACGCCAACGCTTTCCAGATGCAGCAGGCGGGCTGCCTGCGCCACCCGCAACAGAACCTGCGCTTGCGCAACCGGCGTCAGCCGGTGCAGCCAGCGCAACTCGTTGTTCAACCTGAGCGTCTTCTCCATTGCCCCTCCCTCTTGGCCGCCCCCACGGCTAGGGTTAACGCTAATGCAGCCCGGTTGCCGGCGCCAGCGCAATCTGCAGCGTGTTTGACCGGCCGGCAGGAATCTTGACCGCGCGCAACCGCAGCCCCAACACCCTGCCCCGAGTGGGGGCAGGTGCCGTGCTGCTGGCTGCGGACAGTGACGTAGGGCTACTGGGACTCGAAGAACACCTCATCGCGGCTGCGCTGCAGCTGCCGGCGCACGGCAGCGCACACACTCGCCACGTCATCGACCGCGCGCTCCAGGCGCTCGGCCAGGCCGCAGTTGATCTGGCCGAGCGCCGCGCGCCGCAGGGCGTGCGCCTGGCGATCCAGCCCGTCGAAAGCCAGGCCGGTGGGGGCCGCGTTGGGGGTCATGGTCAGTTCCTCGTCCAAGGGTGGGGCGGCGTGCCGGCTGGCAAAGGCCGCGGTGAGCACTACAACCGCGGCTAGCGTATTTGCCGACCGGTCAGCGCACAATCAGGCCCGCCGGAACAAAATTGATGCCTCGCAGGCACCAAAACTACGGAGGCCGGAGCAATGGCGGGCGATCGGGTGGGGGAGATGGCGGTGTTCGTCCGCGCCGTGGACAGCGGCGGCTTCACACCGGCGGCGCGCGCACTGGGGCTCACGCCCTCGGCGGTGTCCAAGGTCATCACGCGGCTGGAGGCACGCCTGGGCGTGCGGCTGCTCAACCGCACCACGCGCAGCGTGAGCCTGACCGCCGAAGGCCAGCAGTACCACCAGCGCGCCCAGCGCATCCTGGCCGAGATCGAGGAGGCCGAGCAGGAAGCCGCCGCCGGCCGCGCCACGCCGCGCGGCGCGCTGCGCATGCATGTCGGCGTGGCCTTCGGGCTGAACCAGTTACCGCCGGTGCTGCCGGCCTTCTTTGCGCGCTGCCCGGAGGTGGAGCTGCTGCTCACCGTCACCGACCGCGCCGTCGACCTGGTGGACGAAGGCTTCGATCTGGCGGTGCGGCTGGGCGCGTTGCCCGACTCCACCCTGGTAACGCGCCGCATCTGCGACGTGGAGCGGGTGATCTGCGCCGCGCCGGCCTACCTGAAGCGGCACGGTGTGCCGCGGGTGCCGGAGGACCTGCTGCGGCACAACTGCCTGCGGCTCACGCAGCGGCCGCAGTTGTCGCACTGGCCGTTTGCCGACCCGCAGGCGCCCGGCGGCGTGCGGACCGTGGAGGTGCGGGGCAACGCCAGCGCGAGCAATGCCGAGACGCTGGTGCAGTGGGCGGTGCAGGGCCTGGGCATCGTGCGGCTGGCCGACATGACGGTCGGCGCGGCGCTGCGCGACGGCACGCTCGTGCCCGTGCTGGCCAACCGCCACCACGTGGAGCCGGTCCCAATGCACGCGGTCATGCAACCGGGGCGCCATCGGCTGCCCAGGGTGGCGGCGATGGTCGACTTTCTGGTCGAGCGCTTTGGCGCGGCGCCGTGGCGCACGCCGGTCGGCACAGCCGCCGCGCCGAGGCGGGGCGGATCGAGCGCCTAGGCGGTTCTTGAGCGTTCTCCGAGCGGCAGGGCTGGGCGCCCCACGGCGGGCTACGTTCGCGGGCCGCCTTGCTGGGCCGACCAGGCGGCCGTGACGGAACAGGGTCGCATCGCCCACGCTGGCCACCACCGCGCTGGCGGTGACGGGTCCCACGCCGCACACGGCCACGATGCGCTGCATGGCCGCGCTGTCACGCACCTGGGCGCTGATGCGCCGGTCGTAGGCCAGGATGTCCTCGTCGAGCGCACGGATGCGGGCGTTGACCTCGTGCA
>Ga0209985_10003386_pt1 | contig 13618 bp, 10 predicted proteins | sample NOAtaG_FD_187305 | JGI IMG/M metagenome (GOLD analysis project Ga0209985, IMG submission 187305) | Freshwater lake microbial communities from Lake Erie, under a cyanobacterial bloom - NOAA_Erie_Diel6S_1000h metaG (SPAdes) (version 2) | ecosystem: Environmental > Aquatic > Freshwater > Lake ...
AATGCGACGCCCGCGACCTATCAGGTCGGCGGAAAGCAGTACGTCGTGATTGCCGCTGGCGGAGGCAAGTCCGGGACGGTGTCTGGCGGGAAGTACGTGGCATTCAGGATTAGAAAATAGGAGTGATAGGACGATAGGACTTATAGGACCAATAGGACCTATAGGTCCTATCGGTGGTCATTTTGGTCTTATCAGTACAATGGCCCTTATTGTCTTAATGATCCGATCGGACTTATAGGTCCGATTGGTCCTATCGGTCCTGTTGGTCCTATCGGTCCTATCGTCCTTGCAAACCCTGTAACCCCGATAATCCCAAACGCGCTCATCACTCCTATGACTTCACCAAAAAGCGAATACCAGCAACGACTGACCGCTCGCCAGTCAGCACTGACGGCGACCGAATCGATCAGCCGCCGCTACTGGCTCTGGCGGAGGGTCTCTTTCATCGTCATTCCAATTCTGATCGTCCTCTCGATCGAAGACTACGTCACCCCCCTGCTGATCGCCGTGCCGGTCCTGGCCTACCTCATTCTGATGATCCGGCACCAGAAGGTCATGCGGGCGATCGACCATTACCGGCGGGCCGTCACCTACTATGAGAACTGCCTCGCCCGTCTCGACGACGAGTGGATTGGACGGGGCGTGACCGGCGAGAACCTTGCGGTGGCCGGACATCCATACGCCGCCGATCTCGACATCTTCGGTCAGGGATCGCTCTTCGAGCTGCTCTGTCGAGCGCGAACGCGCGCGGGCGAGGGTCGCCTCGCGTCCTGGCTGCTCGCGCCGGCCAGTCCGGCGACGATCCGGATCAGACAGCAGGCGATCGCCGAGTTGCGGGAACGGCTCGACCTGCGCGAAGACCTGGCGCTGCTTGGTGACGATGTCCGTTCGGCGATCGATGATCGCGAGCTGGTCAAGTGGGGAGAAGCGGCGCCCACTCGAGTCTCGCCGCTGGTCCCACTTATGGCGGCAATCCTCGGGTTGACGACCCTGACGGCAGTCATTCTCTGGATTGCGCAAGGCTACCGGACCTTCGCCCTCGGGGCAATCTTCATCGAAGCGATCTTCATCTTCATCTACCGGCAACGGGTCGGATTGGTGATCGCCGCAGTCGATCGTCCCGGGCGGGATCTGGGGCTGCTGGCTGGCATTCTCGCCCGGATCGAAGCGGAGCCGCTCCACGGCGGTCCGCTGGCCGAGATCCGCCGCCGTCTCGAAGTCGATGGCGAGCCGCCATCGAGACAGATTGCGCGTCTCTCGCGACTGATCGAGATTCTCGATTCGACACGCAACCAATTCTTCGCGCCCTTCGCGTTCGTCCTTCTCGTCCCCACCCAGATTGCCTTGGCCATTGAGCGCTGGCGGATTCGCTCGGGCAGTTCGATTGCGCCGTGGATCGAGGCGGTCGCCGAGCTTGAAGCGCTCTCGTCGCTGGCTGGTTTTGCCTTTGAGAATCCGGATCACGTCTTTGCCGAGATGGTCGAGGAGAGCTCATTGGGAGCGGTCTACGAGGCGCGCGCGCTGGGACATCCGCTTCTGCCCTCGGCGCGGTGCGTCCGAAACGACATTGCCCTTGGCGGAGCGCGGCAGGTCTTGATCGTCAGCGGTTCGAACATGTCCGGCAAGAGCACCATGATGCGAACGATCGGCATCAACGCGGTGCTCGCCTTTGCCGGAGCGCCGGTGCGGGCGCGCCAGCTCCGTCTATCGCCGCTGAGCATTGGGGCGTCGATCCAGATCCAGGACTCGCTCCAGGGCGGAGCGTCGCGATTCTATGCCGAGATCACCCGCCTCAAGCAGATCGTCGAGCTGACCCGGGGCGAGCGCCCGCTACTCTTCCTGCTCGACGAGATCCTCAGCGGGACCAACTCCCACGACCGGCGCATCGGGGCCGAAGCGATCATTCGCGGACTGGTTGAGCGCGGCGCGATCGGGCTGACGACCACCCACGACCTCGCCCTGACCAGGATGGTCGAGCCGCTCGGTGAACGGGCCGCCAATGTCCACTTCGAAGATCACCTCGAGGACGGGAAGATGGTCTTCGACTACCGCATGCAGCCGGGGATCGTCACCCACAGCAACGCGCTCGAGCTGATGCGCGCGGTTGGACTCGAGGTGTGACGCGACGCCAACTCACGGCCTGGTATCGACAAAGACATTGACGCGCAGCCCAATCTGCGGACTACTGGTGGCCCTGAGTGCGGGGTCATCGATCGGATCGAGATTGATGAGGGTTTCGAGAACCTTCGTATCGTTCTTCTCCGCCGGGTTGTCGGTGCGCAGAGTTTTCCGGCCAAGGATCTTTCCGACACGCGTGACGCGGCCATTGAAGCGGCGATCCCCGTAAGCATCGATCGTGATCCAGGCCGGCTGATCGAGGGCAATGCGTCCGACATCCAGCTCATCGATCTCTGCCCGAACCCGCAAACGGGAGACATCGGCGAGGGTGAAGAGCGGCGTCGGTTGGCCGGCTGGACCGCTGGCGACGATCTCTCCGACGCGAAGATGGCGGCGGAGGACGATTCCGTCGAGCGGGGCGCGGACGACCGTCTTCTCGAGCAGAATCTGTGCGGTAGCCACGCCGGCCGCGGCCGCCGCCAGTTCGGCCTCGGCCCGCGCGATATCCTCGACTCGTGCCGCCGAGTCGACCAGTGAGTGGCGTTCCGCGGCCGCCGCGGATCTGGCCTGGGCTACCGCCAGCTGCCGCTCGGCCCGCTCGACCTCCTCGCGGGCGATGTCGCCGGTCCGGAAGAGGGCCCGGCGCCGCTCGGACTCGAGCCGCATATTCTCGACGACGGCCCGCGCCTCCTCGAGCAGAGCCAGCGCTTCGCGCCGCTCCTGGGCGCGCGACCCATTGCGCAAACGCTGCAACTCCGCCTCCCGCTGCCGTTTCAGGGCGATCGCCGCGTCGAGCCGCGCCCGGTATTCGGCATCATCGAGCCGCGCCAGTACCGCGCCTCTTCGCACCTGCCCACCCTCTTCGACCAGCAGGTCGACCAATCGTCCCGAAATCTCGGCGCCGACGGCAACCTCCTCCGAGATCGGCTCGATCCGCCCGGATGCGGCAACGATGCGGCGGACCGGTTCGACCGCCGCGGCCTTCGGCTCACCCGCGGAGATCGTCTCCGACTGCGCCGGTCTGTTGAGACGTCCGCGGACAAACCAGATCAGCAACCCAAGCAGCACGATCCCGCCCAGTAAAAGAATCCTCTTCTTCATTCTCCCCTCTCTCCATTCGAAATGCGTCCATCTTCGATCGTCACGATTCGATCGGCGTATGGGAGCGCGCGACTGTCGTGGGTGACAATGACCACCGCCCTCCCCTTCTCGTGCGCCAGCTCACGCAGCAGATCGAGAATCGCCCGCCCGGTCGTGCCATCGAGCGCCGCCGTCGGTTCGTCAGCCAGGATGATTCCCGGCTCTCCGGCGAGCGCGCGGGCAATCGCCACCCGCTGTTTCTGCCCCCCGCTCAGATTGGCCGGCCACTGGAGCGCTTTGTCGAGCAGACCAACCCGCTCCAACAGCTCGCTCGAACGGTGACGCGCATTGCGTCCCCGAATGCCCTTCAACTCGAGCGCCAGCTCGACATTCTCCCGCACCGTCAGGGCCGGAAAGAGATTGAATCCCTGAAAGATGAACCCAATCCGCGCCAGCCGCACCCGGGGCAACTGACTCTCCTTCAGTCCGGTCACCTCCTCCCCGCCAATGCTGACCAATCCACCCGTCGGCCGGAGAATGCAACCCATGATCGAGAGCAGCGTCGTCTTGCCGCTCCCGGAGGGTCCCATCAGAAAGAGCACCTCACCCGACCGCACCTCGAGGTCGATCCCTTCCAGCGCGTGCACCACCGCATCGCCGGTCCCATAGGTCTTCGTGACTCCCCGCACATCGATCGCCACCGTCATCTGCACCTCCACTCATCCCTTGAAGATCATCGCCGGATCGAGCCGCGTCACCTTGTTGATCGAGACCATCGACGCACTGACACACATCAACAGCGTGACGACGAAGAGAATCACTAACATCCACCAGGGAAGAATGATCGCCGTCGTCGTCTGCAAACTCGTCTGCGCGACCACCAGGCTGATCAGAATCCCGACCGTGTACCCGATCATGCCGCTGATCAACGCCTGGCGGATGATCACACCATAGAGATAACCGTTGGACGCCCCCATCGCCTTCAGCGTTCCATACTCCCGCAGATGATCCATCGTCGAGGCATAGATCGTCTGCGCCACGACCACCACGCCAACCACCAGGCCGAGCAACGCGGCGATGAGGACCGAGACGCCCGCGCCAGTCTCGAACATCCAGTAGAAGGCCTGCTTTCGCGCAAATTCGGCCGTGGTCAGGACATCGACGTAGGCGAGACGCTCGCGCAGTGACTGCCTGACCACGGCCGGATCGGCCCCCGCGGCCACTTTGACCAGCACGTAGATCGTCTGATCGCCCGGCAGACCGAAATATCGCCGCGCCCGGTCGATCGTCGTGAAGACGGCCGGCGAAGTGGTAAAGATCCGGATCCCCCTCGTCATCCCTACCACGCGGGCCCGTCGTCCCTGAATCTCCACGACCTGCCCCAACCCCGTCACCCCCAGCTTCTCCCGGTAGAGCTCGTCGATGATCACCGCATCCGGCTGGTGCAGATCCTCAACCCGCCCGGCGACCAGATTCCACGGTATGCCCATCCCGCCATCCGGCTCCACGCCCATCAACAGGATCGACTCATCCGAGCCGTTTGGCTTCTTCCACGTCGAGAAATTGATCGTCAACCGGCGGGCATCGGCCACCCCTGGCACTCCCAGCGCCTGGTGATACTTCCGCTCATTGAATGGAATGCCATTCTCCAGATTGACCACCCCCTGCGAATGAACCCAGAGATCGGCCCCCGAGCGTGCAATCAGATCCGCCGTCGCCTGGACGAACCCCAGGAAAAGCCCGAACTGGATCGAGGTCAGCACAACTGAAAAGACGATCCCAACCAGGGTCACCACCAACCGCACCCGGTCATGAAACAGATTCCGCCACGCCAGTGACGCCATCCTTCCCCTCCCTTCTCACCTCATCAGGCCACGAATCAGCGTCTCTATCGTCTCCCCAATCAACTGCTTCTTCCCGACCCATGGAAAATCGTCCTCCCCGAGGGCGATCAGCAACGACGTCAGCCCATGAATCGAGACCCAGACAACCTGACTCGCCAACGCCACCTCGCCCTCCCGAAAATAGCCCGCCTCGACACACCGCGCCACCGACCTCTCCAGAAAACCAAAGGCGCGCTCCCCCATCGATCCCTCATACCGCGACTCCTCGCCGCGCTCCACACTCTCACTGCTGACCATAAAGGTCAGCCGATACTGATGCCGATTCCGCAGGCCAAATTGAACGTAGGCCTGACACCCCTCCCGCAACCCGTCGAGCGGGTCCAATCCCTTCGCCTCGATCAGCTCCAGTGAACGCGCCAGACGCGCGAACGTCTGCTCGCAGATCTCGTCGAGTATCTCCGACTTGTCCCGGAAATAGAGGTAGATCGTTGTCGGCGAATACTCGATTCGCTCGGCGATCCGCCGCATCGACACCCGCTCATAACCCTCACTGATGAAAAGCTCCCGCGCCGCCGCGAGGATCTCTCCCCGTAAGGCCTCCCGTTCCCTGTCTCGCCGCTCTTTTGACCCCATTGAACCGCTTAGTACCTTTCAATAAGTTTACAGTGTTAAGCATAGCGAGACGCGCGCCGAAGGTCAAATGCGTCGCGGGTGTCGGATTCTTTCGAGGGTCCCCCATCAGGCCGGGAAGCGCTGCAAAAAATTCGGCCTGAGCCGCGACGACGTAGAACAGAAGTTCGTGGCTTGTGTTACATTAAGTGCCAATTTTGTTGATTCAAATCAATTTTTATCCATTTGAAAAGGTGTTTGGGATTATCTCGTGAGGTCAGGGTAAAGAGGACCGGCAATGACTATTCTGGAGTTTGGACGCTATCAGTTGAATGAGATGAGAGGACAGCTTCTTCTCGACGGCAAGGAGGTGAGTCTGCAACCCAAGACTCTTCAGCTCCTCTTTCTGTTGGTTCAGAACAGTCACCGGACCGTCACCAAGGATGAGATCATTGGAAAGATCTGGGAGGGGCGCGTTGTTGAGGAGAACAACCTGGCGCAGAGAATCTTTCATTTACGCCGGACACTCGACCAATGCGAGGAGACCAAACAGGCGATAGTCACCGTCTCCGGGGTTGGATACCGATTTAACGTGCCGGTAACAATCAGAGAGATGCAGGTGATCGAGCCGGGGCGTCAGCCAAATTTTGAAGCGGGAGCAGGAGCAGAGGGCGGCCTGAAGAGCGGAGACGCGTCAAAGCCGCCCGCGGCCAGGGGAGGGACGAGGTGGTCGAGAACCCCCCGATTTTTGGCCAACCGTCTGACGGGGCGTGTGCCAGCCCTGATCCTGCTCGTCCTGGTTGCGGGTTTGATCTATGCCGGCTGGCGGTGGAGAGCGACGGTGAATAAAGATCGGTTCAGCAATGGCGGAGTGGTCAGTACCCTCGTCACGCTGCCCGGTTCTAAGAGATTTCCGGCCTTCTCGCCCGATGGCAAGTTTATCACCTTCACCGCGAGTGGCGAGACATCTGAGAATTACGATATCTACGTCAAAATGGTCAATCAGGCTGATCCAATCCGGATCACCAACAACGCCGCCTATGATCAGCAGTCGATCTGGTCGCCCGACGGGCTCCACCTCGCCTTTCTTCGGGCGCCGGCGATTGCCGAGGAGAGATTCCACCTGATCATCATCCCGGCCTTTGGCGGGGTGGAGCGCGAGGTTGGCCGGGTCTGGGGCGGACTGGCCTGGTCACCTGATGGCCAGTGGCTGGCCGTCTCCGACAAGGAGAAGAAGGAAGAAGCGACCGGGATCTGGCTTCTGTCGGTCGACGGATCGATGCGGCGTAATCTGAGCAAACCGGCGTTGAAGAGCAATGTCTATGACACATATCCAGCCTTCTCGAGGAGCGGCGAGGAGCTGCTCTTTGTCCGCTGGACGAGTGATGCCGCGGGTGAACTCTTCGTGGCGAATATCGCCGATGGCCGCCTCCGCCAATTGACCTTCGACCAGCAGAACATTCAAAGCCCGCAGTGGTCTCCGGATGGAAAAGAGATCCTCTTTGTCTCGTCGCGCAGCGGTTATCGTCGCCTCTGGCGGGTTCCGGCAAGCGGCGGCGCCCCATCGCTCGTCGAGAACTTTCCGGCCGACATCGATCAGATTGCGGTCTCCCCGACCACCGGTGCGATCGCCTTTAGCCAGAATCTCTTTGAACGGGCCATCGACGTCTACACACCGGGCGATAAGGTGACGAACGGGCTGGATCCGTGCAAGATCAACAGCTCCCGCCCTGAAGATGCCCCGCGCATCTCGCCAGACGGGCAGTCGATCGTCTTCGAATCGCAACGAACCGGATGGAACGAGATCTGGACCGCGCGGACCGATTGCACTCGTCAGACCCAGGTCACCAATTTTGGCGAACATATTGGCGGAAGCCCGGCCTGGTCGGCCGATGGAAAGAGAATCATCTTCAGCCGGTTTATCAAAGGCCAATCCGAGATTGCCTCAATCAATGCCGATGGGACGGACTATCGGCAGCTGACCTTCGATCGGACAACCAATGTCGTGGCCAGCTCCTCGCGTGACGGCCAATGGATCTACTTCAACTCGGACCGTACCGGGCCCTACCAGGTCTACCGGATGCCGGCGGCTGGCGGCCCGGTGACCCAGGTGACGACGGGTGGTGGTTTTAATGCGATCGAATCCTACGATTCGAAGTTTCTGATCTATAACCGCAATGAAGTTCTGTGGAGAAAGGATCTCGTGACCGGCGAGGAGTCGAAGATTCCCGAACTGGCAGAGATCAATGTCGGCCGGTACTGGGACCTGACCCCGGAGGCGATCTACTATGTCCCGCAGAAGCAGAAGACTCCGGCCCCGACCTACCGCTACGATCTGCGCACAAAGGCGATCACGCTCGTCGACGACCAGCGCCGCCAATCGCTCCAGCTGCTCCCTGGACTGGCCGTCTCGGCGCTGGAGGATCGAATTGCGATCAGCTATCTGATCATCGCTAATGGAGTTATCATGCAGATGGAGGGCTGGAAGTGAGGACTGGCAGCAAGCGGCCCCAGCCAGCCAGCCAGTCGGCCAGTCGGCCAGTCGGCCATTCTGACTGAAGGCACTCGGCATTGATCTCGCGTATCGTCGCCCTGAAGATGACCACCATCACCAGCGTTTCTCCCGTGGAGGGGCGCCGGCCAAGTCACCAGTCTGGTGTTCAACTTCCCGGCCCTGCCCGGAAGTGGAATGGCGACCGACCATACCTTGACACCTGTCTTTCAGATAGGGCACACTTCCGGCACAAAGTCAGATAAAATTTACCTTTTATCGCTCTATTTTTTACATGGAAGTCACCCGTGGCCCAAGAAGTTCCACGGGAAGCGCAGACTGCATCATCTACCGAGGAGGCTTGTCGTACATGTCCGTCAAACAGTTCGAGCCAAAATTCATGAAGGTTGGGGTCCTGACCGCGGCCCTGCAGGAGCTGACGCCGCGCGAGAAGCGTGATCCGGATCCGGATCTGGCGATCGAGGAGTGGGTGGCCTACGCGCGCGAGCTGGGCGCTGATTACATCCAGCTCTCATCGGCGCTCCATCCAAGCGAGGCCGACATCCCGGCGGAAGCGCTGCTCGACCCGGTTGCCAACACGCTCGATCTGCGTGAGCCGTTCAACAAGGAGCGGGCAAAGCGGGTTCAGGCGTCGCTCGATGCGCACCGGATCGGGATCTCCGAGGTCGGTTTCTTCGACAATCTGCTCCACGACGACCCGGCGCTGCGGAAGAAGAAGCACGACTACATGAAGATGACCATGGACACGGCCGTGCTGCTGGGGGTCGACGCGGTGTGCGGATTTGTCGGACGCAACCAGAAGACCAACATGGACCAGAACCTGCTCGACTTCGAGGAGCACTTCGTGCCGCTGCTCAGGTACGCGAAGGAGCGCAACCTGGTCTTCCGCATTGAGCAGTGCCCGATGCCGGGCTGGGTGCCCGGCGACAACTGGCACAACAACATCGCCTACACTCCGGGCACCTGGATCGCGCTCCACCGGATCTGCGAGAAGCACGGTGTCGGCGACCAGTTCCGGATCCACTACGATCCGTCGCACGCCATTCTGATGGGCCAGGATACTCGCTCACTCTTCCAGTACCTGAAGGACACCGGCTACAATTTTCTGATTGGCGGCTTCCACGTCAAAGGGCAGGTCGTCGACGCGAAGGGGGTCTCGGCGTGGGGGTATGGCGGCCAGACGCTCGACCGGGGCGATATGATCAATGGTCAGCCCTCGCCAAACGCCGCCGACCACCTCAACGCCTGGAAGAAGCAGGTCGTCCTCTGCGAGCACGAGCTGCCGGGAACGGCGAAGCACGATCCGCTGGCCTACCTGCAGAACCGGACCGTCGACTGGCTCGACCACCAGCTCGCCGCGCGTGAGCTGCTCTCGCTCGATCCGGAGAAGACCTTCCTGATCGTTGAACACGAGTATCCGAAGGCGCGCATCCAGGACAAGGAGAAGCTGAAGCCAATCCTCCAGGGCTCGATCGCCTTCACCCGGCGGATCGACGAGGCGGCCGCCTGTATGTATGCGCTCCAGAACGAGGTTCTCGCCGCCCAGGGCATCCCGATCCAGGGCGTTGGCCGCGAAGCCTATCGCTCCTAGTCATCAACCCGGGAGGAGGGCCGCTCGGTCCTCCTCCCTTTCCATCCATCACCCATACTCCAACGGGGCACCCAACAATGAATAAGAAGATCACCCGGTTATCGCTTGTCACCGCTCTGCTTATGTTGAGCGGTCTTCTGGGCGCGACGCAGACGATCAGCGCCCAGTCACGCCCGGCCAAGAAGTTGCGGCTTCTCTATGTCACCCAGTCGATGGGCTTCCGCCACCAGTCGCTTCACAAATCTGAAGAGATCATGGAGCAGCTCGGCCACCAGCACGGGTTCGAAGTCACCCTGACGCAGATGGCCGAACTGAAGCTGACGCCGACCAACATCCGAAACTACGATGTGATCGTCTTCTACACGACCGGCGAACTACCGCTCTCCGAAGAGCAGAAGACGCTGCTCCTCAACTGGATCAAGGGTGGCAAGTTCTTTATGGGAATCCACAGCGCGACCGACACCTTCTACAAGTGGCCGGCCTATGGCGAGATGATCAATGGCTGGTTCGATGGCCATCCCTGGACCCAGGAGACCGAGGTCACGATCAAGGTCGATGACCGGACGCACCCGATCACCAGCCATCTCCCGGAATCGATGACCTTCAAGGAGGAGATCTACCAGTTGAAGGAGTTCAATCCGGAGAAGGTGAAGGTCCTCGCCAGCCTCGACACAACCAGGACCAATATGACCCTGAAGGGGGTGCGGGCGAAGCAGTTTCCGCTCGTCTACCTGCGCGATTACGGCAAGGGCAAGGTGCTCTACAATGCCTTGGGCCATCGCCCCGATATCTGGACCGCGGCGTGGTACCAGACGATGATCGTCAACGCCATCAAATGGGGAACAAAGTAGAATAATCGTCAAGCGGCACGAGAGGGGGCTGGTTCGCCAGGTTGAGCGGACCAGCCCCTTCTCATTGGAATTGAGCAATCAGTGTCCGGCGATGTGGTCACGCGCCCAGACGGCCGCGCCAATCAGCCCGGCCGTGTTGCCGAGTTTGGCCGGGACGACCTCGATCTGCTCAGTCTCCTTGAGAAAGCAGCGGCGCTTGATCGACTGGCGGATCGGATCGAGAATCAGGTCGCCGGCGGCGGCAACTCCGCCCCCGATGACGATCCGTCCCGGACTGACGGCCAGGATGATGTTGGTCACGCCAGCGCCGATGACGTCACCGGCAAATTCGTAGATCTCGCGGGCGATCCGGTCGCCGGCCAGCGCCGCTTCGGTGATCAGCTCCGGCGTGACACGATTGAGGTCACCGCCAGCCAGCGTAGCGATCTTTGTTTCACGCCCCTGGACGACCGCCTTCATGGCCATCGCCGAGATAGCCGGACCGGAGGCGAAGGACTCGATGCAGCCGCGGTTGCCGCAACCACACTGGGGTCCGTTGATGTCGACGCTGAGATGGCCCAGCTCGCCGGCCGAACCGGTTGGACCAAGGTGGAGACGGCCATTGATGACCAGCCCCCCGCCGATCCCGGTTCCGAGGGTCAGGCAGGCGATGTCGTAGCCCCTACCCGCGCCAAACTTCCACTCACCGAGCGTCATGGCCCGGGCATCATTGATCAGCGACGCCGGGAGCCCGGACCAGCGACTGAGCTGGTCCCGCACCGGCACGTCGATCCAGTGGCCGGGAAAGTTGGTCAGGAAGACGGATGTGCCCTTCCCGATATCGATCGAGCCGGGCAGGCCAACGCCAATGCCGCCAATCTCATCCTTGCTGAATCCACTCTCAGTCGAGATGTGGTCGACCAGCTTGGCCATGGTGGCAATGACCGCATCGTGCCCTTCGCGCGAGTTGGTCGGCGCCGACTGGACTGCGGCAATCTCCCCGGTCTCGGTGTTGACCAGCGCTGCCTTGATGTTTGTACCGCCAAGATCGATTCCGATATATCTGATTTTTTCTGCCATATTTCGGACTGCCTGTCTTAAATTAGGAGTAATCACGTGCGAACTTCGGATTTTTACCGAAAGAGAGGACTAATGGCAAGACGAGCGTGACGATTGGTCACGGCGAGCGGATCAGGTAAGCCCCGCCTGAAGAGGCGGACGATCCGGCGCCTGCACAAAGATTCACCGGCAGGACCGCCCGTCCCGGCTGGGCAGCGAGAACCAGGCGCACTCCTTAAACTCTTCCGGGCGAACGGTTTTCAGACCCGTGGCCGGCCTGGGCTGTTTGGTCGAAAGGTCGGCATTTCTTGCGGCATCGACTCGCGTTCCGGGGCCGGCTCGGTTAAAATCTCACCCGACCGATTCGCATGAATTGTTCAATCCAAAGATCCAAATTCTAGTTACCAATATCGAAGCTGTATCGGTGCGATACCGAGAAGACGGAATGCGACTATGAATCTACAACTGCGTGTGCGGCTCTCCATTATGATGTTTGTCCAGTTCTTTGTCTGGGGCTCCTGGTATGTCACGGCCCCAAACTACCTTGGAACTATTGGCTTCGACGCCACTGATTTCAGCTGGACCTATTCGATCGGCCCGATCGCGAGCATGATCTCGCCCTTCTTCGTCGGGATGATCGCCGACCGGTTCTTTCCGGCCCAGCGGGTTCTGGCCACGCTCCACATCATCGGCGGACTGATCGTCCTCTACGCGACGACGCTGATGCAGGCCGCGTCCCCCTCCCCCGATCTGATCAACATCGTGCTCTTCGGCCACACCCTGGCCTACTTCCCGACGCTGGCGCTGACCAATACGCTGGCCATGAAGAACATTACCGACTCTGAGAAGGAGTTTCCGGCGATCCGCGTCTGGGGAACGATCGGCTGGATTGCCGCCGGCCTGGCCCTGACCTTCCTCGGGATGGAGAAGAATATCTCGATGTTCTATCTGACGGCCGGCAGCGCGATCTTCCTCGGCATCTATAGTCTGACGCTGCCCCACACGCCCCCGGTGAGGGAGGGCAAGATCTCGGCCCGGCAGATTCTTGGACTCGACGCGCTGGCCCTCTTCAAGGATCGCTCCTACCTGATCTTTATGGCCGCCTCATTTCTGGTCTGCATCCCGCTCTCATTCTACTATCAGATCACCAGCCGGGTCGTCGAGATGACCGGGCTGCCGATCGGACAGACCATGACCTACGGTCAGATGTCCGAGATCTTCTTCATGCTCGTCATGCCGTTCTTCTTCGCGCGGCTGGGCGTGAAATGGATGCTCGGCGTGGGAATGCTCGCCTGGGTGGTCCGCTATGCCCTCTTCGCCTTCGGCGCCCCCGCCCAGATCCGCTGGATGATCATCGTCGGGATCGTCATCCACGGAATCTGCTATGACTTCTTCTTTGTCACTGGTCAGATCTACACCGATCAGATCGCGCCCAATCGCATTCGCGCCCAGGCGCAGGGGCTGCTCGTTCTCTTCACGCTGGGTCTGGGAATGCTGATTGGCGCCCAGATCGCGGGCATCGTCGAGGCGCGCTATACCCCGCCGGCTTCTAAGAATGCGGCGGCGGCCGTGGCCAGTAAGGGTGAAGAGATCAAGTCACTCCGCGAGTTGCGCGAGGCAGCGACTCCAGGCGAACACCCGGCGTTCGATCAACAGCTCAGACAACTCGAGACGGAGAAGGAAGAGCTGCGCCGCGAAGAGCTGAAAGCGCTCGAATGGACTCCGATCTGGGGCATCCCGGCCATCTTCGCCGCTTTCGTCCTGATCCTGTTTGTTATAGTCTTCAAGGACAGGACTCGCGACGCGGCGGCTGGTTGAGGCGCCCGGAGGCGGGTGGATTTATCGTCACGAAGGAGAACTGAATTTATGAGTTCATTATGTTGGCAGAGCGGAGTGCTTGGACTGACCCTGCTGCTCGCCGGGTGCAGTGCCGCCCCCAAGGAAGAAGCTCCCGTTACCGAGACGGTTCCGATGC
>Ga0209985_10003395_pt1 | contig 13581 bp, 8 predicted proteins | sample NOAtaG_FD_187305 | JGI IMG/M metagenome (GOLD analysis project Ga0209985, IMG submission 187305) | Freshwater lake microbial communities from Lake Erie, under a cyanobacterial bloom - NOAA_Erie_Diel6S_1000h metaG (SPAdes) (version 2) | ecosystem: Environmental > Aquatic > Freshwater > Lake ...
CACCGTAACCGGCATCGCTACCATCGGCGGGCAACAATGCACCGCCACCCGCGTGATTGAAGTATTCGGCTTGCCCGTCGCAGGCCTCCGCACCGTTTCGATCGACAGCTGCCTCAATGGCAACCGCCTCTGCCTGGAAGATTTGAGCAAGCCGGCCAGCACCGCCCAATCCATTGCCTACCGCATTATTTTGTGGGACGACGGCGCTTCTTCCTCCAGCAGCAACCCGGCTTCCAGCAAAACCGAATGCCATACCTTCAACCGCAAGGGCAGTTTCAATGTGTTGATGGAAGTGACCGACAACAAGGGCTGCAAAGGCAAAGCCACCCGGCCGGTCGTGATCGTGGAAGATATCAGCGCTGCCATCAGCGGCAGCATCACCAACCGCTGTGACAGTGCCACGCTCTGCGCTTCCAATGCCAGTGACACGGGTACTGCCAGGCTGAAGTCCTGGCAATGGTACCTGGCAGGCCAGGCCCGCAGCCTGCCGGCGCAATGGTGCCGAAATGTGTACAGCTCAACCAGCCTGCCCGTAATGCTGGTAGTTGAAAACCAGTTTGGCTGCAAAGACACAGCCAGGGATACACTCAAATTTGAACCCACGAAGTACAATCCTCCGCTGCGCATTAACCTGAAAAATGCCTGTTATGGAAACCACGACCAGTTTAGGGTCGAAACCGACAGCATCAAAGGCGCGCGCTATTTCTGGAACCTCCGCAACCTCCGCGATAATTCCGGTTACAATTTCTCGTACTGGACAGGCGGTAGCTTTTTTGCGTCCATGCCCGGGCGCTATCGTGTAACACTGCAGGTGGTGGTCAACAATTGTGTTTTCAGCGTAAGCGACACCGTGCGTGTAAACGGACCGAAAGCCATGGCGCTGCCCGGCAACGCGAACCAATGCCAGCTGCGCGATACCGTCTATTTCCAGGACAACAGCGATTACTGGGGTGTCAGCCGCCCCGGTCTGCTCTGGAATTTCCGTGATCCTGCCGCGCCGCGTTGCACCACCAAAGCCGTTTCCAAACCCGATTACGCCTGCAATTTCAGCCAGCAGAAGCTCGCCCGACACTGGTACCCCGACAGTCAACGCTGTTGGTCGCCTGTATTGCATGTTGTGGACTCAGCGACTGGTTGTTTTGATAGTGCTGTTTTTGAAGTCAGAATCAAACGCACGGACACACTGAACATTCGCACGATGATTCAACCGCCGCTGTTTTGTACAGACCGACGGATTGATTTTCTGCGTCTCGATCCTGCCAACTGTCAGATACCCATTGCGTTGATGAAAGGGGACAGCCTTGATCCGGATCCTTGGCAGATGTACTCCGGAGCCTTTATGTATCCGGATACCCAGCGCAAAGGCTGGCAAACGCCCGGTTTCATTCTGCAGGCCGGCGACAAATTCAAAGCGCGGGTGGATTCCGGCAAGCTGAAGTTCGGCCCCGGCAACAATGTCTGTTACGATACCATTTGGAAACGCGATCTGCTGCATCTCCTCCGCACACCCAATCCGGCCTTCCGCCTCGAACTCATCGGTAAATGCAAGCCCTTCCGCGTCCGTGCCTATTTCAATCAGCCCGAGTTTGACAGCCTGGCCTATATGTATGTGGACTGGGGCGATGGATTCATTACGTATATCAACACCCGCGGCCGCGATACCATCATCGACAGCCTTGACCATGTGTACCTCAAGCCCGGGCAATACCAGATTGTTTCGTATGCCCGGAATGTACGGAGTTGCGACCGCGATTTTCGCACCCAGACTGCCGTGGGCGTATATGCCAATATCCAACAGCCCGGCTTTGCCTGCCCCGGCAATACGGTTCAATTCCAGGCTTCGGTGGGATATTACAGCGGGGCCAATTACCAGGTGAGCAAAGGGAAGTCGGATTTGCGCTGGGAAATGGGCGACAGCACGGTATATGAAGACAGTATCTTCAGCGTGCACCACGCTTACAAACGCGGCGGTCAATACCAGGTGCGGCTCATTGTAACTGACAGCGTGGGTTGCAAGGATACGGCAACAGCGCTATTCCGCACTTCCCTTGTGCGTGCAGGTATGCGCCTGCCCAACCGCCGCCTGCTGTGCAGTGAAATCGTGCAGCTCTTCGATTCCTCTTTCCTCTTTTTCGGCGCGCCCGGCGAACGGATACGCTCATATTACTGGGAATTCGGCGACGGCGGCAATTTCTCCACCCTCAAAGATCCTTTCAAGTTCTACGGCCAAAGCGGAACCTATACCATCACCCATACCGTCGAAACCACCAGCGGCTGCAAAGACACCGTGCGCCGTAGCCTCCGCCTCGATGGTCCCGAACCCTTATTCGATATCGATGGCGACAGCATCGGCTGCGTACCCTTCACCGTCAGGCTGCGCAACCGCTCGCGCAATGCCACGCGTTATATCTGGTATTCGGGCGACCGGCAGGGGAATATCCTCTATACCTCGGCCGACACGGCAGTTCGTTTTACCTACACAGAGCCGGGCGTGTATTACCTGCGGCTATACGCGGGCGACAGCACCTTCAACCCGAGTACCGGACAATACTATTACTGTGCTTCGGTTTTTCCTGACAGCTTCCGGCATCCGGGCGTGTACCGCAGGGTCATTGTATATCCCTATATACCTGTTGCCATCGTTGCGCCCGATACCGTTTGCGTGAACGAACCTTTTACAGCAGCAGCGCGCTACGACAGCCTTTACAACCGATTTGCCTGGCAGACGGGCGATGGCAGGAGCGAGGCGGGCAGTGCCGATACCTTGCAGCACCGCTATGCCGATACCGGAACCTACCGAATGGCATTGTATCCCACATATCCGGTGAGCATTTTGCGGCCGGGTTGTTTCGACTCAGCATGGAAAGATGTGGTGGCCATTGGCGTGAAGGCAGGATTCATCATTGATCCACAGAGCGATACGCCTGTGTACCGCTTCTTCAACCGCTCGTCCTGGCGGGCAGTGCGCTGGCTCTGGGATTTTGGTCACCCTGCTTCCGGCAAGGCCAACCAAAGCGAAGAACGCCATCCGACGCACGATTACGGCATCGATACCGGCTGGTATAAAGTCTGCCTCACCGCCTGGAACGCACAAGGCTGTTCAGATTCCGTCTGCGGTATGCTGTACAATAATTTCTTCCAGTACATCTATATACCCAATGTCTTCACGCCAGGCCGTGACGGTTTCAACGATTCCTTCTACATCGACATCCTCGGCGAATCGGAATACGAGCTGCACATTTACAACCGCTGGGGCCAGGCTGTCTTCCATTCGCCAAGCGACGGCCGCAGTTGGAACGGCCGCCTCCGCAACCGCGGCGAAGAACTGCCCGAAGGCACTTATTACTACCTCTTCCATTACCGTTGGGAACGCCGCGACACCGGGCGGAAAAAGGTGGAAGGGGTGGTGAATCTGATTCGTGAGTGAGCAGGTATCCCGCGGGGTTGAAAGCAGCAGATAGGTTGACGCAGTTATTGTTTTAATAGTTTTACCCGGATATCCGGCAACAAATCATCCATACGGCTGAAGGCGAAACATTTTTTGCCTAAATCTTTGAGGGATGCACCAATATGATACAAGCGGTTGTCGATGATTAAAAAACGGTCGTGGCTACTGGTATGCTGCACCACTTCAATCGCCGTGTATTGCAAGTTGTGCTTTTGCAAGTCACTGCAGAAGTCCGGACGCAAACGTGTGTGGATAATGCAACGCACTTTCGGAGCGCGCTTACTCAACAAGAGCAGGGTTGTCTCATCGACATAGTTGTCAACCAGAATTATTTCACGCCTTGCATCTTTAATTAATCTGCTAACAAACACATGGGCATCGAACAACTGGCCTTCAAAAAACACTCCCTGGCTGGGCGCCTCGCCTTTCTCTAATTCCTTTAATACCGCTTCCAACCTGGTGTTTGTAGCCAATTGCCGCAATTCCAAGTGATCCATGCGCCGTATGACATTATCCAGAGAATGCAGCGTTCTCCGCATGGCAACGAAAGCTTGTATGATCTGGATGCTGACCAGGATTGCCTGCTCGCTGTTTAAGACGGAAGACAACATGGAAACTCCATGCTCAGTAAAGGCAAAAGGCAATGTTCGTCGTTTTGTGGTCGCAAATTGCGACCGCAAAACGACGCTTTCGCCCGGTTCCATGGGTTTCTCAGCTTGTATAAAGTTCCACTCCTCCTGACTAAGTTGGAAGCGGAAAGAGTCAGGAAAGCGTTTAATATTCCGCCTTACCTGTTCATTCAATCTCTTCGTCTCAACACCGTACAGAATTGCCAGGTGGAAATCCAGCATTATCGGCATTCCTCGGATCTTGTGTATGTGGTTTTCAATGGAATCGAATGACATCGAATGTTTTTATGATTGCGTCAATATATTCAACAAAAAACCTTCGTTTACTGCGGAGTTCCGCTAACTCACAAGTAAAAATTGTCAAGTTGCAATCGGTTGCAACGGATCCTTACGACCCATGCATGGCGTGAAGGTAGCTGCCGAAAGATCCGGTCGTTTTCATATCCTACGCAAAACACCCGCTGAATCGGTATCAAGGATTCTGAAGGTGTGGTGAATTTGATTCGGGAGTGATTTCCGGACGCAAACAGCACTTGGTCCATGTATGATTCAGGGTATGTCTGACGAACTGCCATTGCATACCATGCTGCAATCATTCTATCACTCAATTTGGTTCTTTAGGGTTTTCGGAAAGTGTTTGTAACGCAGATGCCATCATTTGTGATTACTGCTGGTTTCTTGCTTTCATCCCTTGATCTTTGATTATGATGCCCACGTATTTCAAACTTGAAGGGAGTAATGTGAAGCGAATTTTATTTTCCATACTCCGCTTGTTGCCGCTATTTTTGATTGCTCCGGAAGCCCGGGCGCAAGGCTGTTCCGACGCAGGAGTTTGCACAGCCGGCAGTCTTGGTTTAGCGGCAGACAGCGGGTCATCCAGCCGGCATACCCTACAACTGGCATATCAATTTGCGCTGGGAGAGCAAAGTACGCAGCAACACTTTTTGACTGCACAATGGGATGCGCGATTATCCGATCTATGGTCGTTCCAGGTCAAGCTTCCTGTGCAATGGGTGCATGGCAACCTTGGCAATCACGGTGGTTTGGGTGATGTTACTACCAGCTTCAATGCCAATATTCCACTGGGCAGGGCAGCTTTCCGTCCGGGTGCGGGGATGCGTTGGAACAGCAGCGATGCCAACGCCATGCGCGATGGTCGTGCGCTTCCCATGCCCTATCAGCGTAGTCTGGGAACGAAAGATCTGTTGGTATTTACAGCCTTGGTGCATCCCCGTTGGCGCTTCGGTGCCGGGATACAACTGCCTTTAAGCGGCGAATCCGGGAATCAGTTCGATACCCTGGGCCTGAACCCTTCTGATAGGGCTTACGCTTATTTCCCGAGTGTCAACCTGGACCGGAAACCTGACCTGGCCTTGCGCTACGATCGCTTGTGGCAGCGGGGGAATTGGGATATGGAGACTGGAATGGTACTCATCTGGAAACTGCAGGAAGCTACCATTCGCCGCACCAATGAACTACCAATCGAATTGGAAGGAAGTGATGGGCCTACGTTGAACCTTGCAGCCGTTCTCCGCTATTTTCCGGGTGGCGACAGGCAAGGTCAGAGCCTGGCCATCTCCTGGGCCAATCCGGTTCACGTTCGACCCGTGCGACCGGACGGACTCACCCGCTCGGCTATCCTCGGTATCAGTTGGCAGAATCGGTTTTGATGAGCAGTTTCTTCCGGTATTCGCAGACCGGAAGGATCAGTTAAGTGCGGCGCACTTTATTGCTCCTTCCACACCTTTTGCCTCACCGCCAATTCCGGCACGGCAAAGAGGTACACACCCGGATGCAAGCCTTTCAGGGAGAGGGTTTCGGATGCATTCCGCAGCGTTCCTTCCATCAGAACCCTGCCTTTCAGGTCGCAGAGCTGGTATTGTACCGCAGCCGGCCAATCGAGGCGCACCTGCAGGATATCCTGCGCCGGGTTCGGATACAGTGCCAGCCCGGCCTTTGCCGGACGATCCAGCCCGAGCGATGGCACGCTGATGCGCACCGCCTGGCTTGTGTAGTTGCAGTCGTTGTTGCGAATCAAACAGCGGAACAGCTGGTTGTGGTTCACTGCACTGATATTGGACACCGTTAAACTGGCCGTCGTTACACCGCTGTATTGGCCGGCATTGCTGAGACTCTGCCAGCCCAATCCGGCATCGGTTTGCCATTGATAAGTATGGCCGCTGCCGCTGGTCTGCACACTGAACACCGCCGTTTCGCCGATTTCGCGCAGCGCATCCGAAGGCTCCTGTTGGATTACCTGTGCGCAGGGCGATTGCACAATAAATTGCCCCATCATGCCGTCGTCTTCGTGGGTGAGGATATGGCAATGGTACATATACGGCAGCGTGTCGTTGTAGAAGTCTTCAAAGCGGGTGATGAAGCGCACCGTGCCGTTTCCGGCCGGCACATGGACTACATCTTTCTTGCCGCGCAGGTGTTCAGCCGGTTGCACACCGTTGATATCCAGTATGTAAAACGGAACATTGTGGATATGAAACGGATGCCCGATCGGCGTCTGGTTGCGCAGTTCCCAGATTTCGATGTTCTCAAACGGTACCTTGAAATTGATGACATCCATATCAAAATGCGCATTGTTGATCACAAACGGACCCTGGATGGCGGTCGGTCCCATATTCATGCTCATGAATACCAGGCTGCGCGTAGTCTGCGCATCTGCAGCTTTCCATGGATTGTGGGTGATGAGTGCCGTGGGCAATGTGGTAACCGGATTCGACGTGGATGCGCCGATGCGCAGCGTGAGCATGGTGTAGTTGCCGCCGTTGAGCGGATTGGATGTGTAGTTCGGGATCGTCTGCCCGGCACCCATGCCCGGCTGGCGCGCGCCGTAAATGCCGTTGCCGAGTTCTGATCCGAAATTTTGCAAGGTGATGGACTGTCCTTCGAGTCCGTTCAGGTTGACGATGATCTCGGCGCGTTCACCCGGAGCGAGCATCAGCCTGGTCATGGCAACGGGTGCGCTGAGCAGGCCGCCGTCGCTGCCGATCACGTGGAAGGTACGGTTCCCGGAAAGTCCGACATTGAAATAGCGCTCGGAAGCACCGTTGAGCAGGCGCAGCCGCACCAGCTGTGCCGGGACATCTACACGTGCTGCACGGGTTCCGTTGATGAGGAAAATGCTGTCCAGCGCGCTGTGGGTTACAATCTGGTTGTCTGCATCCAGGTGTTTGGTTTGCAGTACCAGCGGGATATCGTCGACGCCGTAGGTGCGCGGAAGTTTCAGCTTGCCTTCGATGCTGTCGCGCACGATGATGAATCCGGCGATGCCTTTTTGGACATGCTCGTTGGTCTTTTCGTGCAGGTGCGGATGGTACCAATGCGTGGAGGCCGGATCGAGCACCGGGAAGGAAGGCCGCCAGGTGCTGTCTTTGGCGATCACCACATGCGGCCCGCCATCGTTTTCAGGAGCCACATGCATGCCGTGCCAGTGGATGGTCGTCGGTTCGCCGAGGCTGTTCTTTACATGCATGTTAACCTGTTGCCCGCGCCGCAAGATGATCGTGGGTCCCAGCAGGTTTCCGTTGGCTCCGAAAGTAGCTGTCGCTTTTCCGGGTTTGAACTGTACGCTGCCTGGCTGCAGGTTTAGGGAGATATTGCTGCCGCTGAGCGTATCGGGTATCCACAGGGCGTTTTGAGCCTGCAGCATTCCGGTGAATGCGCTAAGGGTGAGGAGCGTAAGGTTTTTGATGGATGGCATCTTTTGAAAGGTTAAAAATGGTAATTTAAAATGAAATTATACAGCACCATATCGGTTTTATTGAAAACGAAGCGCAGGTTTTCAGGAACATCTCCTGCATTCATTTTTGCCACCACCAGCAACTGTGCATCCAAGCCCTGCAGTAACCCGGTTTTGAATGAATAGCGGAGATCGGCATTGGCCTGATAATAAGACGGCATGCCATACTTGTTCAGGCGATAATTGTAAACATCGGGCAGGTTGAAGTAACCGGCAGCCAGTGAACTGCGCCAGTTACTGCCTTTTTTGGCATAAGAGCTTCTGGCTACGAAGGCGTGCAGGTTGCCATAGCCTTCATTTCTTTCTCTGGGCATGAAGGTAAAGAAAGGATCTCGGCCCCATTCGCGCGGCATCAGATAGCGGCCATGGGAGGTGATGCGGTTGTAGTTGAGGCTGTGTTCCCAGGGGCCTTCTTTCACCGACAGCCGTGCGCCGAAAGTGTAGGCACGCGAACCGCGTGTCATATACGTTTTCTGTTGGTCTTCGTTTCCTCCGTTACCGACGGCATACTGTGCTATGGCCTGTCCGGAAACGCCCACTATCCGATCCTTGCGGGTCTGGTGCTGGTAGCTGGTTTGGAAAAGGGAAGTGTTGGAAACCTGATCGATCAGCATATTCCAACCTTGCAGGCTCCATTGGTCGGTGGCGCGGTAATCAAGTCCGAGCATTGCCACGCCTTTGCTCTCCACATTCCGCGCATATCCGCTGGGGCTTCCGTCTTCGTTGACTCCGGTGGGATAAACGCCGATGGAGGTGCCGCCATCGTACCAGCGAACGGTGCTGCGCGGTGAAATGGCACCCAGCCATCCGCCTTCTATTTTCAGGTTGCGGATATCGCGGCTATCGAACCAAATCCCTTCCACCCCGGTCGGGCGCATGCGGCCATCCTGCAGGTTGATGAAGGGAGTGTTGATGAGCTGTTTCCCATACGTGATATGGGTTTTGGAGCGCGAATAGCGGAGCATTAGCTCCTCCAGCCGGTCGATATCATTCCGGTTGTGCGGATCTTCGATATCGAACAAACCGATTTCATAGCGGTTTAGCTGTCCGGTAATCGGATCGCGATGCGCCAGATCGGATGATCCTATGTTGAAAATGAAGAAACCACTTACGGTAAACTGGAAACCATGAAATGATCCGGATTCGTATCGAATTCCCCCTCCGCCAGCCTGGGCATAGTAATCACTCAATCCATGCCCATTGTCGGTTGCACTGAAGAAATACCTGAAATGGCCTTCCATGGTGCCTGATTTGAATGCATGGAGCAGGCTTCCACTGTCTTCTGTGAGGTTGTGTTTGCCTCGCCAGATCCTTGGTTTTTCATGGATTTCCTGGTGCTGAGCACCAAGCCATTTTCCTGTTAAAATAAACAGGAGAAGAAAAACATTGCGCAGCGTCTGTTGCTGCTTGTTCATCGGCTTGCTCAAAACCCGGCCTTGATATAGCTCCAACCTTGCTCCTGACGCTCCACCACAGCTATAATGCCGGCTTTGACATACCCGATGCCGGGAAGAATCTGCGCCTTTTCAACCTTGCGCTCCTGCATCGAAAACTCGCAGGCATAAAAAGCGATGCCCTTGCCAAGCATGGTCTTGAGTTGATTGCTCACCACGCTTTTGTCGTTGGTAAGCATGTTCAGTCCGGGGCCATGGCATACCACCTCAATCTTCGTGGAAGGAGCCACAGAAGTGATATTCTGCAATTGCTTCATCAGGGCCTTGTGCGACAGGGTATCGCCGCTCACCAGCTGGAAAATGATGCGGTGGGGCTTGGGTTTTTGTTCCTCACGTGCCTGCAAGGCGAAGGTGCCGAGCAGCGCCATCAGGCTAAAAAGTGCGGTTCTGAGTTTCATATGGAAATTTTTTAGAGGACTTATTGTTAACGGAAATTGTAGTCCACGCCGTAAACCTGGGTGAGCAGGGTGGCCGGCGCATCCAGGGCGATGGCAGCACCGGGTGGCGTGGGCGTGACAGGTGAATTGTTGCTGAGGTAATCGCGCATCACCTGGTGAAGCGTATGCGGCGTGTTGCGGGCATCGGCAACGTTGCGGATGCGGCAAAGCATATCGGCAGGGTCTCCATCGCGTTCACAGGCTGCCACAGCGTAGATCTTGTCCATTTCAAGCGGCTTACCGGCCACCAGCACTTCCTGCACGCGTTTGCCGTTTTCTTCAAAGGCCTTGAACTTCACCGTCATACCCTTGAACTTGATCACCCAACCGCCAAAACGCTTGGATGCATCCTTGGCAAATACGTTGTTGAGTTCCTTTTCCAGCCAGTCGAACAGCTGTTTGCCGCTCACTTTGCCCGTGCGCACCTGGCTGTCGACGGGCAGCATATCAAAAATGTAACCTTCGGTGATGGGGATGTTCCCGCTTTGATCGGGTGTGGCGCGCGGCGGACAAAAACGGAAGCCGTTGGACAAAACGATGTCGATCTCGGGCAGGCGCCAGTGCAATGCATCCAGCACCATCGTGTCGATGGGGTTTTCGATGACAAAGTAGCGGTACAGCGGTATCGTGCTGTAGCCTATTACCTTGCTGATGTCTTCCAGGAATGGCGCTTCGTTGGCCCGGATGAGGCTGTCGACCTGCTTGTCTGCCTTGAGGTTGTTCGCGTTGATTTCAACCAGTTCATAGCGGTCTCCGGTAACCTTGCCGTTTTGCACCGTGAGTTCCAGCTTGCCGACGAAAGATCCGAACGCGCCAGGTTCAACCACTTTGGCATACGTGCACTGTATGGGCTTCCGTACGCGTTCGTGGGTGTCGCCGCCGAGGATATAATCCACGCCTTTGCTTTCCGGCAGGTTGGCGAGGTGTATCTGTTGGGAAAGCCCGAGGTGGGCCAGCACAATTACATACGCGCATTGCTCATCGTTGCGCAGCACATCCACATAATGGGCGATATTCTCCTCCGGTTTGGTATAGATGATGCCCTTGCTGTAGTTGGGCGATTGCCGGATCGGAACCAAGGGGTCGGTATAACCGAGTATCCCGATTTTCACTCCCGCCACATGCCAGATGTAATAGGGATGGAAGATCATTTCACCGCGCTTCCCGTCGCCCAGATCGTGGTACATATTGGCGCATACTTTCGGGGCATTCAGGCCGCCCATCAATGTCTGCATCGCCTTCTTGTAATAGATCACCTCCCAGTTGCCGGGCAGGTAAAGATCGTAACCGAGGGCGTTCAATAACGGAACCATGGCCTTGCCGGTGGTTTTCACCGACAGTTCGCTGCCCTGGAACATGTCGCCGGTGTCTACGACGAGGGTATGCGGATTCTTCTTCCGTTCCTTCTTTAAATACGTGGCCAGTTGTGCATACCCGCCGGTTTTGCGGAATACGGCGCGGTCGTTTTCCCAGAACAGTTCGTCATGCGGATGAACCTGGCAATGCACATCCGTGGTCTGCAGGATGCTTATGGTCACCGGCTGGTTTGTGCGTTCCTCGTTTTCCTGTTCCGTAAGTGCATCAAGGATGGCAGGATCAGCTGCCATTGAAGCAGGACTGAGCAGTCCGGCTCCGGCACTCAAGGCACCGATTTTCTTTAAAAAGTCGCGTCGTTGTTGGCCCATAGGCGTTAGTGTTGTCGTGTGTTAAGGTTTTCCGGCCGCCGCAAGGATGGGTTTGAAGGGGCCAAATTTGTGTTGGGTTTCAGTGAAGGCGTCGGCATAAGGCCCGAATGGGTGATCGACCGGTTTTTTGGCAATGTCCGGCCAGTCGTTCGGGGTGTTTTTATGCGGTCGCGCCTGTGAATTTACATAAGCCGCCAGGTCCCACGCTTCTTCTGCGGTGAGCAAGGTGTTTTCATGCGTTGCGCCGAGCGGCATATTGGCGTGCACATAGCGGGCAAAATTGCTCAGGCGGTACAGTCCGGCCGCATCGTTGTAGCTGTTCTTTCCCCACAAGGGCGGATAGGTGTATTCATTGCCTTCCGGGTTCAGCGTTCCGCCTCCGTCGGCCTGATGGCAGCTTTGGCATTTGCTCGCGTAAACGGCCTTTCCTTTACCGGGGTCGGCAGCGCGATCCAGCCAGGCCAGCTCTTTCAGTCCGGAACCTTTGGCTTTTTCACCGGGTTTTACATCTGCTCCCAGGAATTTTATGTAGGCATAGATGGCCTGCATTTCGCGCCCGTTGGTGTCGAGCGCCTGCCCGTTCAGGCTGCGTTCGAAACAATCGTTCACACGTTTGTAGATGTTTTCCATACCGCCGCTGCGCGCGCGGAACTTGGGATAGGTGGAGGCCACCGAGCCATAGTTGTTGCCGAATACACGCGTGCCGGCGTCGAGATGGCAGTTCTGGCAATTCAGTCCGTTGCTGATCTGCGCCACCGAGCCTTTGGGCCCAAGGTAGCGGCTGGTATGCTGGATGAGCTCCTTGCCGTACAATACCTGCTCTTTCAGGAGCGGATCGCCGATCGTTTCGGGGTCCGGCGCCATCCAGAATGCAGCAGGCGCTTTGGCGGAATCTGTGGCTGTGCTGTCGCTTTGCCGGCTGATGAACCCGGTGCGTTCACCGATATACAGAAGCGACACAGCTAGCAGGCCAAGAGCAAGCAGTGCGATGGCTGCGATGAGGCTGCGTATGCTGCCCAGGAGCTGTGACTCGTTGCCATTGAAATCCGGCTGGCTGTGTGGTTCCTGCATGGCTTAATGGGGAAGTTTGTCGCGCAACAGACCGTAAACCCAGGTGCCCGCGATGGCGCTGAGCAGGGTTACGGCGATGACGGTGGCACCGCTGCCGATTTGTGCGTATAGCGGTCCCGGGCAGGCGCCGGTGACCGCCCAGCCAAGGCCAAACATCAGGCCGCCAATCACATTCCCTTTGTTAAAAGTCTTGGGATGGATGACGATCGTTTCACCGTAAATCGTCTTGATATTGAAGCGTCGGATGAGGAATACACTGATAGTGCCCACCACCACCGCGCTGCCGATCACACCGTACATGTGAAAAGACTGCAGCCGGAACATTTCCTGGATGCGGAACCAACTGATGATTTCCGCTTTTACGAATACGATGCCGAACAAAATGCCCACGAGTACGTATTTGATATTGTGCCAGGGCTTGTGCACAAGCGTGCTTTCGTTGACACACATGGTGTCGAGTTCGCGCACTTCAAGGTCGCGTTGCAGTTCAGCTTCGGAGGGTGTATGGATTTTCTTTTCCTGTGTTTCCATGTTGTTGTTGGTCATTTAAAACCGATTACAGATTGAGTATAAAGGGAAGGATGAAGTTGGCCATCAGGAATCCACCGGCCATGAAGCAGCAGGTAGCCACGAGCGAAGGCCATTGCAGGGTTGAAAGGCCCATGATGGCGTGACCGCTGGTGCAGCCGCCGGCATAGCGGGTTCCGAAACCTACAAGGAAGCCACCGCCGACCATCATGAGCAGGCCGCGCAGCGTAAAGAGCTGATCCCAGGAGAAGAGATCGGCCGGTACCAGTCCGTTGAAATTGCTGATGCCGTAGCCGTTTAATTCCTGTGCGAGTCCGGGGTGCAGCACCACCGGGTTCGGATTGCTGAGCCAGACGGCGCTGATGATGCCGCCCAGCAGGATGCCGCCGACGAAGAACATATTCCAGAGTTCTTTTCTCCAGTTGTACTGGAAGAAGGGAATTTTCGCGGGAACACAGGCCGCGCACACATGGCGCAGGGAAGAGGAGATGCCGAATGATTTGTTGCCGAGGATCAGCAGGGCGGGAACCACCAAACCGATCATCGGACCGGCCACATACCAGGGCCAGGGTTCG
>Ga0209985_10003398_pt1 | contig 13575 bp, 17 predicted proteins | sample NOAtaG_FD_187305 | JGI IMG/M metagenome (GOLD analysis project Ga0209985, IMG submission 187305) | Freshwater lake microbial communities from Lake Erie, under a cyanobacterial bloom - NOAA_Erie_Diel6S_1000h metaG (SPAdes) (version 2) | ecosystem: Environmental > Aquatic > Freshwater > Lake ...
AGAAACAGACGTATTATTTCCAATTTGCCCGTCCGAGTTTGAACCCCACGTATAGAGCGAAAATCCGCCTTCTACCGTGATGGCTCTCCCTAGATTAGCAAACCGCGAAAGAATGCTCATCGCACGACTTTTCCGTAAACAGACGTGCCGCTATCACGAGTCCACAAAAACACCCAATCCGTCCCGCTTGAAACCAAAGTCACCCCGGCACTCGCAAACGTCGTCGTCGTCGTGCCGTCCGATTTGATCCAGTTCACCGTGGGCCACGTGATCGTCGCGGCACCGAGGTTCACGCCCTCGATCAGCAGCTCGCCCAGCACGCCAGAGGCGGGCCAGTTCGTCACCGACAGCGTGACGGAGCCAGTCGGCGCCCACCGTTGATGCGAGCCGTTGGTGTAGTCCAGCGCCGACGTGGTGCCGCTGTTGTAGTATTGGACGGACTGGCCCTTGAGCGTCTTGCTAGCCAGCGTCTCGGCGCCGCTGAGCGTGGCCAAGCCTTCGCGTATCTGCGCCGCCGTCGCCTTGCGGCTGGTGAGCGTGCCGCTGCCTTGGCTTACCTCGAACAGATCGCCAGCCGCGACGGAGGACGCGGCTGGAAGATCCGATATCTTGATGTTCGCCATGGCAGCGGCCTCCTAGGCTCAGGCCAGCGAGACGGTGAGCGCGCCAGCGGCGATCGTCAGCGAGTCGCCCACGGCGATTGCCTTGGCGTCCGTGAGCGCGCCGGCCCAGAGGCAGTTGCCGCCGGTGGCCGCGTCAAAGATCGCCACGCTCGCCATCGTGCCCCAGTTGCTCGTGGTGTTCGGGCCGAAGGTGATGGCGCCGCTGTTCGTGGCCGTGTCGTTCGTCACGGTGAAGGCCACCGACTGGCGGGAGTAGCCGTTGCCGGACGGCTCGCCGCTAAGCGTGATGTCGGTATTGCCGGTGCCGACGCCGAGATACCAGGCCGTCGGCCGCGTGATCGCGGTGGTGGTGAGCTGCCACGTGAGAAGCTGGTTCTCGCCGTAGTCGGTGAGGTTGTTGGCCATGCGGGCCTCCGTCCAAGGGATGCGGCGTCGTCACGACGCTGCGAAGCCGGCCACCCGCCGGCAGGGTATTAATAGCCGATTGCGAGCCAGTTGAACGCAACATTTGTGGTGGTGCTGCCCCACACTGCGAAGCCGGCGGCCGTCGTCGCACCGAGGATCAGCGCGTCCTGAGTGGATGAGCTGCCGCCGGCCGAGATCGTCAACTGCACGTTCAGCGTGGCGACAGGGAACGCGGCCGCGTACGTCACCGAGCCGGATCCGCTCGTGACGGAACCTGTGCCCCATTTCATCTTGAAGGCGCTGGGGAACTCCATCGCGCCGGTGGTCCCCCAGGTGGGAGAGAATTGGTTGGTGACGACGGCCTGGTTGAGGCCGGTGCCGGGCGAGGTGATGACGTTCCCCGAGACGGTCATGTTGCCGGTCACCAGGCCATTGCCCGTGACACTCGCGCCACCTCCGACCACAGTCAGGCCGCTGTTGACGGTCATAGTGCCCGTGACGGTGGCGTTGCCCGTTACCGAGGCGCCACCGCCGGTGATGTTCAGGCCGCCGGTGAGCGTCATGCGACCATCCGTCTCCAGCACCGGCAGGCGGGCGGCGGAGGGGGCAAGAAAAAGGTAGTTCGGCCCTGCGCCCCAGGTGACTTTCGTGGTGGTGCCCAGGTGGTTCCGATGAACGGTGTCGCGCGTGATCTGCGACGTGGCCAAGGTGAACACACCCTCGCCGACCTCAAACAGTGTCGGTGCCGTCTGGCTGTTCACGGTGACGTAGGCCACGCGCGCGCCATTGGGCACGCCGGCCGCGCCGGGTGCCAGGTAGCCCGCCACAGCGGATGTGAAGATATAAGGATCAGTCGATGCGGTGCTGCCGAATGTGACCAGCACCCGATCGGCGACGACGTTCGGTGTCCCCATTCAAGCGTCCTCTTCAATCTGAAGGTCGGAAGTCCAAATCTGCGGATAGGGCCGCGCCACGGTGGGAGGCTCGGTGAAAGCGCCGAAAATCCCACCGCCGAGTGCGGCATCCGAGCGCGCGGCGAAGACCTGGCCCGTGGTGCCTACCGCCATCGCCATGGCTTCCATCTGCGTCGCTTCGGTGCTGGTGAGCGCCGGCAGAGTGAAGCGCTCTATGCGATAGGGCCGTCCGAGCGTGGCATAGCGCGTGCCTGTCATACCGGTGCGCGACACGGTGCCGGGATCCCGCCCGCCACGCGCTGCGCCGAAGGCGTAGCCACGCGCAGTGATCAGCGCCGCACCCACCCAGACACGGCCGAGTTGCAGGTAGCTGTCGCCAGCCGCCATGCCGAAGGTCAGGCGCCAGTAGCGGGCGGAGACTCCCCCCGCACTGCGCCAGCCCCAGACGCCCCAGGGCGACATGGTGAAGGTGGCCGCGCCGGTGTCCAGCGCCGTTGCACCTCCGGACGCGGAGCCTGCCGTGAGCCGGACCGTGGCGGCGGACGTGGGCAGCACGCCATCGCGCGGCGCGCCGATCGCCACCACATTGACCGTCTTGGCGCTGCCCAGGTCGACCTCCACCCAGACCGTCGCCGCACCCAGGCTGCCGCTCCTCCACACGTCATTCATCTGAGGCGTGAGCAGGCCGGCTGGCCCGAGGTCGGTGGCTTGGCTGGAGACCGTCACCGTGCCGGCGTCCGCGAGGTTCGCCCATGACAGAAGCGCGCCCATCAGCCCCACAGCTCCAGTTCTGCGTCGTCGCCGCGCACGCTGATCGAGCGCACCAGCAGCGTGCGGCCGGATGCGAGTGCGGAGGCGTATTTCCAGGTGAGGCGCACTGGCATGCCCAGGCCGAACTGCCACCACGGTAGGCCACCAGCGTTCGGGCCGAGGCGCACCAGCCAGGACCGGCGCGGGACCTTGAACAAGGACAGCAGGTCCGCCGCGACCGCCGCCGCCTCACCGGCGCTGTCCAGCACGCCAGGTACTTCCTCGCCGTCCACCGCCAGCGGATAGGCGGACTGCACGGTGGTGTCGCTGGCAACGGCAGTGCGCTGGAGCCTGCCGTAGTAATCCCGATCGGCCGCCGACACGGACGTCACCAGATCGGCGCCAGACTGCACCAGGTCGAGGCGTTGGTAGCCGACACGGGCCCGCCACCACGGCGGCAGCGCACCAGCCACTTCCTCGGGCGCGGCGGCCAGCATGGACTCGCGGATGGAGATGCCGGTGCCCAGGGTCTCCGGCGCAGTGACGGCGCCACCGATCCAGTTGCCGTTCGTGTCGGTGCCCCACCAGGCCGTGCCGAGGCCTGCTGCAAGCCTGTCCAGCGCTTCTGCTGCCGTGCCGCCGCGCACCACGATGCCAGCCTCCGCGGTGCGCCAGGCCGCGAAGGCCGTCGAGCTCACGGTGGTGCCGGTGGAGACGCTGAGGATCTGTGCCGCGAGCGCGCCGGCCGTCGCCGGGTAGCCGCCGAAGGCCGTCGAGCCGCGCGCGTCGGCGGTGAGGCGCACCGGCACCGCGCCGACGCGGAAGTGACCGGTGGCAAGACACGTCTGGAACGTTCCCGCCGCCACCGTCGCGGACTGGAGCGCGGCATAGCTGGCCACGTCGCCGCCCGGCACCAGCGCCACACCGGCGTCGCGCACGACCAACACCTGCGATATGGCGCCGTCGTGGAGCTGGTAGATCAGCTTCCCGGCCTCCACCTGCACCGGGACGATGTTACGCACCAGGCCGAACAGGCGCGGGATGTTGGCCCCAGCCAGCGCGGCGTCGCCGTTGCTACCGCCGGCGCCGGTGTATGTGCCGCAGGCGGAATCGTTGAGGTTCTTCGCACCGGACTGGAGCGGCATGCGCAGTATGGACGTGCCGCCGAAGGCCGCCGCCGTCTTGAGCGTGGCCACGCGCTCGAAGGTGGAGCGCGGCGCATGGACGGGCCGGCGGTGCGGCGCGCGGTAGATCGTTACGGCACGTCCCGCCACAGTCCAGTCGCCGGTGAGGCTGTTCACGCCACCATCGCCGTTGGCGATCCGCAGTTCGCCGGCGCTGATCAAGGTGCGGCGCTCCTGCGAGGGATAGACCGGGATCGACAGCTCAATGGCTGGTGGCTCCAGCAGGCGGGGCGGGTATCTGCTGATGGGGGCGGTGTCTGAGGGCTCCTTCAGCCAACCGCGGTCGGAGACGGCCACGGTGGCGCTGTCGGTGACGATCTCCACCAGCCACACGGACGGCTCGGTGCGCGCCGTCTCGGCCGTGGCGCTGGTGGCGGGACCGGTGGCGGTGATGCCGAAGGCGAAGGCCGCAATGGGCGCGGCGGCGACGGGGCCGAACATCATGCCGCACGCAGCCGCGCCGTGCGCAGCTCCTCACGCAGCTCGGCCACCTGGATCTTAAGCGCCGCCAACTCGTCAATCAGCGGCACCATGTCGATCGGCTGCTGGCTGGCGGGCAGGCCGCGCACCGCCGGCAGGTTCTCCAGGCTCGACACCGTCATCGACTTCAGAGCCGCGAACTGGGGGCCGGACGCGTAGGCTGCTCGGCCGGCACCGAGCAGGGTGTCGGCGCTGCTGGTAATCCGCGCCAGGGCCGTCGTGTCGCCCGCCTGCGCTGCCGCGAGATCGGCACTGAACAACTTCTGCGCTGCCGCAAATCGATCCTCCGGCGCCGCGGTGGGGTCAGTCGCGCTCAGACGATCGAGGTAGGCCCGGATGCCCTGGCCTACGGTGTTTTCCTGCGCCTGCTGTTGTTTTACCGCATCCAGGGCCTTCTGCCGTGCGCCGGTGAGGCCTTCCTCGCTCAAACCGTATTCCTTGGCCTTGGCGCTGAGATCGTCGAACTGCTTGCCGATCACCTCCAGCTGCCGCGCAAGTGTCTGCGCCGGCGTCTCGGTGAGGCTGCGGATGGTGTCGCGGACGGCGGTGAAGCCTTCTACGAACTGCTGCAGGCCGCCGAGATCGGAGAATGTCTGGCCCGTCAGCGCGCCGGCAAGCTGGTTGTCGTTGGCCGCGCCGAAGCGCAGGCGCGTGAATGCTTCGTTCAGGTTGCCTGAGTCCGCCCAGGAGTAATCGGCGCCGTTCTTGTTGCCGCCCACCACGGACACGCCGCCCACCGTCAGGCCGCGCGCGGCAAGATATGCGTTGGTGGCCGCCACGAGTTGATCCGCCGCGGCGAACATCTGTGCGCCGCTCTCATTGTAGAAGGTGCGGTCGATCGGCAGTAGGGCAGGGGCCATGCTGTTCGTCGGTGCTGCATCTGGCCCCCAGCCGGCAGACTGGAGGCGGAAGCCGTAGCCCTGGACGGATGGGCCGGGCCCGAAGAGGCCGCCCAGCATCCCACCGCCGGCGCCGCCCAGCAGGCCGGCCAGCAGCGGCCCGATCACGGCGCCGACCCCAGGGATCAGCAGCGACGCGGCGACGCCCGCCGCCGCTCCCAAGCCCGAACCGACCATGCCGCCAGTCTGATTGCCGCCAACGAGATTGTTCAGCAACATGCCGGCGCCGAAGCCGGCGCCGACCCCGCCAAGCGCGGCACCCAGGCTGGCACCTGTGCCGATCATCCCGGCGCCCTGAAGCTGCGCAAGCGATGCGGGCCCGTAGGCACCGCCCATCGCGCCCAGCGCAGCGCTGGTGGCGCCAGCCTGTCCGAACATGATCGGCGTGGCGAGGAGGCCGCCCGCGCCCGTCAGACCGATGGACTCCATGAGCGTCTGGCCGCCGAACAGCTGGCCGAAGCCCAGCATGTCACCCACCCCAACGCCACCACCACCAAGCGCGGCACCCAGCGTCGGCCTCGGACCACCGGTGCCCACGAAGAGGCTGTTCATGAGTGGATTGACGATGGCCAGCTTGGCGAAGTCCGTCACCACCGACGCCGCGATGCCGCGCGCGACGTTGCCGAAGTTCACGGCCGCACCTTGGCCGGACACGAATGCGTCCACCATGGCGTCGCCTAGCCGCTCAAACGCGCGCTCGCCAATGGACACCACGGCATCGAAGCTGCGCTCGTGGTAGCGGCGGATCGCCTCGGCCGCCTTCTCCTGCGCCTTCGCCGCTTCCTTGGCGATGCGCTCCTGATCCTTTAGGTATTCCTTGACGTGGCCGTCCGCCTCGGCGGCTTCCTTGCCGACTTGCCTGTGCGCTTCGGCAAGCTTCTGCAGCCCCTCAGCGAGATCGTCGTTCGCGAGTTTGCGCTGCGCCGCTGCCTGCGCGCTGTCGATGGCTCCAGTGACTTCGGCGCGATCAATGACTTTCAGGCGCTCTTCGTGCTTTTTGCGAAGCGCGTAATCCTTATCCAGGTCCAGCCGCAGCTGTTCGGCTGCAGCCTGTGCCTGCTGGCGCGAGGCTTGCAGCGCCTGGCGCGCCGCTTCGTCGCGCTCAACGCGCTCGAGTTCCCGAGCCTCGCGGCGGATCGACTGAATCCGCGCTTCAGCATCTCGCGCCGCCTGCTCCGCCGCCTCAACGTCGCGCGCCATGCGCGGATCTTCGTTGGCACGCGCCGCCGCAAACAGTCGATCGCCGGCGGGCCCGTCCGGGAACTGCGAGCGATCGCGCGAGTCCGACAGGCGCTGGCGCAACTCGTCTGCGCGCTGCCGCGTAGACAACGCCGCCGCCTCAGCCGCTTGGCGCTCCGTGGGCAGGATGACGCGCTGAATGCCGTTGATCGCGTCCGCTGCGGCCTTCAGGGCTGCCGCAATCCGCTGAGATAGGCCGAGCGCCTTGTCCAGCTCCGCGCCGAAATTCTGGACCGCGGCCGTGAGCGCGCCGCCAGCCCTGCCGATCGTCATCGGCATCTTGTCGAATTCTTCGCTGATCTTCTCAGTGGCGCGGAGCAGCGCCGGGAATACCACGTCGGCCGTCAGCTTGCCTTCGGTGCCCATCTCGCGCAGGCGGCCGATGCCGACGCCCAATTCCTTGGCAAGGGCCTGCGCCAGCTGCGGCATGTTCTCCAGCAGGCTGCGCAGTTCGTCGCCCTGCAGCTTGCCGGACGCGAGCGCCTGCGCCAACTGCTGCACCGCAGCACCGGCCTCTTGCGCCGATGCGCCGGCCACGATGCCAGCCTTCTGGATGCCACCGACAAGCGCCAGGACCTGCGCATTGGTGCCACCGATCTCCTTGGCCGCCACGGCAAAGCGGGAGAACGCGCCGGCACTCTCCGCCACGGCAATGCCCGTCTGCTGCGACAGGCGAAAAAGGCCCTCGTAGACTTGCGTGGCCTGCGCAATCGAGCCGGTAGAGCTGGAGAGCTTGGCCAGCGTGGCGTTAGCTTCGTCGCCGGCCTTGGCCACCTGCACCAGCCCCGCGCCCAGGACTGCCAGACCAGCCGCAGCCGCCGCGCCGCCGATGCCTACGGCCGACAGCACGCCGCCCATCGGCCCGAGGCGCGCGGCCAAGCCCGCCACCGCCTGCTGCGTCGCCTTGCTGGCTTCTTCCAGGCGCGAGAACGCCTTGTCGGCCTGCTTCAGCTGGTTGTCGATCTTGGCCGCGGTGCCGGCCACCTGCTGCTCAGCGGCCTGCAGCTGCTGACGAAGCTGCGCGGTGGTGGCCTCGATGCGGACGAGGAGCCGGCCTGCATCAGTCGTGCCGCTCATGCCGCCTCCTTCGCCCGACGCTCAGCGCGGATTGCGTCCCGCGCCACCTCAAGCAATTCGTCGTAGATGTCCGCCTTGGCGTCGCGAGGCGCCACGCCGCGCGTCTCCAGGTAGCCGACCGTCGCGCTGTGCAACTCGGCCAGCGTCGCGCCCCAGAACGCATCCGGTGTCCACCGCAGCCACCCGCACGCCTGCTGCATGAGCCGGCGATACGGCAGTGGCTGCGGTTCCGTCAGTTTCCCGGCGGCTGTTCCTCAGTGGGTTCGTCCACCTGGTAGGACGCCACAAGCCAGAGCGTGGCTGGCGCCACGAAGCCGACGGCACCAAGCTCGAAAGCCTGCTGCATGATCGCCGCGTCGCCCTTCGGGGCGTCCTCGCAGCCACGGAGCATGATCGCCAGCAGAGGCAGCAGCTCCTTGCTGATTGACAGCTCCATGTTGATCAGGCGCCGCGCCAATGCCGGCGCGGGCCCAAACTTGGTCTCGATCTCAGCCACCCGCGCCATCGTCGGGCGAGAGCGGATGACCGCCTCGCCCCACGGGAACTCGATTTCCTTGCGAGGGTTCTGCATCAGGTGCTCGGCGTGAAGGTGATGGCGCCGGAGCTGCTGAGCGTGGCGGAGAACGTCTGCGCCCCGTCATACGGCGCGCCGATCTGCAGGCTGGCCACGGCGAAGCGCGCGCTGATCACGCCGTTGGTGGCGAAGGCGATGCGATACCAGATCAGGGTGCGGTCGTCGGCCTGCGTCTGCATCGTCTCGAACGGCGTGTTGTCCACCACGATGCCGTCGATCGAGATCGACAGCGACTGGATGCCGCCATCGGCCAGCAGCTCCTGGAAGCCGTTGCTGTCGACGTTGGTGATATCCACCGGGTTGTTGTTCAGCGTGATCGCGTTGGTGCGCACGCCGCCGATCGTGGTGAACGTGCTGCCGCCGTTCGAGCTGATCTGCAGCGCCGCGGAGCGGCCCTTGAAGGCGAGGGTGCCAGACATGCGAGAGGCTCCATCTGAGGGAATGCGGCGCCGTCACGACGCTGCGGCGGGCTTGCCTAAGACCCGGTGAGGCGCCGGCCAAAGCCGGTAGCTGTCAGGCCCAGTGCTGGGCCATCCATTCTGTGGTGATCTCGTGCGGCTTGGGCGCGCCATACCACATGGAAACGGCCACACCCGGCGCCGGCGGCCGGCCCCGCAGCGGGATCGGCTGCCAGGCCACGGCATGCGGCACCGCCTGCTGCACCCAGGCCCACGGAATGCGGCGCTCCTCCAGCGTGACCTGCAGGTGGCCTTGATCGCCCCACCACGGCCCGGAGCCGTCATAGACCTGCATGATCCCGGCCGGATGCGCCGCGACTTCCTCGTAGACGCACGACAGATCCCAGTTCCAGGCCAGAAAGCTGGAGTTGATCCAGCCGTGTTTCATGTCCCAGGAACACAGCAGCGGGTTTGCCTCGATGGCGTCGGCGATCGGGTCAAGCGAGCCGCAGACCACCGTGTCGAGGTCGAGATACAGCACTGGGCCGGCGAACAGGCCCGGCCGGAAAAGCTCAATCTTGCTCCAGAAGCCTGGCCAGTTGTGCGCCAGCGCAATGCGCTCCACACCGTCCGGCACCTCTGTTGCGTCAGTCAGGCAAACGAAACGGTAGGGACGCGACAGGTTGCGCTGCACCGCGCGCGCCATGCGGCCCACGTAGTCGTGCCGGTCGTAGACGCCGCCGCGCTTCCAGACGCAGGCGACGGTGAGCGGATCGTCGCCCATGCGCGGCGGGATGAACGGGTTCGCCTGCAGGTTCGGCTGCGGCGGGTCAATCTCGGTTGCCACCTGCTCGGCGAGGAAGCGCGCGGCCAGGTGCGGCTCGATATCCAGCATCTCACCCGGCACGAAGTAGCGCGCGGTGCGGTCCGGCTCGATTTGCTTGCCGCGCGCGATGAAACGTATCCAGGTCATGCGGCCACCGTCGTCGTTGCGCGAAAGCGGATGATCCCGTGCCGCGTCATGCCGTCCGCATCCGTGAAGAGCTCGAGATCCTCGAAACGCATGTCGATGAACGTGGCGCCGGTGAGGCTCAAAGGTTGCTCGTGCAGCCGGTCCTTGATCTTGCCCAGCAACTCGCGTGCCTCTTTGTGGCCGCGGTATCGGCTCCAGACGTGGATCTCGACCAGCGTCTCCTCGCCGCGCATAAGCTGCGCAGACCAGTCGTAAGCCCGACCGCCATCGATCTCGATGTGCGGGTAGTCGGCCCCCTGCGGCGCGGCCTCGTAGACGCCGGCACCGATCGGCGGTGTGGCCACGAGAGCAGCGTAGATGGCCGCGTAGAGGGGAAGCTGCGCCGTCACAGGCTGGCCGCCTGGTGCAGCAGCCGCGCCACGGCGGCGCGGTGACGGTCGAGGATCTGCTGGCGGTTGGCCTCAAAGGCCGGCCGCAGGAACGGACGGGCCGCCATCGGCGGGATGTTACGGCCTGGCGCGCCCTTGGTGCCTTTCTCGACAAACACGGCGCGCCACCCCGCTTTCTTCCATTTGCGCCGGAACCGCTTCGGGTCAAACCCAACCTCGGCGCTTGTCTTGGTGATCCTGACGCCGATGCTGTCGCGCAGCGCGCCGGTGTCGATCGGCACGCGCATGGAAGCATCCGCCGCCACCAGGAGCGCGCTGCGGGCGATCTCGGCGCTTATCTCGTCCGTCATCCGATCCGGCAGGCGCTGCATCAGCCGCCGGAAACGCGGGTCCAGTTCCGTCCGTGATCGTGCCATCAGGCCACCGCCGCCCACCAGCCCGGCACCGGATGCACCGGCCGGAACCACACGCTATCGGGTCCAATCAGGTAGCCCGGCGCCACCTCGTCTACCGCCGCCTTGACGGTTGGCCAGTTGATGTCATGGCCTAGCAGCCACCCGCCGGGTTTCAGCGCCGGCAGCCATGCCGCCACGTCGGCTAGAACCGCCTCGGTGGTATGATCGCCGTCGATCCACACGAAATCGAGCGCGGCATCCGGTGGCACCACGGCCACACTGGGCCCGCGCAGCAGCACGCAACGGCCCGGATAGTCGGCCTCCACCGCCAGCGCCGACGCATAGGCGCGCTCGTGGTGCGCGGCGGTCCAGTCGGCAGGCTCCAGTGGCGTGTCGTTCGGCGTCCAGGTGTCGACGCCCAGCATATGCAGGCCGCGGCACCGCTTCAGCAGCAGGCGCAGCGTCACGCCGAAGCTCACGCCAATCTCGGCGCCGTGACGCCATTCCATGCGATTGGCCAGCCATGCCAGGAACTCGCCGCGGGTCCAGTCGGCCGACACGCCCGAGATCGTCATCTTGGCCGGCGGGAGGTAGCCGGGCATCTGCTCCGTGCGCGCCATCAGATCGCCACTCCGCGCTCGGCCTCGAGCGCCATGTAGAGCGAGCGCGCGCCGGGGTCCGACACGAACCGGATGTTGTAGGCCGCGCCGTTCCAGGTGATCCGCATGGCGGCGGTCACGTCACCGCGGCGACGGATGGTGAAACGGTAGTTTGCCGGCGCCTCAACCTCGCCGAAGTCGGCACGCTCACGGCCGGACAACGGGCGGACGCTGGCCCAGACGGTGGCGACGTTCACCCAGGCCAGCGCAGCGCCGCCGTAGTCGTCGGCCGTGCGCGCCTCGCGCTGGATGATGACGCGCTGGTCGAGGGTGCCGATCACAGCCACCACACCCGATACGGCGCCATTAGCCGCGCCACGGCCGGAATTTCCGCAGGCGCGCGCGCCGCCGACGCCTCGCGCTGCTCATACAGCTCACCCAGCACCAGCAGCACCGCAGACTTGATCGCCGCCGGCACCGCCGCCGCGTTGGCATAGCCGGCCTGGAAGGTGACACGGACGGCGCCCAGCGTGTCCGCCAGCGTTGCCGGCCAGGTCGTGCCAGCCGCCGGCAGAATGCGCCCAGGTGCGGCCTGCGGACCGGATGGCGTTTCAACCTGATAGGCCGACGCCGACAGAACCGCCTCGGCGCCCGCCGTGTTTACAATCCGCAGCTCAGTCACGGAAATCAGCGGCGCGATCGGGACGCGGATCGCGCCCTGATCGGCCGGAAACCCAGGCAGGCGCATCTGCCACGTCTGCGGCATCAGCGCCCGCCCGGTGTAGTTCTCCACCGCCTCGCGCGCTGCCGCCAGCATGCCGGCGATGAGCGCGTCGTCCGGGTTGCCGTCGTCAATGCGCAGGTGCGCCTTGGCTTGCGCCAGGAGCACAGGCTCAGACGTTGGTCCGGTGAGGAGGCGGAGATCCATGGCTTAGGCCGGCGCCACGCGGTCCAGCAGGCCACGCACCGCCACCGCCGACATCGGCGTGGCCGTGCCGTGGGTGCCGGAGAAGTCGGCCAGCAGCTTGATAAACTGCTTGCGGCCGACGTAGCCCAGCGCCGTGACGCTCGGCGTGGCGTGTGCCGCCGTCAGCGAGCGGACGATGCCGCCGGTGCCGACAGTCACGCCCACCACGTCCGCCTGTGCGACGGCAGTGTAATCGCCGCCGGAGGTGTCGCAGTGGGTGAGCTTGAACTCCACCTTGTTGGTGGAGGAGAAGGTGATGCCGCCGACACCGACCTCGATCAGCACCGTACAGGCATCCGCCTTTCCGATGTCGAACGCGGCCGGCGTGTTGTCGGCGTCATAGGCGGCGGCCGGCAGGAGAACCCCCGCCGTCACCGCCTGGGACTGGTCGAACCTCATGGGCTTGTCTCCTTCAGGTCAGGCTACGAGGCCGCGTTGACGAACACCTTCACGGCGCCGCCCACGTCCACGAGGTTGCCGCCCGAGCGCAGCCAGGCCAGGAACCCGACCTGCCCCTTCTTGGTAAAGGCGCTGTCGGTGAACCGGAACATCTCCATGCTCATCACGTCGCGGACGTAGTAGAAGGAGAAGTCCCCGAACAGGATCGACCGGGCGGACGCGGCCATGCTTGCCACGTCCTGGTTGATCGTGATCGGCGCACCCAGCAGGGTATCCGGCGAACCCTGCGGGCTGCCCTGGTCGTAGCCCGGCACGAAGATCGGGCGGCTCGACCCGTCCTTGATCTTGCGGATCGCCTTCATCGTCGCGTCGTTGAACATCCAGCGGGCGCGGCCGAGAGCGCGATACGCGGGATCGACCGAGTGCTGCAGATCCACGAGGCTGTCGTAGGTGACGGCGGTCACCTGCGAGGTGCTGTTCGCCGCGGTCACGCCCACCGTTGCGGCCGTCACCACGCCATTCGGCTGCGCAGAGCCGGTGCCGGTGGTGAAGTGCGCGTTGGTGATGCGGCCCAGGCGCTCCGTCAGGCGGTTGCGCACGAAAGCCTCGATGTCGACGCTGCTGTCCTGCAGCAGCTCGAACGGCACCGTGACCACCTTCGAGCTATACTTGTAGACCGGCAGGCCAATGGTGCCGAAGGACACATCGGCGTCGGTGGCCGTCTGGTTCTCGGCCACGATCTCGCCAACCTCGGCGGTGCCGTTCGACGTCGGGAAGCTCATCGCGCCGATGCCGCTGGTGGCGATCACGGTGGAGACGCCGCGCATGCCGCCGAACGCCTTCAGCGCGTCGAGCACGGTGTTCGCCACGGCGCTGTCGACGGTGAACCCGCCCTCGCTGCCCGTGGTGGTGCTCATGGTGGCGCGCACCTGCTGCCACTCCTCGGCGTTCAGCGCCTTGTCGCCGCCGCGCAGCCACTTGGCATACAGCGCCAGGCCGTTGTCGCGGTTGTCGCGGCCCAGGCGCTCCGCGGCGTCGGCCACGGCCTGCGTCTGCGTCTCGGCCGCGAGCTTCTCGTTCGCGTCGACGATCCGCTTGATGCGCGCGTCGATGGCGTCGATCTCGGCCATCATCGCGTCATACTTCGGCGTGTCGTCCGCCTCATTCCAGTCCTTGCCCTCGATGAGGGCCTTCACGCTGGCGCCAATCGCCGCGCGCTGCTCCCGAAGCGACTGAACGCTCATGGGGGTGTCCTTTCCAACTACAGGGATGCCTGCGCGCGCGTGCGCTCAGACGGGGGAGAGCGCCAT
>Ga0209985_10003405_pt1 | contig 13554 bp, 2 predicted proteins | sample NOAtaG_FD_187305 | JGI IMG/M metagenome (GOLD analysis project Ga0209985, IMG submission 187305) | Freshwater lake microbial communities from Lake Erie, under a cyanobacterial bloom - NOAA_Erie_Diel6S_1000h metaG (SPAdes) (version 2) | ecosystem: Environmental > Aquatic > Freshwater > Lake ...
TTTCTAAGGAATTCGTTAAACTGTTCTTTACTTCTTAATTTTGTTACTCCATTTTCTGTAAAAGTCATTGCATCAAGAACTACTTGATTATCTTTATCTTCAATAGTAAGAAGACTTTTTACTGCACTAAGGTTATCACTCATTGTTATTTCTGCAGCTTCAACTAGATCTCTAGCTACAGCAACACTTCTTTCAAGCTGGTTACCTCTGCTTTCAAAAAATGTTTTTTGTTCTCCTAAACTTCTAATTTCATTTTTAGCTACAATACCTTTATTATAGATTTCTGACAATCTACTAGGATCTACATTTTGAATTATTGAAAAAGCTTGATCAAAATTCAATCCAACTAAACCGCCTCTTTTAGGATCACGTACGTAATACTTTTGAGAAGCTGCGTCGTAACCTTCTTTTACTACATTACCTTGTGAATCTTTTTCAGCTTTACCTAACCAACCATTAAGAAAGTTTTGAGCAACAATTACACTGTTTTTATCTTTTGAATTTTTAATTGTGTGCTCTAAGTTTTTTGTTAGACCTGATACCCATTGTCTTTGATTACCAATAACGTCATTAGATGCTACAGTTTGAGTTTCTGCTAATGCTCCATATTCATCTTTTTCTGGAGTACTACCACCTTTAAATTCAGATGGAGTAGGAACGTTTTCAGATCCTCCACCAGCACCACCACCAGCTCCTCCAATCATTGAGCCACCAGTCATGTAGTCCATCAAAGCTTGTTCCTTTGACATTTCATACATGCTTTTACGCTGCTCATTTCTGTCATCTAAATCAGCTTTGATTTGCATTTTCTTTACTTCTAAAGAAAAGTCAAACAAACTTTTAGCATATGGATCAGCTTGTAATGATTCTTGAGAATTTGTTAAAGCAGCTACTCCAGTAGCAGCACCAAACATTTCTCTATTAAGAAGATCATTGGCAAACATGCTATCGTATCTAGCACGTCTAAGATTTCTGTCTAAACCTTTATCGTAAATTGACTTAGCTACTTTTGTCTGCTCTTCGGTTATCTCATATGATTTAGTAGCAAAGTCAAAATCTAAACCTGCAGCAGCAAAGTCAATACCTAGATCATCGTCTCCAGTTGTTCCTTCTTTTTCAATAGTTTTCTTTAAGACTTCTTTTTTAGCTTCTGCTCCAATGAGCTTATCTAAATCTTCCTGTTGTTTTTTCTGAAGGTCAGCTGCGTATTGGTCTAATGATCTGAAATAATCATCCTCAGCTAAATTCTCATCTCCTCCAAACCTATCTTTATTAGAAAGAATATAATCCTTTCTATTTACATAAGCTTGAGCTTTGTACATGTCAATAACAGCTTGGTCTTTACCAAGCATGTTTCTAAGAACTTCATGAAAGGGAGTTTGTAATACTGCCCCTCCTTTTTGGATGTATGTATATTTTCCATCCTGAGACCACATTATTTTACCAGGACCACCTTTATCACTAAAAAAACCGTAATCCTTAGCAAGTTTCATTGCTTTCTCCTGAATATTTATTTGAGGAATATATTCACCAGGAGACATAGACATCATCTGTTCTTTTGATGCCTTTTTAAATTCGTCAGCTTTATAATTAAGATAGTTTACTCCTACATCCCAATATTTACCACCACACTTCTCTTGGTCAATACAGTTCTTATAGCTATCAGCAATTTGAAGCTGACGCTTATACTCCTTGGTATAGACCATGTCTTTGAAGATATCTTTGTTTTGATAAAAGCTATCAAAGACTTTGTGTGAAGCATCTACATTCTGTTGTAGGGAAAGATCTAACCCCGACATTTTCTTAATGTCTTGGTCAATCATTTTAAAAAACTGATCTCTTTTAACAAGACTATCTTCCCGCAACAAATCAGAATTCAAGAGAGTACCATACTTCTGATTTAACGCGTTATAGTTTGAATCATAAGTAGATTGTCTTTGTTGAAGAATGTTTCCCAAAAAGTTGTAATCCGGAGTAAACGGTTGAAACTGGGAAACGTAATCTGTAGTACCGGGAATATAAGTTGCCATCGCACACTAAATTAATTAAAAATCTAGTAGGTTTATTTCACTTTAAAAGTTTATAGTTATCCTTCAGAACTTTGAGATCTACCTTGATAGTTCTGCATACCAGGGTAAGCTATACCTGGGTTTTGTCCGTAGACATCAAAAGGACTAGTATACAAAGGTTGTCCTGACCAAATCTTATAAGCGACTTCCATTGTTTTACCTGGGTCACTTTGGAAATTGGGGTTATCCATAAGTTCATTAAAGACATCCTGATACGTCTGTTTTTTACTAGGATCTGCAAATATTTCCCTTGGGTTCTTAAAGATCATTTCCCCACCAATTGAAGGATCAACTGCAAACTGAGGAGTAAGAGTGTTAAGGTTAGCTGTATATGCTTTATTAGTAATAGCATTTACATACTGGTTCCTTAATGTCTCACGAGCTTTAGCTTTAGAGTTATCAAACTCTTGGTTAACAGTTTGATATTTATCCCAAAGACTAGTATCTCTAGCTGCTTTCATTTGTGCAGCTTGATTATAGATATTAGCATTTTGAGCAGCTTGTTCATTAGAAACACCAACATTTAAGCTGTTGTATCTACCTAAAATATTAGCTGCATTCTCAGCTTGTTTAGCTTGAAGATCCGCGTATCTAGCATTAAATGCTTGTGGTCCTGTAAACTGTCCAAGTTGATTAGCTGCGATAGCACTTTGTTCAGCTGCTGCTGCTAACTCTCTAGTAGGATCATAGAAAGTAACATCAGGAGTTACTACGTTAGCTTCAGCCTGCCATGGGTAATAGTTCTTCAAACGTGCATAATCACCTGCTGCACCAGCTACTTTGATAATATCTTGTAACCACCAAGGTGCACCAAATTCAACATTAGGAGTTTTTAATTTTTCAGTCTTAGGTCCATCATCAGTAGTAGATGTTTTCTCTACCGTTTCATTAAAACTATCTGCTGCTTCTCCCCATGTAACACCTGGTTTAATTAACTCCAAGTGCTCGAGACCCAAGAAGTTATCAGATTTAAGAGCTGGTCTATAACCCGCATCTTTAAAGATTTCTTGAGTAGCTCTTACAAGTCCGATTTCATTACCATTAACTAAACGGTTACCTTCTCTAACTGCTTTTGCATCAGGTTTACCATTAATGATATCTGAAGTGTAAAACGCTTCGGCAGGTTGTTTAAGTTTTGTTTCATCAAATTTACTTACATCGAAACCATAAAACTTTAACATGTTCTTACGGTTTTCAACCATAAGATCAGGATTCTCCTTCATCAATTTTTCATACTCTTCCGCTGTTGTCTGATAGTTGTTAGGAGATAATCCTTTCCAATATTGATACTCCATGAATTTAGGGTGAGCCCAACCATATGAACCTACCTTACCTTTATTTTGAAGTACAATATCAAATCCTTTACCTTCTGGAGTTCTAAATCCTAACTTTTTATAATTAGGACCACCAACACTAGAAATACGAGTCATAAACTCTATATCGTCTAGTGATAATACTTCATAGGCGTCTTTACCAATTATCCAACCTTTTTCACCTTTGGTATTACTACCCTTCTGAGCTTTACCTGCTTTCTCAAGTTTAGCTAAGATACCTTCAGCTCTTTCAAGATCTGCTTCTACAGATTCACCAATGGGTTTGTAATTTTCAAATCCGCTCTTACTAGCTGACACTGGTGCAAACCCTGTAGCTTTAGCATACTTCCCATTTTCTTGTTTAATGTAAATCTTACCAGCTTTTACATTATCAAGAGTAATTTTTTCATCGTCTGAAGATGTAACGATAATTGCATCAGAAGGAAGTTCGCTCTTTGTCTTAGTAGTCTTTGTGGTTGTTACTTCAGTTTTAGTAGCTGGAGCAGTTGTAGTAGTCTGAGCACCAGGTTGGTAAGTTGTTTGAGCTACTTGATTAGGATACATACCCGGGTACATATTTGGGTACATAGGATAAGGTACAACTTGACCTCTTGGGTTAGCTTGATTGGGTACATTCATTACTCCAATCTTTTTACCCGCAATATTATATACTCCATATTCACCTGTACGAGGATCTAACCTTACAGTATCAGTTCTCCTAATTCTATTAATTACCTGATCTCCTTCAGCGTATCTAGGTAATCCTCCATTTTTCATTTGTTTAAGACGACCGATGATACCGCCAAAGTCCATTGGCTGTTCCATCTCTTCATTGTATTGTTCCTCTTGAACATCTTCTTCAGGAACTTCTTCTTGAGGTTCAAACATAGAACTAGGATCATAACCCATTTTAGTTACATAGGGCATAGCGATAACAGGAATACCTTGAGGGAATCCTTTCATAGATTCTTGTAAGAGACCTAATTTAGCAAGTTGCAGATTGTTATTCTGAATCATTCTCTCCGCGGTACTTCTTTGGAGTTTATCAGTATTCTTATCCGCAAGAATTTTTCTGTACTCAGAAATGTCATACTTCTTAGCTATCTCTGCAGGAGTGTAACCACCCTTCTTAACAGGCATACCGAAACGCTTTAACATTTCGGGGTCTTTGATTTTCATCTTAGCTGTATCAGAGAAGATGAATGAATCCTTAGGGAGATTGAGGGGAGTCCCGCCTTGGGAGTGTCTTTTACCCCCAATAGTGTATGTACTAGGAATACCATCTTTGTTTGGTATCATAGCAGTCTCACCCTTTTCAGCTTCTAGATTAGCAAACTCTCTAGGAACTGGACCCAGTTGTTTTTTAACACTTACATCGGGTTCAGACATTTGACCAGCCATCACAGACCACGGCATCTTATTAGCGTTGAAACCGAGACCTGCGCGAAGGTTATTCATCTTAACCGATAAACCACTATCGGCTTGAGGTAATCTATTTATAATGACTTTCCTTTTCATGATTAGTCGATGTAAGTAATGCTCCCACCATTAGCCATAATGTAGTCAATCTCATCTTGAGAGAGTTCATACTCTCCACCTTCTTGATACATACCACCATAAGCAAATGATCCACCATATGCACCTGTCATGTATGGATTACCAAAATTATAATTAGCACCCGGTTCATAGATAGGTGTCATATTCTGAGAATCCATCATACCAGAACCCATACCAGTTTGAACATAACGACCACGGCTACCAATACGATTAGCAGGAGATGCACTCATGAACACATTATCAGCTAAAGTATTTCTTCTAAAGCCCTGTTCAAGATCTTTCATTTCTCTCTGTCTAAGTAGAGCACTTACCGTGTCTACTCCAGAAATCATCCAGTTTGCAAGATCTTCGTTTTGGTAACCTCTACCGTATTTAACATCGGTATCCCAATCTTCATAGTTTTTAGGAGTCTTCTTTCTGGTACCGTCTTTATTATAAGCTACACCATCCTTATTAATACCAAGAGGATTAGTTAACTCATCTTCACCAATGAACTGTTGAGCATACATAGGATCAGTCAAGCTCTTAGCATTCATGCGTCCTAATGCACCATACATATCATTATCGCCGCCATTATAATACATTTGGAGAGGTTCACCCCCATAAGCTTTATTGCTTGTTTGACCAGGACCACTTCCTAAAAATATATCTTTAGCGGTTCTATCTTTTCTAAATCCAAAAGGATCGGTATTCCTTTGCTCATACCCACTTAATATTCTATATACTCTTTCTCTTTCTTCAGGATCAAACGCAGATCTCCAAGGAAACATTGAGTTTTGTTGAACATAATTTTTTGGTCCAAACATTAACCAAGGTTTCATAAAGTTTTCTGCATACTCTCCAGTTGATACAGATGTTGTATAATTATTAGCTGGATTGTCTCTTGGATCAATTTGAGTAGTTGTTTCTGTTTTAGCTACTTCTTCTTTTTTAACAGGTGGATTAGTTGTTTTAGTAGAAGCAGCTACTGGAGTTTTAGGTCCTTCAGCTTTTGGAGTTACAGCTGGAGTAGTAGTCGTACTTGGAGTAGTAGTCGTACTTGGAGTAGTTTTAGGCTCCTCAGTAGTTTTCTTTTCTTGAGCATTAGGTGGTAATGGAGGTGGATCAGAAACAGGAGGTCCCATAGGAACTTGCTGAGGTTGACCTGTTACTGGATCAAAGTAAGTACGGAATTTCATCCTTACTCTACGAGGTCCTTGACCAAACAATCTTCCTTTGTAATCAAAGTCCTGCAGATATGTATTAGCAGGATTGTAAGCAATAGTAGGAATGTAATTGTTACCTGTAGTTCTTCCAAAGTTCATTGGAAAAATATTAGCTCCAGTTACTCCTGCTTGTTGTTGTGAAGGTTGCTGTCCTTGAGATTTAAGCCACTCTTGATATGCGAGCCATTGATCAAATGAACCTGTTTCTGTTCCTCTATTATTAGGAAAACAATTACTACCTATACATGTCGTACCACTAGAAGTTCCTGCATTAGATGCGGGAGGATTTCCATAATAGCTATATGGTACTTTATAACCAGAAGCATATTGGAAACTAGTATTATTATTTGTACTAGTATTAACAGGAGCTGTTCCTGTATTTACATTAGTACCAGTATTTTGAGCTGCTGCAGCATTGATAGCTGCTGAAGATTCTGAAACAGCATCTTGAGCTGAAGAAAGGGGTTTTCCCAAATATGAATAAGATCTTAATTCGGGATTAGAAGAATTTTCTAATGCTTTTTCAAGATCAGTTTTTCCATCTGTTTGAGGTGGAATATTAGCTAAACCAGAATACAAATTATTAAGTTGTTGTATTCCTACTTGAGCAGTAGGTAACTCATAATCATCCTCAAAACCACCATATTCAAAAGATCTTTTTCTAGATCTCATTTCTGGAATATTATACGGTCTATTCCAAAATCTTTCATTTACATCATCACCCGTATTTATCTTAATACTTTTTACATACGGATTAGCGTTAGCTTTTAAATCATATGCGGCACCATACATGTTAGAAAGAGCCTCATTACCTTTATACTTTAAATCATTAATCCTATCAGCATACATATCTTGTTGGAAGTAGCTATAAGGATTATAGGATTGATCCATAAAATAAGGCATCTGAAATCCATTTCGAGCATACGGAGTCAACTCTTCAGCTGCTTCATCCGACATGTTATTGAGAGCGTTCTGCTTCAATCTGTTTTGGAAAATAGCAGAGTACTGTGAGATGTAATCATCCTGATCGGACGTATCCATCATACCACCGTACTGTTTCTTAGCCATAGCTCTAAAGGTCTTCGCGAGATTGTATCTCTTAGAACCAGGAGGACAGCTAGGACCACCAAACTTATCACCCGTACACACACCTTCGGTACCACGGCGTTTGATAGACTTTGTTACTTTCTGAATCCAACCACCCTTCTTGTAGTCATAGATCATGTCGTCTTCAAACTGACCACCATATTGAGTAGCTCCTCCATCTTGCATACTACCACCACACTCAAGACATGGTAGTTCGTTTGCTCCACCGGGGAGACCAATAGCACCCCCCATATCATAGAATCCTACAGGACTATTTGGAAGATAGCCAAAGGTGAAGAACTGTTCTTCAGTGGGTTGTGTATATGATGCCATACCGCCGTATTGTCTTTTGTCAATGTTAGGAGTTTCCTCAATATATCCTTGACCTTTATAATATCCTACACCTTCTTCTCTATTTACACCAAGATCACCAGATGGAATAAAGATTTCATTACCCCTAGAATTTATTGCTGTATATGGTTTACCTGCTAATCTCTTAGCTTCTTCTTTTTTATTTTTACCAAAATAGAATTTCTCCATAGGAGGAGGCATCATATTTTTAACGTTTAATTCAAAAGGTAATGCTTCTCTTTGATAACTAGGAATAGTATAAGGAATAGAATCTACACCCCTTGTTTGCATCAATTCAGGAATAGGTAACTGCGGTGTAACAACTTTTGGAGCGGAAGTTGCTGTAGTGGTTTTGGGACGTAATGCTGCAGGAGTAATTGCTACGGGGTCATATCTATTCATAGATAGATAGTCACCGTAGTAAGGAGATTCTCTATTAGTATTTCTATAATAAACTCTTTCCTGCGGTTTAATTCTTCTATCTACAAGAAGCTCAGGAAGATTTCTATTTATCTGATGATAAGCTTCATCACGGATATACATCCTATTAGGATCTATAATCCTATAATAGTTGTCTATACCAGCTCTATTAGCGGCAGCAATTTGATTTGCATAACCTTGATTTAAAGCATCTAAATCTCTGTATTGAAGAGATTGTGGAGCCATGTACTGTTCATATCCCATATTAGATAATGCTCTATCTAACGCAAGAGAATTATCTATTAACGCTAAGCTATCAGCTGCTGTTGGTAATGCTGTAACAGGAGGTAGATTTACTCTATTTCTACCAGGTCCATCACCACCACGATCATATCTATATAAGTTGTTATACATACTTCCGCCAGTTTTTTGTAAAGATAAATTATCTCTATTTATTATAGAATCTACTTTAATAGGAGTCAACGGTGTTACTTCAGGTAATGGAAGATTTGAAAGCTCTGTTTTTTTAGAGAGCATTTGTTTTTCAAGTTGAGGTAAATCACCTACATATCTCCAACCTGCTAATTTATAATCTCTATCCTCTACACCATAAATTGGTGTTTTTGCATAGTTATCTCTTACGCCACCAGGTGTATTATAATACATCCTCTGACCTTTATCGTCTACTCCAGCATATATTAAACTATGAGAAGGCATCCATCCACCAGAGTAGGGATTACCTTGATAGTCTGTAGTTCTTCTTGTTTTTTCTTGAATTACATCTCCCGGTTGTAAATTTTTTGATTCGACAGGTATAAAACCCATGTTAGGAGCCATACCTTGAAACTGTAAGTTCCCAGGAATCAGTGGAATTTTTTGTCCTTTCTTATAGGTTTTTGATCCACTAGTAAAGTCTTGTGGAATTGTATATCCTGAATCTCCAAGTAGCTCACATGTATGAGAAGAACAAAAATATCTACCTTCATTAATCCAACCTAAGTCTGTTCTAGTTGGAATATTTTTAATATCTTTTTCTTCAGCTTTTTGTAGTAATGTTTTAGGTAAATTACTTACTCTATTTTGTTCAGCATCATATGCTTCTTTAGAAGCAAGATACTGATCTAAGTAATTCATGTATTGTTCCCTAGGTGTGGGATTAGGAGGAACTCCCATATTCATTCCTTCTTTAGCTTTACTAAGTTTTCTTTTACGCATAGCTCCTCCGTATTGCATACCTGATTGAGGTGATGTTTGGGGTTGAGTATTTTTAAGTCTTTCGTATCCTAAGTATCCTGCTCCTAAATATGGGGCTACACCCATAAGTCTATTCATAGTATTTGAAAGACTTCTATAATTTACAGGATGTGGAGTAATCAAATTACTTAAACGATCTGCACTTAAATTTTTGTTAAATCTTAAATTTGATAAATGATAATTTTGAACAGCTTCAGGAGTAATATCATAATGACTTTTAGCAAAACCTTTATTAACTATATCATTTCTCATTTCAGCAATAAAAGGCGTGACTTCAGAGTAGGGACGATTAGGAGCATATAAAAAGTAATTATAATCATCTGCTAGATTATTATTAGCAAGAATACCAATTTCGTCTAATTCAAGGTCTGAACCTATTTTATCTAAAGCTGTAGTAGGATATTCATTAACAGGTGCTTTACTACTTTTATTATAAAGTCTAGGATTTTGATAAAAATGTTGAAGTTCATGTTCGAAAGTATTACTAAATTTTTTAGGATTAAATAAATAATGTGGCGTAAACCCCATTTTAGGTGTACTAAATCTAGTTCTTGAAATCCCATTAGGAACATTTAATCCTTTTTCCATATAAGATACAGCTTCAGGAGTTTTCTCATACCAACTTGCATGAGCATTATCATAACCCTTATTTATTTTTTTTTCATATTCAATGCTTTTTATATAATCAAGCATTTCATCATGAGTCATGGGTTGTCCTGCAAGTTCACTACGAACTCTATTTTCCCATACTGCTTTTCCTTCTGGTGTAGACATACGTTTCAGAACCTCTTGTTTCTTTTTATCAAACATTTTTTTCTGAAACGGATGGATTAGTTCTTCTAGAAAACTAATATTACCTAGTGTTTCTCCAATTTGTGATGTAAAAGAAGGTTGATATACGGCACCCAACTGTTCATTTCTTAATGCTTCTATAGCAGCGTTTTTTTGTACGTTTTTACCAAGGTTTTTACCTGTAGCAGACCAGTCAATTGTTCTTCTTACAGGGGTAGATAAGTTTTTATAGAGATTACTTTTAGAAATAGTTTTTAAAACAGGTAATCCTACTAAGTTAGTAGCATCTATAAAAACATCTTCTAAAGGTGATGCAGCATTACCTCTACCAGATGTAACATCACCCCATGTATAATCACCGTACTGATTGTCTGGTCTATAACCAATTAATTTTTGAGTAGCTTTAGCTGGAACATTTAATGGAGATAAAAGATTTAATATCCCCATTTGCTTTTGTTCTTCTTCAGTAAGATCAATGTCTTTGTATTCTATACCTTTAGATTTTAAATAATCTCCTAGTGGGTTACGATAAAGGGTATTAAATAGACCCTGATTAAATTGAGAAAACGCATCTGGTTCTATATTAGGACCAAACCTAGAATTTTTAATAATCTCAAGTTCTTTAGGAGTAAACTGTGATAAAGCTTTTACTCTATCCTTGCGATACTTTTCTTTAAATTTTGGGTCTCTATCTAATAGGTCTTTAGCAACTTTTTCCATTATAAAATTTTCATATCCTGCATTTAAATCAGGATTCCAATTTTTATCACCGGATATACTTTTTGCTAAACCTTTTAATTTTGGTAAAAAAGAACCTGTGTTTTTTAAAAATTGTTCTTTAGGATATTGTTGGTAGTACTTATCTCTTTGTTTAGCAAAGTAAGGAGCTTCGGCGGTGATTACTTGATCTGGTAGAACTACATCGCGTCCTTGATATACATCATCAGGATGATCTTCAACTCCCTCATTCCAATCATAAAAATATTTTTTTCCGCCTATTGTAACGCCATTATTAATTTTTTTTGAAAATGGATTCTGACCAGCTTTTTGAAACTTAGCTAGTGGATCAAAGTACTTTTTACCAGATGGACCGTAGAGAGTTTCGTTTCTTCTCATCAGTCTATTTACACTAGACTGAATATTCTTATTTGTGAATTTCTTAGATCCTTTTTTCTGACCCCCGCGTTTATAATATGATTCTCCCCCATTGTCATAATGTTTAATTAAACCATTACGACTATAATACTCAGCCAATCTTTTGTTTGGAATTGGAATGTAAGTATTTGTTCTTTTAGCATACTCAGAAGCTGCGTCACCCAATCTTTCCAACGCGCCGAACTCATTTTGAATGATGTCGGGAAATACTCGATACCCAGTTAAAGCATTACCTGCATAACCCAATCTATGAGTTTCAGGTCCAAGATCTTGTCCATCTTTATCTTGTTCCACAATGTTAGGATACAATTCAGGATGAAGACCTCGCTCAACCCAGTTTAGGTTTTTATACTTCTGATTAAGGTAATGACTCATTGCAGCTAAATCAGGAGGGTTAGTCCCACCAATTTGAGCAGTATACAAACTCTGTCCTCTATCATTTGCTGCCATGTAGTTCAACATGTTTAGAAGAGCATTTTTGTCTTTTGACAAATTCAAAAGATCATTGATATTATCAACGTCTCCTTTATACTTCTTCATAAACTTGTCCAACTTTTCAGGAGTAACAACTTCATTAGGTTTGAGTTTTGCTTTCTCCCTAAGAACCATTATTCTAGAATGAACCTCATCAGGATTAGCAAAATAGTCATACTTATCACTATATACTCCTGATAACTCCGATTTTGGTTTTAATTCATTTCTAACGATATCACCATGTATAGTACGCATGTAACCACCAGCATCATTACCCATATTCATAAAGTGGTTTAACTCATGCGTTTTTACATGACTTGGGGCATTAGGAGTTAAGAATACCTTTCCATTATTTGAATCATATCTACCAGTAATTCTAGGATCATTATCAATTGAAGGAACTACTGTATAATCAGGAAAGTTCTGAAGATTTCTCATATACATAGGTCTATCTAATTCATAGGCACCTTGTATATATGGATCTGGAATATTTCTATTTGTATACCAATTAGATAAAAAAGCTTTACTAGGATCACCTATTCCACCGTTTTGTAATCTCTGATAATTCATATGTGATGCACCTTTAGGTAGGCGCATCTCCATTACCATATCATAATTAGGGAAAAAGTATTCTTCACCCGGTACACCCATTACAGGATTACCTACTCCTCTATCTCCCATAGGAATCATAAGAAGGGGGTTGTCTACCCCCTTCATTGTGATACGATTTGATGGGATGAGATTGAAGTCGTTAAATCTATCTTTTGAGTTAGACTTATACCCCGTATTAGATATTGCTCCTTTACGTTTCATTACCTTGGAGATAGCAGGTTCTTATCAATTGAGAAGAGCATCAAGATTTTCTTATTACCAGAGATGTTCTTCCTTAACAAAACAGAATTTGTGTAATGTCGGAATTTTTTACGTTGGAAAGAATCCTTATTATAATCTAAGTTATTTGGGTTTAAAATCCTAACGTATCCGTTAGGTTGTGTATTCCAAATTACTCTTTCCGCGTTGGGGTTAAACTCACCCCTATCTCTAGTAATATCCCAAAATTGATTGAAGCGATATTTGTTCTCTTCCTTACTGAAAAGAATCTCAATATCAGAGAAGTTAATAATAGGATATCCTAGTGTAGCAAATGGATCGTTCTTTGGTTCAAGTCTTAGTTTTAATAATCCAGAGCACTGCTCTGTATTATAGATTACAGCTTCATCAAAGTTATGATCTAATACGTGGAATCTATCCTGACAATTCTCGTCGTACTTATATGCTTCCATAAAGTACTCAACGCTTCTTAAGGTATTAACTAGAACTTTAGTATTAGCAGTAAACTCAATCTCAAACGGATAGTCCGTTCCATAGAATTTACAGTAGCTATCACAAAGCTCGTTGTGTTTCCAAATACCATTATTCAATATTGTCATAAAGGTATTCTTACCGGGGATCATGAGATTAGGATGCCAGTCGTGGAAACTCACCCAACCCTTAATCTTTGGGTCATAGCTAATTGTCCATGATGCATCTTCAAAATACTCAGGATCTCCAAGGTAGATTACTTGATTCATTCTTACATCGCGGATAACAAGATTAAACTTGTTCTCTTCGAGGTATTCAAGTACTGTTCCTTCTGGTAATGTTCTGCGAACTATGAAATCTCTTTTTGTAAAATAGATAAGTTCGTTTTCATTATCGTAGATTGCTTGACATCCAATACCAATAACAGGATTGTCAGTCAATTCAAAATTAGGAAACTCTTGAGTAAGCTTATAGGGTAAGAAGTTAGTAAACCACCACTTAAGGTTCTGCATACTAATCTGTCCCAAACCACCTTGGAAAGTAAAGATCTTACCTTGGTTCTGACTAATCCAGAAT
>Ga0209985_10003410_pt1 | contig 13544 bp, 15 predicted proteins | sample NOAtaG_FD_187305 | JGI IMG/M metagenome (GOLD analysis project Ga0209985, IMG submission 187305) | Freshwater lake microbial communities from Lake Erie, under a cyanobacterial bloom - NOAA_Erie_Diel6S_1000h metaG (SPAdes) (version 2) | ecosystem: Environmental > Aquatic > Freshwater > Lake ...
TCGTCTGGAAAAGTATGACCAAGGCAGAACGCACGAAATTGAATGGATAGTCGTTGATAACCTATACTGTGGGAAGTTTAGCTGATCAGCCCTGCCAATACATTTGACTCTGAAACTACCGCACCATGAATGCATCTGACCGCTTCAAGTCCATCCAGGAACTGGCCGCAGGCCTTCACGATGCCGCAAGTCGCCTGGCCAATGGCTCACTGAAAACGCACGAGTTGGAAGAGCTCACGGAGACAGCCCGTGAGCTGTACGAGCGAATCGTGATCCTCCGTCACCGCGCCTATGACTGCGAGATCCGTGAAGAACGGCAAGAGGAGCAACCGAAGGAAACGCAGTCCATCAGCTTCCGTTTACCCACGCCGATTCCCCAGCAAGAAGCACCAGCAACTGTAAAACAGGTTTCCCTGATTGATGCCATTGATGAGATCACACGGGCCGAAGAACCCGAGGCTCTGCCGGCTGTGATGCCGCCCGCCGGTGCACCAGCTCCGCCTGTAACTCCCGCTGAAAGCCTCAACGAGCGTCTGAGCAGGAATATCCCCACTCAGGAGACACTCGCCCGCAAGCTCGAATCTTCCCCCATCAGCGACCTTAAGCGTGCCATTACACTCAATCAGCGGTTTCAGTTTTCCCGCGAATTATTTAAGGGAAACAATCAGGATTACGAAGTCACCATTGACCGGCTCAACACGGCTTCCCGTGAAGATGCGCTCAAGACACTCGACAACCTTCGCTCACGGTATGAGTGGAATGATGAATCGCAGGTGACACAGGATTTCCTCGAACTCGTGCAGCGCAGGCACCAGCCATGAAGCTCGTGGTGGTTCCCACCCCCATTGGCAACCTCGGAGACCTCACCCCCCGGGCCGCTGAAGTGCTCCGAACGGCTGACACGATTTACTGCGAGGACACCCGCGAATCCAGAAAGCTTCTTCAGCATATCGGATCCGATCGCCCCCTGATCGCTTATCACCAGCACAATGAGCACCAGCGGCTCGACACTATTCTTAGCCATATCCGGTCCTCGCAAAGCTGCGCACTCGTATCAGACGCAGGAATGCCGGGTATCTCAGACCCTGGCTTTCTTCTCGTACGAGCTTGCCTGAACGCTGGCATACAGGTCGAATGCCTGCCCGGACCTAGCGCTATCCTCCCCGCTTTGGTCCTTAGTGGCCTACCGTGCGAGCGATTTGCTTTCGAGGGATTCCTGCCCCACAAAAAGGGCCGCGAAACCCGCATCAAGGCTATTGCATCCGAGCGCCGCACAACCGTTATGTACGAGTCACCGCACCGCCTGCTCAAAACCCTGTCCCAGCTCGAGGTCCATTGCGGTCAAGAGCGCGCGTGCAGTGTAAGCCGGGAACTCTCCAAGAAATTTGAAGAAACCATCCGCGGTACCCTCCGTGAACTGATTGCCCATTTCACCAGCCATGAACCGCGTGGAGAATTTGTCATTGTGCTCGCTGGTCATCGCGACGAGTAGCCGAACGGATATTCGGGATATCGCCGAGCCATTAGACAAGATTAACTTCGCCCCATGAACCCAGCATTATCCGCAGAGGAATCGGTCCGGCGCGAAGCCCTGGACAAGCTCCGCCATCTCGGGATTGATCCATTTCCTGCATCCGCCTATCAAGTTACCCATACCACAGCCCAGGTGCGGGAAGGCTACCAGGAAGGAATGCGCGTGCGCATCGCCGGCCGTTTCATGAACCAGCGCGTTATGGGTAAGGCTTCTTTTGCCGACCTGCACGACCATACTGGCAAGGTTCAGGTGTATATGAATGTGGATCAGCTTTGTCCCGGCGAAGACAAATCCTTTTACAACAACGTCGTCAAGCACCTGTTGCACAACGGAGACTTTATTGGTGCCGAAGGCGTGCTGTTCATCACCCGGATGGGCGAAATCTCCGTAAACGTGGATCAGCTCACAGTCCTCGCAAAGTCCATCAAGCCTCTTCCTGCGGTAAAGGTGGATGCCGATGGAGTGTCCCATGATGCCTTCTCCGACCCCGAGTTGCGGTTCCGCATGCGCTACGTTGACCTGGTCGTGAATGACCGCGTGCGTGAAACATTCATCCGGCGCACTGCCATCATCCAGGCTATGCGAGAATTTTTCAATTCCCGCGGATACCTTGAAGTGGAAACTCCTGTGCTGCAGCCGATCCCCGGCGGAGCAGCAGCAAGGCCGTTCATCACCCACCATAATTCCCTTGACATACCCATGTACCTGCGCATTGCCAATGAGCTCTACCTCAAGAGACTTATTGTGGGCGGTTTTCACGGGGTGTATGAGTTCAGCCGCAATTTTCGGAATGAGGGGATGGATCGCACGCACAATCCTGAGTTTACCGTGATGGAGATCTATGTGGCCTATCAGGATTATCTGTGGATGATGGACTTCACGGAAGAAATGCTCGAGACCATTTGCCTCAGGGTACTTGGTACCACTGAGGTCCGGATTGGGGACAACACGCTCGACTTCCGCAGACCATTCCGGCGCGTCACCATGACGGAAGCCATATTCGAGCACACGGGGCTTGACATTACCGGTAAGACGGAGGATGAGCTCCGTGCATTTTGCATCTCACTGGGCATTGAAGTCAACCCTGCGATGGGCAGAGGCAAACTGATTGACGAAATCTTCGGTGCAACGGCCGAAGGGAAGTACATCCAGCCCACATTCATCACTGACTATCCCGTCGAAATGTCGCCTCTTTGCAAGCGGCACCGCAATAATCCGGAGCTTACCGAGCGCTTCGAACTCATGGTGAATGGCAAGGAGTTAGCCAATGCTTACAGCGAACTGAACGACCCCATAGACCAGCTTGGCAGGTTCGAGGAGCAGCTACGCCTGATGGAGCGTGGCGATGATGAGGCCATGTACATCGACCATGACTTCATCCGCGCATTGGAATACGGTATGCCTCCCACATCAGGTATGGGCATTGGCGTGGACCGGCTTGTGATGCTCCTGACCGGGAATACCACCATTCAGGAAGTCTTGTTCTTCCCGCAAATGCGACCTGAGCGCAGGGAAACAGGGCCCAACCTCTCAGCTTTTGAGGACGCTGGAGTTCCCCGCGACTGGGTGGCTCACATCATCAAGGCGGGATATGAATCCCCCGAAAAGCTCGCCGCTGCGAAGCCCACTGCAATCCACCAGGTGCTTAACGGATACCGCAAGAAGAACAAGCTGGACATTCCGGCCCTTCAGTTGGAAGAAATTCAGACATGGATATCCTCAATTCAGGGCTGAAAGATTTTCCGAAGAGCAACTCCCGGGGTAATTCCACGATCCATCTTTAACCCTGAAAATACCATTGCGATGCGTACCATTATCCTCCTGACAACGGCCCTTCTCCTCTGCACACTCCCATCATGCGTGCCCCAGCGCAAGTATGCCGAAATGGAGGTCCGCAAGGAATCTGCCGAGGCCGAGAACACCAGCCTGAAGGCCAGAAACGAGCAGCTTCAGTCCGCCCTTGCTGAGAGTAAAGCCAATCTGGAGGTGCGAAACAAGGAGATTGAAAAACTACAGGCCGATACTACCCAGATCGGAAAATCATACCGTCAGCTTCGCTCTCAATACGATAAAATCAATGAACTGAATGATATCCTGAGCAACAAGAACAGTCAGATGCTGCAATTTGCTTCGGAGGAAAACAAGAAGTTGCTGGCGGATCTGAACAAAGCGCAGGAAGCACTTCTGGCCCGTGAGGATGCTCTGCGCGCCTTAGAAAAGACGGTAGATGCCAAACAAGCCGCGGTTGACGAGGCCACAGCCAAACTGCAGGACCGCGAGGTGCGTCTTCAGGAGCTGGAGGCCCTGCTCAGCGCCCAGAAGGCGGCCTCCGAGGCCCTCCGGGAAAAGGTACAGCAGGCCCTTTTGGGTTTCCGCGACAAAGGGCTTACGGTTACCGAAAAAGATGGCAAGGTCTACGTCAGCATGGAGGCCAAACTCCTGTTTGCGTCCGGATCCACCACGGTAGATCCGAACGGCCGCAAGGCCTTGGTAGATCTGGCTAAAGCTATTGAGAACGAAGCGGACATGGAAATCATCGTGGAGGGCCACACGGATACCGATAAGATCAACTCGTCATCCGTTCCTCGCGATAACTGGGAGTTGAGTGTTCTGCGCGCCACCGAAGTGATCAAGATCATGGTGGCCAGCAGCAGCATCAAACCCTCTCTCCTTACTGCTGCAGGACGAAGCGAGTTTCATCCGGTCAATCCGGCTGACAAGGCCCGGAACAGGAGAATTGAGATTATCCTTCAGCCCAATCTGAGCGAGCTCTACAAGATCATTGAAGGTCAGTAAGCCCGGGCAACGCGAAAACCAACATCGTATATCCCCGGTAGCTCTTCCTCGCGCATAGCCTGTCGGATAGATACCCGGTAATGGCCGCTAATGGGAAACTGAATTCTTGGGCGATAGAGAATCCGATGGTCGTAGATATCCCCCAGCCCCGATCCATTCCAGTTACCTGCGGCATCTGCGAGGGGACAATCCAGTGTATCTGTCGCGCTCTTACCGTTGGGAAACTCTAGTTCAACAAAGAGATAGAGATTGCTGTAAGGATACTCCTCTCCATTGCGGATCGTGACATAGAGGTTGTGCAGCACAACGGTATCCTCCATGTCGAACTCAAATTGGACGGCACGGTCGGCGCTCCACCGCGCATTATCCAAGGGTGCCGACTCTTCAAACGCCAGTTTGTCATCGCAACCCGGCAACAGCAATCCTGCCGCGAACGCTAAGGCTATAAAGCCCGCTGTCCTCATGCCGCACCTCCATCATTGCCTCTTTCGCTTCCCCCAGGTTTATCCCGGCGCGGACCCCGGGGACTGTTGCGAGGTGGACGAGACTCACCTCTTTGCTGACCGCCGCTCTGCTGTCCGCTCTGTCCGGGTCCTGCCTTTCCGCGCGCCGGTTGGTTTCCGCGTCCGGGCTGATTACCCGGTTGACGGTTGCCGGACGACCCTGCACCTTTCTCCTTCCGCACTTCCGGCTTGCTTCTGGAATCCCTGGGCTGATTGCGGCCCGAGCGGCCTGATGGCCTCTTTCGCTTATCAAAACGAGTGAGACTGTCCTGGCCCACGACTTCAGCAAAATCCATTTCTTTCACGGGCTCTTCCGGAGCGTAGTATTCGCCCAGGTCACCAATTTCCTCCCCGCGCTTATTCTTCTCTATTATTTCGCGCACGGCATCTACTGAAAGCGCAAAGGGCGACTCTCCGGGCTGATTATCGTAGATGTAATACATCTGCCTCTTGAAAATATCCGTCTTCAGGTGAATGGCGATGCCTTTGGGCAGTTTAAGTCTCACGTTGGACGGAGGCAGTCCCCTGAGCGCTTCTACATACTGATCCAGTTCGTAATTCAGGCAGCACTTAAGCTTGCCGCATTGCCCCGCGAGTTTGGCCGGGTTCAGTGAAAGCTGCTGATAGCGTGCGGCGCTGGTGGACACCGCGCGAAAATCCGTGAGCCAGGTGGAGCAGCACAACTCACGCCCGCATGATCCGATACCTCCAAGGCGACCGGCTTCCACGCGAAGACCGATTTGCCTCATCTCCACCTTCACGCGAAAAGTCTCCGCATACCGGCGGATCAATTCGCGAAAGTCCACGCGGTCATCAGCTGTGTAGAAAAACGTGGCCTTGCTCTTGTCACCCTGGTATTCCACATCGCTGATCTTCATCTGCAGATTCAGCGAGCGCGCAATTTCCCGGGCCCTCATCATGGTCTCCTTTTCAAGCAGCCTCGCTTCCTGCCAGCGGGCAATCTCCTCAGGCCCCGCTTTGCGCAGGACTTTCTTGACCTCGTAGTTGTCCTTGATCTCGCGCTTGCGCATCTGAATGCGCACCAGCTCTCCGGAAAGCGATACCACGCCTACGTCATAGCCGGGAGATGCATCTACCACAACCACATCACCCTGAAAAAGCTCAAATCCGGATCCATTCCGGTAAAATGCCTTGCGGCTATTCTTGAAGCGCACCTCTACCACATCAAAGGCCTTCTGGCCGTCCGGAAGTGGAACACCCGAAAGCCAGTCGAAGACATCCAGTTTATTGCAGCCATAGGTGCCACAAGCCCCATTATTCTTACAACCTGCGGGCAGGCCGTTTCCTGTGCTACATGATGAACATCCCATATTCCTTTCTCCTCATTGATCGGTAAGTGCCTGCCTCCTGACGGGAGGGGCGTAATCATGGCCACCAAAGGTAAGTGAAGCCGACCTTCCTCCTCAGCGATTGGAAGACGCCAGGAGTTTGCTGACTTTCAGGGAAAGATCTGCCAGCACAATGCGACTATTTACGTTGCGAGAGATATCCAGATGGGCCTTTCCCAGCTCGTTCATAAGTTCAACGGCATTCAGGTCATGGATAAACGGAGAGAACCTGCGGCTGAATTCCCTTTCTCCCTCGTTCATACGAGTCAGGTCTGGCCCTGCGTAGTTGAGGACGATATTTTGTCTGATTTGCTCCAGTGAGTATTGCAAAAACTGCTTTTGCTGCTCGCGGGTGAGCTCAGCTGTGGCGTTGCTCCACTGGAAGATTTCAGGCACCATACCTTTGTAACAGCAGCGCATCCAGGAGCTGAACCGCTCGAACAGATCCGTGCCGTCATCTCCTTCGCCGACCATACCGAGTGCCCTCCACCAGTTTCCTGCAGAGTAATGCGCAACGGCGGCGGCTCGCTCGGGATTTACGCCGCGCTCCACAAGTTGGTCGAGAATAGCCTCATCACTGATCCGGTTGACGCGGATGACCTGTACCCTTGACATCACAGTTGCCAGCATCTGGTCAGACTGATTGGCCACGAGAAAAAAGAGGGAGTTCTCCGGGGGCTCCTCCAGCAGCTTGAGCAGCTTGTTTGCCGTTTCGGTCTTCATCCGCTCAGCCATCCAGATGATCATGATCTTGAGGGGACTCTCATAGCCCTTCATATTCATCTTGCGGATGATAGACAGCGCCTCACGCACGGTGAAGTCACCTTGCTTTCCCTCTTCTGAAATTTCACCCAACCAGTGGTCAATGTCCAAATATGGGCCTTGCCCTAGAAGCGTCTCTCGCCAGTCAGAGGCATAGTCCTCCGATATCGGTGGCTCCTTTCGCCCCTTCACCGTCACAACCGGATAGGAGAAAAAAAGATCCGCATATTGAAGTGTTTCCATCTTCCGGCAGGTCGGACAGGCGCCGCAGGAGTCGGACTCCGACTTGTTAGGACAAAAAAGGAATTGGGCATAGGCGAGAGCCACGGCCAGATTGCCGCTTCCCTCGGGGCCCAGAAAAAGCTGTGCGTGCGCTACGCGGCCTTCCCGGTAGGCTGCTGCCAGTCGCCGCGACACATCTTGCTGACCAATGCAATCAGAGAATCTCATACCGGAATGGAGGCCGAAGATAGGGTCAACCGGCAAGCAGGTCCACCAACACAGGCAGAGATCGGATTTCCCGCCCATGGCCGAGTTGATTCATCAGGTAATGGGTAAGGTTGGCGAGTACCTCACGCCTGAACTCACGGGGCCACTGCAGTGCCCGGATATCCATGTAGCCCGCAGAAACAACCAGCTCGAGCCAACGGGTATCTTGCGCCCCGTGAAACAGGTCCGATACTGCTCGTGGATCGTCTGCTGCGGGATCAAAGCCGTAGTAACGGCATAGGGAAATCACCAGCCATAACGGCATATTTTTCAACTCATCCTCCTGGTCCACAAGCCCGATGGCGTGATAGAGGAAGTCAAAGAGTTCATCGTTGACATAGTCCTCCTCCAGGGTGCGGTGCAGGAGTTCAGCGAAAAAGATCCCAACTGCTGCGCGGATGGGGTCAATGGACAAGTACTGGTTAGCAGCAGCCAGCGCTGGGCGGGAAAGCTGGTGAATGCCTCGCGTGCTTTCCACATGCGTTGCAAAAGAAAGACGATTGAGGGGCTGAAATAGCACAGATGAACCTTTCTGAGCCCTTCCCGGACGAACGGCGAAAACCCTCAAGCCCAACCCCCGCACGAAGATCCGGCTCACCCATGTCCTGTCGGAATGGGGCAAGGTATGGATGACAATTCCCGTGACGTGTTGCTCCATGGTGCTCTTTAACAATCCCGCCCCAATCTCCTCCCGGATTCTCATCCGATTCAGGTAAAGGTGAAGTTAATTACCGATAACCGGGAGAAGCAATTTCGCTCCGCTCTGGCTGTTGTATTATTGAAGCCCCTATTGCTCCATGGATAAACCCTTGCCCGACTGGATTCCCTTTACTCTGGTTATCGTTGTTATTCTGCTTATGCTTTGGTGGAAATTCGCTGATGAGTTACGCTTTCGCTGGCGGGCTCAATGGGCAGAAGGCAGGATTACCAATTGGATGGGAGCCACCGTTGGTGGCAAGAGGGTCTTCCATCCTATTATTGAATTCCATACTGCTGAGGGCGTTCACCTGTCCTACCGGGCCGAAGAGCAATCTGAAGACCGTCCTATGTATGAGCCGGGAACCATAGTCAGGGTTAAATACGATCCCCGGAATCCCCGCCGTGTAAAAACCATTTATCCCCGTAAAGGCCATACATGAAAAAGGTCCCGACGTGCGGGACCCTTTTCAATATGTTCGTGCTGATGATTACTTGGCAGCAGGAGCGGCGGCAGCAGCAGCGGCGAGGCTGTCAGCAGCAGCTTGAGCAGCAGCGGCAGCTTCAGCTTCAGCTTGCTTTTCAGAGGCCGTCTTGTATCCTACTGAACATGAATCCATTTCAGCTTGGTTCTGCTCGGGAGTGAAGTCAGCCTTTGGGTACTTCTCAACGAGCTTCGTGATGTAGCAATCGCAGATTGCAGTAGCATCAGCTTCGTCGTAGCTGAGGGTCATCAGGCTGGAGCAAGTGTCCTTCATAGAGGCCTTGTTTTCTTCAGTCCATCCACCGCCGCAAGAAGACAGTGATACGATGCCAACCAGGGCAGCGAAAGCGATAACAATTGACTTTTTCATTTTGTGTGTGTTGTGTTGATTGATAGTTGAAAAACGGGGCGAAGGTATATCCATCTCCACTGCCTGCGCAAGAAAATCTTAAAAAAAACTTAAGCCGCTGATTGTCAACTACTTCTTGGCTGGTTCGGGCAACGCTGCGTTCTTATTGGCCAGCTGCCCGCATGCCGCGTCGATATCTTTACCACGTGACCGACGAATATTCACAACTAAATTCCGTGATTCGAGGAAGTCGGCAAAGGCATCCACCCGCTCTCGGTCGGCTTGAACATAGTCGCCGCCATCAATGGGGTTGTACTCGATGATATTGATTTTAACCGGAAGATTCCGGGAATAGTCGGCGAGCTCACGGGCGTCCTTCAAACTATCATTGAAATCCTTGAAAATGATGTACTCAAAGGTAACCCGTGTTCCTGTCTGCTCATAAAAATAGCGCAACGCCTCGGCGAGAGTTTCCAGATTATTGGACTCATTAATGTCCATAATCTTGCTTCGTTTCTCATCATGAGCGGCATGCAGGGAAAGGGCGAGATTGAATTTTACCCGATCATCCCCCAGTTTGCGGATCATCTTGGCAATCCCCGCGGTGCTCACCGTAATGCGCTGGGGAGACATACCCAATCCGTCTGGTGAAGTAATACGCTCAATGGAGGCGAGTACGTTGCGATAATTCAGGAGGGGTTCGCCCATGCCCATATAAACGATATTGCTAAGAGGCGTCTGATACCTCCCCTCGGCCTCCTGCCTCAGGTGTACAACCTGGTCCACGATCTCCCCTGCTGTTAGATTCCGCATCATCTTCAGCCTTCCGGTGGCACAGAAGGCGCAAGACAGGCTGCATCCCACCTGCGAAGAAATACAAGCTGTCATCCTGGATGCAGTGGGAATAAGCACGCCCTCCACCACCTTCCCGGGCTCCACTTCAAATGCGCATTTAATGGTGCGGTCCACGCTCACCTGCTGGTCAGCCAGGCGAATCTTGTGAAGTTCGAAACGTTCCGAAAGAGCATTGCGAAGTGTCTGCGACAAGTTGCTCATTTCCTCGAACGAGCCGACTGACTTTTGCCACAGCCATTGGTAGACCTGAGCCGCCCGAAAGGGCTTTTCGCCCATGGCGACCAGCTCCTCACGTAAATCAGCCAATGAGAGTGACCGGATATCCTTGCGTGTAGCAATCAGCACCCGGCAAAGATACCCCGCCTATGTCTGCTTCTTGAATACGAAGCGGTACTTGATGATCTGCCCCACCTGTGGGTCCCCCTTCTCCAACTGAATCCGCGAGAGCTTCTTGATCACGTAATCCGCGAGCTGGGGGCTGGTGGAGGCCAGATTCAGGATCTCCACATGACCTTTCGCGTCAATCCGAAAGCTGACCTCAACGGTGCCCTCGAGTTTCCCCTGCACAGCCATGTCCTGCTGACCGGATGGGCGCTGAACCGCGCCGCAGGACGGCGTGAACGAGCATGCCCACCACATCACCAGGACGAGAGAGTATATGGTTGAGGCGTGTCCTTTGAGCATAACATGCACGTGATCTGGTATCCAGACGACCGAATTGAGACCGAAGTTACCCGCGTTTCCGGACACGGCACCCCCAAATAAAGGATGAATGGCTGGAAAGATGCAATAAAAGTTCAAAATATCGGGATGTACTGTAACCGATGCATGAACAAGGCGTCCAACACCAAAATGAATACGATGAAACCGATTTTCATAACCTCCTTGACCCTTCTCGCGAGCTTGCTTTCTGGCGAGGTGCTGGCCCAGACGGACACCACAACACTCCAGGTTGGGGCCGCCAAAGTGATTATTGTAGAAGAAGAAGACGGCCCTGTAACTGCCTACCGTGATGACTCTTATGACCTTACGCCCTACACCTACTGGGCTGGCCTTGACCTCGGGGTGAATATGCTCCTGGATGCCAATGGAAAAAGCGGTCCAGGTGAAGGCAACGAGTGGTTAGAGCTCCAGCATGAGCGCTCTCTGAGTTGGAGAATCAACATGGTTGAGGGAAAGATCAAAATTGCCGGCCATTATCTGGGCCTGGTCTCGGGCCTCGGGCTGATGTACAACAGCTATGGCTTCCGGAATGAAACAACAGTAGTGAGCAACACGCCTGCTTTCCCGGATACCACCTTTGGAGTGATCGACACCGTGCGTCAATTCAGCAAAACTAAACTCCGCGCAACCTACCTGAGCGTTCCCCTGCTCCTCGAACTCAATACGGGCAAAGACCCAGAAAATGGGTTTCACCTCGCCGTAGGTGCTATAGGAAGCTGGAAAATCGGTAGTATCACCAAACAACGTTTTGAGGAAGATGGAGCTACCTATGAGGTGCGGGGTAAGAAGGATTTCAATTTATCTCCCCTTATGCTGGATCTCACCGCACGAATTGGCTACCGAGACCTTACCCTGTTCGCTACCTACAGCCTTACACCATTATTCCGAGAGGGCCGGGGGCCCGAGGTTTATCCGCTCACGGTGGGCCTGTGTGTGGTTCCATGGTAAACGTGTCTTTCGCTGCTCAGCGAGAGCTTTTCCGCAACGGCGATCCGATACGGATCGCCGTTGTGCTTAACCAACGCATCAAGCAAAAACAACCTGATCATCCGCGACAGCTGCATGACCCGTGAGGCGTTGATACACTCTTGCCAAAGCCAAGACATCCTTCTCACAATAGCGGGCAATACGATCCAGATCCTGTTCCTTCCAATACACCTGGCCTACCTGGCTCCCATTGATGTCATCCTTGGAATCCGGTACTCCCAAAACCTCAGCGAGCAGGGTCAAGGACGTAAAATGCTTATAGTCCCCGAACTTCCACATATCCATCGTATCGAGGTGAGGAACTTCCCAGGGCTTCATCCCGGCAATCCGAAGCATGCGAGGCAATCCAATCCCCTGGATAATGAGTCTGCGGCACAAATAGGGAAAGTCAAACTCCTTTCCGTTGTGTGCGCAAAGCAACCGAAACGGATTGCCCGTGACCCGATGCAGGAAATCTGCAAATTCCTTGAGCAGAACCTCCTCTTGCTCATGATGAAACGAGGTTATGCGAAGCTGCTCGCCTTCGCGACCTCGATGGAAATAGCCGACACCGATGCACACCACCTTACCGAATTCCGCATATATCCCGGCCCGATCATAGCTCTCCTCCAGCTCCAGCCCATGGCGCTCCCTGTAAAATGCGGACTTGTCCTCCCAAAGTTCGCGCACGCGTTCTGATAAGACATTCCAGTCGGGCGACCCAGGCACGGTCTCGATATCGAGGAACAGAATTTCGTGAAGGTTTGGACTCGGTTCTGCCATGGCGTCAAGGGATGATATCCAAAGCAGCATCTACATACCAATACATATCCACTGGCATATGCTTTTCTATCTTCGTGCATTGCATATGACCAGTGCGAACGATCACCAGGTCCTTTTCAGGAATACAGATGATGTACTGGCCGCGAAGTCCGCGGCATGCATACAGCGGCATGCCGCGATGGCTGCCCAGCCACCAGTGCAGGCCGTACCAGGTGCAGCGGTCGCCTTCTGCATCGGAAAGCCCAACGGGCATAAGACTAGCGGCCACAAATGATGGTGACACGAGGGTGTCATTTCCCCATACACCATCGTTTATCCAAAGCTTCCCGATCCGGGCAAAATCGCGCGATGTAGCATACACCCCGCTGTAGGCCTTCTCCATTCCACCCTTCCGGTCAAGATTCCAGTAAGCAGATGATTCCGCACCAATACAAGACCAAATTTTCTCAAAGAAATACTGACTTACCGATCGTCCCGTGGACCGCTCCAAAATCATAGAAAGCAGCACGGTGTTCCCACCTTCATAAGCCCAGAGAGTCCCCGGTGCAACCGATGCCTTGTATTTCAATGTTACTCCGGCCAGATCCTTTCCGTAGTAGGCTTTCGCCATGTAGCCAAAAGGGCTGCTGTAACTCTCTCCGAATGGAATACCGCTGGTCATCGAAAGCAAGTGCCGAACCGTAAGCCCGGCTGAAAGACCCTCGCAGTATTCCGGAATAAAATCACACACCGGTTGGTCCAGACTGGTGATAAATCCCTCATCCAAAGCCTTGCCTACCAGAATGGCCGTAAAACTCTTGGCCATGGAAAAGGAATTGGTGTGCATGGTGTCCGATCCGTCCCGGTAGTATCGCTCAAACAGCAGACTGTCGCGGTGAATGATCAGGTAAGAGGTCGTTTCCAGCGAATCAAATTGCGCACGCCATTGCTCGGGTAATTCACGTGTTCCATAACGGGAAGACAGAGGCCAGGGCTCCGGATGGTCAGCGGTAATCTCGCGAACATCAAATAACGGCATGTCATCAATATCCGGCTTTGTTTTACCGATCAGGTAAGTCTTGCCCACACCATAGAGCACCTGATCATGTCCGGTGAGCAGCAAGGCCAGCACCGCAAGAAGCAGTGCCGAAAGAACGCCCAACGAGATTCGCTTGATCCATTTCATGGCTTGAAACTAGGTTACAAAGCAAGTTAAGCCTTTCCTGTGTCGCATCACTCGACCCGAATAAAGTATAGGCAGGTTATGCAGAGCCTG
>Ga0209985_10003413_pt1 | contig 13532 bp, 11 predicted proteins | sample NOAtaG_FD_187305 | JGI IMG/M metagenome (GOLD analysis project Ga0209985, IMG submission 187305) | Freshwater lake microbial communities from Lake Erie, under a cyanobacterial bloom - NOAA_Erie_Diel6S_1000h metaG (SPAdes) (version 2) | ecosystem: Environmental > Aquatic > Freshwater > Lake ...
GTCGAGCGAACACGCGGGCGCTGCGGAGTCGTTGACCCCGACGAGGCCTGACACAAGACGCGCGATCAGGACAGCGCCCCGCGCGCGTCCTGAGGGAGCGGCTGCGCGCTCACGGATTCCGCGCGACGCGGAAGCCCATGATCCACGAGAACTGGAAGTTCGGGAGGAACCCCCAGCGCTTCGACGAGCGCAGGGCGAAGGGCGTACTGTTGAATGCGTTGCCGCGCAGCACGCGGTAGCCGCTGGTCGGCGGGCCGCCCGTGGGGTTCGTCTGCGGCTTTGCCGAGTACGGGGCCTGCCAGTCGCTGCACCACTCGCTCACATTGCCCGACATGTCGTGGAAGCCGAAGCCGTTCGGAGCCAGTTGTCCGACATTGTGCGTCTGGTTGCCGGAGTTCTGCTCGTTCCAGCCGATGTTGACCGCGAGCGCCTGGTCATCGAATCCGTCGGGATATCCCGGCATCGAGTGGTAGGCCGTCGTCGTGCCCGCACGGCACGCATACTCCCACTCCGCTTCGGTGGGAAGGCGGAATCCGCGGCTCGTGCAGAAGTCCGTGGCGTTGATCCACGAGACCTGCTCGGCCGGTCGGTTCTCCGAGTTCGGATAGTTCGGGCCGCTGAAGTAGGACCGGTTCAGTCCCGTCACCGCCGTCCACTGCGCCTGGGTGACCTCGTAGCGCCCGAGGTAGAACGCGTTGGTGAGCGTGACGGTGTGGACCGGGCTCTCGTCGGCCGCGCAGCCGGACTGGAGCGACGGCGAGCATCCCATCTCGAAGGTCCCCGGCGGAACAAGCAGCATCTCGATCTGAGGATTGGCGGTGGTTCGCACGCGCCATGGTCGGCCTGTCGCTGCGATTGCGGCGCGCAGCGAGGGATTCGTCACCACCGTCGGCGAAGGCGTGTACTCAAGCACCGTCGCCCAAGTCGGAACGGTGCAGGTTCCACCCCAGTTTGTGAGTAGAACACCGAGATCCGCAGCATCAACCGCTCCGTCACGATTGATATCCGCGGCGCAGTCCGTGCACGAACCCCACGCCGACAGAAGCTGCCCCAGGTCCGCCGAGTCGACGGTTCCACTGCGATTGACGTCTGCTCCGCAGGCACCATCCGCGTGCGCGGAGGGCGCGCCCAGCGCGGCGGCAAGAGAGGCCACGAGGATGGTGGAAAGACGCATGCAGACTGAGCTCTGCGAGTGACCGAGGTAGCTTGCCACGATGATTCTCCAGTAAGTCCTGACGGCGGAGTCAGTCGATCGACCCCAGATTGAAGCGGACAGCGTTGAAACCGCAGACAAAATCCGCTTCGACACTGCACCAACCCTATCTGCCTCGCGGGCGCTCGCAAGCAAGCGCGTCGATCAACGGCACGGTTCGATATCTCTCGGTTTTACGGCCCACCCGACCGGGGTAGTCCGAAGCGCCTCGGCGTGCGGGCATCGCAGGTGATCGTTGGCTCACCGTCCCCGAACGGGGCGCCAACGCGTGGTTCACGCGCGCGAGTCGCCTTCTCGGATCGTGTTGAAGGACTCGACCCCTACAGATCCGCCACGCCCGCCTCTGCGAAGCCCTTTCGCCGCAAAATGCACGCGTCGCAATGCCCGCACGGCGTGCCGTCGGGCAGCGGGTCGTAGCACGAGAGCGTGCGCCCGACGGGCACGCCAAGCTCGAGCGCGAGCTTTACGATGCCCGCCTTCGCCAGCATCTGGAGCGGCGTGTGGATCTTGAAGCGCGCGCCGTCCTCGGTCGCCGCTGCGGTCGCGAGGTTCGCGAGGCGCTCGAACGCCGCGATGAACTCGGGGCGGCAGTCGGGATAGCCCGAGTAGTCGATTGCGTTCACGCCGATCGCGAGGTCGCTTGCGCCAATCGTCTCGGCGTACGCCAGCGCGAATGCAAGGAAGATCGTGTTGCGCGCGGGCACGTACGTGACGGGCACGCCACGCGCGATCTCGCCTTCGTTGCGATCCTTCGGTACGGCGATGTCGTCGGCGGTCAGCGCGCTGCCGCCGAAGGCGCGCAGGTCGATCTCGGCGACCTTGTGCTCGGCGGCGCCAAGCGCACGCGCGATCTCCGACGCTCGCGCGAGTTCATGCGCGTGGCGCTGACCGTAGCGGAAGCTCAGCGCATGGCACGCGTAGCCCTCGCGCCGCATCCACGCGAGCACGGTCGCGCTGTCGAGGCCACCTGAGAGAAGAACGACGGCTCGCTTCATCGTTGTTGCATCCGTCGCGGCGTTCGCACGCGGCTCGCGCGCGCCCATCACACCGGGCTCGGCACCGCCTCGAGCACGCGCTGCATGATGCGGCGCGTCGTCAGCGTGTCGCCCTGGTGCATGTAGGTGCGGCTGATGACGCGGTGCGCGCACACGGGCAGCACGTTCGACACGATGTCGTCGGGCACGCAGTAGCCGCGCCCGTCGACCAGCGCCGTCGCCCGCGCTGCCGCCGCGAGCGCGAGCGCGCCGCGCGGCGAGACGCCAACCTGCAGGTCCTCGCTGTTTCGGGTCGCGGTCGCGATTGCAATGATGTAGTCGACGAGTTCCTGCGCAAGCCGCACCTCGTCGGTCTTCCGCTGGAGCACGAGCACTTCCTCGGCGTCCATCACCGGAACGAGGTCGGGCAGCGCCGTGCGCGCCGGCTGCTTCTGCAGGATGCGCGATTCGTCGTCGGGCGACGGATATCCGAGCGAAATGCGCATGAGGAAGCGATCGAGCTGATTCTCCGGCAGGAAGTAGGTGCCTTCGAACTCGTAGGGGTTCTGCGTGGCGACCACAAGGAACGGCTGGGGCAGCGCGTGGACTCCGCCCTCTGCCGACACCGTGCCGTCCGACATCGCCTCGAGCATCGCCGCCTGCGTGCGCGGCGTGGTCCGGTTGATTTCATCAGCCAGCACGACGTTCGCGAAGATCGGTCCGCGGCGAAACTCGAAGGTGCCGCTCTCCTGACGAAAGATGCTGGTTCCCGTGACATCCGAAGGCAGGAGGTCGGGCGTGCACTGGATGCGGCTGAACGAGCAGCGCACCGAACGCGCGAGCGCGTTGGCGAGCACCGTCTTGCCGACGCCGGGCACATCCTCGATCAGGGCGTGGCCACGCGCGAGAAGGCAGACGATGAGCCTGTCCACGGCCTGGGAGTTGCCCATGTAGACGGAGGCGATGTTGGTCCGCAGCGCGGCGATCCGCTCTTGCATGGCGCGAGTGTATCGTCAGAGTCGCATGAACTGCGCGCTGGGCGGCGCCGGCGCGAATCGGACACCAAGGCCTTCCGGGTCGACGCCCTCCGCTTCGGGAACGACGCTGGAAAAGCCGTGCATCTCGCCGACGTCCGCCGCCGAAGACGCACGCACTCATTTCTCCCCGGCTGGGTCGCGTGCGATGCGCGCCAGACTCGCCTGATCTGCTTGCCTCCGTGCAGTTTGCACGGCAAACTCCACCCAATGTCCGAGCCTGAGCCCCTCATCCGCCAGCCGCTCCGCTGCGTGCAGTGCGGGTATGACCTCGAGGGCCTCTCGGCGCGCGGCAACTGCCCCGAGTGCGGACGCGAGATCGTGTCGAGCCTCGCGAAGGTGCTCGATCTCTCGGCGCCCGAGGAACCGGCTTCGCAGGACTCGCGGCGCCTCGCCCTCGCGCTTGCGCTGGCGACCGCCGGATGCCTCGCTGGAACTGCGCGTCTGCCGGAGTTCGCGCTGCTCGCGGGTCTCGGGGAACTCGATCTGGCCGAAGGGCTCGTGCGACGATCGCTCATCGTGGCAGCGAGCGCGTGTCATGCCCTCGCGCTCGTCGGCACTGCGATCGGCCTTCTCTCCATGGCGTTCATCCTTCCGCGCCGCAACGAGCGCCGCGTGCTGCGCGTGCGCGTACTTGGCTGCGTGGGCTTCGCGCTGTGGCTCTTGCTCTCCGCAGCGTCGCCGAACCTCACAAGCCTCACGGTCACGGCGATTCCAGCGGCCATGACCCTTCTGGCGCTGAGCCCCGTCTTCCGCGAACTCGGACCGCGGTCACGCGTGTACCGCGACCGCGACAGCGCGAAGCAGCGAATCGACGAGCTTCTCCTTGCGCTTGGCATCGCCGGCTGCACGTCCGCCGGCGCGATCATCGCGTCGAACGATGCCACGAACGAGACGCTTGTCGCCCTGCTGCGCCTGGTGGCGGCCGCGAGCGCCGGGCTCCTCGCGATCGGCCTTGGCTATCTGACAGTGAACGCGGCGTGGATCCTCCAGTCGGTCCTCCGGCCGGATCCGACGCTCGCCGACCTCTTCGGGCGCCCCGACCGGCCCAACCCCGACGCCAAACAGAAACCCTGAGCGCCGCTTCCCCGCAGCGGGCGGTCCGGTCGTGACTCGGCACCCTGTCGGCGCCGGGGCGCAAGGTCTGCCATTCCGGCAGCGCTGCGATCAATGGGACCGGAGTTGTCAGGCGGGAGGCCGGGCTGCCCGCTGGGGCGATTTGCCATAAGTCGCTTTCTACAATCTGCTTACATCGCACTGCCTCGCCGGCTGGCCCTTCGTTCTACCCCCACCGTTGCTGGCTCCGCTGGAACGGTCTTTGTATAGGGTGACGCCCCGCGTCTGCGGGAGTCAGTCAGTCCGTCCAGTCCCACGCCGGCGCCGCGACAGCGCAACGCCGGACTTCCTCGTACGTCACGCGATTCGGAGAACGACCACCATGGCCGTCAAGGAACTTTCCTTCGAGAACGAAGCACGCAAGAGCCTTCTCACCGGCGTCGAAAAGCTCGCCGCCGCAGTCAAGAGCACCCTCGGCCCCCGCGGCCGCAACGCAGTCCTCGACAAGAGCTGGGGCGGCCCGACCGTCACCAAGGACGGCGTCTCGGTGGCCGAGGAGATCGAGCTCCGCGACAAGGTGGAGAACATGGGCGCGAAGCTCGTGAAGGAAGCCGCCTCGAAGACCTCCGACGACGCGGGTGACGGAACCACCACCGCCACCGTGCTCGCCGAGGCGCTCGTGAAGGCCGGCTTCCGCCAGATCGCGGCCGGCGCCGACCCGAACGCGCTGGTGCGCGGCATGAAGAAGGCCGTCACCGCAGTGGCCGCGAAGATCGCCGACGGCGCGCGCCCGGTCGACAAGGTCGCCGGCGGCATCGCGTCGGTCGCCTCGATCAGCGCGAACAACGACGTCGAGATCGGCAAGATCATGGCCGAGGCGTTCGCGAAGGTCGGCAAGGACGGGGTCATCACCGTCGAGGAAGGCAAGTCGCGCGAGACCACCATCGACGTCGTCGAGGGCATGCAGTTCGACCGCGGCTACCTCAGCGCGAACTTCGTCACCAACACCGATGAAATGACCGCCGAACTCTCGAAGGCGCTCGTCCTCGTCTACGAGGACAAGATCGACAGCCTCACGAAGTTCGTGCCGTTCCTCGAGAAGGTGATGGAGGCGAAGAAGCCGCTCCTCATCATCGCCGAGGACGTGACCGGCGAGGCGCTCAGCGCGCTCGTCATCAACAAGCTGCGCGGCGTGCTCAACGTCTGCGCCGTGAAGGCCCCCGGCTACGGCGACCGCCGCAAGGCCATGCTCGAGGACATCGCGATCCTCACCGGCGGCAAGGCGATCATGAAGGATCTCGGCATCGAGCTCGACAAGGTCACCATCAAGGACCTCGGCCAGACGAAGAAGCTCGTCATCGACGCGGACAAGACCACGATCGTCGAGGGCGCGGGCAGCAGCGCTGCCATCAAGGGACGCTGCGACCAGATCCGCAACGAGATCGCCCAGACCGACAGCGACTACGACCGCGAGAAGCTGCAGGAGCGCCTCGCGAAGCTCGCCGGCGGCGTCGCGCAGATCAACGTCGGTGCGTCGAGCGAGGCCGAGCTCAAGGAGAAGAAGGCCCGCGTCGAGGACGCGCTGCACGCGACCCGCGCGGCCGTCGCCGAGGGCGTCGTCGCCGGTGGTGGCACCAGCTTCATCCGCGCGATTCCCGCGCTCGACAAGGTTCGCAAGGACTGCGTCGGCGACGAGATCGCCGGCGTCGAGGCCGTCGCAGAGGCGCTCTGCGTCCCGCTGCGCACCATCGCCGAGAACTCCGGCGAGAAGGGCACGGTCGTCGTCGCCAAGGTCAAGGAGATGAAGGGCGACGAGGGCTTCAACGCGCTCACGCTCGAGTACGGCGACCTCGTCAAGCAGGGCGTCATCACTCCGGCGAAGGTCGACCGCTCGGCGCTCCAGAACGCCGCGAGCGTCGCCGGCCATCCTCTCACCTGCGACTGCGCCATCAGCGAGAAGCCGCAGCCGAAGGAAGCCGGTGGCCACGGCCACGACCATGACCACGGTGGTGGCATGGGCGGCATGGGCGGCATGGGTGGCATGGGCGGCATGGGCGGCATGGGTGGCATGGGCGGCATGGGCTTCTGACGAGCCTCGACCGCACGGTGCACCAACCTCCATCGGCCTGTACGCCGCATCGAACAACGACACGCAACACACGAATCACGCAAGAAAGCACGCAAGAAAGCACGAGTCACACCAATGTCCACTGTCCGACCCCTCGAAGACCGCATTCTCATCAAGCCCATCGAGCCCGAGACCAAGACCTCAAGCGGCCTCTTCCTCCCGGAAACCGCGAAGGAGCGCCCGATGCAGGGCACCGTCGTCGCGACCGGCCCCGGGCTCCTGCTTGAGAACGGCGAGCGCGCTCCCGTGAACGTCAAGAAGGGCGACACCGTCGTCTACGGCAAGTACGCCGGCTCCGAGATCGAGATCAAGAACACCAAGCACGTGATCATGCGCGAGAGCGAACTGCTCGGCGTGATGACCAAGTGACGAACGACCAACCGAACACCAGCCAGAAGAGGCAAATCACATGGCACAGAAGCAGATGAAGTTCGATGCGGCGGCGCGCGCGGAACTCAAGCGCGGCGTCGACCAACTGGTGCAGGCCGTGGCCGTGACGATGGGTCCCGTCGGTCACAACGTGCTGCTTGCGAAGAGCTACGGCGGCCCCCAGATCACCAAGGACGGCGTCACCGTCGCCAAGGAGATCGACCTCCCCGCTCCCTTCGAGAACATGGGCGCGAAGATGGTGCAGCAGGTCGCGAAGAAGACCGCGGACGTGGCCGGCGACGGCACCACGTGCGCGACGGTCCTCGCCGGCGCCATCTTCAACGGCGGCCTGAAGTACATCGCCGCCGGCGCGAACGCCGTCGCGATCCAGCGCGGCGTCAATGCCGCTGCGCAGGTCGCTGCCGATGCGGTCACCGAGATGGCCCAGAAGTGCAAGGGCAAGGCGGACCTCGAGAAGGTCGCCACCGTCTCGGCGAACCATGACGTCGCGATCGGCAAGCTCATCGCCGAGGCGATCGACAAGGTCGGCGCCGACGGCGTGTGCGAGATCGAGGAAGGGAAGACCGCCGATACGACGCTCGACTACGTCGAAGGCATGTCGTTCGACAAGGGCTTCCTCTCGCCCTACTTCATGACCGATCCGAAGCGCGCCGAGTGCGTGCTCGAGAACCCGCTGATCCTCATCAACGAGAAGAAGATCTCGAACCTCACGGAACTGCTGCCGATCCTGAACAAGGTCGCGTCGTCGGGCAAGCCGCTCCTCATCATCGCCGAGGAAGTCGAGAATGAGGCGCTGGCCGCGCTCGTCGTCAACCGCCTCCGCGGCGTGCTCCAGGTCTGCGCCGTGAAGGCTCCGGGCTTCGGCGACCGTCGCAAGGCGATGCTCGGCGACATCGGCGTCGTCACCGGCGGCACGTTCTTCGCCGAGGACATCGGCCGCAGCCTCGAGGACGTCGAGCTCAAGGAGCTCGGCACCGCGAAGAAGGTCGTCATCACCAAGGATGAGACGACGATCGTCCAGGGCGGCGGCAAGACGAAGGACATCCAGGCCCGCGCGGACCAGATCCGCGCGCAGATCGAGCGCACCACCAGCGACTACGACCGCGAGAAGCTCAACGAGCGCCTCGCCAAGCTCGTCTCGGGCGTGGCGATCATCTCGGTGGGCGGCGCGACCGAGCTCGCGATGAAGGAAGCGAAGGACCGCGTCGACGACGCGCTCCACGCGACCCGCGCAGCCGCGAAGGAAGGCTACGTCGCCGGCGGCGGTGTGGCGCTCGTCCGCGCGATCGCGTCGGTGCTTGAGTCGAAGAAGAAGGCGAAGGGCGACGAGAAGTTCGGCTTCGACATCGTCGCCGAGGCGATGGCGCGCCCGTGCGCGCAGATCGCCGAGAACGCCGGTCATGACGGCGATCTCGTCGTCGAGAAGATCCGCGAGTCGAAGGCCGGCACCGGCTTCAACGCCGCGACGGGAACCTACGAGGATCTCGTGAAGAGCGGGATCATCGACCCGGCGCTCGTCGTCAAGACGGCGCTCCTCAACGCCGCGAGCGTCGCGGGTCTGATGCTCACCACAGACGTGATCGTGACCGAGCTCAAGGACGAGACCGCGCCCGTCGAGGGCGCGATCAGCTGAGTAACCTCCGTCGCCGCGCGGGACACCGTGCGGCGACGATTCCATCTTCGGACGCGCCGTGCGGGTGGTTCGCGCGTGCGCCGGACGCGGGCGAGCCCCGCGTCGACAGCCTCAGGGACGCGCATGCCGCAGACACGCTGCTACTACGAGATCCTGTCGGTCGAGAAGGCCTCTTCGCAGGACGACATCAAGCGGGCGTATCGGCGCCTTGCGATGAAGTGGCACCCTGACCGGAATCCAGGCAACAGCGAGGCGGAAACCGAGTTCAAGGCCTGCACCGAGGCCTACGAGGTGCTGTCCGACCCCGAGCGCCGGCAGCTCTACGACCGGCATGGACACGCCGGCCTCCGGCAGAACCCGGGCCACGACTTCCGCTCGATGCATGTCAACGACATCTTCTCGATGTTCAACGACATCTTCGGCCAGCAGGTCGGTGGCCGCGGCCACCGCGGCCCCGCGCGTGGGTTCGACCTCGAGACGGAGGTCGAAATCGAGCTCGAGGACGCTTTCAATGGCTGCGAGCGCGAGGTCGAATTCAAGCGCCTCGACGTGTGCGAGCCGTGCAAGGGTTCTGGCGCGAAGCCGGGCTCGAAGCCCGTCACCTGTCCGACGTGCGGTGGCCAGGGCCAGGTCGCGCAGACCGGTTTCGGCGGCATGTTCCGCATGGTGACCACGTGCCCCGACTGCCGCGGGCGTCGCACGGTCATCACCGAGAAGTGCGAGAAGTGCCGCGGGCAAGGCCGTGTCTCGACCAAGCGGAAGCTCGCCGTGCGCATCCCCAACGGCATCGACAACGGTCAGGTCATCCGGCTCTCGGGCGAAGGCGAGCCCCCGCCGCCGGAGGCGAATGCGGAGGGAAAGGGCCAGCGCGGCGACCTCCATGTCGTCGTGCGCGTGGCCGAGCACGAGCGCTTCGAGCGCCGCGGCGTCGATCTCGTCACCGTGCAGCCGATGGCGTTCGCGCAGGCCGCGCTTGGCGCCAAGGTCAAGGTGCAGGCAATCGACGGAGAGCGCGAACTTGAGATTCCGGCCGGCAGCCAGCATGGCGACGCGATCGTCCTCGAGCGCGCGGGAATGACGGCGCTCCAGTCGAAGGAGCGAGGCGACCTCCACGTGGTGCTGCAGCTCGTCGTCCCGAAAAAGCTGACCGACGACCAGCGGCGCCTTCTCGCCGAGTATGCGCAGACCGAGAAGACCGAAGTCAACGCCGACGGCCAGAGCTTCTGGAAGAAGATCAACCCATTTGGAAACTGAACCGTACGTTGCGCACGCCGTGTGCGCCGAGGTGATGCGATGGACCACGAGAGCCCGACCGAACCCGACACCGGCACCGAAGAGACGCGCGAACCCATGAACGACGAGACGGGCACCCCATACGGCGACGACGCCGACTCGATGCAGGTCATCGAGAAGCTGATGGCCGAGCGCGACGACGCGATCGCCGCGAAGCTGCGCTCCCAGGCGGATTTCGCGAACTTCCAGCGGCGCTCCATCGAGAACGAGGCGCGCGCGCGGACCGGCGGTCTCGTGCAGTTGACGCGCTCGCTCATGCCGGTCCTCGACCACTTCGACCTCGCGCTTGCGCAGGACCTCTCGAAGGTGACCGTCGAGCAGATGGCGAAGTCGATCGAGATGACGCGCGCGGAACTTCAGAAGGCGCTCGAGCAGAACGGCATCTCGCGGATCGAGCCGGCCGTCGGCGCGCCGTTTGACCCCATGCAGCACGACGCAGTGATGAAGCAGCCGGTCGAGGGCGTTGCCCCCGGCTGCGTCAGCATGCGCTTCCAGACCGGCTGGAAACTCGGTGAGAGCGTGCTGCGCCCGGCCAAGGTGGCCGTCGCGCCCGAGGCGTGACGAACGTCGAGGTGTAGCCACAGTCATGCCCACCTACGAGTACATCTGCCGCGCGTGCGGACATGAGTTTGAGGAGTTCCAGTCGATCAAGGCGGATCCGATCGCCGTGTGTCCGAAGTGCCGAAAGAAGAAGGTCGAGCGCAAGATCGGCATCGGTGGCGCCGTGATCTTCAAGGGCGGCGGCTTCTACGAGACCGACTACCGGAGCCAGAGCTACAAGTCGGGCGAGGAAGCGGAGAAGAAGGCGGGCGAGTCGAAGGGCGACGCGAAGTCCGAACCGAAGTCCGATTCGAAATCCGATTCGAAATCCGATTCGAAATCCGATTCGAGGTCGGCCGCTGCGACCGACACTGCGACGGGCGCAACGAGGCACGCCAAGACGGAAGCCAAGACCGAAGCCAAGACGGAAGCCAAAACCGAAGCCAGGTCTGAAGCGCGGCCTGAAGCCAAGCCTGAATCGAGGCCAAAATCTGGGCCGGACGCTGCTGCCGCTGCTGCGGAGAACAAGCGCATCGAGGCGCGCGCGACGCACCAGTCGCGCATCGGGCGCGGGATCGGCAACATCGTGCACGGCGGCGCGAAGGCGTCGAGGGTCGCGAAGCCGTCCAAGCCCGCCACGCGCGGGCGGAAGAAGTAACGATCCTGCATGCCGCGCGGTCCGCGCGGCCCGCAGCCTCTCTACACTGCTCGCGTGAGCCTTCGCTTCAAGAGCCGCATCCTCGATCACCTCGCGCACCGGAACTACCTGCCGATCTACATCAACGAGGTGGCGCGGCAACTGCGCGTCGCCGACGAGGACGAGGCCGAGTTCCTCGACACGGTGCGCGAACTCGGCGAGGCTGGACTCCTCGAGATCGGGAAGGACGAGAAGCTGCGCTTGCCGCGGCTTCCCGAGGAGATCGAGGGCGTCATCAAGCTGACGCCCCGCGGCATTGGCTTCATCCGGACCGACATCGACTATCGGGAGGGTGACCTCTTTGTCCCGCAAGGCGAGACGAAGGACGCCGTTTCCGGCGACCGCGTGCGCGTCAAGGTGGTGCGCCGCGGCGACCGCTGGAACCGCGGATTCGGCGCCACGCCGGGCGGCGCGCGCGACGACATCTTCGGACGCGTGGTCGAGGTGCTCTCGCGCGGACAGTCGCGCTTTGCGGGCGTCCTTGTGAAGCGCGGGCGCGAGTGGCTCGTCGAGCCTGATGGCCGAGCGATTCGCGACCCGATCGTGGTGCGCGACCCCGGCGCGAAGAACGCGAAGGAAGGCGACAAGGTCGTCGTCGACATCCTGCTCTGGCCCGACGAGGGTGCGCTTGCCGAGGGCGTGATCCTCGAGGTGCTTGGCGAAGCCGGTCGTCCGGATGTCGAGACACAGGCGGTGATCGCGACCTACGCGATCCGCGAGGTGTTCCCCGATGAGGCGATCGCGCAGGCGCGCGAGGCAGCGCTGTCGTTCGACCGTGCCACGAAGGCCGCTGCCGCCGCCACCGCGGAAGGTGGCGAGGCCGGGGCGCGCGCGTGGGCGGACCGCGAGGCCCTCACGCATCGGTTCATCTTCACGATCGACCCGCCCGACGCCAAGGACTTCGACGATGCGATCTCGATCGCGCGCGATGCGGTGACGGGCAACTACGAGCTCGGCGTGCACATCGCCGACGTCGCGCACTTCGTGACGAAGGATTCTGCGCTCGACGAAGAGGCGAAGGCGCGCGCGACAAGCGTGTACCTCCCCCGCCACACGGTGCCGATGCTGCCCGAGATTCTCTCGAACGGCGTCTGCTCGCTGCAGGAGGGCGTCGCGCGATTCACGCTGAGCGCGTTCATCATGCTCGATTCCGACGGCAAGGTCGTCGGACAGAGGCTTGCGCGCACGGTCATCAAGAGCGCGAAGCGACTCACCTACATCGAGGCGCAGCTCTTGATCGAAGGCAAGGTCGACGAGGCGCGCAAGCACTCGAAGACCGAGCCGGTGTACACCGAGGAACTGCTCGAGACGCTGCGCGTCGCCGATGCGCTCGCGAAGACGATCCAGCGGCGGCGGCACAAGGAAGGCATGATCCATCTCGATCTTCCGGTGGTCGAGCTCGTGTTCGACAAGGACGGACACGTCGTCGATGCGGTGCCAGAGGACGACTCGTTCACGCACACCTTGATCGAGATGTTCATGGTCGAGGCGAACGAGGCGGTCGCGCGAACCTTCGCTGGACTCGACACGCCGCTTCTTCGGCGTATCCACCCCGATCCGACCTTCGGCGACATCGAGGAGGTGCGGCAGTTCGCTCGGCTCGCGAAGTGGCGGCTGCCCGAGGAACCGACGCGCAAGGACCTGCAGGCGCTGCTCGACGCGACGCGCGGCTCGCCGGCAGCGCGCGCGATCCACTTCTCGGTGCTGCGCTGCATGGCGAAGGCGGTGTATTCGCCTGCGCTGATCGGGCACTATGCGCTCGCGAGCGAGCATTACGCGCACTTTACGAGTCCGATCCGGCGGTACCCCGACCTGCTGGTGCACCGCGTCGTGCATTCGTTCCTCGACATCACCGACAACGGGCGCGATGCGGGCGGCGGGAAGAAGCGCCGCGCGCTGGCGCGGTCGCTCTCGGAGGATCCGCGCGTCCTCGATGAGGCGGAGCTGATCGACCTCGGGCACCACACGAGCGACCGAGAGGTCGCTGCCGACGCGGCGGAGAAGGACCTCCGGACGTTCCTCGTGCTGCAGCTTCTCCATGAGAAGCATCTCGGCGACGAGCTCGATGGCACCGTGACAGGCGTGATGCCCAACGGCACGATCTTCGTGTCGATCGACCGGTACCTCGTCGATGGCGCCGTGAAGAGCCGCGACATGAAGGGCGGCGACGGGCGGATCGATCGTTGGACGAGCGATCCGCGCAGCGGCCGGCTGATCGCGTCGCGCAGCGGTGCGTCGATCGGGATTGGCGACCGGATCCGCGTGCGGATTGCCGTGATCGACCTGCGCGGCCGCCAACTCGATCTCGAGATCGTGAAGTTCGGACGCGCGGCCATCGAGATCGAGGGCGAACTGCCCTCGTCGGGCGACGCGGGCGCGCGGCGCGTGAACGAGGGCGAGGGGCGGCACTTCGAGCCACGGCCGCGCGACGGCCGCAAGGGCAAGACGGGACGCGACAAGTTCGGCCACAAGCCGGGCTTCAAGAAAGGTCGCCGCGGGCGGAAGGGCTGATTCTCCGGGGCCTCACCGCCCCGCGCCGGGCACCGAATCATTGCTCAAAACGACCGCTGCGGA
>Ga0209985_10003415_pt1 | contig 13527 bp, 10 predicted proteins | sample NOAtaG_FD_187305 | JGI IMG/M metagenome (GOLD analysis project Ga0209985, IMG submission 187305) | Freshwater lake microbial communities from Lake Erie, under a cyanobacterial bloom - NOAA_Erie_Diel6S_1000h metaG (SPAdes) (version 2) | ecosystem: Environmental > Aquatic > Freshwater > Lake ...
GCTAGGGCAAAGGCAACGCGAAAGCCAAGGACATCGGCAGGCAACGGCGAAAGATTCTGCTAGTCTCTGGTACTAAAGGATCGGCCTGGATGACGTTGGCGAAGCCAAACGTCAACAGGCCCTATAATTGATTGTGATGCCCGTGGGCAGCCGCGGAAGTCTGCGTACGCTTGGTTGACTCAATCATAAGGCTCATAAGATACCCCGAAACGACATCTGTTAAGCGAGCGGGAATTTTCAGATACGATCCCACAAGGTTTTTGATAAGCTCTATTGCAACCATGGCACCTTCCGCGATGTTCCTGATGGATTTCAGGAACTTAATCACGAAAGATTTGTCATGGGCTATCTCTTTTCTTCAAGCTGCTTAATCTCCCTAGCAGCAAGATTTCCGCGGTAGCCAGCCTGCAAAATAAACACTACAGTGGCATTACGGAAGAGTAATCACTTCAAATGGCCGCCTGTAGCGCTCACCTTGTTTGCTGCAGAGGGGGCAGGGTTTTGGCGACGAGTTGGTATAAAATCCCCCAAGCGTCTGCTCCAAAGCGAGGTAAGGAGCAGGGGGGCCGACGTCGCGATCAGGCTTTTTGGGCTAGCGAGCCTAGGTTGGACCTGGTATTGAAGTTAAGATCCCTCACTTGATGCTTGCTGCTGACAGCACGGACGAGATGATTGGCAAGGAAGCCAAGCGCCAAAGCCCAAACCATAAGGTGCATGGTAAAGGTATAGGCTTCAGCCTTTGGAACCCCTTGATCAATTTGGTACTGTCGGAGGTAATTGACAAAGACCGGCCCAAGAACGCCAGCTACGGACCAGGCTGTCAAGAGCCGTCCATGAATTGCCCCAATCTGCAGCGTTCCGAACATGTCACGCAAGTAGGACGGGATGGTGGAGAATCCGCCGCCATACATACTCAAGACGATGCAAAAACCGATGGTAAAGAGAATTACGTTACCGCTTTGCCCCGTATAAGGAATCAATCCATACAGGATCATTCCCAGGCCGAAAAACATCCGATAGGTGTTCTTGCGTCCCAGATAATCCGAAGCTGAAGACCAGAAGAAACGACCCAAGAGATTAAACGTACTCAACAGCATCACGAAAGCTGCGCCCTCAGCTGGAGAGACTTTGAACATTTCTTGTATCATCGGGGATGCCTGACTCAACACCCCAATACCTGCAGTCACATTGGTGCAAAGGACGATCCAAAGCAGCCAGAACTGGGGCGTTTTAATGGCTTGATCTGCTGTCGTCGAGGTCGTTGCAACCATCCTCTTGGACTGAGAGGCATTACATACGTTCGGTTGCCAAGAGGCACCAGGGACTCGAATCAGGAACATGCCGATCATCATAAGGATGAGATAGATACCACCCATCGTGAGAAAGGTCGGCGCCACACCCAGATCTGTATCGGTCCTATAAAAGTTCATCAATGCGACCCCTAGAGGTGAACCAAGGACCGCACCGCCGCCAAAGCCCATGATCGCCAGACCAGTAGCCATTCCGGGACGATCAGGGAACCACTTCATGAGAGTCGACACCGGTGAGATATAACCGATTCCTAGCCCCATACCGCCCAGCACGCCGTACCCGAGATAGAGCCATTCCATCTGATGAAGCTTGACGCCCAGGGCAGACACAAAGAAACCACTGCTGAAAAGTAGGGCTGCAACAAACATCGCCTTGCGTGGCCCTTCGCGCTCCACCCACTTGCCAAAGACAGCTGCCGAAATCCCGAGAAAAGCGATCGCAGTGGAGAAGATCCAACCCAATTGTGCAAGGGTCCAATCGCCTGGCACTGATTCGGTGATTCCCAGGAGCTGACTCAGTGGTAAATTGAACACACTGAAAGCGTAGACTTGTCCAATAGAAAGATGAATGGCAAGTGCCGCAGGCGCAATAAGCCAGCGATTGTAATGAGCTGGAGCGGTCATAGACTCTTTAGAAAAAAATCGTTTGTTAAGCATAGGACATACTCTCCCCGACAAGGAAGCCCGCCAAGAGCTTCTTGCGTTACACACAGACATACAAAGTCCTTCAGGAATAAACAGGCCGACCCGTTTTCGCAAAGATCCGCATGACTTCGCAGATCAGGGCGGCATCTGGAGATTCCGTCTCCTTTAACTTATAGGGATAGCCTAAGGATTCCCATTTCGATTCCCCCAGCTTGTGGAAGGGCAAGATATCAATCCGTTCCAGATTCGGAAACGCGAGCAGATAGCGACTCAAGGCTTCGATCGCCTCACGATTGTCCGTGAGATTCGGCACGAGTACGTAGCGCAACCAGAAGGGTTTGTTGCGAAGACGCAGTTCTTCTGCAAAGCGGAGCGTTGTCTCAAGATCGACGTTTGTCACATCGTGATAGCGCTGCGGGTCGAAATTCTTGATATCCAAAAGTACCAAATCAGCATGATCTAGAATCGGGTGAGCCCGTTCCAACGTTCCAAATCCAGAAGTATCAAGGGCGGTATGCAACTTCAGGCCGTGACAGGCTGCCAGAAGAGCGGCTGTAAAGCGAGCTTGAAGCAGGGGCTCACCACCCGATATCGTAACCCCACCATGCTTAAGAAACCGGCGATGATGGGAGATTTCCTCGATGACTTGAGAGACACTCAGGAGTCTTCCACCGGTCGGCTCTCGACAATCGGGATTGTGGCAATACTGGCAACGCAGGGGACAGCCCTGCAGAAACACCACGAAGCGCAGGCCAGGCCCATCCACGGCCCCCATACTTTCGAAGGAATGAACATGACCGACGAGGCTTGAATCCAAGCCCTCATCAAGGACAGCTGCACTCTTCTGATGTCTAGAACTCTCGTCCATGATCCGTCCCTCTCCTTCAGGCTCTCACCCGACCATGAAAGGTCCGATGAATCACATCCAGCTGTTGCTCACGAGTTAACTTTATGAAGTTCACAGCATAGCCTGACACGCGGATAGTTAACTGAGGAAATTTCTCAGGATGCTCCATCGCTTCGAGCAAAGTTTCACGATTCAGAACGTTCACATTGATATGATGCCCCCCCGCTTCGGTATAGGCGTCCAACAGATCCACAAGATTGCCTCTCGTCTCGGACTCTTCATGTCCTAGCGCTTGCGGTGTAATTGAGAAAGTATAGGAAATGCCATCGAGCGATTGCTGATAAGGCAGCTTCGCAACCGATGCTAAAGCCGAGATCGCGCCCTGGGTATCGCGTCCATGCATGGGATTCGCGCCAGGAGCGAAGGGCATACCTGCCTTTCGACCATCGGGAGTATTGCCTGTTTTCTTGCCGTAAACAACGTTCGAGGTGATGGTCAGCACACTCTGAGTCGGGACCGCATGACGATAGGTGCGTTGCTGTCGTAACTTATCCATAAAGCGACATACAACGTCGACGGCGATCCGATCCACACGGTCATCGTTGTTCCCATACTCGGGAAACTCACCCGTCACCTCGTAATCAACGACCAAGCCTTCTCGGTTGCGGATTGGCTTAACCCTAGCATACTTGATCGCTGACAGTGAATCTGCGACCACCGACAGACCCGCGATTCCACAGGCCATAGTCCGGAGAATCTCACGGTCGTGAAGCGCCATTTCCAGTCGCTCGTAGTTATAGCGATCATGCATGTAGTGTATGACATTCAGGGCCCCAATATAGGTCCTCGCTAACCAATCCAACAGTGTATCATAGCGTTGCATGACTTCGTCATAGTCAAGATACTCCGAGTTCAGCGGCTGCGTCTTTGGCCCGATCTGCTCACCCGACTTTTCATCTCTGCCACCATTGATAGCATAAAGCAAGCCTTTGGCTAGATTCGCTCGAGCGCCAAAGAATTGCATCTGTTTGCCTATACGCATAGCTGAGACGCAGCAGGCGATACCGTAATCATCCCCATAGTAGGGTCTCATCACATCGTCATTCTCATATTGAATGGCACTGGTATCGACACTGATAAGGGCGCAAAAGTCTTTAAAAGCCTTCGGCAAGCTCTCGCTCCATAACACAGTCAGGTTTGGCTCAGGTGCTGGCCCAAGGTTGCGGAGCGTCTGTAGAAAGCGAAAGCTCGTGCGTGTTACGAGGGTACGACCGTCTTCGCCCATACCCCCGATCGATTCGGTGACCCAAGTCGGTTCGCCCGAAAAAAGCTCATTGTAATCGGGAGTCCGCAAGAAACGGACCATACGCAGCTTCATTACGAGGTGGTCAATCAACTCCTGAGCCTCTCGCTCACCGAGTATGCCTTCCCTCAGATCTCTCTCTATAAAAACATCGAGAAACGTCGAGACGCGACCAAGCGACATCGCAGCACCATCTTGCTCTTTGACGGCTGCGAGATAGGCAAAATATAACCACTGAACAGCTTCACGGCCGTTGCGAGCAGGCTGGCTGATATCGAAGCCGTAGAGCTTCGCCATCGCTTTGAGTTCGTTCAATGCAGCAAGCTGCTCAGAAGTCTCTTCTCGGGTGCGAATCACCTCTTCGGTCATGGCAACGTCTTCTAAACTTCGAAGATCGTATTTTTTAAATTCGATCAGACGATCGACACCATAGAGGGCGACGCGACGATAATCGCCTATGATTCGTCCACGACCATAAGCATCCGGCAATCCAGTAATGATGCCGCTGGATCGAACCGCACGCATATCACGGGTGTAGGCATCAAACACCCCCTGGTTATGCGTTTTGCGGTAACGCGTGTAGACAGCTTTCGTTTCTGGATCAAGCTTATAGCCATAGCTTTCCAGAGCTTGCTCTACCACCCGACTTCCACCTTGGGGCATTATGGACCGCTTCAAGGGTCGGTCGGTTTGAAAACCGACTACCATCTCCAACGACTTGTCTAACCACGCTGGACCGTGAGCGAGAATTCCCGCAGGGGTTTTGGTTTCGGCATCAAGAACACCTTTACGCCGTTCCTCTTTCATAAGTTCACAGACAAGATTCCACAGCTTTTGACTGGCAACCGTCGGTCCACTCAGGAAGTGAGCATCACCTTCGTAGGGAGTATAATTCTTCTGAATAAAATCACGAACGTCGATACTGTCTTGCCAGATTCCCGAGGTGAAAGAGGGGTTAGATTGCATACTACTCGCCTTTTTTTGAGAACAAATATCAGATGCAAAATCACATTCAAGAGCGATCAAGAGGCGAAATGTTCTTTCTTCCGCAATCGCCCAATCTCTCTTGTCAGTGTTAGCAAAAGCTTCACCGCGTGGAAGACATATGAGGGGATTTGATAGAAATCAACGCTCGCCCGCGTAGGATTCAGGCTCAGGGACCTGGCCTTCCCCTGCAATCGATCGTGAAATATTCTCGCAGTTTCTTAAGCTTACATGTAGCTACTTGGTTAAAAGAATGGCTGTCGTTCGACTTTTATCCGGGAGTAAACAGCCGGAGGAAGCAGTTCGTAAAGCACCAGAGGAAGGGGATGGGCAGAGACCTTTTGACCCTAAAGGCTCAGGTCTCTGCGCGAAATGTCACTGAACTTGCGTCATGAGTTGCGCGATTTGCTTGCTGAACTTCATCGGATCTTCGAGTGGGGAGCCCTCGGTCAGGAGCGCTTGACTGTAGAGAATCTCAGCCCACTCCTTCTGCGTAGCCTCGGGCATAGCCTTCATTTTGCTGAAGACTGGATGCTTTGGGTTGATCTCCATGATACGCTTCGCCTTCGGCATCTGCTGCCCCATCGATTCCATCAGGCGCTCCATGCGCGAGGATGGGTCGTAGGCGCCCGAAACCAAACAGACCGGAGAATCCACCAAGCGCGTCGAGATCTTCACCTCTTTCACATGGCGATCGACAGCGACTTTGATGGTTTCGAGCAGCTGTTTATACTCCTCCTCCTTGGCCTTAACCTCTTCCTCTTTCTTCTTCTTCTCTTCCTCGGTATCGAGGTCAAGTCCTTCCTTAGTGATCGATCGGAGGTGCTTGTCCTTGTATTTAAAGAGGGATTGCATGACCCACTCGTCTACAGGGTCGACGCAGAATAAGACTTCGTAGTCTTTTTCCTTCAATCGTTCGAGGTAAGGACTGTGTTCGAGCTGCTTCACCGATTCGCCAGTGATAAAGTAGATCTCTTTTTGGTCTTTCTTCATTCGCTCGACGTACTCTCCCAGAGTCGAGAGACTTTCGCTTCTATTCGTGTAGAAAAGCAAGAGATCTTCAATCTTTTCCTTATTCGAAAAGTCGTTAGGCACGCCTTCTTTGAGAGTGGAACCAAAGTTCTTCCAGAATTTCTCATATTTTTCGCGATCGTCGCTCAAGAGACTCTGCAGGTGCTTCAGGACTTTTCCGACCACAGCTTTTTTAATGCCCTGTACCTGTTTGTCTTTCTGGAGAATTTCGCGCGATACGTTCAACGAGAGATCGGAGCTATCGATAACACCGCGCAAGAACCTCAGGTAGCTTGGCAGGAGATCTTCGCAGTGATCCATGATAAACACGCGATTGATATAGAGAGAAAGCCCCCACTTGCTTTCGCGGTAGTTATAGTCAAAAGGCACGGTGCCAGGGACGAACATGAGGGCTGTAAATTCCTGCGAACCCTCGGCACGGTAATGGACCCGATCCAGCGGTTCGCTCCAGTCATGAGCGACGTGCTTGTAGAACTCGCTGTATTCGTCTTCCCCTACCTCATTCGGCGAGCGCAGCCAGATGGCCTTACGACTATTAAGCGTCTCGTCTTCGATGGTCGTCTTAACCTTGTCCTTGATCGGTTCACCCTTCTCATCGAGCTCAGGCTCCTCACGGGTGACTTTCATCTGAATCGGCCAGGCAATGAAATCGGAATATTTCTTCACGATCCGGCGCAGGACGTGCTCGTCGGCAAAATCTTCGACGCTATCGTCGTCGTCAAACTTCTTGAGGTGCAGGGTTACTGAGGTACCGGCGCCTTCTGATCGCGCCTTCTCTTCAATGATAAAGTTACCGTCCCCGCTTGATTCCCAGAAGACGCCCTGGTTGCTCCCGGCTTTGCAGGTTGTGACCGTCACCTTGTCTGCAACCATAAACGACGAATAAAAACCCACTCCAAACTGACCAATCAGCTCCGGACGGTCTTTGACTTCCTTAGCGTGTTTCAAAAATTCTTTCGTACCCGAATGGGCAATCGTACCGATGTTCTGCAGCACCTCGTCGTAGGTCATACCGATGCCGTTGTCGACGATGGTCAGGGTGCGGGCTTCCGCATTGGGGATAAGTCGGATGTGCTTCTCCTGACCGCTAGCCCAATCCGGATGATGGATTTCTTCGAAGCGCAGCTTGTCCAAAGCATCCGAAGCGTTCGATATAAGCTCGCGGAGGAAGATTTCACGGTGCGAGTAAAGCGAGTGGACCATCAAGTCCAGAATCTCTTTAACCTCAGCCTGAAAGGGACGCGTTTCTCTTGCCATGACAGTTCCTCATGATGTTCCCGAAAACGAAAAAGACTTCGACTGTAACACCATGGGACCGAATTTGCATCTGTCAAGGGCGACCGAGAGACGGACCAAAGCGGGGGGGGGTAGAGGTTTCAAGCGAGCTTTGCATATGTCAAGATCACTGACACTAAACCGAGGGCTCGAGCTGGCTGAGGGGAGGATCGGCGACAACAACCCGCTTATCTTGATGTTTTTGCTCCTCTTGGGACGCCTCATCAAAGAGATCACTGATCGACTCAAGGCCCAAAAAAGACAAAAATCCCGGGCGTTTACGGTAAGGATTGAAGGTGCTCTTCGGCCGCTCCGTTAAGGTTGGAGCCCCGGTGATAAACTGATGGAGAGCACTATGCGAAAAAACACGAATTTCCGTTTTGAACTCAGAGGATTCCATTTCAACTCCACTTCTTTCAGCTGCACCAAAAGTAAGGGCCTAGGTGTCCAGGCCTCGGGCGACGGGTCTTCCTAGTGCACAAAGCGCGCCCGACTAGCATACAATAGAGCTTGGTGCTTTTTCGGCTCGGTCAGAGCCGATAAGATGACCGTAACCTATTTCGGGTGAGAAATCTATGAGTGGCAATACAGACGGCAGTATCAATCCGTTCCAGACCGTTCTCTGCCGCTGTGTCATCTGCGAGCAGGATGCCCGTTTCAGCAGGTTGAAGTCCACACTCTACACCGAAACTAAGAGGGACATCGATCTTCGTCCTATAACCGTCCTCTGGTCGAAAAAGGTTTCACCCCGCGTCGACCCTAAACTGTTTTACTTTTGGCAATGTCCCCACTGTAGCTTTACCGCCGATCACCAGTTTTTCACCGCCCCATTCAAAGATGGATCGATGAGTGTGGGACGATTTCGTAGGCTATTTCATAAAGCTAAGGAAGCCACTCCCTCTTACCTAGAGGTCGTTCACGGACTCAGAATTGATCCCAGCAAGGAAAAGTCAGTCTTTATCTCGGGTCTCAAACTCAATCTTCTAGCCATATTCTCCTTGGAAATGATCGAAGAAATCAGTAAGGGTGACAGCCTCATGCTTGCCTCTTACTATCTACGCTTAGCCTGGATGATGCGAGACCTTCGCCACTTGCGGGATAAGAATCCTCAGGTCTATGAAAGTGCGAAGACCCTAATCTCCCAGCTACAAAAGTCATGGCCCAAACTCAGCCTCATCGAGTCTGATAATCTGCAGGTCGCGCTGCGGTATTATCAGCAGGCTTTGCTTAAGTCACATTCGATTAACACGATGCTCTCTGAAATCCAGGTACGACTCGTCATCGCCCGGATTTTCCTCAAGACGGGTAAGCTTCCCGAGGCAAAAAGGTGTCTTATCGAAAGCAAGTCCAAAGTCAACAGCTACGATATGATCTTCAAGAAAAAAACCAAAGAAAAGGGATCTTTTAGCGAGCAAGAAATACAGGACATGGAAACAGCCTTGGGCAAAGCCCAGACATTACTTGCTACCGTCGAACAGATATACGAGCGGATCGAATCAATGATGATCGAAAAGCAGGTGCAGGAGGCTCAACTGCTGCTTCGAGGCCTCCGAGACAAGACCTATGAAGAAAAGCTTGCTCTTCTGCAGTCCAAAGGAGTCGCACAGCCTATCATCGAGAAGGCCCTACCCTCACCGAAGAAGAAAGGGCTGATCGATCTCCTCAAGTCCAGCTAAAAGCAAGGCGGGCCGTGTCTGGTCGTACGAGCATGATCGGGCAGAGAATCTGGCGCTTAAAACGAAAATCCTAAAGATGCCACGAGTTCGTTCTTGTTCATGCTGACTCCTTGGAGCTTGTCTTCAACAGGAGTCGTAAGACCCAGAGTGGAGGAGGAGACATCGACGTCACCCGTAGACAGCGTATTGCTGTAGTTATACTCCAAGCTAAAAGTGCTCTGCCGATTGAGACGAAAACGAGCCCCCACGCCAAGGTCGTAATTCAAGAGTGTTGTATCGTCAAATTCAAGTCGAGTCCGACCTGAGTCAACGCTTTCCAGCGCTAGCTGATGAAATGATAGACCTGCCTTACCGTAAAGCGCTAGGACATCCTGGTCAACAAAATCAAGAGTCCCATAACTTTCGAGCACGAAATCGCTGTAGCCCAAGCCACCTTCATCGCCTTCGAATTGTAAGTAAGAAGCACCAAGACCGAGGCGCATCGGATCACTCAATTGAAACTCGAGACTCGCGCCACCGCCGATAGCCGTTTCAGCTTCGAGCTGACCTTCCAGCTTATTGACAGGATTCGAGGGAGCTGAGGCGGATGAACGCACGCCTTCGATACTGAGCTGGGATTCGCTACCGATCACTTTAGCTTTGAAAGTGTTGGTTTCAGCGAGAGCATGGCTAGAGGAGAAAAGAACGGCCCAGGCGATCAGATGAGCTTGTTTCATAAGGTAGACCTTTCATGATTGACGGGGAATTTCGTGTCCTTTGCTTCGGGAACAGAACCACCTGAAGCAAAGCCTAGACCAAGCCCATCTGGAGCCAAAAAATCATGTAACAAAATGATTTTGGTGCTTTTTTTTAGTTTTCCTGCCACCCCTTCAGGCTAGGGAAAGACCACCCAACTGTGCTCTCAAAGTCACGGTTGGTGGCTGGCACCATCGCGGAAGATGAAATAAACAGCACCCAAAAGACATATCCCTGCCCAGAGGTAGTTCAGACTGGGTTTCTCCTTCATATAAAAGCTCGCAAAGAGAACAAAAATCACCAAAGTGATGACCTCTTGGATGATCTTGAGTTGGGCGAGACTGAAATACTGAAAGCCAATGCGATTGGCGGGAACCTGGAAACAATACTCAAAGAAGGCTACGCCCCAACTAACTAGAATCGCAACGTAAAGGGGTCGGTTTTCAAGAGCCTTAAGGTGCCCATACCAAGCATAAGTCATGAATACATTGGAAACGATCAGCAGCATGACGGTACGCAGCATCCAGGCTCCCCCGTGACGTTCGTTCTTCTCACTCTCTGTTAAGAAGCGAGAGAATTCAAGCAAGATATCCCAAGCCGGCAGAGCCTTAGTGGGCACATCCAGAAAGAGCGCCCTGAGGCGCTCGAGGTCTCTTTATCGAAACGATGCCAGGCTTTTACACTGGATTGACGATCTCACACAGTGTTCGTCAGCCTATCGGCGTGTTCGAAATCCCTTCCTGGCAAAGGATAGACCCAGATCCGGCCTACCCCGTCATCTGGCAGCTTTTCAGCCTCTCCCCTGCTCGTGCTAAGCTAGTGCCGGACCAACTCGCTGCCACGGTTTGAGGACTCCCCACATGATACGTCGTCTCATTCTGGTTCTAGGTCTCGTCTTTATGGGTCAAGCACTCGTCGCTTTGCCAAAATATCCAAGTTATCCACTCAATATCGAGCCTTTGAAGCGATTTCCAGACGTCTTCCAGCGTTTTGAAGATTTGAGAAAAAAATTCGAAGTCGATGCCCTCAGCGAACAGGAACACCGCGAACGAATGGCCTTGATCGAAAAGGTACTGGTCACACAACCCGAGTGGCAAGACGGTTATTGGTTGCTAGCCGCAGATAGTTTTTTTCTTGGATCGAATGTGATGCACCCCAGCGATCATCCCGGCGCTCGGCGCGACTTGGTGCAGGGACGTGAGGCGCTCGAACGTTGTATGAAGCTTAAGCCTGACCATCTACTCTGTCGCTTCCTTTATGCCTCGATCAAGGCAAAGATTGCCAGTATCGACGGCATCTTCTCCTCGCTCAAACACGGCCGGACCGTGAAGGACATTTGGCTATCGGTCGTTAAATCCCCTTATGACATGTCTTTCCGTCCAAACGTCACCATGCAAGGCGCGGCTCGCTTTGCCTTAGGCCTCTTCTACCGCCTCGTACCGGATTCCATCTGGGTTCAGTGGATCTGGGGGATTCGAGGCAACATCGACACTTCGATTCGCTACCATCGAGAATCGCTGGAGCTCGACCCAAGAAATCCCTGTGCCCGATTGATGCTGGCTGTTGCCCTCCTTTGCAAAGTCCAGGGCGAAGCACATACCCCTCAGTTTGGTGAGGCCATGAGCTTGCTTCAAGAAACGGCCCGCGAACCATCGATCGACCTGGCCCAGGCTGTTTGTGTCAAGGACGCGCCCCTGATTGCGCGGGAGCCGATGAAGACCTGCGGCTATACACAGGCCAAGTACCAAGACGAGATACCCGAGGAAAAGCTCCGTGAAAAACGTCGAACCTGAGGGGAATTTGGCAATTCGATGCTGTTTGCAGGCAATCTAAAGCGATAGTGGCAAGTGCTAGGACTTTCAGCTTAGAATGGAGGAAGTCGAACATAAATACGTGAATCATCCTCGTGAACGTCCCTGGACCGTCTCCCGAAGGTAAGTCTGTGCACACAATTCCATCACCCTTGCGCGCCAGTTTTTGGGATGTCGCGTTTTATAGTCTCATGGTCGGTTTAGGTGAGACCTATATCGTGGCGTTTGTCTTGGCCCTTGGTTTTTCCGAGCAGGCATCAGGAATGCTTGCGACCCTCCCTTTGCTGATCGGCTCTATCGTCCAGCTGTTTGCAGGTGCGGGCATCAAGGTCCTGGGTTCACATCGTCGCTGGGTGCTTATCTGTGCGACGCTCCAAGCCGTGTTCCTCGGCTCGCTTGCCATCTTGGGTTTGCTCCGTCCCAATCCAGCCGGGGATAGTGTCTGGCTGGTTTTTCTGCTCGTCACACTCTACTGGACCTTCGGTATGTCTGCTGGCCCCAGCTGGAACAGTTGGATCGGTTCGATCGTTCCTGTAAGCTCTCGTGCGAGTTTCTTTGCCATACGCACGCGAATTGGTCAGCTCTTTACTGTCTTCGGCTTAGTCATCACAGGACTCTGGCTGCACTATTGGGAGGCAGGAGAATGGAAGCTCCAGGTCTTCGCGGGACTTTTTATCATCAGCGCCTTGTCTCGTCTGGTCTCGGTCTACTTCCTCTCCCGACACCCCGAAGGTGAGAACATCCGCCCCACGACCGGACTGAGATTGCTCCTTAAAGCAGATGGGTTTCGCTGGCTACGAGAAAGACGGACCTCGATCATCATTCTGTTCCTCTTGACGACTCACTTTTCCATCAACGTATCGGGCCCGTACTTCAATGCTTACCTCCTGAAGGCTCTTCATCTTGATTATCTCCATTACATGCTGCTGATCAGTGCTTCCTTCGTCACACGAGTCCTCACGGGCGGTTGGCTCCAAAGACTCGCGAACCAACATGGTTCGACTTCACTGGCCCATCTCGGAGCTTTGCTGATCATCCCGACGCCGGCCCTTTGGATCTTCGGTGATTCCTTTTTCTACATGCTACTTCTCCAGGTCTATACAGGTCTAGCTTGGGGATGCCATGAGCTCGGCGTCACGCTGATGCTCCTTGATAAGCAGGATCACGAAGAACGGGCCCGGCTTCTGACTTTGACGACTCTGTTAAATGCCGTTGCCATGTTCGCTGGCTCTACTTTTGGTTACTGGATGCTGGCCCACGAGGTCCTTCTGCCCACGCATTATCATCATATCTTTGCAGCATCGACTCTGCTGCGTATCGTTCCCTTTTTCATCCTGCCCTTGATCGGCGATAGTCACTTGCGACTCACGCCTTGGCTTCGATCGGCGGTTGGCAGTTGGTTTCGCCCCTCGCGTCCTCACTGAAAAGCTATTTCTGGACTATTAGACTCTCCTAGACGAGAGCCGTTCATCGGCAACTCTTGCCTTGAGAAACAAGGTCCGGGGGATGAAAGACCCGCCAGTCAGACTAGCGAAAGTCGTTTGTATCGTGGTTCCACAAGTGTGGATCCTGAAATAGCTCCTAGGCGTCGTGGCATCAAAAATCTCAGTTCCTCAGGGACCTCATGTCCGCTCCAGACTTCGATCCTTGATACGCCTAGTGTGCACCTAGTGTCTGGACTATTTCTGAAAGCAAAATGGGCATTTCATGACGCAGAGGAACCCAAAATTCGAGCTGACAAATGCTTGAAGTTGTTTGAGGCGAGCCTGAGGTCTTGGCCCCGATATTTCTTGAAAATTCTTCACTTTTTACCTAGGGCCTGTTGACGTTTGAGATAAGTGATTGAAAAGTGGGGACAAACTCGTATTGTGGTTTTGCGAAAAACAAAATAGCGAGTTTGCCATGCCAC
>Ga0209985_10003416_pt1 | contig 13527 bp, 11 predicted proteins | sample NOAtaG_FD_187305 | JGI IMG/M metagenome (GOLD analysis project Ga0209985, IMG submission 187305) | Freshwater lake microbial communities from Lake Erie, under a cyanobacterial bloom - NOAA_Erie_Diel6S_1000h metaG (SPAdes) (version 2) | ecosystem: Environmental > Aquatic > Freshwater > Lake ...
AGTTGGTGCGCCCGACACCGCCGAGGCTGTAGTCGCTGGCCCGCAAAGAACCCGTCAGCTCGAGCTTGCGCACCATTGGCAGCTTAGCCAGCAACGGCAGTTTGATCTCCGTGAAGACCTCGTTGACGCTGACCGTTCCCTGCACGGCCCCCGCTCCGGACGAGGCCGTGAGCCCCGCGGCGTCGCGCGTGTCGGGGCTGTAGCGGGTCTCGTCACTGCGGTGCTCGAATCCTGCCACCACCGACACCGGTCCGCCGGGCAGCGCGAGCCAGCCCGACGTGTCGCCAGACACGAAGCCGGTCAGCAACTGCTGTGCAATCCGGCCGGTGGCTTGCGTGTTCAGCGTGACGTAGCGGCGCACATCCTCGCTGACCGCGCCCGCACCGAAGAAGTTGCCGGGCACGCATTCGTCGATCGCCGGGTTGCCGGTGGGTGTGCTGCCTGCTGCCAGGCGCGACGCGCACACGATCGCGCCACGTGTGCCCAGCACGCCGGCCGTGTCCACCACCGCATCGGCGGCGCGGGCCACGCGGTCCGGATACTGGTTGTTCAAGGTGTTGACTCGCAGCCCGACTCGGCCGTAGCTGGCAGACAGCTCGTAGTTCCAGTTCGGCGTCAGCGCGCCCTTGAGGCCCACCAGGCCGCGCAGCGTCTCACGGTTGGCCGCCTCAGCCAGCACGCCGAGGTCTTCGCTCGCCCTGATCGCGATGAAGCTCGGGGCACTGGCCGTCGGCCCATAGCCGTTCAGCACCCCCAGCGCCTGGCTGCTCAGGTAGGGGTTCGACTTCTTCAGGTTCAGCTGGCTCACCACCGGGTTGCTGAAGGCCTGCGAACGCTGCGTCATCGCGGTCACGTGGGCGAAGGCCGTCGTCGCCGGGGCGATCTCGTAGCGCCCGAGCACGTTCAACGACACCCGTTCGTGGCTGGGCAGCAGCGAGTTGAAGGTCACCGTGCTAAGGCCATCGCCGCCCTCGCTGATGCCCAGGTTGAGCAGGGCGCGCGCGCCCAGGTCGGCCGGGTTGAGAGTGCCGTTGGGGGCAAAGCGATAGAAGGGAGGCCCGTAGGGAAGCGTCCCCCCGGTGGAGTTGCTCAGCAGGCGCAGGTCCTGGACCTGAATCTGGCTGGGCTCGCCGGGCTTGCCGGCATTGGGGTTGGGAACGAACTGCGCCTGACCTACCGAAAACGGGCGCTCGAAGTAGCGCAGGCCTTCGCGCCGCGCGGCCTCCACGCTGGCGGCCACGTTGCCACGCCCGCCACCGAGGTTGCGGCCCACCGTGATGCTGCCGCTGCGCGTGGAGGCGTCGTGCTCGGCGCTGCTGCCGAGTTGTGCGCGCAGGGACAGGCCATCGAAATCGTCCTTGAGCACGAAGTTCACGGCCCCTGCGATGGCGTCAGCGCCGTAGATGGCCGATGCGCCGCCGGTCAGTACCTCGACACGCTGCAGCAGTGCGATGGGGATCGTATTGGTGTCAGGCTGGGCCACGCTCTGCGAGCTGGAGACCAGGCGCCGGCCGTTTTGCAACACCAAAGTGCGCGTCGTGCCCATGCCCCTAAGGTCCAGCAGGTTCAGGCCGACCTGGCCCGGCGCACCCAGGCCGATCCCCGTTGAGGCTGCCTGCGTGAACGTAGCCCTGAACTGCGGCAACACGCTAAGCTGGTCACCCACGGAGATGCTGCTGCTGCGGCCAACCAGCGCGTCGGCCGGAACCACCGCCACGGGCGTGGCCGAGTCGCCGTCGAACTGCCGCAGCCGGGAGCCGGTCACGATCACCGGCTCGGCGGCCTGCTCTGCGGACGCTGCGGCAGCCAAGGTCGTTGCCGCCGAGGCAGTCCCGGTCACCGCAGGCCCCGCGCCAGCGGCGGCACGCTGCAGCACGATGACGTTGCCAGAGTCCGAGGCGATCACCAAGCCGGTGCCGGCCAGCAGCTCGCGCAGGGCTGCCCGCACGTCCCGGTCGCCGCGGATGGCGGGGGTGACGACGCCGCCCAGGCCATCTGCCGGCGCCATGATCTGCAGGCCGGCCTGGCGCGAGAACTGCGGGATGGAGCGCACGGCGGCATCCGCAGGCACATCGAACATGCGCGTCTGCGCCTGCGCGCTCGCCGCGGCCACCATGCAAATGCTTGCGACGGCTGCCGCGACGGCTGAAAGTCGACCACTCATTTCGGCATCTCCCACTGCTAGTCAAGACCGCAACTGCGGCCCCATCCATTCATCGTCTCCGTCGGGGTTCAATGCGCAGCAGAGTGATCTGCCACCATCGGATAAACCCTAATTGATGCCGGCTGTAGCTGCGAGCCGCGCTGTGACACCGTCGCGCTAGGCGTCGTCAGGTGGGCGTCTACGGTGGCGCGCTGTCCGACAGCCGGCGCCTGCTCAGCAGCATCTTCAGGGTGTCCGAGTCGCGCTGGAACAGCTCGGGGTCGTACTTGACCCGGCTCGTGTAGAACTCCGGCAGCGAGCGGATCCCGTGCTGCTCGATCAGGGCCTTGATATGGGGCGTCGACAAGTAGCGGTTCCAGCCGTCCGCCTCACGTTTCGCGTAGATGCGGTCCAGGTCTTCACCGCTGGGCCGGGCGTAGGTCTCTTCATGCATCAACGCCCGCGCAGGAAGCCGGTCGCGCCTGGGTGGCGCTTCGTCGGGGTACCCGACCACGAGCGTCGTCACGGGCAGGCAGATCGCGGGAAGCTGCAGGAAACGCGCGATCGCTTCCATGGCGTGCAAGGTCGTTCCCATGCAGCAGATGCCAAGTCCTTTCGCCTCGAATCAGAGGCAGATGTTCTGCGCCACGATGATCTCGTCGACGGCCGCGATGTGCTACCCGATCAGGTTGTAGAAGTTGTCGCGCGCACCAGGGGCGCCTGGAGGACCATCTCCTGCCGTTCGTGCAGTTCGCAGAGGTGCTGCCAGCGTGCCGCGTCAGGCGTCAGCATCAGCATCAGCAACAGGCTGTTCAGATTGCCTGACGACTAGGCGCGGGCGATGGCATCGGTGCACACGCGCTCGACCAGCTCCGGCTTGACTGGGTCCGACTTGAATCGACGGATCGAACGGTGGGCCTGGGGGAGGGCTTAGAAATCCATGTTCAGGGGCGACTGATGCGCAACTCATTGCCGTGCTCGGTGACGCGGGCACCGACGGCCGAGGCGGCCGCGCGTGCGAAACCGGCCGGGTTGTTGACGGCAAAGAGCCCCGTGATGCTCTGGCCAGCGAGCTCGGGCTCGACGACGATGACTCGGACATCGCTGTAGCGCTCGAACTCCATCGCAGCTTGGGCCAGGGTGGAGCCTTCGAAGGCCACTAGGCCCTCGCGCCACAGCAGTGTGCGCTCCACCTGCAGAGCGGTGACGGACCGCTTGACAAGCACACGCCGGGCGGCGCCGGATTCGGCGGAAAGAGTCACCACCTGGTTGTGCACCGCACGCAGAGGTCGGGCGGCACTGGGGTGCAGGATGTCCACCACTCCCTCACGCACCGCCACCTGAACGGCCTGACCCGGCATACGCCGAACCGTGAAGCTGGTACCGATGGCCTTGATGGTCAGCTCGCCAGCCTGGACCTGGAAGGGTCGCTGGGGGTCCTTGGCCACGTCGAAAAGGGCCTCTCCACGGACGAGCTCCACGGTGCGCAGCCTGGCGTCGAAGCGGGTCTGTATGGCCGTGGCCGTATTCAAGGTCACCGAGGATCCATCGGGCAGCGGCATCTGGCGCAGCTCACCCTTGACTGTGGTCACGGGAGGTTCTGCAAACCACGACGGCGGCCACCACAGGGCAAGGCTTACGACACCCGCAGCCAGTGCGACTGCAGCACGCCAGGAACGCCGTGGCCGCAGAGCTGTTGCGGCGGAACCGGCCGTTCGCGCTTGCGGGTGACTGAAGGCGTAGTCCTTTCCTAGCGCCTGCGCGCGGTCCATGCTGGCCAGCACCGCCTGTGCACGCGCATATGCGCCCAGGCAACGACGGTCGCTGGCTTGCCAGGCCTCGAAGGAGGCCTGCTCTGCAGCCGTCAAATGACCTCGATCGACGCGTGCCGCCCAGGCAGCTGCGGCATCGTCGATGCGGCTACTGGTCTTCCGTTCGCTGCCCATGTCTCGTATATATTGCCGATTCTTCGAGGCCGGTAGATGCTTCGCTGGCAAATTTTCCGCCACGCCCGAAGTGATCCATCAACAGCCGCGTGGCGCGTCCCATGTGTTTCTCAACCGTGCTCTCGGCCAGGCTCATGCGGTTGGCGACCTCTCGCTGCGACAGGCCTTCCACCTTGCGTAGACGAAACACCTCGCCGCATTGGGGCGGCAAGCCCTCGATCGCCTCGGCCACGCGTCGTAATTCCTCGCGGCTGGCCGCCTGCTGCTCGGGCCCAGGCGAGTCTGCGCACATCTGTAGCTCTTCGACATCTGCAATCGCCAGGATCGACACTACTCGGTCGCGCCGCAGCAGTTGTAAGGCAATCGAATAAGCCGTCTGAAACAGATAGGCCTTGGGGTTATGGATGTGCTCTACGCTGTCCAGTTCGGCCAACGTGGCGTAGGCTTCCTGCACCAAGTCGTCGGCCTCGATTGGAAGATCCTTCTTTCGTCGCAGCCACGATCGCAATGCCGCCTCGTGCGGCAGGATCTGGTCAGCCAGCCAGCGCCAACGAAGGGTCAAATCTGAACTCATCGCCGATGAGTGTCGTCCCCTAGCGGAACCTGGGGCAATTCGGGAATTCACAGTCGCCAGCAGTGGCGGAATCTTCGCGCCAACGCATCTCCTCAGTTGTGGTCGTCCCTATTGGGCGTGCACCAGCGTTGCGAGTTGATGAATGAGCCAGCCCGACGAATCAATACCCATGGACGCATCGGGGTACCAACTCCCCGATGTGAATTTGCGCGCTTTGGCAGACGCGGCACCACCTGCCCGGTTGCTTCCGTCGCCCGACGGACGTCGGGCAGTTGTCTTGTATAGCTTGGGTAGGCCGTCAGTCGTACAACTGGCGCAACCAGAACGACGCATGGCAGGCCTACGCTGGAACCCTAGGTTGGCAGCAGCCGCTCGCGACGATCTCGTGAGCCGACTGCAGATCATGGAGTTGTTTGACGGCCGCTGTTACGACGTCCTAGGCCTGCCGGGACCTCTGTCTGCGGCAGACTTCATGTGGTCCCCCGACGGCAAGCATCTGGCCTTTTCCCACCGCGACGATTCAGCCGGCGAGGTGCAGTTGTGGTGCATCGACGCTTGTTCCCTGCAGACACGCCAGATCACGCACCGGTCGCTTCATACCGTGACGTCGGCCGGTTTCGCCTGGGCTTCCGACAGCCAATGGCTGCTGGTGTTGCTGCGTCCCGAGTCACCTGGGCCCGAACCCAGTGATGTGGCGGCCACCATGCAGCCGGTGGTCGAGGAAGCCACGCCACAAGACGCCGGGCGGCCTGCGAGAACCTTCGCCGACCTGTTGCGTAGTGACCTGGACGAGCGAGTATTTGCGTATCACCTGCTGAACGAATTGGCCTGGGCCGACCTGCAGGGACGGGTGACCGTGCTTTCTACGCCCCAACTGCATGTATCGGCCGACCCTTCACCCGACGCGATGCACGTGCTGGTACAACGCCTGGAGCAACCCTTCTCGCGTCGCGTGCCTGTACAGCGCTTTGCGCGCTCCATTGAGGTGCTCAAGGCGTCTGGAGCTCTGCAGCATCGCGTGGCAAAGCTGGAGTCTGCCGAACGCCTGCCTGCCGCTTTTGACGCTGTATCCCGTGGCCCGCGGGAGGTGCATTGGCGCGCCGATGCCGACGCCTGCCTGGCCTGGGTCGAAGCGGCCGACGGTGGAGACCCGGACCTGCCACAAGAGTGTCGCGACACGTTGTGGTTGCATGCGGCACCCTTTGCCGACGCGCCCCGCTGCATTGCCCGCCTACCCTTACGCTTCAGCCAGATCGCATGGGGACACGGCGGCCTAGCCGTGATAACGGAGCGCTGGTGGCAGACCCGCACCCAGGCCCACTGGTGTATTGCGCCCGACAGTCCCGACGAAACCCAGTTCAAGTTCCACGTCGGATCGATGGAAGACCGCTACGCCGATCCGGGCCAGGCCGTACAGCGCTTGGACTTTAGGGGTCGGATGCGGCTCGTCGTCATCGACGGCGACACTACGCTGTGGACGGGCGCCGGATCCTCTCCAGACGGCGACCGGCCCTTTGTCGACCGATGGAAGTTGCGTAGCGGGCAGCGGCAGCGCAGCTTCCAGTCACCCCAATCGCACCATGAGGAACCGCTGGCCGCTCTTGACGCGACCGGGAGCCTGTGGCTCACCACCCGCGAGACACCCGAGAGCCCACCTCAGCACTGGGTCATCTCTTTGCCTGAACAGCAGGAAGCTCGGGCGCTAACGCGCTGGACCAACCCAACGCCATCGGTGCAGGGGTTGAAGCCGATCGTGCTGCACTATCGCCGCTCCGACGGCGTCCCGCTAAGCAGCACGCTGTGGCTGCCACCTGGCCACGATCCGCAGGAGGATGGGCCTTTGCCGTTGCTGATGTGGGCCTACCCTACAGAGCTCGTCAATGCAAATGTGGCTGCGCAGGTCGCGTACTCCCCGAGGCGCTATCACCGGTTGGACCCGCTCGGTCCGACCGCGATGGTCGCTGCGGGATACGCCGTACTTGACCATCCGTCGATGCCTATCATTGGCGTAGACGGGAAACCGGGTAACGACTCCTTCGTTTCGCAGCTTTTGGACAACGCACACGCCGCTGTCGAGGAGGTGGTGAGGCTGGGGGTAGCCGAGCGGAACCGTATCGCGATTGGCGGCCACTCATTCGGCGCCTTCATGGCGGCCAATCTGCTCGCGCACAGCCGGCTCTTTTGTGCCGGCATCGCCCGCAGCGGCGCGTACAACCGGACGCTGACCCCCTTCGGATTCCAGTCTGAGTCTCGCCACTACTGGCAAGCACGCGAGATGTACCGCGCGGTATCACCATTCGATGAAGCCCACAGGATCAAGGCACCGCTGCTCCTCGTTCACGGGATGGCCGACACCAACAGCGGCACCTTCCCGATGCAAAGCGAAAGGATGTTTGCGGCTCTACGGGCATTGGGAGCCCACGCGCGTCTTGTCTTGCTCCCGTACGAGGGGCACCGCTACCTGGCGCGGGAGTCTGTGCTGCATGTGCTGGCAGAGACGCAGTCCTGGCTGGACAGGCATGTCCGCTGCGCGCAGCCCTTGACGGACACCGGCGAGTTCCCCCGTGGCTGACCGACCCGCGCCGGCCCCTGCACGGCTTGTGCATTCCAGCGCAGCGATAGCGTGGCCCTCATTGCCTGGGGAAATCAAGGTCCGACCGTCGTCCGCCTGATCGACCCGATCTATCCGCTTCACGTGAACATGCGAACCGGCACTGTGATGTCGCTTGCGGGTACCGCAACTGGGCGTTTGTTCGCGGCCTATCTTCCTCGCAAGTTGATCGAAGCCTCAATGGCTGAAGACTACCGGCGCCTTGGACCCGACATCGCAACCTCCCTCAAGCCAGAATAAGTGGAGCAACAGCTGGTAGAAATACGCCAGCAAGGGTTGTCGCGATCCATGGGCAATCCCACGCCGGGAGTGAACGCGTTTTCCGCGCCCGTGTTTGATTACTCAGGCAACATCGTGCTCGCAATCACACTGATGGGGTCCTCGGGCATCTTCGACTCCAGTTGGACAGGCGCGCAGGCGCAGGCCATCAAGGTTCTACTGCAACACCAGTTCCTTCGCCGCACAGGTGGCGATGGCGCTGCGCATGGATGGCTTTGAGAACGTGCGGATGCTGTACGGCGGCTACAACGCGTGGAAGGCGCGTGGAGGCATGGAAGCCTACGCGCGGGCCAACAAGAAGAGCTGAAGATGGAGGTTGGTCTGCGTGCGCGCTCCTGATCCGGCCGGTGGCCGCAGGGCAAACGTCATGCGATCTGAAGAGCAGCGACGGTGAGGCCGATCTCGATCGATGCCGGTGGCATGCAGACATGGCCCCGTTCCAGCACGGGACCCGCCGTTGGCCTGTTGGTCTCCGTCGCCCTCCATGCGCTGTTGTACACGGTGGCTGCCGGGCTGCTGTCCACAGCCCATCGTGAGAGGCGGGCCGCCGAGCCGACCGTCATCCAGCTGAAGCTGCTGCCGCCACCCCCCGACACCGCCAGACCCGAGCCCGAACCTCCAGCACGTGCTCCCGTCACGCCATCTTGGCCAGTCCAGCCCTTCGCGGCACCCGAGATCGCTGTCGCGAGCGTTTCGCAAGCTCCGCGCCAGCCGACAAACATGGCAGCGCCGCCTGCGCCCACAGCGCAAGAGTGGGCCTTCGCCGGCCGTTACACGCTCAAGAACAGCAAGGCCTACCGCTACACCTGGGGCCAGCAGGTCCGCAGCATGATGGGCACGGCCGTCGAGGGGCCCGACCAAGGCATGGTGCGCTTCCGGGTGGAGATCGCACCCGATGGCTCGCTCTCGAAGCTCGACACCTTGTGGTCGACATCGCCAGTCGCCGAGCAACTGGCGCGTCAAGCCATCGCCACCATACCGCGCTGGCCGGCCACGCCGACGGGCCAGCCCCTGGTGTTCGAAAAGACCATCTCGTTCACGCCCTTCGCCTCCGACGACCCGCCGCTGTACAAAGACGACTGCTTGCCAGATCCGCCAGCATTCAGCAACCCGTTCGCCTGGGACGGCAAGTCAGCCCGCGATGCCACGCCTGCCAAGCCGATCGAGAAGCCGGACCCGAAAGCGCTGGAGGACTGCCTCAGGCAGTTGCCACAGGATTCGATCGAAGCGGAGAGTGCACGCGACCGGCGTCTGATGGAGCGGTGGGGCTGGGGTTCGACCGCGCCCGGTCGCTGAGATGCAAGTGCCGACCCGGTCAATCCGACCCTCGTCCCCGTCGGCAGGCGGGATCATCATCGGCCCGCGCTGGTGGCGAAGTGCAGCAAACGGGGCCTACAGGGAGTTCGTGTCAGCGTCCGGTTACGGCGAAGTCCGACGTTCGAGCCGCTAGTACGAGTGTCTCAGTTCAGTCTGTAACGGCCGTTTGGCGGCTGACCGTCCAAGCTCCAGCGGAAGGAACTGTCTGGCGTCGGACGCCTCTATGCCGCCGAACTTGGCACGCCACTTGTAGAACGTGGCGTCCGAAAAACCGCCCTTGCGGCAGATCTGCGCAACCGCAAAGCCGGCTTCCGCCTGCTTGAGGAACCCAATGACCTGTTCCTCGGTGAACTTGCTCTTCCTCATGTCCGCCATTCTCCTGGTTGGCGGACTCCAGCTACTTCAGGTTGGTACGGCTGGAGGGGGGCAGGTCATACGACTTTAATTGGTCGGAACATGACGCTGGTCGCTCAGAACAAAGTTGCTAAGCGACAGTGAGCATTGGCACGGCTTCCAAGGGCCATACCATCGGTTTGCCGCTACCTTAAAGTTGCCAATTTGGCGGCTCTGCATGCCAAGCTAGGTAGAACTTCGACAACAAAGTTGCCAACGCCCTTCGTCATTGGACCTTGCAATGGTTGTTGGCTGATCCGATCGCGTTTCCCCCGGGGTCTGCATCGCTGCAAGGGTCCGACGACTGAACGCTATGCAGCGGTTGCGGCCGGTCTGTCGGTTCTCACCGAGTCCCGAACTCTTTGCACCCAGTTCTGAACTCGGGGTTACCGACAGAACTTCAATGAAATCAGACACTAAAGGACTGCTTGGGGGTTCGCCACTCCAGGGGACGCGATCGATGTTCCTTCAGTCAAGCCCCGTCACGGACCGGTGAGATAGTGGCACGCGAACTGAAGCTTTAACGCAAGGATCAGAAGAAACAGCGGTGTGCTGCGACGCCTCGCTGTAAGGCGTCGACTCCGAATGCCAACGCAGCTTCCTCAACCGGCCTGCCCCGTTATCAGCGCAGATCGCGTCGGAGCTATGTCTTGCGGGCATACGCCTTGCCCGGCGATGTCGTCCGGTAGCGGAAAACCAAGAAGCACAGCAGCCGCGGTGCGTGCCAGAGCGGGCGCCATCTGGATGCCGTAGCCGCCTTGCCCCGCCAGCCAGAAGAAGCCCTCGGCGGCGGGGTCGTACCCGACAACCGGCGAGCGGTCGGGCACGAAGCTGCGCAGGCCAGCCCAGCGGTGGCTCAGCTTGCGCACGTTCATGCTCGTCGCTGTCTCGAAGCGGTCCACCGCTATAGCGATGTCCATCTCGTCCGGTGCGACATCGCAGGGTTCCATCGGGTCTTCGTTGGCCGGCGACAGCAGCAACTGGCCTGCGTCGGGCTTGAAGTAGAACTGCTCGTCGACATCGATGACCAGGGGCCATGCGCGGATGTCCAGCCCCGATGGTGCGGGCAGCGTCACCGCGGTGCGACGCATCGGCTGCAAGCCGACCGTTGGCACACCTGCCTGCCGGGCCACGCTGTCGGCCCAGGCCCCCGTCGCATTGACGAGGACGGGCGCCTCGTAGTCGCCGGCCCGAGATCGCACGCGCCACGAACCGGCGGCGCGCTCGATCGCGACCTCGTAGGCGCCGAGCACCAGCCGGGCACCCGCCTGCCGCGCCTGGCGGATGAAACCCTGGTGAATGGCGGCCACATCCATGTCGCTGCCCGATTCGTCGATGGCCGCAGCCGCAATCCAGTCGGGCCGCAGGATCGGGCACAAGCCCATCGCCGCTTCGGCCGACAAGGCACGCAGCGTGGCCGGCGCATCGGGTGCGTCGAGCATGGCGCGCAGCGCCGCCAATCGCTGCGTGTCGCACACGAAGAGCGCGCTGCGCGGCGAGAGCAAAGGCGCTGCAGCAAAACCGGCCGGTGGGCGTTCCAGAAAGGCACGGCTGGCTCGCGTCAACGCGCGCACGGTGGCGTTGCCGTAGCTCTCGAAGAACATTGCCGCGGAACGGCCTGTCGCATGCCGCCCAGGCTGGTCCTCGATCTCCACCAGAACCACCTTGCGGTGCGGCGCCAGTTCGGCGGCCAGCGATGCACCCGCCATGCCGGCGCCGAGGATGATGACGTCGCTTGCCGTGAACATGGTCAGGTGCTCCGAACGTCCCTTGGGATGGGCTTGCCCGTGGTCGTGGCGCCATCTTGCCCCGGCACCGTGGCGACGGCCGGCCCCATGGTCAAAGACCCAGGCCCCGGCCCGACCCCACCAGCGTGTAGCGCTGTGCCCCATGGGCCAGCGTGACGACGATGCCTGGCCGGTTGCCGGCATGCACGGGGATGTCGAGGTCCAGCGCGGCGTAAATCGTGCGCAGGCCCTCGGGCTGCGGATGCACCACGAAGAGATCCTGCACCACCGCACCCGCCGGTGCCGTGGCTGACGGGTGTATCGAGTCCATCCAGTCGATGTAGAACGGCACCAAGCCGCGGTACAGCTCGTGGTCCAGATACAGGCCCTGCCAGCGCAGCGTGTGGCCCTGCGGTGTGATGCGTGAATTGGCCTTGCTCGGGCGTACGCCAAGCCCGGCGGCAAACGCACGCGCCTGCACGGATTGCAGGTCGGACGATGCCACTGCGAAGCTGATCACGTCGCCTTCGGGCAGCGCCGCCACACTTTGCGCGAAGGGCGGCCGCTCGGCGCCCGAGGTTGGCGCAGGGGCCAGTACCTCAAGGTAGCAACGCGGGCCTAGCGCCAAAAGCGCATTACAGGTGCCGTAGTCGGCTGCGTGTTCGCCGCCGTAAAGGGGCAGCAAGCCCAGGCCGGTGGCCAGCACATCACTGGCGGCATGCAAGTCGGGAGCGGCGTAGACCAGGTGATCGAAGAGTGGGGCTTCCATGGCAATTGGGCTTGGGTGGTGGTCAGGGTGCGGCGCTGCAGGGTAGCAGCCAATGGCGCCAATAAAATTCACTTTAAGTCAATCCAGAACATCCAATTTTTACATTGATAGAGGCGCATTTGGGGATGAAGGTGAGCAGAATTTGTCCCAATTTAAGAAGGTAAAGTCTTCGAGATCGGATCCCAATTGAAAGATGGAATGTTCCTCCTGTTTATTGACTAAGGGTCAATTTGTGATAGCCTTCACTGCTTGACTCTGCGACCGGGGAGCCGCATGTCTACTGCTATTGCGTTTGAGCGAGCGACCGTCCACACCATGGCCGGGTCTCAGGCGCTGCCGAACCACACCTTGGTCGTGCGAGGGGACCGGATCCAGGCCCTCGGCCCGACAGGAGATCTGCCGGTGCCCGCGGACGCTCAGCGCATAGATGCCACCGGCTGGCACCTCATGCCCGGTCTGGCCGACATGCATGTGCACCTGACGCCGCTGGGCGTGGGCTCGGACGATGGCTTCGCCCCCGACGAAACCACCGCGCTGGCACGCAGCGCGCAGGTGCTGCAGGTCTACCTGCTGCACGGCGTGACCACCGTGCGCAACATGGCCGGCACGCCCTGGCATCTGACGCTGCGCCAGGCCGTGCGCGAAGGCCGCGTGGCCGGGCCGCGCATCCACACCACCGGCCCCATCCTGGAAACGCGCTTCACCTACGCGGGGCTGGCCAGCTTCGGGCAACTGGTACGCACGCCGGAAGAAGCGCGCGCCGCCGTCATCGCTCAGCATCGCGCCGGGTACGACGCCATCAAGGTCTACAACGACATCGACGCCGAGGTATACGACGCCATCGCGGCCACCTGCCGCGAGCTCGGCCTGCCAATGGTGGGCCACGTGGCCTACGCCAAGGGCCTGGCCGGCGCGCTGGCGGCGCGGCAGGACTCCATCGAGCACTTCCGCTCCTACGACTTTGCGCTCGACACGCGGCCGGCACCCGACGGCGCGCGCTTCGTCGGCTGGCTGCACACCACGCCGGCGCGCATCCGCGAGGTGGCCGAGCGCACGGCCGAGGCCGGCACCTGGAACGTGCCCACGCTGGTGATCGAGCAGGCCATCACCCAGTTGCCGCCCGCCGAGCCACCGCCCCGCCCGCGCTGGCTGCCCGCCTGGCTGCACGAGGAACTGCAGGCCGACACCACGCGCTCGGTGTTCAAGCCCGAGTTCCTGCAGGCCATCGAGGCCGGCCGCTACCGCCGCTACGAGCTGCTGTCGGCACTGGACCGCGCCGGCGCGCCGCTGATGGCCGGCAGCGACTGCCCGGGCTGCGGGTTGGTGCCCGGCCAGTCGCTGCTCGACGAGCTCGATCTCTACGTCGAGGCCGGCCTCACGCCACGCCGCGCGCTGCGCGCGGCCACGGTGGACGCGGCACGCTTCCTGGGGCTGAGTGACGAACTCGGCACCTTGTCCACGGGCAAGCAGGCCGACGTGCTGGTGCTGCGCGCCGACCCCACCGCCAGCCTGGCCGCGCTGCGTCAGCCGGTGGGCGTGGTGGCCGCCGGCGTGTGGCGCCAGGCCGATGAACTGGCCGCGGCCATGGCCGCCAGCGCGGCCTGAAGCGCCGCCACGATCGCACCCTGCTCAGCCGCCGCGACGCGCGCGCACATTCGTAGCTGGACTATTCACGGCTGGATCTTCCGCCCCTTGCCCCCATGGAGGCCTCCTTGCACCCCACCCGCCTGCCCACCCCGCCCACCCCGCCCAACCCGCCTGCCCCGCC
>Ga0209985_10003422_pt1 | contig 13518 bp, 9 predicted proteins | sample NOAtaG_FD_187305 | JGI IMG/M metagenome (GOLD analysis project Ga0209985, IMG submission 187305) | Freshwater lake microbial communities from Lake Erie, under a cyanobacterial bloom - NOAA_Erie_Diel6S_1000h metaG (SPAdes) (version 2) | ecosystem: Environmental > Aquatic > Freshwater > Lake ...
CGGGTGCAGCCAGACTCGAGCGCAGCGCCGTGACCAGATCCCCCTGTCCAAGCTCCACCGGCTCGCCCGTCTCGAGATCGGTGGCCACCGCACGAAAGGGCGTCGGCAAGGCGTCGAAGTCAGTCACGGCCGCGACCGGCAACGTAGCCTTGCGCAGGACCTGGTTGATGCGTTGGCCGGAGATCAGGCTTTTCGGCAGTCGGAAGCTACCGCCTTTGACCCCCACCGGAAACTTGACCAGAAAGTTCTGATCTTCGGCCTTGCGCCGAAAGCTCAGACGATCGCGTGGCGCGGGCTCGCGAAAGGCTTCACGCCACTCGCGCGACTCGATGAGGCTCGAGATCTCGCTGGCCGACAAGCCGCTGGCATACAGCCCGCCGACCACCGCACCCATGCTGGTTCCCGCAATGGCATCGATCGGGATGCGCTGCGCTTCGAGCACCTTGAGCACGCCGACATGCGCGCCACCCCGAGCGCCACCGCCCGACAACACCAACCCCACCCGCGGCCGCGCAGCCTCCATCGCGCCGACCACATCGGCAGCGAGCAGGCCGAGGATTACGCTGAGGCAGAGGACGATTCGCACCCCTGCAAGGATAGCAGCGCCCCGGCCTTTTGCTGCCACCCGTCTGCAAGCGGGTCCCGCGTGCCGAGGACGGCGGCTGTGACCCATAATCCGCGCATGAACCAGGGATGGACACCAAAGGCGCTCGCGGGGCCGCACCGACTGCTGCTCGTCGTGATCGCGGGGGTCATGCTCTGCGGCGCGACGGCACAGCCGGCCACGCCGGTATTGCAGGAGGTCGTCGTCACTGCGCAGCGTCGCGCCGAGCCGCTGCAGCGCGTCGCCGCCAGCATCACCCGCCTCGAACGCGGTGCCTTGGGGCGCCTCGATCTCGGCCACCATGCCGAGACGCTCAATCGCGTTCCGGGCGTGTGGGTCCAACGCGGCAGCGGCCAAGAGAGTCTGATCGCCATCCGCTCGCCGGTGCTGACGGGCGCCGGTGCCTGCGGCGCCTTCGTCATGCTCGAAGATGGTTTCCCGTTGAGACCGACCGGATTTTGCAACGTCAACGAATTGTTCGAGACCAATACCTCGCAGGCGGCGGCGATCGAGGTGGTGCGCGGCCCGGGCTCGAGCGCCTACGGCGCCAATGCCGTACACGGCACGCTGCATGTGCTGAGTCCCACCGCCGAGGCCCTCGCCGGCGCACGCGCGGGCTTCGTCGGCGGGGCCGACGGATTTGTGAACCTCACTGGCGAACTGGGCGATGGTCGCAGCGGTATTTACGGCACTTGGCGACACGAGAACGGATTTCGCGCGGACTCCGCTGTCAGCGAACTCAAGCTCAACGCAGTCCACGACACGCGACTCGCCGATGGCGAGCTGCGCTGGCGTGCCGCCGCAACCCGACTCGAGCAGGACACCGCGGGTTTCATAAGAGGCGAGAACGCCTATCGCGATCCCGTACTCCGCCGCTCCAACCCCAACCCCGAAGCCTTTCGCGACGCCGACAGCGCACGACTCAGCGCGCGCTGGCGTCGCGATGTTTGCGAGGACTGCCTCGATGAACTGGGCGGCGTGCTGCGACACTCCTCGATGCGCTTTCTGCAGCACTTCCTGCTGGGCAAACCACTCGAACAAAACGCGCAGACGAGTCTCGCGTTGAGTTGGGCGCGCGAGCGCCCCGCGCAGTCCGTGCAGGGACTCGACTGGCGCGTCGGCGCCGATGCCGAATGGGCCGACACCTCGTTGCGGCAATCGCAGGCGCTGCCGACCACCGAGGGCTCCGCCGCGGCGCGGGCCATTCGACCGGCCGGTCGACACTATGACTACGACACCGATGTGTTCGGACTCGGTGTGCACGGCCGCGTGCAACTCGAACGCGGCCGTTGGCAGTGGCGCGCCGGTGCACGCCTCGACCGCATCCGCTACCGGTATGACAACCGCATGCGCGATGGCAACACGGCAGAGGACGGCACGCCCTGTGCCGGTGGCTGCCTCTACAGCCGGCCGGCCGATCGCAGCGATAGCTTCGGCAATCTCGCACCGCAAGCCGAAGTGGTGTGGCGAGGGTCACCGAACTCGAGTGTCTATCTGCTGCTCAGCGAGGGCTTCCGCCCCCCCGAGATCACCGAGCTCTACCGCCTGCAGCGCAATCAAAGCGTTGCCGAGCTCGACCGCGAACGACTGCAGGCGGTGGAACTCGGCTGGCGTCACTCGCGACACGGCTCGCTCGCCCTGTTCGCGCAGCGCAAGCGTAATGTGATCCTGCGCGATGCCAACGGCTTCAACGTCATCGGCGGTCGGACCCGTCACGAGGGCCTCGAGTACGAGTGGCGCCTGCCACTCGGCGCGGTGAGTCTCACGGCCGGGGGCACCTACGCACGCCACCGTTACGATTTTTCACGACAGATCGAGGGCGGCGAAACCATCGTCGCCGGACGCGACATCGATACCGCACCGCGACACCTGCATCGACTTGAAGCCGAATGGCGACTCGATGCGGCGACCACCGTGATGATCGACTGGCGTCACACGGGTCGCTACGCCGCGGATGCCGCCAATACCCGCATCCAGCCGGGTCACGAGGTACTGCGCCTGCGCGGTGCATGGCAGGCCTCGCCGCAGTGGCGTCTGACGGTCGAAATCGACAATCTCGCCGACGCGCGCTTTGCGGATCGGGCGGATTTCGCCCAAGGTGAATGGCGCTACTTTCCCGCGCGCGGTCGCAGTGGATTCCTCGGCGTCGACTGGCGCGCGCGCTGACTAGCGCAGCGTCGTGCCGACCAGGCGTCGATCGAGGGCCGGCCATCGCAGCCGTAAGCGCTCGAACTCCGCCCGCACGATTTGCGACACGGCAAGGTCACGAAACCAGCGGCGATCCGCCGGAACGACGTACCACGGCGACCCCTCGGTACCGCACGCCGACAAGACCTTCGCGTAGGCCCGGTGATACGCACTCCACTGCCGACGCTTGGCGAGATCCGCGACATCGAGTTTCCAGCGTTTCTCCGGTTGCGTCAGACGCTCCTCGAAGCGGCGCTTCTGCTCGGCGCGGCTGATGTGGAGGAAGATTTTTACGATGCGCGTGCCATTCTCGTCGAGCATCCGTTCGAAATCGTTGATCGCCACGTATCGCTGGCGCACCACTCGCCGATCGATGGCTCCATCCACCACCGGCACGAGCACATCCTCGTAATGCGAACGGTTGAACACGGCCACCGACCCCTTGGGTGGCGCATGTCGATGCACACGCCAAAGAAAATCGTGAGCCTGCTCCTCCAGCGAGGGCGGCTTGAACGCCACGACGTTGCAGCCTTGCGGATTGAAGGCCCCGAACACACGCCGAATGGTGCTGTCCTTGCCGCCGCCATCGAAAGCCTGTAGCACGATCAAGACGGCGTGGCGACGATCGGCGTACAGTTTGTTTTGCAACTCGTGCAACCGCTGCAGATTTTCCTGCGTCGCTCGCTCTGCCGCAGATCGCTCCCAGCCGCAGACTCGACCGGCCAACGCGTCGCGCAGACTTGGCACACGGCCGGGCGCCAGTCGCAGCGCCGCGACCAAATCACCGCGTTCGACGACGCCCATCAGAGTCTCCTCGCGGAACCTGCTGTGTGATGCAATGAATGTTTCCGCCGCCGAGCAGGATCTCCCGAGCGGGCACGCCCACCACGCGCCGCTGCGGGAAGAGCCGCTGCAACTGATCGAGCACGCGAGCATCGAGCGTGCGATCGAGCAGCGGCACGACCACCCCACCGTTGGCGATGTAGAAGTTGACGTAGCTGGCGGCCAGACGCTCGCCAGCGCGCCGCGCCTTGGCGCCGGGCGCCGGCACGATGCCCGCAGCTTCGAGGGCCGTCATGTACAGCGGCCCCGGCATCGGAATCTTGTGGATTCGCAGGCGACGACCCCGTGCATCGCGTGCCTCACTCAGACGGTCAAAGGCATCGCTCGAAATGCGCCACTGCGGATCGCGTCGATCGTCGGTCCAGCCGAGTGCCACTTCACCCGGCGCCACGAAGCAGGCGAGATTATCGACGTGACCGTCGGTTTCGTCGTTGAACACGCCCTCGCCGAGCCAAATCACGGTTTCGGTGCCGGTGTAGGCCTTCAGCAGCAACTCGATTTGCCGACGGCCAAACCCGGGGTTGCGATTGGGGTTGAGCAGGCACTGCTCTGTCACGAGCAGAGTTCCCTCGCCATCCGTATGGATCGCCCCGCCCTCGCACACGATCGGCGCGCGATAACGCGCGAGACCCTCAACCTCGAGCACGCGTCGTGCCACAAGCTCGTCGCGATCCCAGGGAAAATAGAGTCCGCCCGACAGACCACCCCAGGCGTTGAAGTGCCAATCCACACCACGCACTTCGGTGCCTCGCACCACACAGGTCGGACCGACGTCACGCATCCACGCATCGTCGCTGTCGAGTCGCAGCACGCGCACCCGTGGCTCGAGCGCTCGACGCGCCTGTTCGAACGCCGCCGGGTGTACGCCTACCGTGACAGGCTCGAACTGCGCGATCGCCTTGGCGACTGCCGCGAACGCCTGCTGCGCCGGGGCCGCCTGTTCGCGCCAGTTATCGGGGCGCCGTGGCCACAACATCCAGCATCCGCGATGCGGCGCGAACTCGGCAGGCATGCGAAAACCGTCAGCGGCGGGCGTCGAGTCGAGCGGCAGATTCATGCCGACATTCTACTGCGGCCGGCCACCCATCAGGAGGCGGCGCACCGAGCACGGCCATTCGACACCGGTGGCGTGATAAAATCGACTCACACGACGGCAGTGGGGTCACATAGGCCGCGTGTCACAGCGAAGGAGCACAACACATCATGTCGACGGCTGCAAAAGTCACTCTCACGCCGCCCGCGGGCGGCGCCAAGATCAGCATCAAGGACGGCAAACTCAGCGTCCCCAACAATCCCATCGTGCCGTTCATCGAAGGCGACGGAACGGGCCCGGACATCTGGCGAGCCAGCGTGCGCGTGCTCGATGCCGCGGTGGCCAAGTGCTACGGCGGTCAGCGCAAAATTCATTGGCTCGAGGTTTACGCGGGCGAAAAATCGAACAAGTTGTTCAACACCTGGCTGCCCGACGAGACGGTGGCGGCCTGTCGTGAATATCTGGTGTCGATCAAGGGACCGCTGACCACCCCCGTGGGTGGTGGCATCCGCTCGCTCAACGTGGCGCTGCGCCAGTTGCTCGATCTGTATGTCTGCCTGCGCCCGGTACGCTGGTTCAAGGGTGTGCCCTCGCCCGTCAAGGCGCCTGAGAAGGTCGACATGGTGATCTTCCGCGAGAACACCGAAGACATCTACGCGGGCATCGAATTCGAACTCGGCACTGAAGAAAATCGCCGCTTCAAGGCGTTGTTCAAAGAACACTTCCCGAAGGCCTACGCGAAAATCCGCTTCCCGGACACCTCGGGCATCGGCATCAAGCCGGTGTCTCAGGAAGGCACCGAGCGGCTGTTCCGTGCGGCCGTCGAATACGCCATTGCGAACCAGCGCAAGAGCGTCACGATCGTCCACAAGGGCAACATCCAGAAATTCACCGAAGGCGCCTTCCGTAACTGGTCGTACGCGCTGGCCGAGCGCGACTTCCCGGGACAGACCTACGGCTGGGAGCAGTGGGAACGCACCAAGGCTGCCGAGGGCGAGAAGGCGGCCAACGCCGAAATGGATGCAGCCAAGAAGGCCGGCAAGATCATCATCAAGGACGCCATTGCCGACATCACCCTGCAGCAGGTCCTGACCCGTCCCGACGAGTTCGACGTGCTCGCCACCTGCAACCTCAACGGTGACTACTTGTCGGATGCCCTGGCGGCGCAGGTCGGAGGTATTGGCATCGCCCCGGGCGCCAACATCAACTACGTGACCGGCCATGCGGTGTTCGAAGCCACCCACGGCACGGCGCCGAAGTACGCCAACCTCGACAAGGTCAACCCCGGCTCGGTGTTGCTGTCGGGCGAGATGATGTTGCGCTACATGGGCTGGACTGAAGCGGCCGACGCGATCATTACCGCCATGGATCGCACCATCGCGCAGAAAACCGTCACCTACGATTTCGCGCGCCTGATGGAAGGAGCGACCGAGGTCAAGTGCAGCGAGTTTGCCGACGCGCTGATCCGTAATCTTTGACGGAACCGGCCGCAGTGACCGCTGATGCTCTGTTGGAAAGCAGCGCGCAGCGGATCGCTGCGGCCTTCGCCGCCTACAACGGCGAGTTTCGCAGCATTACCCGCCGAGCCGCCGCGCGTTTCGAAGCGCGCGACTGGCACGGCAGCCAGAAAGACGCCGTCGAGCGCATCGACCTGTACGACAAGTCGGTCAACCGACTCGTCGATGCCATGCGCAGCCACTTGGGCGATCGGTGGCAGGATCGCAGCCTCTGGCACGGCATCCGCAATCGCTTCCACTCTCGCACCGCGGGGCTGCCCGATGCCGCCTTTGCACGAACCTTTTTCAGCTCAGTCTCGCGCCGCCTGCTCGGCACCGTCGGCGTCGCACCGGAGCTCGAATTCACGGGCGAGGACCTCGACCCACTCGAAGGCGCCGGCGCCAACCCCGAGGTAATCGAATACTCGTTCCGCGGCGATCTGTCGCTGCTGCTTGAGGATTTGCTCGGCGATCTGCCGCTGCGATGCCCGTGGATCAACTTCGATCGCAGCGTCGAACATGCCGTACAAGACATCGAGGCTGCCTTGGCCCGTCAGCCTCGGAGCCCCACGCTGCCGCAGGCGCCTCGCCTGCTGCACGTGAAGGTGTTCAAGCCGATTTTCTTTCAGAGCACGCGCGCCTACATCGTCGGTCATCTGGCCACCGACACCGAAGTCCTGCCACTCGTCATCGCCTTGCAGCACACCGAGCGCGGTCTGTTCATCGATGCGGTGATGCTTGATGAGGACGACGTCAGTGTCGTATTCGGCTTCACCCGCTCCTACTTTCACGTCGATCTTGAGCGGGTGATCGAGGCGGTGGTCTTCCTGCGCCAGCTGTTGCCGCGTAAACCCCTGTCGGAGCTGTTCACGGTGCTCGGCCGGGCCAAGCAGGGCAAGACCGAGCGCTTCCGCGAACTGACCCGCCATCTGGAGAACTCGGACGATCGCTTTGTGCACGCCGCCGGTGAACGCGGGCTCGTCATGGTGTGCTTCACCCTGCCCTCGCTCGATGTGGTGTTCAAGCTGATCCGGGACCGCTTCCCGCCGGTGAAGAACGTGCTGCGTCAGGACGTGCTCGACAAGTATCGGTTCGTCTTCAAGCACGATCGCGCCGGTCGACTGGTCGACGCGCAGGAGTTCAAGCGCATTCGACTACCGAAGGCGCGTTTCTCCCCCGAACTGCTCGAGGAGCTGGCCGCGGAAACGGCCGAGACGGTCCACGTCGAGGGCGAGGACCTCATCTTCGATCACATGTACATCGAGCGGCGCATGGTGCCGCTCAACCTCTTTTTGCGCGAAGCGCACGAAGAAGCGGCCAACCGCGCCGTCATCGATTACGGTCAGGCGATCCGCGATCTGGCGCACTCCAACATCTTCGCCGGCGATCTGCTGCTGAAGAACTTCGGCGTCACGCGGCACGGACGCGTGATCTTCTACGATTACGATGAGCTCTGTCAGGTCACCGACTGCCGCTTCCGCGAAGTGCCGGTGGCCAGCAGCGACGAGGACGAGATGCGCAGCGAAGCCTGGTTTTACGTCGCGGACAACGACGTTTTTCCGGAAACCTTCCTGAACTTCCTCGCCTTCAGCGACGCGCAGCGCCAGTTGTTCGTGCACGGCCACGGCGATCTTCTCGAAGCGGATTTCTGGCGCGGCATCCAACGACGCGTCCGCGACGGAGACATCCTCGAGATCCTGCCCTATCGCCCACGCAGAGCCTTCACCTCACAGTCAGGGATACGCTGATGCACACCCGTCAAGCCGATGACCGACGCATCACGCCGCGCGACATCCGCTTCGAGCCTGGCCAAGGCTACGCTCGCCATTGGCTCGGCGGGGACCCGGTCGGCACCGCAGTGATGAACGCGCTGTCGCTGACTTTCCCGGACGGGGAGCGCCTGTTCGTCGATGCCGTGCGTCACTACCGCGAGCGCCTGCCACCGGCTCTGCAAGACGAAGCCCGCCGTTTCATCGCGCAGGAGGCCCTGCACTCGCGCGAACATCAGGCCCTCAACGATCTGGTGGATCCCGCGATTTATCCGGTGGCGGAGATCCTGGCGAAGATTCGCGCCCGGATAGCGATGGCCCGCGCACGGGGGCCCTTCGGCATGCTGGTGTCGACCATCGCGCTCGAACACTTCACCGCCATGATGGCCGAAGTGCATATGGCGGCGGGCGATCGGATTTTTGCAGGCGCCGAGCCGCGCATCGAGCGACTGTGGCGCTGGCACGCCCTGGAGGAGACCGAGCACAAGGCGGTCGCCTACGACGTGTTCATGGAGATCACCCGCCATTGGCATCCCCTGCGGCGGTACTGGCTCAGGGTGTGGACCATGGCGCTCATTACCATCAACTTCACCCGCAACATCAGCAGCCACGCGGCTCGCTTGCTGGAAGCCGAGGGGCACTCGCGGCGGGCAGCCCGGGCCGCCGTGCGCCGCTACGTCTGGCTCTCCCCCGGCATCTTCCGCCTCGGCTGGCGGACGTACCTGTCCTGGTACCGCCCCGGGTTCCACCCCTGGCAGATCGGCTCCCGACCCGAAGTCGAGGCGTGGCAGCGGGAATTCGATGCCGTTGCTAAATCGTCATCATTGTAAGACGATAGAAAGCTGTCCCCACTTCCAAGGAAGGCTTTGACCCCATGAGAACCCTGAACGCCTGTATTGCGTCCATCCTCGTCGCCTCGACCGCCGCCGCGAGTCAGGCTCAGGACCAAGGTGGACTGGAAGAAGTCACCGTCACCGCACAGCGTCGCTCACAGAGCCTGCAGGACGTGCCCATCGCGATCACTGCCTTCACTTCGGAGCAGCTTGCGGCCCGTCAGGTGTTCGACACCTACGATCTGGTGCGCAACATCCCGAACCTCACCGGTAACGCCAACGTGGGCGTCGGCACCTCCAGCTCGCTGTATGTGCGCGGCCTCGGCAACGCCGAGTCGATCGCGACCTTTGACCTGCCGGTCGGAACCTACGTCGACGACGTGTACATCTCGCGTCAGAACCACAATAACTTCAGCATGTTCGATGTCGAGCGCATTGAAGTGTTGCGCGGCCCGCAAGGCACCCTCTTCGGTCGCAACACGACGGGCGGCGCCATCAACGTGGTGATGAAGAAGCCGGGCACGGAGTATCAGGGCTATGTCGAAGCCGGCGTCGGCCGCTTCGGTCTGGTCACGGCCCGTGGCTCCGTGGATCTGCCGATCTCCGAGTCGCTGTTGACCAAGGTTTCGGCCTACCGCGTCACGGACGACGGCTATGCCAAGCAGCTGTCGACGGGTCGCATGCTCAACGACCGTGATGCCACCGGCTTTCGCGCCGATGTGCGCCTGGTGCCGACGGAGGACGTGACGGTCGATTTCGTCGCCGAATACGTCGACGATCGCAACACCAACTTCCTCAACGTGCTCGATGCCAACGAGAATCGCATCATCAACAACAAGCTGACGCAGGGCTCCCTGGTCGGCGTGTTCACCGGCGCGAAGGCTGCGCTCGACGTCGGCAACGAGGCCGTCACGCGCGCCTACACGCTCAGCGTGCAGAGCATCATCAACGAAAACATCTCGCTGACCTCGATCACCGGCTACCGCAAGACGGACCACGACTTCCTCGTGGACTCGGGCGGTGAGTTGCCGCGCGTCACCACCACCCGCGGATTCACGCCGCTGAACAACATGGGTGATCACGCGCAGTTCTCGCAGGAGATCAAACTCAACGGCAAGAGCCCGCAGCGCAACATGACCTGGGTCGCGGGCCTCTACTTCATGAATGAGGACAACTCGACGGACTTCGCCAACGCGAACACCGTCGCCACCACGGGTGTGTTCTCGGTCGCGGCCGACCGCACCATGAAGAACGACCTGAAGACCTATGCGGTCTATGCACAGGCCGATCACGTGATCGCCGATAACCTGACCTTCACCACGGGTTTGCGTTACACCAGCGAAACCAAGACGTTCGGCATCGAGCGCAACCCCGGTGCCGGCGGCGCCAACCTGTCGAGCACCGCCATCGCAGCGGCCGGCATTCCGCTCGAACTGAAGGAAGACGTCTGGACGCCGCGCGTCGCACTGCAATACGACCTGTCGGATGACGTGATGGTGTTCGCCTCGGCCACCCGTGGCTTCAAGTCGGGCGGCTGGCCGGCGCGCGCCACCGCGAACAACGCCTTCATTCCGTTCGCTCCTGAAAAGGTCTGGTCGTACGAGATCGGCACGCGCGCCGACCTCTTCGGTGATCGCCTGCGTATCAACGCCACGGCGTTCTACGCCATCACCGACGACATCCAGATCCCGGCGCGCATCGACATCAACGGCGTGCAGATTTCCACCACCACGAACCCGGCGGACCTGCGCAACTCGGGACTGGAAATCGATGCCGTGTGGGTACCGATCGACGGCCTCAACATCACTGCGGGCATCGGCCTGCAGGATGCCAAGTACGTCGCCATCAATCAGCGCGTGCTCGACCAGGCGGCGGTATGCCGCAGCAATCCGGCGGGGCTCTATCAGGGCGCACCGGCCTGCAACGCCAACTTCGTCGACCAGTTCGGCAACATCGCCACCCCGGTGCGTTCGCCGGACTACACCGTCAGCTTGAGCGCGAGCTACGAGTTCACGGTCGGTGGCATCACGCTGACCCCGAATGTGGGCGTCAACGCGAGCGACGAGTACGCCATCGGCACGACGGGCAGCCCGCAGAGCACGAACGGCACCTGGAGCGGCAAGCAGACCTACATCAACGCGGGTCTGAATCTGAAGTTCGCCGCCATCGAGGGTCTCTCGGTGACGGTCGACTGCCGCAACTGCGAAGACAAGGCCTATCCGATGTCGGCGCTCGGCCCGTTCCAGTTCCTCGATCGCCCGGGCAGCTGGAGCGCCCGCGTTCGCTACAAGTTCTAATCGAGGTCGCCTACTCCTCGATCAACTCGACCCATTCTCCGGCGGGGCCACGCACTGAAGCGGCGTGGTTCCCGCCGTAGGCGAGTCCGGGGAGGCGCTTTGGCGGCGCCAGCCAATTGAGTTTGAGTTCATCCAGTTTGCGCACGGCAAAGCTGGTCGAAACGATTCCGAGCGGCAAGTCACCTTCGGGCATAGGTCGAGGTCCAGCGTTGGCCGAGTAACCGTCGAACTCGATCAGGTTGCCGTGCTGGGCCAGACGCGTAGTGGTCAGCGGCAACCCGGTGCCCGGCGCGAGCGACTGTGCGCGAATCACCACGCCGACCGGAACGCTGCGCGGCTTGTTGCGCGTCAACCCAAAAGGCGTCGTGTAGAAGTCGAGTAGCGCCTCGATATCTGGGCCAGCCACCACCATGATGAAGATTCGTCCAACCTCACCATTGGGCAATGGCAGCAGCGAACGGCTGCGATCTCCAGTCTCCGCAGTCAAATAAAGCACCTCACCGCTCGGACCGACGACCTGGAACGCGCGAATACTCGGATAAGCGCCAAGCGGCGCCGGCTCACCGATCACCCGGAATGGCGAATCCCTCAGCTTGACGTGCAGACCATCTGGATCGTCGACGATGAGCTCGATGCCGTTCCAACCGTAAGTTGTCAACGGTCGATACGGCAAGGCCATAGCCGCCGGCGATGCCTGGACGGCGCGAATGTACACGTCGGGTGCGGCATCGGAACTCATGAGCAGATAGGCTCGCCCTGCCGCGCGCGGCGCGCCCCAGCTATCGGCGAGTTCCGGCGACACGACGCCACGCTCACGGACTTTGTAGCCAAGCCAGCGGCCGTAATCGCGCTCCACGGCCTCGAGGTCGGCCGCAGAGAACGTGGCCATACGAATACGCAGCAGTTGCGGTTGCGACGCCCCCACGGTCGTTGTGGTCTGTGCCGGAATCGCCGTCGATGCCAGCCCCACGACTAACGACAAACTGACAACCCACCGAGCGATGGCAGTCTTGAACATCGAACGTTCCTCCGCGTCGAAAAACCTGTGCGCCGCGGTATGCTACCCAAACTATGAGCACACAACCCACGCAAGTTACCCTGCCGCGCACCACGCGCGGCAAGCGCCCGGTTTTCTTCGATGATCCGTCGATCGACCAGATGATGACATTCCTCATCGAGTTGACCACCGAGGTCGCCGTATTGCGTGAGCGACTCGATACCGTCGAACGTCTGCTCGATGCTGGCGTGCCGGTCACCCGCGAGGCGATCGAAGCGTACCAGCCGCAGGCTAAGGTCGATGACGAGCGTAACGCCTGGCGCGATGCCTACCTCAAACGCGTGTTCCGCATGCATCCGCCTGCAAGCACACAAGCTGGCGATCCTGCGAACGGGCCCAGCCCATGAGCGAGACGACGGCCACGACGAAGCCTTGGCCGAATCCGGTCTATGCGTGGTACGTCGTGGCGTTGCTGGTCATGTCGTACGCACTCGGCGTGGTCGATCGAATTGTCATCGGCCTGCTCGTCAAACCGATCAAGGCTGATCTGCAACTGTCGGACACCGAAATCGGCATCATTCAGGGACTCGCCTTCGCGCTGTTCTACAGTCTGTTCACCCTGCCCGTCGGTTTTCTCATAGACCGCTGGAAGCGCGTCCCCGTCGTGTACGGGGGACTCGCGATCTGGAGCCTCGCGACCATGGCGGGCGGACTGTCCAAATCGTTCTGGGGTCTGTTCTCCTCACGCGTGGTAATGGGTGCAGGTGAAGCCACGATCACACCCGCCTCCTCGTCGCTGATCGCCGACTACTTTCCGCCGAAGCTGCGGCCACGGGCTTACGGAATCTTTGCGATGGGCGGCTCGATCGGCATCGGCATCGCCTACATGCTGGGCGGCGTGGCAATCGGCCTCGCCGACTCCGTGCAGGCGATGGCGCCGGATCTGCTGGGACGCTTCAGCGATTGGCAGGTGGTGCTGTTTATCGTCGGCGCACCGGGTGTTGTTCTCGCCGTGCTGATGGCGCTGACGATGCGAGAGCCGGAGCGACGCGGCACGACGACTGCCGCCGGATCGAAGATTTCACTCGTACCGCTGTGGCGCGAGCTGTCCACCAATCGCATCGCGCTCGTCGCAGTGATGATGGGGACGATCATGAACGTCATGATCGTCAACGCCCAGCTCGCCTGGTTCCCGACGCTGTTCGTTCGGGTGTACGAGTGGGAACCGCAGCGGATCGCTCTCGCGCTCGCCGTAGTGGGCGTCCCCTTCGGCATCATCAGCGCAATCACCGCCGGCTACGCACTTACCTGGCTTGCCAATCGCGGCCGCAAGGACGGTCCCATTCTGGTGATGATGCTGCAGTGCCTCGCCTGGGCCATCTTCGGCACCGCCAAGTGCTTTGCCCCGACACCGGAGCTCGCCCTGGTGGGCCACGTGTTCACCTCGTTGTTTGCAACC
>Ga0209985_10003423_pt1 | contig 13507 bp, 13 predicted proteins | sample NOAtaG_FD_187305 | JGI IMG/M metagenome (GOLD analysis project Ga0209985, IMG submission 187305) | Freshwater lake microbial communities from Lake Erie, under a cyanobacterial bloom - NOAA_Erie_Diel6S_1000h metaG (SPAdes) (version 2) | ecosystem: Environmental > Aquatic > Freshwater > Lake ...
ATCCGGCCGGTGCCCACCGTCCGCCTGGTGGATGACCCGCAGAGGGTGGCCGACGCGATCCGCCGGCACCTGTCGCCCGAGCAAATCATCAAGCTGGCCGAGGCCCTGCTGGCCTGACCCCCGCCCCGGCACCCCCGGGGCTTTCGTTTGGCAACCGAACCGCCCCACGCAGCACTCTGCACCGCTCTGCACCACCTTGCCCTGATGCCTAGGTATGCCTTGCCAGCGGATCAGCAGTCCGCTGCATCGCCTGTCCTGGAGCCGACTCCGCCCGCACCACTGCCTAGACCGATGCCTAGGCCTGCCTGGACATGCCTTGCGTACCTGCCTCATCGGCAGTGACGCAACGGCTGGACACAACCCCCCTGATCCCTGCCCACGTCAGGACTGGCGCTGATCGGCGCAGCGGGCTGGACAGCGCGATTGGACATGGATTGGACCGGATCGCCGCGGCCAACCGACGCAAGAACGAGGAGATGAACAGCAGGAGGCCGGAAAGCTCCAGCAGCTACACAGCCGCTTGATGCCCGCTCCCCCAGCCCCCCGTCCCCGGATGCCGCACCGGTTGACCCTGCGGCTGCCCCGCCGCGGGTTGATCGAGCTCCAGGCCATCGCCAGCGCCGCTGAAAGCCCGGTTGCCGTTGTCGCCCGCCATCTGCTGCTGGAGGCCATCGCCAGCGCCACCAGCCGAACCGCGGTGGACTGATGCGCAGCGAAGCGGCACCATCACAAGCGAAAGGGGCTGGCACCGCAAGGCGCCAACCCCTCTCGACAACTCAGAACAACCCGGGGGCTGGCAGGCCTGCCGGATCGCGACCAGGGAGGACAGAACCCTCGATGGCCAACCCGAACACGCCCCGGGGGGCGGTGCGGTGCTGCGCGCACTGTACCGACGCTGCCGGCAGCCGGACCACCCCGTTGTGGGGGCCGGCATGAGCATTGAGAAGGACGCCTTTCACCGGCTGGAGCTGCTGGGGGCCCTGGAGCCCAACGAGGTTTTCTCCCCGCACATGGCAGAGGCCGGCGCCTACACCGCCCGGGTTCGGGTGGTCCTGGAGGAGCGCCCCCTCCCTGACGGTGACCAGCCCGCCGCCGGCGCCACAGCCCAGACCGTGATGGATGCGCTGAATGCCCTGGAGCGCTACGCAGCCGAGCTTCTGCGCGCAGACACCCCGCACCAGCACCGCGTCCCCCATCTGCGGGTGCGATGCCGGGAGCTCAATCTCCCCCTGCGCGACCCCGAGCTGAAGCGGCTGCTCGCTGACGCCAGGCGCCAGGCCCTGGGGGTTGCAGAGGGGATCGGCAGCCGACCCCTCAACCTCGCGCCGGTCCCGTGGCTGGCAGAGGGGTTGCTGATGCGGGGCTGCATGAATCTGCTGCTCGGCCCGCCGAAAATCGGCAAAACCAGCCTCACCACCGGGCTGATCGGCGCATGGGCCGCCGGCTCCGACAACTACCTGGGGCTGCCCCTGATCGGCCCCTGCCCACCGGTGCTGATCGTGGGGCCAGACCAGCCCGAGGGGGACTGGGGGCGGTTGCTGCTCTCCTGCGGGTTGCTCGATGCGCAGCACCGGCTACGCCCGCCGGTGATCGACCTGTTCACCGCCGGCCAGCCGCTTCAGCTCGATGCAGAGGGGATCGAGCGCATCGCCACCTACGCCGCCGAACACAAGGGGTTGTTGGTGCTGATCGACAGCCTGGCGGCAGTGACCCGGACGCTCGGCATCAGCGAGAACGACGCGGAGATTGCCAGCCCGTTGATGGCGCTGCTGGAGGCCCTGGAGCCCCACGGCGCCACCCCGGTGTTGATCCACCACAGCGGCAAGGCCAGCATCGGTGGATCGCCCTCCCTGGCATCGAGGGGGTCATCAGCGATCCCGGCGATCGCCAGCCAGACCGTCAGCCTGTCCCGGCTCGCTGAAGGCCAGCCCGGGGCCCCGCCGGACCGGCGCGTTGTCGTGAAGACAGAGGGGCGTGGGGGCTCCCCGATCGAGCTACTGGCCGAGCGCACCGACGCGGGATGGATCAGCCACGGGGACGCAGAAGCGGTCCAGGCCGAGCGGTGGCGGCAGCAGGAGGAGGGCCGTCTCCCAGACCGTCACGGAGAAGCCCTGGAGGCCGTCAGGGAGCGATGGGACACCGACCAGTTGCCGATGGACGCGGCCACCCTCGCCGAGGTGCTGGAGCTGAAGGGAGACGCAGTGCGCAAGGCACGGGCGCTGCTGGATTCCCTGGTGCGCCGGGGTCTGCTGACCAGCGAATTGCGGGCCAGCCGGGTCGGCCGCAAAAAGGTCTACGCACCGTCCGGAGGGGTCCGGAGCCCCGGGGGGGGTGTCTCCTCCCAGCCCTCCGAACCCTCCCAACCCTCCGGACCCCCCACGGTGATCGACAGTCCGAACGGTGAGAAGCCTTACGGGGAGACAGTTAGGAGGGATAGGAGGGATAGGAGGGATAGGAGGACACACCCCCCTAAAGGGGCTGAAACCCTCCGAACCCCTGCCGGAGGCCCTCCGGACCCGGCCGTGCTGCCCCTGGAGGAGGTGCCGCCCCCCTCACCGCCGGTTCGTCTCGTCCCCGACGACGACGCAGAAGACGATCCGCACTGGGGCCCACCCCGCACGGCCTGATCGGCTCCCTGCTGCCGGCGATCAGCGTCCTGGGTCTCCTGCCCCGGGTCGCTGGTCCGCCCCCCCCCCCCCCCCCCCGCGGGCGATCCATCCCGGGGTGCGATCGAGATTTTGTGCGCCCATCCATGAGGCCATCGGTGACGGCCAGAAATGCAGGTTTGTGCGACGTCACCCGTGGGCCGACTGCAAAACGCTGCGGGAAATGGGGGGATGCCCTGCCGGCCCACCCCGTTGTGGCCCCCCATCCATGAGGGGGATGCCGCAGGGGCCATAACCGATGCCGCAGGGATCGAGGGGGGTGGCCGCGGCGATCGAGGCCAGGCACCATCCGGCCTAGGCCCGCCTTGCCCTGCCATGCCCCGTGTCCGCCACCAGCTGGCAATCCAGGTCAGCCCCCAGCTGCTGGAGCAGGTGCGCGCTGCTGCTGTCGCTCAGGGCCGAACGACCACCAGCGTTGTTGTCGAGTGGATCGAGGCCGGCCTAGCTGCTGCTGCCCCTCCTGCTGCCGGTGCTGATCCCGGTCTCCTCCGGCGCATCGAGGCCCTGGAGCGCGCCGTAGAAGCCCTCCAGCGCCGTCCCCCGGCTGGGGGAACGCCAGCTCCCCGAACGGGTGACACCCCGGCTCCAGCGGTGTCCCCCGACCGGGTGAAAGCCCAGGTGAACGCCGGGGGACAGGCAGATGGGATCACGACAGCCCAGCTGGCTGATCGGCTCGGGGTGAAGCGCGGCACCCTCAACGCCCGGATCGGCCGACTGGGGGGCGCTTGCGATGGCCTGGTGCTGGAGGGGTGGCGTTGCGTGGGGACCGTCGCATCGGGTCGCGGCGGCCCACCCCGTGCCCTCTGGCAGCCGATCGACGCGGCCTAGGCCCGCCTTGCCCTGCCGCTGGCCCTGTGGGATTGGCTGAAGCCGCCGCCCAAGCCCAACCACTCGCCCACCACGGCGAGATCGGGAACGGCAGAGCGGTTGAAAGTAGAGGTTCGGACCGAACCTCTACAGCCAGAGGTGAAACCCAGTCCTACCTCCTCCGCCGCCTGGCCCGCGATGCGCCCGAGATCCTGGAGCGCGTCAAGGCCGGCGAGTTCAAGTCCGCCCGTGCCGCCGCGATCGAAGCCGGCATCATCCGGCCGGTGCCCACCGTCCGCCTGGTGGATGACCCGCAGAGGGTGGCCGACGCGATCCGCCGGCACCTGTCGCCCGAGCAAATCATCAAGCTGGCCGAGGCCCTGCTGGCCTGACCCCCGCGGGGGCGATCGGGCCGGGGCTTCGCCCGGGGGGTGGCGTGATGATCGACCCCACCAACCTCCGCGATGATTGCGGGCTGCAGACCCTGGCCCTGCTGCAGGCCACCCCCACCGCCCGGGGATTCGTCGGGGCCTGCATCGTCTGCGGGGGCCGTTCCCTGATGACGGGGCAGGCCGTTCCCGGGGTGCTGCTGCCCTGGACTCACCACGTATGGGCGATGGCCCCCGATGGGGCCGTGATCGACCCCACCGCCGCGGGGCTGCTCCCTGATTGGGCGCTGCACCCCTACGCCCCACCCGCCCCGCTGGAGCAGCTGCGGCCGGTGGTGGTTCGTGATCGGGCCGCCCAGGCCGCGGCAGTGGCCCGCCTGCGGCCGCTGGCCGTGATCGACCCCGAGCCCTTCGAGCCCCTCGAAGCGGGCCCAGCCCTGCTGTATCTGCCGGGGTGGGGACTGAGCAGCCACCTTCGGCCCGCCTGGCACCGGCTGGCGAAGCTCTCCCGATGGGGTGGGTTCGGCGCTGCTGAGCTGGCAGCAGCGATCGAACGGGCGAAGGGCCGCCGCCCGCGGGGCCCACCCGGACGCGGGAGGGGATCGGCGCTGCTTCGAGCGGCTGGGCGAAGCCCGGGAACGGCTGCTGCTGGAGGCGGGGGGATGAGCCCCGGAAAGCTGCTGTCAGACACAACGACAGCCATGCCGATCAGTGCCTTTCGCCTGCCCCGCCGGGATGAGCGGTTATGCCTGCGGATCAGCCGGGGTTGCCTGAGCGATCTGCGGGAGCTGGCAACCGAAGCGGACGCCCCGCCCGCAACCCTGGCCCGCCACCTGCTGGAGCAATCGCTGCAGCACCATCTGGCCGACCGGTGATCGCTGCCCCCAGCTGGCAGAGGCCAGCCGCCTGCGGTTCAATCCCCGCAGACACAAGAAAGGGGGCCGGAGCCCCCTCTCTCTATCCATCCAGAACTCCCGGAACGTCGGCAAACAGGACGGGGGAACTGGGATACCCACGGTTTGGTGGTGCTCCCTGATTCTACGTTCTCTCCCAGCCCCGACAAGCCCGGACGCACCGCGATCGGCAGCGCCTGGGATGACCGCCGCCCCGGTGCTGCTGCCGGTGGATTTGTACGCCCGGCTGTGCGTCATTGCGCAGCGGCTCGGTTGCGACCCGGCCGTTCTGATGGGGCAGCTTGCAGAGCGGGCCGCTGGCCAGCTGGAGGAGCCGCCCCTATGACGGCACCAGACCTACGGGCCCCCAGCTGTAGCGCTGCGCCCGCAATCGCCCGCGGATCGAACACTGGGGGTGGTGGCGGATCCCGGCTGCTGGCGTTACTTTCGAGCCGAGCTGTCTTACCCCCCATGCCGGCCGCGACAGATCAGGCAACGACCACCCGCCGAACTTCGCTGCTCAACTTCAGGGTTCTTCCCGCCGAACGTGAGCAGCTGCTGCAGCTGGCAGCCAGCCGGGGAACCACCCTGAGCGATCTGATCCGGCAGGGCCTGCAGGCCCAGGGCTTCGAGCCCCAGCGGTAACCGTTCGCCCCATAGGCGAAAGGGGCCCCCGGCGCCAACCGGGAACCCCTCTCATTTGATCCACGCGAACCCCTGACTTTCTCAGGGCTGGGGGTTCGCAATCACCACAGGAAGATCCCGTGATTCTGATGCATCCGGGGGGGGAAGCCCCCGAGCACACCGGCCCCGAGGGGGCCTGTTCGCCACAGGTTACATCGTTCGTATACGAACGGAACCCCCAGCCGGGAACCCCGGGGGCCTGTTCTGGCATCCCACACAAAGCGGCCACCGACACCGGGCCACAATCCGCGGGAGCGGCCAGCACCGCCCCCGCAGGCCTGCTGCCCCAGCACTGGGCCGAACTGCAGGCCTCGGGCATCGCCGCCGACGTGGCCGCCGCCAACGTCACCAGCTGGGGCCCTGGCACCGCCCGGCACTGGCAGGACGAACGAGCCGAGCTGGTGGCCCATGCCCGCCTGGCGATCCAGACCGGCAGCACCACCGCAAGCGGCCTGCCCCAGGCTCAGCCCGGCTTCCTGACGGATCGGCTGATCCGCCTCGATCAGCGCTACCGGCACCTGCAGGCTGGCGGCTGGCGGTCCCTGTCCGACACCCTGCCGGGCCTGCCTGTCTTCGATCAGTGGAAGCCCGATCAGCCCCGGGAGCGCCGCGACAAACCGGGCCGGGCGATCCGCTACGAAGCCCCCCCCGGATTCCCCGATGGCGGCGGCCTGCTGCTGCCCCGCATCCCTGAGCGCTGCTGGCGGCTGATCTGCAACCGGCAGGGGCTGCCCTTCCCTTCGCCCGACGTGGTGGCCGGGGGGTTCTGGCCCTGGGCCCTGGCCACCCCAGGCCTGCAGCTGCTGATCTGTGAGGGGTGGAAAAAAGCCCTCGCGGCCGTGTCCTGCGGCTGGGCTGCCGTGGCCCTGCCCGGGGTTCAGATGGGCCGCCGGGTGCAGGCCGATGGCACCGAACGGCTGATCGCTGCCCTGCAGCAGCTGGCCGCCCCCGGCCGCCGCGGGCTGATCGCTTTCGATGCCGAGGCCCAGCCCAGCACCGCCGCGAAGGTGGGGGCAGCAGCCGGCGCCCTCGCCCGGGCCCTGCGGGCTGCTGGTGGCCGGGTGGAGATCGCCCGCCTGCCCCTGCTGGGCCGCACCACGAAAACCGGCCTCGACGACCTGCTGGCCGCGGCCGGCCCCGAGGCCCTCGATCGCGCCCTGGCCGCCACTGGCCCCCGGCCCGTGCTGCCCCGTCTGCGGGCCGCCGATCGGGTGGCCCCTGCCGGTGCCTGGCTGGCCGATGCCTGCCCCATCCCGCCGCCTGAGGTGGCGCCGCTGGTGGTGGTGCGGGGCCCGATGGGGACCGGCAAAACCGAGGCCGTCGCTGCGGCCCTGCAGCCCCTGGCCGCCGAGGGGGTGCCGGTGCTGCTGCCCTCCCATCGACAGGCCCTGGGCCAGGCCGCCGCCGAACGGCTGGGGGTGCCGTGGTGCCCTCAGCCCGGATCGGATGAGCGCCTGCTGGGGGTGGGCGCCTGCTGGGATTCGTGGTGCCCGGAATCCCGCCTGCAGATCAGCCCCCACGGCTGGAGCGGCGGGGTGCTGGTGGCGGACGAATGGATGCAGGCCGCCGAACACCTGCTGCTCAGTGATGGAACCGCCCTGGCCGATCGCCGCGCCGCCGTGCTGCGGACCGCTGCCGAACAGCTGACCCGCCTGCGGCAGGTGGTCGCCCTCGATGCCCAGCTGGCGGACTGGGGGGTGGCCCTGCTGGAGCAGCTGACCGGCCGCCGCGCCTACGTGATCGGCTCCGACCATCGCCCGATGCTGGGGCGCCCCCTCCACTGCCCCGAGGGGTTCCGCACCCCCGAGGCTGCGGGTGATGCGTTCCGCGCCCAGTGGGCCCAGCTGGTGGCCGATGGCCAGCCCTTCCTGTGCTGGACATCCGCGCAGCAGGCCGGCCGCCGCAACGCCCCCAGCGCCCTCGCCGCCCTCCACCGGCAGCGCTGCCCCGGGGCCCTGGTGGACGTGATCGACTCCAGCACCCCCGAGGTGGCCGCCGAGGTGGCCGCCGACCCTGACGGCTGGGCCGATCGCCGCACCGCCGAGGCCGCGGCCCGGGGGGTGCCCTGGGCCGTCTACTGCTCGCCCGCGATCAGCAGCGGGATCAGCTGGGCCCGCTGGAGGCCTGCGGCGGTGATCGCCTACAGCGGCGGCCGGATCGCCACCGAGCACGTGGCGCAGGCCCTCGCCCGCATCCGCTGCCCCGAGGTGCCGGCCTACCTGTTCGCCCCCGAGGCCTGCCCGGGGGGTGCCCTGCGGGTGGGCAGTGGCGCCACCGATCCCGCCCGGCTGATCGCCGATCTGCGGGCCGTCTCCGATCCGCTGCTGGGCCAGCTGGAGGCCGCCGGGGCCGATGGCGTCTGGCTGGAGGCCTGGGGGCAGCTGGGGGCCCACCGCAACCGCCAGCGCTACGCCTACCGGGCCACCATCGCCGGCCTGCTGGAGGCTGAGGGGTGGGAGCTGCAGGCCCCGGGCCCTGAGCCCTGCCCCGCTGCTGCCGCCCAGGCCGCCGCCGACCTGCAGGCCATCGCCGAGGCCGCCCAGGCTGCCGAGGATGCCGCGATCCTGACCGCGGCCACCCTCACCGAGGCCGAGGCCCAGGCCCTCGCCCGCCGCCGCCTGCTGGAGCCCAGCGAACGGGCAGCCCTTGCCCGCCACCGGCTCACCGCCCGCTGGGGCCTGGGGGCCACCGCCCCATCCCTGCCCCTGCTGGAGGCCGACCGCGACGGGTTGCGGGATCGCCTGCGGCTGGGCTGGCTGCTCACCACCCCTGAGGCCCTCGCGCTGATCCCTGCCCACGATCAGGCCGCCATTGCCGCCCTCGATCCCGCCGGCCGGCCCTTCGCGCCGGATCGCCTGCGGGTGGCCCTCGCGCCCCGCGTCGCTGCCCTGCAGGCCCTGGGGGTGCCCCAGCTGCTGGAGCGCTTCTCACGGGGGGAAACGATCGCCGCCACCGATCCGGCCGTGCTGACCCTCCACGCCACCGCCACCGCCCACAGGGGCCAACTGGCCGCGACGGCAGGGATCAGCCCTGGCAAGCTGCCCACCGGCACCCTGCGGGCCCTGCTGCAGGCCTGCGGCTGGCGGCTGGAGCGGGTGGGGCGGGTCCATGCCCGAGGGGCTGACCGTGGCGCTCAGACCTACCGGGCCGCTGGTGTGGCCATGCCTGAGGGGGTGGAACCCGAGGCCCTCGCCGCCGCCTGGCTGGCCGAGCTGCAGGCCCCACCGGCTGGCGCACTTTCTACCCCTATAGAAAACCCATGTAGGGGTGAAAAGTGCGCCACTGAATCCGCGGGTCACCACCCGCCGGCACGGCTGCCCCTGTTGGCCCGTTCCGTGGTGATCGCCTGGCCGCCCCCACGGCCTGAACCCGCCTTATCCGCCGCTATCCATGGGCTGCCCCTGGGGCTGGCTTCGAGGTGACGGCCAGAATCTGCAGGATCCGGCGGTTTCGCAATCCCACCCCTGCCCCGTCGCCGGGGTTGCAAAACGCCCCGCTGGCGACATACGGCAACCCTGGGGGGATTCCCCCGCTGCCCATGCTTCGCCCCCGTGCCACCGCCGCCACCCTCGAAGCTCGAACCGCGGCTGTCGTGGCCCTGGTGATGGCCGGCGCCCGCCGGTCTGATGTCCTGGCCCATTGCGCCACCGCCTGGGGCCTGGCCCCTCGATCTGCGGATCGGCTGCTGGCCGCGGCCCGCCTGCAGATTCGATCGGACTGGGAGGTGACCCGCCCCGAGCTGCTGGCCGAGCTGCTGGCGGCCCTCTCCCAGCTGCAGCAGCAGGCCCGCGCCGCCGGTCAACTGGGAACGGCCCTGGCCTGTATCAATGCCGCCGCCCGCATCGCCGGGCTGGACTGATCGGCCCCGGGGGCTGGGCTGGGTGAGTTTCGAGACTCCATCCTTAAGGGGGTTGCAAACCCCTGCCGCTCACCCAGGGGCTGAATTTTCACCGCTCACCCAGGGGCCCTGCCGATCGGCACAAATTGTCCGCCCCAGGGAACCCTGCAGGTGCCCTGCCCTGCCCTGCACCGATGCGCGAGCCCTCCCCTGAGGCCCTGTCCCTGCTGCTGGCCGTGATCCGCTCCCCTGCCGCCTCCCGCCGCGCTATGGGGCGGCTGCGGCCTGTGGTGGTGGGCAGGCCCCACCCCCTGCATCGCCTGCCCCGTTGGCAGGTCGATGGGGTGGTGCGCGCTGCGGTTCGTGGAGATAGCTGCGAGCCTTAGGCCATGGACGAAGGAATCCGCTTATCCACAATGACCAAACCACCGCCCCCACCCGCGCCACCTTCCAATCTCCTGAAGCGCCCGGCCCTTGCAGATCCGGGTGCGGTCAAAACCGGTCTATTTGCCGGTTGCTTGCCATTGATTGGTTGCTTCGTCGCCCTTGGATTCTTGGCGGTTGTGATTGGAAGCCTGAATCGTTCTTCGAATCCCTTACCTGCTGAGACTGCCCCGCCTTCCACTAAACCTGCACTACGCCAGGAACCGACGTTGCAGACGGCATCAGAGCTTACGTTTGAACAGAAACTCTATGTTTCGGGTGCGATGGCTGGCGCGGCTTGTGAAGCTGCTAAGCGTGGTGCATCGCAAGAAGTGGCCGGAGCCGCTTATAGAATGACTCTGCTGTCCAAGGGGATTGATCCGGAGTCAACATTTAGAGACTCTCAGATAGTAGAACTAAGCAAGATTGCTTATCTGAGGGAGTGCAAGTAGCGTCTGCTGTTTTGTGCGCCATTGGCCGGCCGCATCCGTTGCCCCGCCTGGGGAGATCCGGGGTGGTGCGGTGGCACTGCCGTCACTGACGGCAGCCGCTAGGGTGCGGGCCTGGCACGGCCTGCAGCGAACGGCCGGCGCCACCGCAAGCCATGAAACCGACCCCCACCGCTGCGCCGGCTGATCCGGTGCTGCTGATCCTGCTGGCCCTCTGGCTGGCTGCCGAAGCCCTGGCCGTCCTGCTGATCGCCGCCGCTGCCCTGCTGCTCACCCTCGCCGGCTGGAGGCCCACCCCACCACCGGCCCGCCCTGTGGCTGCCCCCCAGCCGGCCCTGCTGCCCCCTGCTCCCGTGCCCCCCAGCCCTGCCCCGCTGGAGGGGCTGCGGGTGGTGGAGCTGCGCACCCTGGCCCGCCGCCGCGGCCTGCCACAGCTGGCGCGATCCGGCCGCCGGGCTGAGCTGCTGCAGGCCCTGGCCGCTGCCCCTGGCTGATGCCATCGCTGCCGTCACTGATGGCACTGACTGCCGGCACCGCTGCCCCCTGGCTGGGTTCCCGTTTGGGAACCGATCGGGTGGCGCCGTGATCCGATCGGCCTACGTTGCCGCCACTGCCGGCACTGACTGCCGTCACTGATGGCACCCATGGAAGCCCTCGAAGCACTGCCCGATCTGACCCTGAGCGAAGCGGCCGCCCGCTGGGGGGTGGGCAGCAACAACACGATCAAGGCCCGCGCCGCTGCCCTGGGGGTGGAGCTGCGCCGCGAATCCCCGACCCGCACGGTCTGGCCCGCCGAGCATGTCGCCCTGGGCGATCGGCTGGCCGATCACCTGAAGCGGCCCGGGGCCACCCTCGCCAGCTTCCCCGAGGCCCTGCCGTCAGTGCCGGCACCGACTGCCGGCAGTCGCGAGGATCCGCAGGCCGTCCCGATGCCCGGGGCCACCCCCCGCGGGCCGCGCAAGCGATCTGGTGATCTGGCACTGACTGCACCGACTGCCGGCACTGACGGCCTGGCTGCCCTGGCCCAGCTGGCCGCCGCGATGGCCCCACCGGCCCCGCCACCGGATCCGCTAGCCGTGGCCCGGGGCCTGGCTGAGGCTGCCGACCTGGGGGCCTGGCTGACCACCCCTGAGCTGGCCCGGTTGCTGGGGATGGCCCCCGGCACGGTCCGCGGCTGGAGCACCGGCCACCGCCCCCGGCCTGGCTTCGAGCTGGAGCGCCTGAAGGATGGCGCGTCCGTCTGGTGGCGGGTCAGTGATGCCACCGACTGACGGCACCGACTGCCGGCAGTGATGGGCCGCGGCTGCCGTCACTGCTGGCACTGACTGCCGGCACTGATGGCCTGACCCCTTGCCGTACTACCCACACCGGCCGTAGTCTGTTCGTACACGAACGGGGGACGGGTGGAATACATCACGTATCTGCGGCTCAGCAAGGCCGCCCGCAACGGCCGCAACTACGGCCTCGAGGCTCAGCGCCGGGACCTGGACCTGTTTCTCTCCGCCTGCTGCCCGGACGATGACGGCTGCCGGGAGATCGCCAGCTATGAGGAGATCGAATCCGGTGCCGACGATGACCGCCCCCAGTTGGCGGCCGCCATCGCCCATGCCAAGCGGACCGGGGCCTGTCTGCTGGTGGCGAAGCTGGACCGGCTGAGCCGCCGCGTCTCATTCATCGCCGGCCTGCTCGAGGATCGCCGCCTGAACTTCCGTGTGGCGAACATGCCGCACGCCGATAAGTTCCAGCTGCACATTTACGCGGCCCTGGCTGAGCAGGAACGCGAGTTCATTTCCCTGCGAACAAAAGCCGGCCTGAAGGCTGCCCGGGATCGGGGGGTGGCACTGGGCGGCCTGCGGCCCGGCACCATCACCCGCAACGATGCGGCCCGGGATCGTGCCACCGCTGGGGCTGAGCGACTGCGCCCCCTGCTGGCGGCCCTGCAGGCCCAGGGGGCGAGCTTGCGAGCGATGGGCGAGGCCCTGGCCGCGGCCGGCACCACCACCCGCAACGGTCAGCCCCTCAGCCCTTCCACCGTGAAACTGCAGCTGCAGCGCCTGGGCCTGGCCGGCTGATCTGCTGCCCCTGATCCCCTGGCCGGCACGAACTGGCACACGCTGGAGAGAAAGTGGCACAGCGTTCGGACTATCTGGGACCATCCGCGCCAATCGGTACCCTTCCAGGCCAATCGGTACCCTTCCACTCCTAAAAGTTGGTGAGGGTTGGCTATTGCCAAAACCCGCCAATGAGCCATACGGTTTCGCTGAACCCCGAACGGCTCACCGATGGCCCACCGCAACCCGCCCGCGGGATCTGCCCTGCTGCTGCGGGATCTGCGCAGCACGGCTGAGCCCATGCGGTCGTTCACCGTCAAGCTGCCGGCCCGACTGATCGAATCCCTCGATCACTGCGCCGCGGCCCACTGCGCCCCCCGTTCCACCGTGGCCCGCAACCTGTTGGCCCTGGGGCTGGAGCAGCTGGAGGCCGACACCAGCAGCTGCCGGGCCTGAACGCGCTCTTCAGCCAGCAGATTGCAGAAGCGGCCGAGTACGTCAATGGCGCAGCGGAGGAGTCCTGATGGCCAGATGCACCCCGAAGCGGATCGTTGAGGAGTCGGTCCGCTCCAGTGCTGCTCTCAACGCCGATGCCGATGGGATCCGTCTGTACGACATGGTGCGAGAGCTGAAGATCACACCGGTCCAAGCCGTCGCCCGCTACTTCTGCCATGGCAAGGGGCATTACAGGGTCCGCCGTGACTACGAGGGTCTGCTGAAGATCCTGGCCCTGCTGGGCGAGTGCGACTGGGAGTACGACCCAGCCGTGAAGGTCAACGAGGGTTGTGACATCAAGGATGTCCGTGAGCGATGGGTTCAATGGGACCGCGACAACCTCAACACTCAGACAACGGAAATCCGTTGCACCGAGGACGTGGTGGAGCGGTTCCTCAGGCCACTGCTGGGAGAGACGTTCAACGTGGCCAGCTTCATGCAGCGCCTGGTTGAGCAAGGGCCAACACCAGAAGCGGCCGAGGAGCTGGAACTGGCGGTCCTTGCTGCTGGGGCGCAACCGCTGGCAGCGCACCGCCGACCGACCACAGAAGAGCAAGGGGATAAAGGTTCGGACCGAACCTATACAGCCAGAGGTGAAACCCAGGCCTACCTCCTCCGCCGCCTAGCCCGCGATGCTCCCGAAGTGCTGGAGCGCGTGAAGGCTGGCGAGTTCCGCAGCGCCAGGGCCGCCGCGATCGAAGCCGGCATCATCCGGCCGGTGCCCACCGTCCGCCTGGTGGATGACCCGCAGAGGGTGGCCGACGCGATCCGCCGGCACCTGTCGCCCGAGCAAATCATCAAGCTGGCCGAGG
>Ga0209985_10003429_pt1 | contig 13496 bp, 13 predicted proteins | sample NOAtaG_FD_187305 | JGI IMG/M metagenome (GOLD analysis project Ga0209985, IMG submission 187305) | Freshwater lake microbial communities from Lake Erie, under a cyanobacterial bloom - NOAA_Erie_Diel6S_1000h metaG (SPAdes) (version 2) | ecosystem: Environmental > Aquatic > Freshwater > Lake ...
CCTGCGCGACTGACGCGATCTGGGCCGCACGCGTGTCGGGATCGATGCTGAGCGTCAGGGCCAATCTGAGCATGCCGCCTTTGCCGGGGTACTCAGGATCCGGGTCGCCGATGGCGGTGGCCAGGGCAGCCGGCGTCAAGCCGCTGCCACTGGCCAGGGTGGGCTGCCCAATCGGGAGCAGTTTCCAGATAGGCGGTGGCGGTGGCGGCGGTGAGCCGGCGCTCCGACTCACTCGCGTCGGTGACGCCGCCTTCTTGGCCGGCACAGCCTTCTTGGCAGGCACAGACTTCTTGGCGGGCGCTGGCTTCTGGGGAGGTGTCGCCTTCTTCACCGCCGCGACCTTCTTGGCGGGCACGGCCTTCTTGGCCGCTGCAGCCTTCTTGGCAGGCACGGCCTTCGGCGCCGCAGCCTTCTTGGCCACCGGCTTCTTGTCCGCGCCCTTCTTCACCTTGGCCTTGACGTCCTTCTTCTCACCCTTCTTGTCGTCCTTCTTCGCGTCCTTGCCGGGCTTGTTCTTCTTCGCCATGTGTCGCTCCAGTGGTGTGCACCGCTCCTCAGCAGCGCCTGGAGTCGAAATGTAACGGCTGCGCTGCCGAGGTCATCCTGATTTGTGCCTAGGCCGCCAGGCCCAGCACCGGCGGCATCGCCGGCACCTCTGCCGCGCGCAGCAGCAGCCCCTCGACGCTGCGCGTGCCCAGCTTGGCGCGAATGGAGCTGATCTGCGTGCGCACGGTGCTCAGCTTCACCGCATGGCGCTCGGCGATCTCGCTCGGGCGCTCTTCCTGCATCAGCCCGCCCAGCACGCGGCGCTCGGCCTGCGTGAGGCCGTAGCTGCCGGCCAGCAGCTCGAGCTCGAGCTCGCTGCAGGCGCGGCGGCGGCCGAGCACCACCAGCACCAGCGCGCCGCTGTCGCCCGCCAGCGGCAGCGTGCTCACATGCAGCCGGTCGGTGCCGGCCTGCAGGCGCACCAGGCTGCGGCGGCCGCGCGTGGCGGCCAGGCGCAGCGCCTGGGCCAGCTCGCCCTCGGTGGCCGCCGCGCGTTGCAGCAGGCCGCCGGCGTCGTGCAAGAGCCGGGCGCTGCGCAGCTCGGCCTGCGCGGCGCGGTTGGCCAGCTGGATGCGGCCGTCGGCGTCGCAGACGATGAGGCCGCTGCCGACCTGGTCGAACAGGGCCCTCAACATGGCGCCGGACGGCCCCTGCAACGAGGCGGCCGCGGTGGTGCGGAAATCGATCGGGTTGAACATGGGGTGATCCTCCTGGATGGCCCGCCGGCCGTGGCCAGGATGGGCCCGGCCGGCGTGGCTGCACTGTCCGGTGGATCGTCCCCAAATGTCCTGAGGCGCGCTCTGAAGAATCGCTAAAGCTGCTAAGCCGCGGCCAGCGAAAAGCCCACGCGCGTGAGCCCCTCGCCCGAGCTGGCCAGCGGCTCGCCGCGGTGCATGCGCGCGATCGCCGCCACGATGGCCAGGCCCAGGCCGTGGTGCGCGCCTTCGGCCGTGCAGCGCACGGTGTCGACGCGGAAGAAGCGGTCGAAGATGCGCGGCAGCGCCTCGGGGGCGATGGCCGGGCCGGTGTTCTCGACCTCCAGCCGCACCGGCCCGCCCGGCGCCGTCTGCACGATGCGCACCGCCAGCGGCGTGCCCGGCTTGGCGTAGCGCGTGGCGTTGCCGATCAGGTTGGACAACGCACGCTTGACCAGCGGCTCGTCCACCGCCACGGCGGCATCGCCGTCGATGCGCACCTCGAGCGCCGCGTCTTCGAGCGCCGCCTCGTGGAACTCGATCACCTGCCGCGTCAGTGCCGCCAGGCTCACCGGCTGCCCCCGGCGCGCCGCGGCGCCGCGGTCGGCCTGGGCCAGGAACAGCATGTCGTTGACCAGGGCCGACAGGCGCTGCAGCTCCTCGAGGTTGGACGACAGCGTCTCCTCGAGCTCGCTGCAGCTGCGCTCGCGCGACAGCGCCAGCTCGGTGTGGCCGATCAGCGCCGCCAGCGGCGTGCGCAGCTCGTGCGCCACGTCGGCGTTGAAGCTCTCCAGCTGCACGTAGGCGCGCTCCAGCCGGCCCATCAGCGCGTTGAACTGGTCGACCGCCGGCTGCAGCTCTTCCACCGGCTCGGCCAGCTTCAGGCGCTGGCCCAGGCGCTGGGCGTCGATGGCGCGTGTCTGCGCGGCCAGGTCCATCATCGGCGCCAGGCCGCGCTTGACGGTGCGGAACACCAGCAGCCCCACGCCCAGGCCACCGGCCAGCGCCGTGGCCAGCAGCGCCAGCGCAATGCCGGCGAGCATGCGCCGGTCTTCGCCGCAGTTCAGCACCATCGTGCCGCGGATGCGGCCGCCCGCGACGTTGGCCGGCGTCTCGATCTCGAACCGGTCGGTCAGCACGCGGTCGGAGTGGATGTCGAAGGTGGGCGTGCCGTCTCGGTAGAGCTCGCTGCCGTCGGCGCGCAGCAGCACCACGTAGGTGTCGGGCCGACGCATGGCGTAGAAGGTCATCTTGGCAACGACCTCGGCCTCGCCGAGATGCATGGTGTTGCGCACGATCTCCTTCGCGATCGAGGCCTTCACCCCCCACTGCTCGGCATGCTTGCGCTCGAACTGGCTGCTGGTGAAGGCCCACAGCAGCGCGCACAGCAGCGCCAGGCCGATGAAGGTCTGCACCGCCACCATCCAGCTCAGGCGGCGGCTGATCGAGTGGCGCACCACCGCGCACGCGGCGGGCTTGGCGGTGGCGTCGAGCACGGCGCTCACGGCGTGGCCTCCACGCCCGACACGGCCCCGGGCAGCGCCTCGCCCGAGCGCTGCTCGAGCACGTAGCCCATGCCGCGCACGTTGTGCAGCAGCTTGCCGCGGAAGGGGTCGTCGAGCTTGGCGCGCAGGCGGCGCACGGCCACCTCGACGACGTTGGTGTCGCTGTCGAAGTTCATGTCCCACACCTGCTCGGCCAGCGTGCTGCGCGACAGGATCTGCCCCTGGCGGCGCAGCAGCAGCGTCAGCAGCGCGAACTCCTTGGCCGTGAGGTGCAGCCGCTGGCCGGCGCGCACCGCCTTGCGGCTGACGAGATCGAGCTCGAGGTCGGCCAGGCTCATGACGGTGGCCGACGCCGCCGGCGCCGCGCTGCTGGCCGCACCGCGGCGCAGCTGCGCGCCCACGCGCGCCAGCAGTTCCGAAAAGGCGAAGGGCTTGACGAGGTAGTCGTCGGCGCCGGCCTCCAGGCCGCGCACCCGGTCTTCGACCCGCTCGCGCGCCGTCAGCATGAGCACCGGCGTGCGGCGCCGCTCGCGCAGCGCCTTCAGCACGCCGAAACCGTCGATGCCCGGCAGCATGATGTCCAGCACCACGAGCGCGTAGTCGCCGTCCAGTGCCAGCCGGCGGCCCTCGATGCCGTCGCGCGCCAGGTCGACGACATAGCCGTTTTCGCCCAGGGCGCGGTGCAGGTAGTCGGCGAGCTTGGGGTCGTCTTCGACGACGAGGATGCGCATGGCGGGGTGGCGGGCACGGGTGGAGCCGGCAGGTTGCGGCCCCGTGATTGTCTCGCCGCCCGGGGTGGGCGTGCATTACGGATTTGTCATCCACGTGTTCGGGTGGCGTGAATCGCGGTGTTCACAGTTCATCCCACGCCGACAGCGATCGGTGCCTCTCGAAACCAAGTCCTTCTCCTCTTTACCTTCACCGTCAACCGAACCCCACCCGGAGCCCCACCATGAACCGCATCACCCACATCTCCCTCGTCGCCGCTGCCGCCGCCCTCGTGCTGGCCACCGCCCCCGCCCAGGCCGCCCCCGCCGGCGCTGGCGAAGGCACCCCCGGCTATCCGCACGAAGTGGCTGCTGCCCACAGCACCGTGAGCCGCGCCGACGTGCGTGCCGAAGCGGCGCGCGCCCTGGCCGAAGGCCGCATCGCCAGCGGCGAGGCCGCCGTGACCGCCGCCGCCGCCTCGCCGCGCGCCATCTCCCTTGAGCGCGTGCAGGTGCGTGCCGAAGCCGCCGAGGCCGTGCGCCTGGGTCTGATCGTCAGCGGCGAAGGCAGCCTGGCCTACACCGCGCCGCAGCTGGCGCAGATCAAGGCCGCCGGCGAGCGCGCCAGCCGCATCGTCGTGGCCGGCCAGCGCTGAAAGCCGCTCAGCCGCTCAGCTGCCCGCCAGCACCAGCTGCGTGCAGCGGAACACCACCAGCGTGCGCCCGCTCTCGGCGTGCGTGACGGTGGCGTCCCAGACCTGCGTCGTGCGCCCCACATGCACGGGGCGCGCGACGCAGCGCACCGTGCCGTCGCGCGCGGTGCCCAGGTGGTTGCTCTTCAGCTCCACCGTCGTGAAGCCCCGCGCACCGGGCGGCAGGAACTGCACGCAGCCGTAGCCGCAACAGGTGTCGGCCAGGCTCACCAGCGAGCCGGCGTGCAGAAAGCCGTTCGGCGCCATCAGGTGCGGCTGCACGCGCATCTCGGCCTGCACCTCGCCGCCGTCGGCAGCCGCCTGCACGGCGGTGAACACCATGCCCAGATGGCCCGGCAGCCCGCTGCGGCCGCGCGCGTTGAGTTCGTCCAGCGAAGTGCTCGTCATTGGTGCTCCCCCGTCAGGAAGGCCTTGCCGCCACGGCGTCGGCGCGCAGCCACGTCAGCACCTCGTCCCACAAGGGCCGTGCCGAGGCGCGGAAGTAGCCCATGTGGCCGATGGAGCGCAGGCCCAGGCTCGCCGGGTGCAGGTCGACATGGCGGCATTCGGCGTTGGTGTAGGCGGCCATGAAGGCATCGCGCGAGGCCGGCGGCGCCCAGTGGTCGTCGAGTGCGTTCAGCGCGACGATCGGCGTGCGCACCGCGGCGAAGCGCTCGGCCAGCCGCTCGCCGCGCATCGCCGGGTCGTCGAAGAAGTAGCGCGGGTAGCCGCACCAGCGGCGCCACTGCCGGTACACCGGCAGCGGCAGGTCTTCGCCCATGCCGAGCAGGCTCCAGGGCAGGTAGCCCTTCCAACGTGTGAGCAGCGGGCCCATCACGCGCCACATCGCCAGCACGCGCAGCTGCTCGGCCCAGGGCATCCAGCCGTGCCAGCCGGCGCCGGTGGCGAAGGTGACGAAACGCGCCACGCGCTCGTGGTTGGGCAGCAGCCCGAAGGCGTGGCCGCCGTAGGAGTGACCCACCATGAACAGCGGCAGGCCGTCTTCGGGCACGGCGTCGACCGCGGCGGCCAGATCGAGCCGCGCCCAGTCGAGGTAGTCCATCTCGAAGCCGCGCAGCGTGTCGGGGCGCGACAGGCCGATGCCGCGGTAGTCGAGCGTCAGCACCTCGAGTCCCTGGGCAGCGGCGTGCTGCGCGAAGCGGCGGTAGAAGCGCTGCGGCACGCCCGTGGCGCCCGCCACGACCAGATGGCCCTGGCGCGGCCCGAGGGCGGCATAGCGCAGGGCTGTCAGGCCGAAGCCGTCGGCGGCGCGCAGGTGCAGCGGTTCGCCGGGGATGGCGTCGGCCTCGGGGTCGGGTCGGTCGGTCAGCAGGCTCATCGGGGGCTCCGTCGGGCGTGGTCGATCTCGCGCTGCAGCAAGGCCAACAGCGCCTGGGCGGCCTCGGCCATGGGCGCGCCGCTGCCGGCCACGCGGGCCTGCATCAAGGCGCCTTCGTAGGCCGCCACGACCAGCGCCGCCAGGCCGCCAGCCTGCGCCGGTGCGATGCCGGCCGTGGCGAGCAGGCTGGCGAGCCGGGTGCGGATGCCCTCGAAGGCCGTGGCCAGCGCGGCGCGCACCGGGCCGTCGTCGGCCGTGGTTTCCAGGGCCACGGTGGCCAGCGGGCAGCCGCGCTCGTAGCCGCTGCGCTCGAGCTGGCCCTGCGCCAGCGCCAGCCAGCCGGCCAGCGTGGGCAGCGGGTCGGCGCGCGCCACCACCAGCCGGTCGAGCGAGGCGGTGATGTGCGCCGCGGTGGCCTCGATAGCCGCGACCGCGAGGGCCTGCTTGCCGCCGGGGAAGTGGTGGTACAGCACGCCCTTGGGCGCGTCGGCCGCTGCCAGCAACTCGGCCAGGCCGACGCCGTGGTAGCCGCGCTGCTGCAAGGCGCGCGACATCGCCTGGATCAGGCGTTCGCGGGTGCCGGGTGCAGGAGCGGGAACGGGGGCCATGCCCCATTCTCTAGACCAGTCGGTCTAGATGTCAAGTGCTCGACGGACCCACGGGCTGGCGGCCGATCAGATCTCGGCCCACTCCGCGTCGTCCGCCGTCACGGCGGCGGGCGCCTTGGCCACGGGCGGCTTGGCCGCCGGCCGCTGGGGCGCTGCCGGTGCGCGGCCGGCAGCCGGTGCGGGCTTCGTCGCGGTCTCGGCGCGGACTTCGCGCCGCATCGCCACCGCATCGCGTTCGGCCACGGTCACGTCGCCCTGCTGCAGCCGGAACAGGCGCATCGAGTTGCTCACCGCCTCGACCTGCGACGACAGCCCGTTCGACGACGCCGCGAGCTCTTCCACCATCGCGGCGTTCTGCTGCGTCAGGCCGTCCATGTGCGTGACGGCCTCGTTGATCTGCGCGATGCCGTTCTGCTGCTCGGCCGCCGAGGTGCTGATGGACTCGAGCGTGTGGCTGACGCGGTCGACCGCGGTCAACGCCTCGGCCATGCGCTCCTGCGCCTCTTGCGTGCGCTTGGCGCCGCTTTCCACGCGCTCGGCGCTCTCGACGATGAGCTGGCGGATCTCCTTGGCCGCCACAGCGGTGCGCTGCGCCAGCGAGCGCACCTCGGAAGCCACCACCGCAAAGCCGCGGCCGGCGTCGCCGGCACGGGCTGCCTCGACGGCGGCGTTCAGCGCCAGGATGTTGGTCTGGAATGCCACGCCTTCGATCACGTGCACGATCTCGCCGATGCGGCGTGACGAATCGGCGATGCCCGTCATCGTCTCGGCCACCGCCTGCACGGCGCTGTGGCTGCGCTGGGCCACGCTCTTGGTCTGCGTCGCCTGCTTGGCGCCCTCGACCGCCGAAGCCGCGCTGTTCTGCACCGTGCTGTTGATTTCTTCCATCGAGGCCGCGGTCTGTTCCAGGCTGCCGGCCTGCGACTCGGTGCGGCCCGACAGGTCGTCGGCACCCGCGGCGATCTCGCGCGCCGCGTGTTCCACTTGCTCGACCTCGGTTCTTGTGTCGCGCACCACGGCACGCAAGTTCACGGCCAACTGGCGCAGGGCCTGCTGCAGCTCGCCGACAACGCCGTCGGCGCCTTCGGTGACCGGGTGCGACAGGTCGCCCGAGGCCATCCGGTAGGCGTCGCTCAGGGTCGGGCCGATGGCGCCGAGCGTCGTGCGCACCGACAGCCACGCCACCGCCGCGCCGCCCGCCAGCGCCACCGCTGCAGCGGCCGTCAGGCCGCCCAAGGCCTCGGCGGCGATGACGGCGGCCGCCAGCCCCATCTGCATCGCCATCAGCCGCCCGGAGGCGCCCAGGCGCAGCAGGCGGGCCAGGCGGCCGGCGAGGTCGGTGCGCTGCACGGCACCGCGGTGCAGCACATGCACGAGCCGGCCGCTCTCGGCCTCGGCGCGCATCGTGGCGTACAACTGCTCGGCAGCCTGCACGGCCTCGCGCGAGGGCTCGGTGCGCACCGACAGGAAACCGATGATGCGGTCGCCGTCCTTCATCGGCGTGGCGTTGGCCTGCACCCAGTAATGGTCGCCGTCCTTGCGGCGGTTCTTCACCTGGCCTGTCCAGGGCAAACCGGCCTGGATCGTGTCCCACATGTCGCGGAAGGCCTCGGACGGCATGTCGGGGTGGCGCACCAGGTTGTGGGGCTGGCCTAGCAGTTCTTCACGGTTGAAGCCGCTGACTTCGATGAAGGCGTTGTTGCAGTACGTGATGCGGCCCTTCAGGTCGGTCACGGAGATCAGCGACTGCCCCTTGGGAAAAGGGTACTCACGCTGGCTGACAGGGTGATTGATGCGCATGGAAAGGGCCTCTCTTCAGGGATGCAGCCGGCGGCGGGTGCAACAACCGGGACACTGTCATGGGTATCGGTCCGCAAGCCCACCAACTTGAGTCGGAACTGGCCGGCCAAGGCACCGCTCCCCGTGGTCTCAGCCGCGCAAGGCCTCGCTGAGGCGATACGCCGGTCCCTGGGCCACGCGCTGCGCATACGACGCGTGAGCGTCGCTGCCGGCGGGCCACAAAGCGGCGAAGCGGCGCTGCCACGCGGGGCCGTCGATGGCCAGGGCCAAGGCCTCGGCAAACACCGGCACCCCGCCCGCCCCGGCCGCCTGGGCGCCAAAGCGGCGTTCCGGGCCGCCGAAGGGCCGGGTGGCGATGCGGCTCACGAGGCCGGCGCCATCGCCCGTGAAATTGGGCATGCCGGCGGCGCCGTTGTTCAGCACCCAGCCTTCACCGCCGGCCGTCGGCAGGCGCTGGAACACCGGCAGGCAGGTGTGGCTGCAGGCGAAGGCGTCGACGCCCGCGCGCTGGAGCCACCCGCTCACCGTGGCGCGGTGGGCGGCGTCGCGCAGGTGCTCCTGCGCAAAGCCCCAGCCGGCCAGCGAGGTGGCATCGCCATGCACCAGCGCCAGCTGCCAGCCGGCCACCGAGGCGCGGGCGTGCATGGGCAGGGCCGCGAGCTCGGCGCGCTGCGCGGCCGTGGTGGCCTGGCGCAGGCGGGCGTGGATGCGGTTGGAGCGCGCCACCACCTCGTCGCCCACCCAGGCCGGGTAGGCACAGCCGCAGCCGGCATCGGCCGTGGCCTCGGCCGCCAGCTCGGTTTCGACATTGCCGCGCAGCGCCGTGTGGGCCAGCACGCGGCGCTGCACGCGCTCGAACCAGGCCGGCTCGGCGTCGAACCAATGGAAGTCGCCGTTGAAGACGACGGCGCGGCGGCCATCGTGCGCGGCCTGGCGTTCGAGCAGCTGCTCCAGCGTGTCGAGCGCGGGCTCGTTGCCGTACAGGCCACCGACGACGTAGAGCGTGTCCAGGCCGTCCAGGTGCGGCGGAGGCGGCGCGCGGAAGTCTTCGGGGTGGTAGCGGTAGTGCAGCGGGCAGCTGCGGCCGGGGGCGTCGGCCTCGTCGGGCTGGGCGTTGTCGTTGAGCGGCATGGTCAGTTCGCCGCGACGAGGTCGAGGCGTGGGTCGTACAGGCCCCGCAGCTGCTCGGCATCGAGCACGGCGCGGGGGCGGTCGAAGACGATGCGTCCGCCGGCCAGCCCCACGACGCGCTCGGCCAGCGCCGGCAGCAGCGCCGCATCGTGCACGACGCTGATCAGGGTGGCGGCCTCGGCCAGGTGCCGCAGCTCGGCCAGCACGAGCGCGGTGGAGGCGGGGTCGAGCGCGGCCGTGGGCTCGTCGGCCAGCAGCAGCGGGGCGCGCTGCAGCGCCAGGCGTGCCACCGCCACCTTCTGCCGCTCGCCGCCCGAAAGGCGCTCGGTGCGCTGCCCGGCCTGCGCCGCCAACCCCAGGCCCGCCAGCGCCTGCAGTGCCTCGGCGCGCAGCGCCGCCGGGTACAGCCGCGCCCAGCTGCGCCAGGCCGGCAGCCCGGGGCGGGCCAGCGCGCCGACGAGCACGTTGTCCAGCGCGCTCAGGCGCGGCACCAGGTGCAGGCCCTGCATCAGCACGCCCACTTCGGCGCGCCAGGCGCGCCACTGCGCGCGGCTCAGGGCCTGCGGTGCATCGACGCGCCGGCCCAGCACCTGCACGCGCCCCTGCACCTGCGCGCCGGGCAGCGCCAGCGCGGCCAGCAAGGCCAGCAGCGTGCTCTTGCCGGCGCCGTTGGCACCCACCAGCGCCACGCGCTCGCCGGCATGCACGGCGAAGTGCTCCACCGCCAGCAGCGTGCGGCCCCCGGCACGCACCACCACGTCTTCCATCAGCACCACGGGCGGCTTCACGGTGGGTGACTTCATGCGCGCTTCATCAGGCCAGGGCCGTGCGGATGCGCCGCGACAGCGCGTCGAAGGCCACCACGAGCGCGATCACCACGATGATCAGCGTCGCCAGCCGGCCCCACTGGAACAGGCTCACGGCCTCGCTGATCAGCAGGCCCAGGCCACCCGCGCCGATGAGGCCCAGGATGGTGGAGTCGCGGATGTTGAACTCCCACACATAAAGATGGTGGCTTACCGCCTGCGGCAGCACCGCCGGCCACACGGCCTGGAAGAACACCTGCAGCGGCGTGGCCCCGGTGGCGCGCACGGCCTGCACGGCGCCGCGGTCGAGCGACTCGATGCTTTCGGCGAACAGCTTGCCCAGCGTGCCCGCCGAGTGCAGCGCGATGGCCAGGATGCCGGCCGTAGGCCCGAGGCCGACGATGCCCACGAGCACGAGCCCGAACACCAGCGTGTGCACCGCACGCAGCGCGTCGAGCAGCCGGCGGGCGGCCACCGCCAGCGGCCAGGGCGCGTGCAGGTTGCGCGCCGCCAGCACCGCCAGCGGCAGTGCCAGCACGGCCGCGCCCAGCGTGCCGAGCGTGGCGATCTGGAACGTCACCCAGGTGGCGCGGCCCAGGCCGGCGAGCCAGGCGGCTTCGACCTCGCGGCGGTTCTCCACGCGCAGCAGCGTGCCGTCGTCGCTGCGGTACTCCAGCCGCTCGGGGCCGAACCACGCGTCGAGAAAGCTCGGGCGCGAGAACTCGGCCAGCGAGCGCAGCAGGTTGTCCCAGGGCTGGCGGCCGAGCGAGAGATCGCCCGCCGCCGCCAGCGTGGCCGCGCAGGCCGCCACCAGCAGCGCGTAGGCCAGCACGAGCGCGACGAAGCCGAGCCGGGCTCGATCTGGCCCGGGCAGCGTGGCGTTCAGCACGGGGCCCTCACTTCGGTGCCAGCGTGCCGGTGGCCAGGCCGGCGTCGCGGATCGGCTTGTAGAAGCGGTTGTCGCTGTCCACGAAGCCGGTGTAGCGCGCCGGCAGCAGCCCCGGCTGTGCCTTCAGCAGCGGCCCCACCTCGGCCAGTGCGGCGCGCAGCCGCTGCACGAAGCCGGCATCGGCATGCAGCGCCGCGCGCACGGCCACGGCGTCGTTGGGCAGCGGCGCCGACTGCCAGATCACGCGGCTGCGGTCGGCCCGGATGAGGCCGGATTCGATCATCGCGTTGCGGTTGCGGTTGAAGTCAGCACCGGCATCGAGCTGGCCCGCCGTCACCTGCGTCTGGATCGCCTGGTGCTTGGTGTGGATGACGCGGCCGAAGTGCTGGGCGGGGTCGATGCCCTGCTGCATGAAGAAGTGCAGCGGGATCAGGTAGCCCGAGGTCGAGCCCTTGTCGCCGAAGGCGAAGCTGCGGCCCCGGCCCTTGGGGCCGAGCAGGTCTTGCATCGACGCCAGGCCCGAGTCGGGGTGCGTGACGATGATCGCGAAGTACTCCGGCTTGCCGTCGTACAGGATCGTCGACACCACCTGAGCACCGGCGTTGTGGTTGGCCAGCACGTAGCCCCAGGGGCCCATCAGCGCGATGTCGGTTTCGCCGGCGGCCAGGCTCTTGGCCAGGCCTTCCCAGCTGTCCACGGTGCGCAGGTTCACCGGGCGGCCCAGGCGCGCGGCCAGGTGCTGGGCCAGCGGGCGGTAGGTGGCGTCGTTCTTCTCGCGGTCGGGCTGGAACATGCCGACCCCCAGGTTCAGCGGCGTGGCCTGGGCCCAGGCGGGTGTGGCCAGGGCTGCGGCGGAGCCGAGCAGGCCGGTGATGACGTGGCGACGGGTGGAGTGGGTCATGCGGGGTCTCTTCTGGGTTGGGGTTGCGTGAAGCGGCCGACAAAACGTCGGTCGATGAAGTCCTTCCAGAACCAGGCCCAGCGGCCGGCCATGCCGAAAGGGCCGCGGGCAGCGATGGCGCGGCCGTCGGCCGTGGCCAGCAGCGCGAGGAAGTGGCGCTGCGGCTCGTAGGGCTGCAAGGCGCCGCCAGTGAGCGCGGCGCGCAGATTGGCCAGCAGCACCGGGCCCTGGCGGACGGCGAACACGCCGGCCTTGGGCAGCGCCGCGCCGGGGCTCCAGTGCGCGCCGTCGCCGACCGCGAACACGCGGGGGTGCGACAGCGAGCGCAACTGCGCATCGATGCAGATGAAGCCGTCGTCGCTGGCCGCCAGGCCGCCGCGGCGCACGGCGTCGCGTTGCCAATCGTGGGCCTGTGCGCCAGTGGCCCACAGCACCAGGCCGGCACCGGCCAGCGTGGTGGCGTCGCCCGGCGTGCCCAGTTTCAGTGCGATGCCGCTGCGCGCCAGCGCGCGCTCGGCGGCGCGGCGGGCGGGCGCAGCCAGGCCGGGGAGCAGCTCGGCGCCGCGGCTGAAGAGGGCGCCGCTGACCTTGCGATCGGGCCGCAGCCGGCGCAGTTGCGCCACCACTGCCAGCACCGATTCGAAGCCGGCCGCGCCACCGCCCACCGCGGCCACGTGTAGCGCTGCGGTGCTGTCGGCGCTGCGCCAGTCGTGCAGCAGCTGCTCCCAGGCTGGCCGCAGGGCCGACAAGGGCCGCAACGTGAGCACGCGCGTGTCGGGCAGAGCCGGCGGCCGCAAGGTGGAGCCGACGTTCAGCGACAGCAGCGTGTAGTCGAGCCGCTCGCCGCTGCCGAGCACGAGGCGCTGCGCGTCGGCGTCGAGCGAGTGCAGCTCGTCGGCGACCCAGCGCGCACCGGCGGCGCGGGCCAGCGCGACGAAGTCGATGACGATCTCGTCGAAGCGGTAGGCACCGCCGAGCCAGCCCGGCACCATGCCCGAGTACGGCGCCAGGGCCTGGGGCGACACCACCACCAGCTCCACGCCGGGCATGGGCGCGCGGGACCAGGCCTGCAGCACCTGGGCGTGGGCGTGGCCGGCGCCGACGAGCACGAGGCGCTTCATGCGGGGCGTGCCTCGGGCCACGTGGGCGGCAGGTGCGCCAGGTCGGCGGGCTCGTCGATGTCGGGCAGTGCGGGGAGCAAGGTCACGCGCAGGCCGAGTTCGGCGGCGCGCTCGAGGGTGCGGACCAGGACGGTGGCGGTGCTCCATTCGATGGACTCGAAGAGGCGCGTTGGGGCGGCATTGGAGGTGCTCGGGGGCTTCGACAGGCCTGTCCTGAGCTCAGTCGAAGGGCTCAGCCCGAACGGATCCACCCCCGTTCGCCCTGAGCCTGTCGAAGGGCCTGCACCCGCTGCACAGCGCTGCTGAAGCCGCGCCAACCCCACCAGCGCATAACCGCCATCCAGCGCCGGCACGAACACCGCATCGTGCGCCGCCAACGCCTGCGCCGCCGCCCGCAGCACCCCCGCATCGAGCGAAGGCGCGTCCGTGCCGATCAGCAGCACCTGCGCATGCCCCGCCAGGCGCCGGCTCAGCGCCCGCTGCATGCGCGCGCCCAGGTCCCCCTCGCCTTGCACCGACAGCACCGCGCCGTGCCGCGCCGCGGCCGCCTGCAAGAGCGGGTGCGTCGCATCGGGCGTCACGCACAGTTCAATCGCACCAAGGCCCGCCTCGGCCGCCTGCTGCATCGCATGGTCGAGCAGCCGCGCCGCCAGCGCGGCCGCGCCCTCGGCCCCCAGCGCCGGGATCAACCGGGTCTTCGCCCGCCCCGCCACCGGCGCCTTGGCGAAGACGATCAAGGCTGTGCCCGCAAGCGTG
>Ga0209985_10003431_pt1 | contig 13487 bp, 11 predicted proteins | sample NOAtaG_FD_187305 | JGI IMG/M metagenome (GOLD analysis project Ga0209985, IMG submission 187305) | Freshwater lake microbial communities from Lake Erie, under a cyanobacterial bloom - NOAA_Erie_Diel6S_1000h metaG (SPAdes) (version 2) | ecosystem: Environmental > Aquatic > Freshwater > Lake ...
GACCAGGGGCACGCCCTGGTAGCGGTGCACGCGGCCGCGAAGCCGGCCGATCGGCTCGTTGCTGCGCAGCAGGGCCTGCACGGCGAAGCGGCCCATCGCCAGGATCAGCCGCGGCTGCACGAGCTCGATCTGCCGCAGCAGGAAGGGCTCGCACTGCGCGAGTTCGTCGGCCTGCGGGTTGCGGTTCCCCGGCGGCCTGCACTTCAGCGTGTTGGCGATGTAGGCGCGGCGCGCCGGGTCGCCGTCGGCCTCGCGCGTGAGGGCCAGTGCGCGCAGCATCGCGTCGAGCAGCTGGCCGGCAGCGCCCACGAAGGGCTCGCCCTGCGCGTCCTCCTGTGCCCCGGGGGCCTCGCCGACGATCATCCAGTGGGCACGCAGGTGACCGACGCCGAACACGGTCTGCGTGCGGCTCTCGCACAGCCCGCAGGCGCGGCAGTCGGCCACCGCCGCGCGCAGTTCGTCCCAGCCCAGGCGCGACAGTGCGCCGCTGCCGGCGGGGGCCGACGACACGATGGCCGTGCTGGAGAGCGGGGCAGGGGGCGTCGATGGCGCCGGGGGCGCAGACTGCGTCGTGGGCGTCGTGGGCGCCGTGGCCGCAGATGCGGCCACGGACCTTGCACCCGTCGCCGCAACCCTCGCGGCACCGGATGCGGCTGCACCTGCCCCGGCGGAAGCCGTGCCGGGTGCGCCTACCGGCGCTGCGCCGGGTGCGCCCACCGGCGCCGCGCCGGGTCCGCCGCGCCAGTCCACCCGCAGCCCGATCGCGCGCAGCATCGCGCGCTGGCGCTCAGTCCAGGTCATCGCCCGTCCCGCGTCGCGCGCCCGGCAGCGCCAGCGTCATCAGGATCGCGTCCTCGCGCCCGCCGGGGGCGGGGTAGTAGCGGCGCCGGCGGCCGGCTTCCCGGTAGCCGCGGCGCCGGTACAGCGACTGCGCGCGCAGGTTGCTCTGCCGCACCTCGAGCCACACGCCCTCCAGGTCGTGCGCGCTTGCAGCGGCCTCCAGCGCGCCGAGCAGCCGCGAGCCGCGGCCGCGGCCCTGCTGCGACGGTGCGACCGTGACATTGAGCAGGTGCAGCTCGTCGACGCCCGGTTGCGCGATGGTGTAGCCGAGCGCCTCGCCGTCGGCCTCCAGCAGCGTGCACCAGTAGCCTGCGGCCAGGGAGTCGACGAAGTTGCCGCGGCTCCAGGGGAAGGCGTAGGCCTGCGCCTCGATGGCCGCCACGGCGTCGAGGTCCGACAGCGTCATCGGGCGCAGCCGCAGCTGCGGCTCGGGCAGCGCGCTCATGGTGGGGTTGCAGCGCCCGTGGGGGCCGAGGCGCCCGGCGCGTCCACGGCGCCCATGGCGGTGGCGGCGCGAGCGGCCGCGCGCTCGTCGGTGGTGAGCGCGACCTTGTCGCGCAGGTACAGCGGCAGCGCCTGGGCCGGGTCGACCGCGTCGCCAGCCGTCCAGCCGGCCTCGGCTAGGCGCAGCAGTGCGGCGGCGCGGTCGTGCTCGGGGCCGGCGTCGCGGGCGCCGGGCGGGCACGCCAGCCGCGCGCCGAACGCGGCCGTCGCGTTGCCGGCGCGCAGCGTCGCCGGCTGCGTGCCCCAGGCCGCCTGCAGCGCCGCCAGGGTGTACAGCGCCGGCGCATCCAGCACCACCCAGCGCGGGGGCTGCCAGGCATAGCGCGCGGCGTAGACCTCGTCCATGCGCGCGTCCATCGCAACCGCCACCACCTCGCCGGCGCCCAGGCCGCAGGCCGCGCGCGCGTCCTCGGCCACGAGCAGCAGGCTGTCCAGCGCCAGCAGCGGGCGCCCGAGCCCGAATCCGAGCCCCTGGGCCACGGCGCAGCTCGTGCGCAGCCCGGTGAAGGCGCCCGGGCCGCGACCGAAGGCGATGGAATCCAGATCGGCGTAGGCAAGGCCCGCCGCCTCGAGCTGCGACTCCAGCAGCGGCAACAGCCCGGACGAGGCCGCCGGCCCGCCCGGCGCGGCGGCGCCGCTGCGGCCGCGCGGGCCGAGGGCGGCCGCCACCATCGTCTCGGTGGAGGTGTCGAAGGCGAGCAGGCGCACCATGACTGCGTTCGTGTGCAGCCGGCGTCGGCGGCCGTGCCGGGGCGCCGGACGGTCGCGCCGCGAGGCCATGCGGGACGGACCCGCCGTCGCCTGCGCCTCGAGCCGGCGTGCCGGGCAGTGTAGCCGTGCGATCATCGCGCCCCGATGCGCCGGCTGCCCGTTCCGTTCGCAGCCCCGACCGCGGCGCTGCATGCCGCGAGCGCCGCGGCCGGGCGTGCCGCGCGCGCGAGTCCTGCGTCGCGCTTGCCGGGGGCAACCGGGTTGCTCCGGGCGCTGGCTGCGCTGGCCGCGCCGACCGCGTGCGCGGTCCTGGTCGCGCTGCCGCGGCCGGCCGCTGGCGCCGCGTTGCCGGCCGACGTGCGCGCCGCGCTCGAGCGTGCGGGCGTGCCGCAGTCGGCCGTTGCGGTGGCGGTGCTCGACGCCGCCAGCGGGCGGCCGCTGTACGCGCTCAACGCCGAGCAGCCGATGAACCCGGCCTCGCTGCAGAAGCTGCTGACCACCGGCGCCGCGCTCGAGCGGCTTGGACCGGCCTTCACCTGGAGCACGCCGGTGTGGCTGGCCGGCCCGGTGCGCGACGGCGTGCTCGACGGCTCGCTGCACATCCGCGGCAGCGGCGACCCGCGGCTCGTGCTCGAGCGGCTGTGGCTGCTGCTGCGCCGCGTGCAGCAGCTCGGCGTGCGCGAGATCCGCGGCGGCATCGTGCTCGACGGCAGCGCCTTCGCCGTGCCCGAGACGCCGCCCGGCGACTTCGACGGCGAGGCGCTGCGTCCCTACAACGCGCGGCCCGGCGCGCTGCTGCTCAACTACCGCTCGGTGCTGTACGGCTTCGTGCCCGACCCGGCGGCCGGCGTCGCGCGCGTCGTCGTGGAGCCGCCGCTGGCGCGCTCGCCGGTGGACCGCACGGTGCCGCTGGCGCCCGCGGGCACCGCCTGCGGCGACTGGCGCGGCGCGCTGCAGCCGGGCTTCGCGGCCGAAGGCAGCGGCGCCGGCGCGGGCACGCGCACCCGCTTCGCCGGCACGTATGCAGCGGCCTGCGGCGAGAACACCTGGCCGGTGGCCGACGCGCACCCGGCCAGCTACGACGCGCGGCTGCTCGAGGGGCTGTGGCGCGAGATGGGCGGCACGCTCACCGGCCGCGTGCGCGAGGGCCGCGCGCCGGATGCGCCGCCGAGCTTCGAGCACCGTTCGCCGCCGCTGGCCGAGGTGGTGCGCGACATCAACAAGTTCAGCAACAACGTGATGGCCGAGCAGCTGTTCCTGACGCTGGCCGCGCAGGCGCGCCCCGGCGTGCCGGCCACGCCCGAGGCCGCGCGCGAGCAGCTGCGGCGCTGGCTCGGCGAGCGGCTGGGCGCGGAGCCCGGGCCCGAGGTCGTGGTGCACAACGGCTCGGGCCTGTCGCGCGACAACCGGCTGAGCGCGCGGCTGCTGGCGCAGCTGCTGGCGGCGATGTTCGCGGGCCCGGTGATGCCCGAGCTTGCCGCGTCGCTGCCGGTGAGCGGCAGCGACGGCACGCTGCGCCGCATGCGCGCCGGCAGCGGCCGCGCGCACCTGAAGACCGGGTCCTTGCGCGACGTGGCCGGCGTCGCCGGCTACGTGCTGCCGCAGCAGGGCCCTTCCGCCGGCCGCCGCCTGGTGCTGGTCGCGCTGATCAACCACTCCAACGCCAACGCCGCGCGGCCGGCGATCGAGGCCCTGGTGCAGGCCACGGTCGCGGGCACGCTCGCCACGGCCGAACGACCGGCCCGCGCCGGCAACCCCCCATGACGCTGCAGGAATTCCTCGGCTACGCCGCTGCCACGCTGACCACGGGTTCGTTCCTGCCGCAGGCGGTGCACACGCTGCGCACGCGCGACGTGAGCGGCATCTCGCTGGCGATGTACGCCGCCTTCACGGCCGGCGTGGCGCTGTGGCTGGCCTACGGCATCGCGCTCGGCCAGTGGCCCATCATCATCGCCAACGCGGTGACGCTGGCGCTGGCGGCGACGATCCTCGTCACCAAGATCGGCGTCGAGCGCTCGCGCCGCTGAGTCCGGCGGGCCGGCGCGCCGCGCGGCCGCCGCGCCGACGGCCCTCAGGCCGCTGCGCGGTGTCCGAGCCGCTGCGACAGCGCGCCGGCCGCGCGCCGCAGCGCCGCGGCCACCGGGCCGTCGCCGCGGGCGTCGAAGCTCGCGCTCGGCCCGATCGCCGTCAGCGACAGCGCCAGCGTGCCGCGGCCGTCGAAGACGGGCAGCGCGACCGCGCTGATGCCGGGCAGCGACAGGTCCTGCGCGCGCGCCATGCCCTCGCTGCGCACCCGGGCGAGCGCGGCGCCGAGCGCGGCGTCGAGGCGGGCCGGGCCGGTGCCGCCGGCCGCCTCGGCCTTCAGCACCGCATGCACCTGCGCGCGCGGCAGGTGGGCCGCGAACAGCAGCCCGGAGGCCGTGCCGCGCAGGCTCATCACGGTGCCCAGCCGCATCGAGACATAGACCGCGCCCGGCGGCCGCGCCAGCCGCACGATCGTCGCGCCGCGGCTGCCCCACACGGCGATGCCCACCGTGTGGCCCGTGGCCGCGGCCAGGCCCTCGAGTTCGGCGTCGGCCAGCGCCACCGGGTCGAGCTGCTGCAGGCTGATCAGGCCCAGCTGCACGGCCAGCGGGCCGAGGCCGTAGCGGCCGCTGGCCGCGTCCTGCTCGATCAGTCCGAGCTTGCCGAAGCTGACGAGGTAGGGGTGGGCCTTGGCGGGCGTCATGCCGGCCTCGGCGGCCAGGTCCTTCAGCGCCAGCGCGCGCCCGTGGTGGGCCAGCGCCCGCAGCAGCGCGCCGCCGACCTCGATGCTCTGGATGCCGCGCTGCGCGCTTGCCCGGGCCATGGCGTTAGTTTGACTAAAACGAATCGATTCGACAATAGCGAATCCGTGCCCTATCATGGAGGTTGCTCCGGGCAACGCCCGCCCCGTCCCCGCAGGAGAACCGCCCGATGTCCAAGGCCTTCGCCAGCCAGGCCGACCTGGCCGAGAAGCAGGTCAGCTTCACCAAGCTGTCCGAGCACGCCTACGCCTACACCGCCGAGGGCGACCCCAACACTGGCGTCGTGATCGGCGACGACGCGGTGATGGTCATCGACACCCAGGCCACGCCGGTGATGGCGCAGGACGTGATCCGCCGCATCCGCGAGGTCACCGACAAGCCGATCAAGTACGTCGTGCTGAGCCACTACCACGCGGTGCGCGTGCTCGGTGCCAGCGCCTACGCGCCCGAGCACGTGATCGCCAGCGAGGACACGCTGGGCCTGATCCGCGAGCGCGGCGAGCAGGACAAGGCGAGCGAGATCGGCCGCTTCCCACGCCTGTTCCGCAACGTCGAGAGCGTGCCGCCGGGGCTGACCTGGCCGACGATCACGTTCAGCGGCCGCATGACGATCCGGCTCGGCAAGCTCGAGGTGCAGCTGCTGCAGCTCGGCCGCGGCCACACCAAGGGCGACACCGTGGTCTGGCTGCCGGCCGAGCGCATCCTGTTCAGCGGCGACCTGGTCGAGTACGACGCCACGCCCTACGCCGGCGACGCCTACTTCACCGACTGGCCCGCCACGCTGGACAACCTGGCCGCGCTGAAGCCGGCCAAGCTGGTGCCCGGCCGCGGCCCGGCGCTGCAGACCGAGCAGCAGGTGGCCGCGGGCCTGGCCGGCACGCGCGACTTCATCCGCGACGTGTTCGCCAGCGTGAAGGCGGGCGCCGCCGCCGGCAAGGACCTGAGGACGGTCTACGCCGAGACCGTGGCGGCCGTGCGGCCCAGGTACGGCCACTGGGTCATCTTCGACCACTGCATGCCCTTCGACGTCACGCGCGCCTACGACGAGGCCACCTCGCACCGCGACCCGCGCATCTGGACCGCCGAGCGCGACGTCGAGATGTGGAAGGCGCTGGAGGGCTGAGCCCGGGGCACGGGCCGGGCCGCGAGTCGCCAGCGAGCCGCCCGGGAGCCGCAAGCGAGCCGCAAGCGCCCCTCGATCGCCGGCCCGCGACCGCGCGGGCCCACCGGAGGCCACCGATGCTGTCCACCTACACCTACCCCAAGTACGCCTACCGGCGCCCGCCCGAGATCGGCGCGGCGCCGTTGCGGCGCGTGCCGCTGGTCGTCGTCGGTGCCGGCCCGGTCGGCCTGGCCGCGGCCATCGACGGGGCGCAGCGCGGGGTGCCGGTGCTGCTGCTTGACGAGGACGACACCGTCAGCGTCGGTTCGCGCGGCCTGTGCTACGCCAAGCGCGCGCTCGAGGTCCTCGACCGCCTGGGCGTCGGCGACCGCGTCGTCGCCAAGGGCGTGACCTGGAACGTCGGCCGCACCTTCCACCACGAGCGCGAGGTGTTCCGCTTCGACCTGCTGCCCGAGAGCGGTCACCGCCGGCCGGGCATGGTCAACCTGCAGCAGTACTGGCTCGAGCAGTTCCTGGTCGAGCGCGCCGCCGTACTGCCCGGCGTCGAGCTGCGCTGGAAGAACCGCGTCGTCGGCGTGCGGCCGGGCCAGGGCGAGGCCGGCGCGACCGAGATCGACGTCGAGACCCCCGACGGCCGCTACACGCTGCAGGCCGACTGGCTGGTGGTGGCCGACGGCGCGCGCAGCCCGATCCGGCGCATGCTCGGCCTGGACATCGAGGGCAAGGTGTTCCAGGACCGCTTCCTGATCGCCGACGTGGTGATGAAGGGCGAGCTGTTCCCGGTCGACCGCACCGAGCGATGGTTCTGGTTCGACCCGCCGTTCCATGGCGGCCCGGGCGTGCCTGCCAGCCAAGGCACGCAGGCCGGCACCAGCGTGCTGCTGCACCGCGAGGCCGACGACGTCTGGCGCATCGACTTCCAGCTCGGCTGGAACCCCGACCCCCGGGACGCCGAGGCCGAGAAGCAGCCCGAGCGCGTGATCCCGCGCATCCGCGCGCTGTTCGACCAGCAGGGCTACGGCCACGTCGACTTCGAGCTCGAGTGGGTCAGCGTCTACACCTTCCAGTGCCGGCGCATGAAGGCCTTCCGCCACGGCCGGGTGCTGTTCACCGGCGACGCCGCGCACCAGGTCAGCCCGTTCGGCGCCCGCGGCGCCAACAGCGGGCTGCAGGACAGCGACAACCTGATGTGGAAGCTCGCGCTGGTGATGCAGGGCGCGGCGCCGGAGCGGCTGCTCGACAGCTACGCGCGCGAGCGCGAGCAGGCGGCCGACGAGAACATCCTCAACTCGACGCGCGCCACCGACTTCATCACGCCCAAGAGCCGCGTCTCGCGCAACTTCCGGCGCGCGGTGCTGACGCTGGCCGCGGAGCACCCGTTCGCGCGCGGCCTCGTCAATTCGGGGCGGCTGTCGGTGCCCACCAGCTACGTCGACTCGCCGCTGTCCACGCCCGACCGCACCCGGGCCGGCGACGAGTTCGCCGGCTGGACCGCGCCCGGCGCCCCGGCCGAGGACGCGCCGTGGCCGGCCGACGACGGCGGCGGCTGGCTGCTCGAGCGCCTGCACCGCCTCGGCGAGGGCGGCAGCGGCTTCGTGCTGATGCTGTTCCGCGACCTGCCGACCGAGGCCGAGCGCGAGGTGATCGACGAGCTGGCCGGCGCGACAGTGCCGGTGCGCACGCTGCTGGTCGACCCGGGCGGCCTCGCGGCACGCCGCTACGACGCCAGCCCCGGCACCGCCTACCTGATGCGCCCCGACCAGCACGTCGCCGCGCGCTGGCGTCGCCTGGAGTCGGGTGCCGCCCGGGCCGCGCTGGCCCGGGCGACCGGCCAGTCCTGAGCGGCTGCCCGCGAGCGCGCCCCGCCTCGACCCCTCCCCGCCGTCGATCTCCCTTCCGACCGTCCGACCCCCCCGCAGCCCAGGTCACCGCCATGTCCGAGCTCAACACCCAGCCCAACCTCGGCCTGCCCGGCGTGCGCTACCGTCACGCCTACGCGCCCGGCGACGAGTTCTACGAGATGCTGATCGAGGCCCACCGCGGCCTCGGCGACGAGGCGAGCGAACTGATGAACGCGCGCCTCGTGCTGCTGCTGGCCAACCACGTGGGCGACCTCGGCGTGCTGCGCCAGGCGATCGCGGCGGCGCGCGCCGGCATCTCCATGGAGCCGCAGGATGGCTGAGGTGCGCAGCGAGGCCGGCCTGCTCACCGGGTTCGGCAACCAGTTCCAGAGCGAGGCCGTGACCGGCGCGCTGCCGGTGGGCCGCAACAGCCCGCAGCGCGCGCCGCTCGGCCTGTACGCCGAGCTGCTGTCGGGCAGCGCCTTCACCGCGCCGCGCCACGACAACCGGCGCACCTGGATGTACCGGCGCCGGCCGAGCGTCGTCACCGGCCCGTTCGAGGCCTATGCGCAGCCGCACTGGAAGACCGGCGCGGCCGACGGCGAGCCGATGCCGCCCGACCCGCTGCGCTGGCACCCGGCGCCGGTGCCGCAGGAGCCGGTCGACTTCATCGACGGCGTGCGCACCGTCGTCGTCAACGGCGACGCCGACCTGCAGACCGGCATGGCCGCGCACCTGGTGCTGTGCAACCGCTCGATGGACCGCGCGTGCGTCGACGCCGACGGCGAGCTGCTGCTCGTGCCGCAGCAGGGCCCGATCGTGCTCGTCACCGAGCTCGGCGTGCTCGAGGTCGAGCCGGGCGAGATCGCGCTCGTGCCGCGCGGCATGGCGTTCAAGGTCGGCGTCGCCGGGCCGACGCGCATCTACGTGGCCGAGAACTACGGCGCCCCGTTCCGCCTGCCCGAGCTCGGGCCGATCGGCAGCAACGGCCTGGCCAACCCGCGCGACTTCATCGCCCCGCAGGCCGCCTTCGAACAGCCGGCGGGCCCCACGGAGGTGGTGCGCAAGTTCGGCGGCCGGCTGTGGCGCGCCACGCACCCGGCCACGCCGTTCGACGTCGTGGGCTGGCATGGCAACCTGGTGCCTTGCAAGTACGACACGCGCCGCTTCATGGCCATCGGCACCGTCAGCTTCGACCACCCGGACCCGAGCATCTTCACCGTGCTCACCAGCCCGAGCGACACGCCGGGCACGGCCAACTGCGACTTCGTCGTCTTCCCGCCGCGCTGGATGGTGGCCGAGGACACCTTCCGGCCGCCCTGGTACCACCGCAACGTGATGAGCGAGTTCATGGGCCTGGTCTACGGCCAGTACGACGCCAAGCCCGAGGGCTTCCGCCCCGGCGGCATGAGCCTGCACGACTGCATGGTGCCGCACGGGCCCGACACCGAGGCCTTCGACAAGGCCAGCGCGGTCGAGCTGAAGCCGCACAAGCTCGAGGCCACGCTCGCCTTCATGTTCGAGAGCCGCTGGCGCTTCAAGCCCACGGCCTGGGCGCTGGCCGAGGCGCCGCTCGACCGCGCCTACGCCGGCTGCTGGGCCGGCCTGCGCGACGGCTTCGTGCCTTCGGACCGCCCCTGACACGCCGCCCCTGACGCCCCGCCCCCAACCGAGGACCGCCCCGTGCCCATCGATGCCACCCACGACCCGGCGCTGAAGAGCTGGGTGCCCGGAGCCAACGACGCCGGCTGCGACTTCCCGATCCAGAACCTGCCGTACGCGCGGCTGCGCCCGCGCGGCGGCGACGAGCCCTGGCGGATCGGCGTCGCGATCGGTGCTCAGGTGCTCGACCTCGCCGCGGCCGCCGGCCAGGTACCCTGGCCCGACGACGTCGAGCCGCTGCTGCAGCCGCTGGCCGTGGGCGACCTCGCCGGCTTCATGGCGCTCGGCCGGCCGGCCTGGAAGGCCATGCGGGCGGCGCTGTCGGCCGCGCTGGCCGAGGGCAGCGAGCAGGCGCCGTTCCTCGAGCCGTGCCTGCTGCCGCGCTCCGCGGTCGAGTACGCACTGCCGTGCCGCATCGGCGACTACACCGACTTCTACGCCGGCATCCACCACGCGCGCACGGTGGGCTCGCTGCTGCGGCCCGACGCGCCGCTGCTGCCCAACTACCGCTGGGTGCCGATCGGCTATCACGGTCGGGCCTCTTCGGTGGTGCTCGACGGCAGCGGCATCCGGCGGCCCTGCGGCCAGTCGCGCGCCGGCGATGCGGCCGAGCCGACGTTCGGCCCGAGCCGCCGCCTCGACCACGAGCTCGAGCTCGGCCTGTGGATCGGCGCGGCCAACGAGCTCGGCCGCCCGGTGCCCATCGAGCATGCCGAGGACGCGCTGTTCGGCGTTACGCCGCTCAACGACTGGTCGGCGCGCGACATCCAGACCTGGGAGTACCAGCCGCTGGGCCCCTTCCTGTCCAAGAGCTTCGCCACCAGCATCTCGCCGTGGATCGTCACGATGGAGGCGCTGGAGCCGTTCCGGCGGCCCTTCGTGCGCGCTGCCGACGAGCCGCAGCCGCTGCCCTACCTCGACAGCGAATCCAACCGCGCGCGCGGCTCGATCGACATCCGCCTCGAGGTCCGGCTGCAGACGCCGCGCATGCGCGCCGCCGGCATCGCGCCGGTGCGCATCTCGCACAGCAGCGCGCTCGACATGTACTGGACCCCGGCCCAACTGGTCGCCCACCACACCAGCAACGGCTGCAACCTCCAGCGCGGCGACCTGCTGGGCACGGGAACGCTGTCCGGGCCCGGGCGCGACCAGGGCGGCTGCCTGCTGGAACTCACCCGCGGCGGGCGCGAGCCGCTGGCGCTGCCCGGCGGCGAGACCCGCACCTTCCTCGAGGACGACGACCTCGTGGTGTTGTCGGCCTGGTGCGAGGGGCCGGGCGCGGCGCGCATCGCGTTGGGCAGCGTCGAGGGCCGGGTGCTGCCGGCGCACGCCGGCCGCTGAGCGGGCCTGCCCGGCCCCGGCCGCGGGATCCCGCTCCCGCCCGCGGCGGCCCCGGTCGGCCCCGGGTCCCATCCCCCCCCCGCCGCAATTGGGGGCGATGGGGACAAATCCGCGGAAAGGTCCGGCTCCACCCGGCAATTCGCACGCCCGGCCGGACGCGGGCCCGGAACAATCCGGCGCACTATGGGAGCCACGCAGCAGCCCTCGGTGCAGCCGTCGCAGCTCGATCCGGACCAGCGCGCGGAACTCGTCGAGCACGTGCTCGACTGGCAGCACAGGCACCCGCTGGCGGCGCGCCTGCTTCCGCACGAGGTCGACTCGATCGGCCTGGTGGCCGTGCCCTTCGTCGTACCTGCCGAGTCCTCGGTCGCCGAGGGCGGCAGAGCCGACACGCCGGCGACCGCCCGCCGTAGCTGGCGCCGCGCCTTCGACGAGCGCCTGGTGGACGGCTTGTCCCCGGCCCGGCTGGCCCGCTGGGCGCTGCGGCACGGCAGCGCCAGCCGTCCGCCCGGTGGCGCGCTGCGGGTGCGCGAGGTCGTCATCGACGCCGGCCGTGCCGGCGGCGACCTGACCGGCACCACCACCGTCGTGCTGTGGCTGCAGACGGCGCGCCTGAAGACCGGAAACAGGGTGCGGCGTCTGCTGGTCGCGCCCGACGGCCGAGCCGTGCTCGGCAGCCGCGTCTGGGCGCCGGGCCGCAGCGCCGCGGCCGCCGCGATGCTGACCGCAACGCTTGGCGCGGCAGCCCTGGTGCCCCGGGTCCTGCCCGACGGCTCCGAGGATGTTGCGCGGGCGCCATTGCCTGGCGTGGTGGCGGGCAAGGTGCAGCCAGCGCCGCGCCCGGCTTCCGCGGCCGCGCCCGCTGCCTTGGCGGTGGCCGCTGCCAACCCTGCGCCCGCCGTCGCGCCCGAACCCGTTGGCACGTCCGTCCCCGCGACTGCCGTCGCGGCCCAAGCGGCGGAAGCGCCGGCCGCGAGCGTGTCCGCCGAGACAGCCGCCCGGTCGGCGGTTGCATCGACGACCGCGCCGCCGACCGCGCCGCCGCCGCCGGCCGCTGCCACGGCCACCGGTCCGGCGACTCTGATGGCGACGGTTGCCGCGACCTCGGCAGCGGTCCCCGCCGCGCCGCCGGCGGCGGTCGCTCCCGGGCCCGTCGCCCTGGCCCGCGAGGCGCCGCCGCGCCCGGCCGTCGCTGCGGTGCCGGCGCCCGATCCGGCCCGCGCCGCGGCGCGCCCGGCCTCCGCGGCGCCGTCGATCCGTCCGCACCTGGCCGACGCGGCCGTGGCCGGCGGCAAGCCTGGCGCACGCATCGTGCCGGTGCTCGACGAGGGCTCCCGCGCCGCAGCCCGCGCCGCCGGCGCCGAGGCGCGACGCGCACTGGCCGAGCGGCGCGCCAAGGACCCCGATGCCGTCGCTGCTGCCGGGCCCGGCAGCGCCCAGGGCACCACGCCCGGACCTGCACCGTCGGCGGCAGCGCCGGCCGCCGACGCCGCGACGGCCGGCCTCGCCGCGCCGCCGACCGCGGCCGACACCGTCTGGGCCCTGTCCACCCGCGTCACGCGCACCCGGTTCGAGTCCGAGCAGGTGCTCGTGGCCATGCGCGACGTCGCCCAGCGGCTCGGGCCGCCCGACGCCGCGCTGCGCTTCGAGGTGCTGCCCTCCGGGGCCGACTTCCGCGGCGTCAGCTGGCCGTTCCCCGACCGCCGCAGCGCCGAGCGGGTGCGCTCGCACCTGCAGGCGCGTGGCGTGGCGGTCGAACTGGTGGCCTTCTAGCTGATGGCCGTCTAGCAGCGCGCGCGGGACAGGGCCTCCCCGCCCGCATGTTCCCGCGCCTCGCGGCGCCGCCCCCCGGGGCAGCGCGCAGGTCCGGCGCCCCGCGGCGCCGACCACCGCCCGGCGAGGGTCGCGCGCGCCGCGTAGACTGCGGCGGACCGATCCACGCCGAGCCTGCCGATGCCTCCCCTGCACAGCCGCTACTGGGCCGACCACACCACCGAGTCGATCGCCGCGATGGACCGCGACCGCCTGATCGCGGTGCTGCCGGTGGCCGCGACGGAGCAGCACGGGCCGCACCTGCCGCTGTCGACCGACACCGCGATCGTCGACGGCGTCGTGCGCGCCACGGTGCCCAAGCTGCAGCGAGGGCCCGACGCCGCGCTGCCGGTGCTGTTCCTGCCCACCGCGGCGGTGGGCAAGAGCAACGAGCACTCGCGCTACCCGGGCACGCTGACGCTGTCGATCACGACGCTGATCGCGTACTGGATGGACCTCGGCGCCAGCGTCGCCCGCAGCGGGGTGAAGAAGCTCGTCTTCTTCAACAGCCACGGCGGGCAGATGAACGCGATGGACATCGTCGCCCGCGACCTGCGCGAGAAGCACGGCATCCTTGTCATCGCGAGCAACTGGTACGCGCTCGGGCTGCCGCCTGGCATGTTCGACGAGCACGAGCTGCGCCACGGCATCCATGGCGGCGACGTCGAGACCTCGCTGATGATGGCGCTCGCGCCGCAGGACGTGCGTGCCGAGCGCCGCGAGAACTTCCGCTCCCTGACCGAGACGCTCGAGCGCGACAACGCCTACCTCAGCATCTCGCCGCGCGGCAAGGTCGGCTGGCAGACGCAGGACCTGAACCCGCGCGGTGCCTGCGGCGACGCCACCCGCGCCACCGCCGACAAGGGC
>Ga0209985_10003432_pt1 | contig 13483 bp, 15 predicted proteins | sample NOAtaG_FD_187305 | JGI IMG/M metagenome (GOLD analysis project Ga0209985, IMG submission 187305) | Freshwater lake microbial communities from Lake Erie, under a cyanobacterial bloom - NOAA_Erie_Diel6S_1000h metaG (SPAdes) (version 2) | ecosystem: Environmental > Aquatic > Freshwater > Lake ...
CTCCAACTGATGCTGCGCATAAAACGCCATATCGACCTGGTAGCCTTCTTCCACAGTTCCTTCATGCGGTTCAGTACCATTGATGATGCGCAAGAGGGTCGATTTCCCGATGCCGTTTGCTCCGATAAAGGCAATCTTATCGCCCCGCAGCATCTGGGCGTCGCCGCCGTTGAAGATGCGGTTTTGCCCGTACGACTTGCGGATATTCTTCAGCTCCATCAAAACCTTGCCGGGCGTGCGCTTGCATTTGAAATCGAGTTTAAGTACAACGCCATCTTCCATTACCTGATCAACCCGCTCCAGTTTTTCCAGCTGTTTCACCCTGCTTTGTACGGCCGAGGCTTTGGAAGCTTTGTAGCGGAAACGGTCGATGAATTTTTTCTGCTCTTTGATGTATTGCTGTTGGTTTTCGAAGCGGCGCTGTTGCATTTCATCGCGCTCTTGCTTCTGCTCCAGGTATTCGAAATAGTTGCCGGTATAATGGTACAGCTGTCGGTTCGTTATTTCCACGATGCGCGTCACCACGCGATCCATGAAGAAGCGGTCGTGTGAAACAATGACAAAGGTTCCGGGGTAGTCGCTCAGGTACTCTTCCAACCATTCGATACTGGGCATATCGAGGTGGTTCGTCGGTTCGTCGAGCAGCAGCAGGTCGGGTTGTTGCAGGAGCAGTTTTGCCAGCATCACGCGCATGCGCCAACCACCGCTGAACTGTTTAAGAGGTAGGCGCAATTGCCAGGTCTGGAAGCCCAGGCCTTCCAGGATTTTCTCTGCCGCATTATCGAGTTCATAACCGCCCAGGTTGCCGAATTCTTCTTGCTTTTCAGCGAGCGAATTCAGCGTGCGGTCGCTGTGGTCGGTTTCAATCTGAATGAGCAGTTCATTGATTTCTTTCTCCAGCTGCACCAATCTTCCCAAGCCCTGACGTGCAACATCAATTATCGGCTCGTCGCTTTCATAGGAGAGCAAATCCTGGTTCAGGAAGCCGATATTCATGCCTCCTGTTTTGTTCATGATGCCTTCCCTGAGATCGTATTCCCCTGAAATCAGCCGCAACAGGGTCGATTTCCCGGTTCCGTTCTTGCCTACCAGCCCGATTTTTTCTCCGGGCTTGATATGCCAGGACGCGTTTTTGTACAGGTATCTACCGGCAAATTCAAAGCTGAAATCGTTCAGGGCTAACACGCCGCAAAGTTCAGGCTTGGCGCAGGAAAAGCCAAAGAGACGCGAAGAATTGGCGCAGCGTATTTACTTGCGCCTTTTCAGGCTTTGGCTCACTTCACCAAAGTGAACTGGCTGGAAGGGCTGATGCATTGCGACATCGGGCTGTCTTCGCGCATGCACAGGCGGCCGCCATTGAGAATCCAGACTTCGGTTTGTTTGCAGCTGTACTTGCGCCAGCCGGTTACAATGCGCCTGCGTCCAACGCCGCGGGTTGCACGCCTGAATTGGTGGTGAAGGATCAGCGAATCGCCTTCCAACGACCATTTGCCGGAATACTGGTCGCCCGTGCCGCTTTCGCCGTTCACAAACCGATACCGGTAGGTTCCATTGCTTTTGACCTGCAATTCAGCACCCATTAAACCGAAGTTGCCGTGATACGTACCTGCGACGGCTGATTGCGCCCTGACCTGACCTATTTGAATCAGACTAAAGAAGAAGATGGGCAAGCGCCAGCGCCTTTTTGGGGCGTTGGACTGAAACAGCCGCATTGCCAGTTTTCGGATATCGAACATGCGAGTCTATTACGTGTGGACACGATGGAGGGATTCGCGTCAAGGCAAAATTAAGGTGCCATTTAACGTAATTTTACGTTGGTATACTATGTTTGCCACACGGGCCTGATTTTGTCCATTTTTGTGGAATCGGCCCGGATTGGCGATTTAGAGCCAAAGTGTGCCGAGCAGGCCCCAAAAAAGCGCAAGCTTCAGATAACGCGACAAGCGCCCGGCTTGTGTAGGGCTGTTTGTTCGGCAAATAACGATGGATATCCACAGCAATCCGGCAGCGGCGATTGCATAATGCATCCTGAAAAGCAGGCTTTCGAAAACGAAAAGTACAGGGGCCATGGCAAGCAATGCGGCTGGGAACAAGACCAGCGCGGCCAGCCGATAGGTTTGCAAATGCCCGAAGCGAACGGCAAAGGTCAGGATTCCGGCTGCGCGATCACCGGCAAGGTCTTCCACATCCTTAACCAGTTCACGGGATAGGTTGACGAAAAAAGCCAGGGCGCTGAGCTCAGCAAAGGGGATAAGCGTCGTGTCGTACAAACCGTGCCGGGTGCTGAACACGGCTGCCGCAGTAAGCAAGGCAATGAGCAGGTTGCCGGCGATGGGAATGCCTTTCAGTTCGCGCGTGTAGTAGAACAGCAGGAGGGAAACAGCCGCACAAAAAAGAAAGAAGCCAAGGTCGGTAAACCAAGCCGAGAACAAGGAGATCGCAAGCAAGACGCAGTAAAACAGGAGGGCATTCTTCTGCGGAATTACCTTGGGCACGAGTTGCTTTCCGGGTTTGTTCACCGCGTCGGTGGCAGTATCGTAAATGTCGTTGATTACGTTGCCGGCGGCAGCTGTTGCCAGGATGGCCAAAGCCACCCAGATGCATTCCGGCAGGCGCAACATTTCCGCGTTCCAGCCGCTGCCTTTTCCAAGCAGCAAAAGTTGCATGAGCAGCAAGATGCCGAGGTTCACCGGCCGCATGAGTTGCAGGTATGCGCCGGGCCGGGCCATCAGCGGGCTTTGGGGAACTTCATGCGGTAGCTCACGTTCACCCTGCCGGCGCTGATATTGTTCAGACGGTTCTTGATGAGGCTGCGCTTCAGGGGAGAGATGCGGTCGGTGAACAAGACGCCTTCAATATGGTCGTATTCGTGCTGGATGATCCGTGCTGCCATGCCGCTGAATTCCTGTTCGTGGGTCTGGAAGCCTTCATCCTGCCAACGCAACAGTAAGGTGCCGTGCCGGCTTACGTTTTCGCGCACATTCGGTATGCTGAGACATCCTTCTTCCAGATCCCATTTTTCGCCGTATTCGCGGATCATCACCGGATTGATAAAAGTCTGCCGGAAGCCCGCCGGTTCGATGTCTTCCACTTCGCTGCCGTCTACCACGAAAAGGCGTATGGCATGGCCAATCTGGGGTGCTGCCAATCCGATGCCGTTGCTGCCGGCCATGGTTTCATACATGTCGGCAATGAGCTGTTCCAGCCCGGGGTGTTCGGGTGTGATTTCAACAGCCTTCTGTCTCAGTACCGGGCTGCCGTATGCGTAAATGGGAAGTATCATCCGTGTTGTTGCAGATAGATCTGCAAAAGTAAGACAGCGCTTACGGTATCTGTAAGTCCCTTCTCCCTGCGTCGGCTTTTCTTTACTCCGGATTCAATGAGGGAGCGCCGAGCCTCCCGACTTGAAAAGCGTTCATCCACCCAATGCAAGGGCGTGTCTGGCCATTTTTCCTGGAGCCAGCGTCCAAATTCGCGCACCGGCTCGGTGGCGTGCGTGTCGCTGCCGTCGGTGCGGGTGGGCATGCCCAAAACGAAATCGCTTACCTGCTCGCGTTGTACATAGGCTTCAATCCACGTTTTGAGAACCGCTGTTTCAACCGCTCCCAAAGGCGTGGCTACAATCCGCAATGGATCGCTGGCCGCAACGCCCGTGCGTTTCATGCCGTAATCGAATGCCAATGCTCTGCCCATCTTACAAAGGTAGCCCGGGTAGGGTCAAACAAAAACGGCCGCTTAATCCGAATATCAGTATTGCTTTTTTTACCACTTGATGAGCCCTGCCATTCACAAAAACATCTCGTTTTTTATAGTGGATTTAGGGAACTTTGTGACACATTCCGGTTTACTAAAGCGATGTAGGAAACAGGTATATGCACAGGTAGGTGATAATATGCAACGGAAAGATTTTCTCAAACACCTGGCAATCTTGCCATTAGCAGGCGCAACGATGAAACTGAACGATTTGGGTAAAGTAGCCGATGGCTTCAATCCCACTCCCAAGATGCCCGTGCTGTTCATGGGCCATGGAAGCCCGATGAATGCCATCGAGGAAAATGAGTTTGTGCTGGGTTTCCGCACCCTGGGGCAGCAATTGCCAAGGCCCAACGCGATTCTCTGCATCAGCGCGCACTGGGAGACCCAGGGCACTTTTGTCACGGCCATGGCCCAGCCGCGCACCATTCACGACTTTGGCGGATTTCCCCCCGAACTCTTCGCCGTGCAATACCCGGCCCCGGGCAGTCCGGCCCTGGCTGCCGAAACCAAGGCGTTGGTGAAGAAGACGGAAATCGGGCTCGACGACAAATGGGGGCTCGACCACGGTGCCTGGAGTGTGATCAAACACCTGTATCCTAACGCGGATATACCGGTGATTCAAATGAGTCTGGACTATTCCCAGCCGCCGCAATACCATTATGGACTGGCACGTGAACTGAAGGCCTTGCGCGAAAAGGGCATCCTGATCGTAGGCAGCGGCAACATGGTACACAACCTGGGTATGGTTGACTGGCGCCGGCTGAACGAATCATTCGCCTTTGACTGGGCCTTGGAAGCCAATACCCGGATGAAGGATCTCATCACGCGCGGCGATCACCTTTCGCTGATGAACTACAGTGCCCTTGGCCGCCCTTTCCAGATGGCCATTCCATCGGCTGAACATTTCCTGCCGTTGATCTACACCCTCGGCCTTCAGGATCCGGGTGAATTAGTAACCTTCTTCAACGACAAGCCCGTGGCCGGTGCCTTGACCATGACCAGCGTGAAGATTGGCTGAGGCTGGGCGTTGGTTCTGTTTATTCCTTAGCCGTTAATCCGTCTTTACGTCAATGGATTGTATGGGGCCGTGGTCCAAGGCAACTTTCAAATCCGATCCAAACTAAATGCACTGTAAACAACACTAATTCATGTTTCTGTATTCCAGTGGCGTTTTACCGGTCTTTTTCTTGAAGAGCTTGTTGAAGTATTGTGGGTATTCGAACCCTAAGCCGTAGGCGATTTCTTTGATGTTCTTTTCGGAGTTTAAAAGCAAACTCTTGGCTTCTTCAATTAGATGATAATGTATCTGTTCCTGTGCGTTTTTACCGGTTTCCTTTTTGAGCAGATCTCCCAGATAACTGGGCGACAAATGGAGATGGTCAGCTAAATATTTTACAGAGGGCAGGCCTTGTTCGTTTAAGTCGTTATTGGCGAAGTATTGAATCAATAACTTTTCTACTTTTACAACGATGCTCTTATTCGTATGGCTTCTGGTAATCATTTGCCTGCCGTAAAATCGCTGGCAATAGCTTAAGAGTAATTCAATGGTAGATACAATTATTTGTTGGCTGTAGACGTCGATATTTTCCTTGATTTCAGTATATATTTTTTGGATAGCCTCGAGCAGAATGGTTTTTTCTTTTTCTGAAACGTGAAGCGCCTCTGAAACTTCATAATGAAAGAAGCTATAATCTTGCATCTTTTTATATAAAGAAGTTGAACGAATCAAGTCTGGGTGAAAAAACAGTCCCCATCCCATTTTGTCTTCTCTTTCTTCTACCTCATTGTCTATTTCTATTAATTGATTCGGCGCTATGAAAATCAAGTTCCCATCCTGAAAGTCTATTGTTTTTCTTCCGTATTTGATGTGGTTTTTGCAGTAGTTCTTAAAAAGGATTGAATAGAAATCAGTAGTAATTCTGGATTGTTGCTCTACCTGCTCCGAAACCTTGCTAAAATCCAGAACAGTCACCAGAGGATGGGAACTGTTTCCCAAATCAAATAATTTATGCAGATCTGTTATCGTGGACAGGTGGATTAATTTGCTCATAGAATGCTGGCTGCTAGCTTTAAGTATTCAAAGTAAGCATTTCCACGCCTTTCTGCGAAAAAATCCAGGCAGAGAACAATACTGGCTTGTGTGAATAAGCCAAGACCCAAACCTTGCCAAAATCCACTTTTCATGGATGAATACATCAAACAAATACCCACCATGATGAGGAGTATTTCAGCATACCTGAAAATGACAAAATTGCGCATAACCTTTTCCATGCGTGGCATTTCAACAGCCTTAATGTTATGCGGTTCCTGGAGCGTGTAATTTTCAACTCGTTCTATGTCTTTGGGACTTCGGTTGATTATAGCGTAGCCAACAATCAATTCCAATAGGGCTACTATGGCAATGGGAATAGCCACTCCTTTCCAAAAAGGAGTTTTCAAGGTAAAAAAGAAATAGAATGCGACAAGTAAAGCAACTATACCCAAAGATATAAAAACATAGCTTTCGGCTTTTTCTCCATTAAAATATTTTGCGATCGGGGTCATATTCAGATTTTGAAAAATCGTTTATTCATATTTAAAATGAAACTGTATCCTAGCGTTTTTTGCAAAAGGTTGTAAATTTTCGCGTCTTTCCCGGCCAAGTATCTCAGTTTGCTTTTCCCGTCGGTTGCCGCTTCATAAATTGTATTGGCTGCAACGCTCACAGGAGATGCATTCTTCGTCATCTTAGGCAGTGTATTGGTGATTTTATTGACAATGTCTTGGTATTCCTTCAGTTTTGTATCATTGTTGAAATCAAAAGATCGTCCGGCAAAATCAGTGGCAATGGCGCCGGGTTCAACAATCTTTACTTTGCCTCCGAATTGTTCTACTTCATATCTTAAGGATTCCGAAATACCCTCAACTGCGAATTTAGTTCCGTGGTATAATGAGCCCAAGGGGAATGTCATTTTTCCACCCATAGAAGAAATATTGATGATAATGCCCTTTCTGTTTTCACGGAAATGTGGCAGGATCGCACGGGTTACATCTAACAGTCCAATAACGTTGGTATTAAACTGGCGTATGATTTTTTCTCTGGGGAAAGATTCCAGCGGGCCATATGCGCCATAGCCTGCATTATTCACGACTACGTCAACGCCTCCAAAGTGGTATAATCCCTTTTCCACAGCATTGGCTATCGAATCTAAGTTTAAGACGTCTAGTTTGATAACCAAGGTGTTTGAGAGCTTGTTTATTTCTTTTTCGTTTTCGGGATTCCGCATCGTAGCGATGACGTTCCAGCCTTTTGATTGGAATAGTTTTGCGGTTTCTTTGCCAATGCCACTGCTGGCACCGGTAATCATGATGGTTTTTCTCATTGTACTTGAAATCGTATTGCAAAAATTTATATTTAGTTAACGAGATGGATTAGCCAAATTCGGGTTATCGGTATCCTTTTTATGGGTTTTAGAAATGGGTATCTTGCGCGCAGGTTTCTAAGCAAAATGCCAAAACAATCTCCCGCCAGGCACAGGCCGCGTTTTGAACACCACAGCGACCCGGTGGCGCCTATGCGTCGCTTCCTTCTGCGCCAGGGCAGGTATGCCATTTTCGCCTTTTTACTCGTCGCCGTTTCAGTAGGAGCCGGAACCATAGGTTATCGCATCATTGCAGCTGTTTCCTGGATCGATGCGTTTTACATGGCATCCATGATTCTTACCGGTATGGGGCCTGTGGTGGAAATGGAAAGTACCGGGGCAAAGCTCTTTTCTTCATTTTATGCCTTGTACAGCGGCGTTGCTTTTCTGAGCATCACAGCGGTATTCTTCGCGCCCATGGTCCACCGCCTCATGCATATCCTGCATGTGAATCCGGAAAAGGAGAACGGAGCCCGATAATCCTTCCACGCCATCCGCCCGGCTGCGGCTACCGCCGTGCATGGCAGGAATCATGCCTTTTCCTGAGCGCAGCTGCCGGATGTGCCCTGGCAGCTGTGTTACCTTCGCTGCAGGAACCAATGGGTTGTTTGCCCTGTGAAACCCGTTAACCATGAAGAAACCAGAACCGACCATCGACAACTACCTGGATGCACACTACATCCACCGGAGCAATTGGCTCAGGGCAGCAGTGCTCGGAGCCAACGACGGGATTATCTCCATATCCAGCCTGGCCATCGGTGTTGCTACGGCGAGTGTGAGCCGGGAGCCTGTGATGCTCGCTACTGTTGCAGGACTGGTTGCCGGCGCCTTGTCGATGGCGGCAGGTGAGTACGTATCCGTAAGTTCCCAGACCGATATCGAAAAAGCCGATATCGAGCGTGAAAAAGTTGAGCTGGCTTCTATGCCGGAAGCGGAAATGCAGATACTGGCGCAGATATACGAACGCCGCGGACTGCAAAAGGAAACAGCCCTGCAGGTAGCCAAAGAGCTCACCGCCGCCGATGCGCTGGGCGCCCATATCCGCGACGAACTTGGGATCAACGAAATCAGCCAGGCCAATCCGATTCAGGCAGCCTTTGCATCCGGAGCTGCATTTACTGCCGGAGGAATACTGCCTTTGCTGGTTGCGTTGTTCGCACCCCTTCAATGGATGGAGTATGCGCTCTATGGGTTTACAATTCTCTCTCTGATTATCCTAGGTGCAGTATCAGCCAAAACCGGAGGTTCAAATATCCTAATGGCCGTCTTGCGCATTGTTGTCTGGGGAACCATTGCCATGGGTTTGTCTGCCCTGGTAGGCTATCTCTTCGGTGTGAGCGTTTGATGACGCCGGTGCCTGGAAACACAAGTTCCCGACGATGACCCGCCGGTATACATGAAAATCATCAACGCCTATTCCGTACCCATCTTCCTGTTGTTTCTCGCCGGTGTATTCTTCGCACCGGGCCTCGCTGTCTTGTTGTTCGGTTTGTTGTGTGCTTTGCTTGCAATGGAAATGCGCAGCACCTTGCGCAGCTTGCGCAAATCGGGTGCAGAGGCCATCGCGAAAATTGAACGCTTCGAACGCGATTCCGACGGCGATCCAATCCCGGTCATGTCGTTTGAAACCGCAGATGGAACCCGGGTGGAAGGCCGCCCATTTTACCATTTCAGCAGCTCCTTCGTTTTTCAGTCCGGAAGTAGAGCCGAGGTGGGGAAGGAGCAAGTTGTTCTTTACGTTCCGGATAACCCTACGGCGTTTGTCAAACAAAAGGATGCAGGGCAGGCCCGTGTTGTGTACCGGATGCTGCTGGTTTTGATGATGCTCGTCGCCGCTGCCGGGATTGCCGATCTGATGGGGTGTATGGATATTGAAACGTCGAAGCCTGTTTTCTGAGGCCAAGCGGTGTATCAACCGCGGGGGAAGAGCGCTTTCCACAGCATCCTGAAATCACGCACCGGATCGTATTGCAGTGCGTAATTCTCGTACAAGCGCCTTTCCCAGTCGGGTTGCGCTTCCAGACCGGTATATCCGGAGCTGAGCGGCTGAACAGGCTTGCGCAGCGGTGGCAATCCCTTGGTTTCGGCAGGATAACCAATCCAGGTGCGGCTGCCGGCAATCACAGCCGGAATCTGCTGCAGCATCCTGCGGCCCGCATGGGTAAAGAGAATAAAGGGCGACAGGGGCAGGAGGGCCAGCGCAAAGAGGATATCGAAGGTGCGTTTCTTGCGCCTTACCTGCGGCATTCCCAAAGCGTAACGGTCCTGGTCGCCGGTCCATTCCCCACGGCCATCTTTCGAATCTGAACCGATGACAAAGGACGCACCCGGCGGAACGGTTTTGAAGCGCAAGCCTTTGCCTTTCAGCTGTTGCATCAGTGCCAGCGCCTTTCGGACAGGCAATTCGTTCAGGTTGAATACCAGCGTATCCGCCTCATGTACGAGCGCACAGGTGAGCAATTCGTCCGGATTGTCGGCGCGCTGGGGACTAATCTCACCGGCGATATGGGCTCCGGAAGGGAACTGTCGTATGCGCCTCGCTTCGTCGGCACCCGCTACCAGCAACCACCGCCTTCCGGTGTTCTCTTCCTGGTTGAATTTGCCGCCACTCAGCGCTTGAACAGCCACCCGCCAGCCGATAAAAGCTACCCACGACCAAATGCAGCCAAGCCCGAGGATGGCCCGGCTGAATTGCAGGGTTTTGGGCAGAAAGGCATAGGCGGAAAAGAGGATCAGCGATCCGGCTACCGCACCGCGGCTGAGGTTCTTCCAGCGCAAGGGCCGGTCGTAGCCGCCGCTCAGCCAGGTGAAGAAGAGGATAACGGTGATATAGGCCGGCAAATGCCACAGGAAGTATTCCGGGGGATAGTAAGCCCGCACGAACTTGTTGTTCAGTTCCCAATAGCGGGTAATGGCAAAGAAGCCGGCATAGAGTACGGCAAAGTCGGTGAGTGGTTGCCAGATGCGCGCGAAATAGCGACTGAGCAGGGCGCCGAATGCCCGCACCTGGATGGCCAGGGTGATGAGCAGGGCAAAGAGGCCCGCACTTCGGCTGGCGTAATGCTTGCGCGCAAACAAGATCATCGCCTCGTAGAACACTTTCACATAGCGGGCACTTTGTTTTTTCGTGCTTTCTCCTTTGTAATGGATGATGCGCGTGCCGGCAAAATAGACATTCATATACCCGGCCTGCTGGATGCGGTAGCTGAGATCGATGTCTTCTCCGTACATGAAGAAGCGTTCGTCGAGCCAACCCGCTTTGTCGAGGGCGCTGCGCCTGATGAACATGTAGGCGCCGGAAAGCACATCAACCGCATGGTTGGTTTCAGGATGCAGGTAATGCAGATGATAACGGCCGAACAGCTTGCTTTTCTTAAAAATAGAGGCCAGTCCGGTCATCTTGAAGAAAGCCACTGCCGGTGTGGGCAGGCCGCGCTTGGATTCGGGAAGGAAATTGCCGGTCCCGTCGATCATGTGTACGCCGAGCGCACCGCATTCCGGATGGATTTCCATGAAGTTGAGCGGGGCACTGAGGCTGTCTTCCTGCAATACCGTATCCGGGTTGAGCAAGAGCACGAATTCACCGTTCGCTGCAGCAATGCCCTGGTTGTTGGCTTTGGAGAAGCCTGTGTTTTCGCGGTTGGCGATCAGTTTCACCTGGGGGAACTGCCGCTGCAACATGGCCAGGCTGTCGTCTTCGCTGTTGTTGTCAACTACAATCACTTCCGTATCCAGGCCGCGTGCGGCGCGTTCCACGCTTAAAAGGCACTGCTCGAGGAAGTAGCGCACATTGTAATTGACGATGATGATGCTGATGCGGGCCAAGGTCAGATATGGTATTCGGTTCGGTGGATGATGCTGCGCCCGAGGGTGATTTCGTCGGTGTATTCGAGTTCGGCGCCAATACTCACACCGCGCGAAATGGCCGTGATGCGCACTCCGCTCTCGCGCAGTTTCCGGCCCAGGTAAAACATGGTCGTATCGCCTTCTGAAGTCGGGTTGAGGGCCATCAGCACTTCGCGCACTTCGCCGTTTGCAACGCGGGGAAGGAGGGATTGGATATTCAGGTCGTCGGGCCCCACGCCGTCGATGGGTGAAATGAGCCCGCCGAGTATGTGGTAAATGCCCTTGAACTGGCCGGTGCTTTCAATCGCCAACTGATCGCTGAAGTCTTCCACCACACACAAAAGGCTGCGGTCGCGGTTGGGGTCGGCGCAAACGCGGCAAACCTCCTGCTCGCTCACATTGCCGCATTCCACGCAGGTGCGCAGGTCGGTTTTCAAGCGAATCAGGCTTTCACCGAGGCGGCGTACTTCGGCTTCCGGACGGCGCAGCAGAAAGACTACCATCCGCAAGGCCGTGCGTCTTCCCACACCGGGAAAACCCGCCAGGGCCTCGATGGCCTGATCAATGATGCGCGTTTCGGAATTCAATCGGGCGAAATTAATCCCCTTTCCGGGCCTGTTCGTCATTTTCCTTCTGCACTGCCTTTTATCTCTCTCTCCAGACGGTTATACTTGTAGTGTATGGAAAATACTTTCGCAATCGTACTGGTTGTTCTTGTCGTGCTGGTGATCCTTCGCGCTGTGAAGGTGGTGCCTCAGCAGAACGCTTTTGTGGTGGAACGCCTCGGGAAGTTTCACCAGGTACTCGAACCAGGTATCAATTTTATTATTCCCTTTTTTGACAAGGTAGCCTACAAGCACTCGCTGAAGGAGGTGGCGCTCGACATTCCGGAACAAGTCTGCATCACCAAAGACAACGTACAGGTGGGAGTAGACGGGGTGATTTTTATTCAGGTGGTTGATGCACAAAAGGCTTCTTACGGCATCAGCATGTACAAGTTTGCCGTGATACAGCTCGCGCAGACCACCATGCGTTCCGAGATCGGCAAGATCGACCTGGACAAGACCTTCGAAGAGCGGATGAACATCAACAAGCAGGTAGTGGCTTCAATCGACGAAGCTTCGATAGGCTGGGGTGTGAAAATCCTCCGTTACGAAATCAAGAATATTACCCCGCCCAAGAGCGTATTGGTGGCGATGGAAAAGCAGATGCAGGCCGAGCGTGAAAAGCGCGCCGTGATTTTGCAGTCTGAAGGTGAAAAGCAAAGCGCCATCAACATGGCAGAAGGTCAGAAGCAGAAGGTCGTATTGGAATCGGAAGCCTTGCGCCAGCGTCAGATCAACGAAGCAGAAGGTGAATCAGAAGCCATCAAGGCGGTAGCGCAGGCTACGGCTGAAGGCATTACCCTGGTTGCACAAGCTATCCAGACCCACGGAGGAATGGAAGCCGTGCAATTACGCGTGGCTGAAAACCTGGTTGAACAGTTCGGGAAATTGGCCAAAACCAATAATACCCTCATTCTTCCGGCGAACTTCAGCGATATGGGCAGCATGGTAGCCGCTGCGATGACGGTAATCAAATCTCAGAACGCACCCAATAATCCTCCCGCCAAATCATGAGTGAACCAACCGTTTGGGGTATCGCCGGCCTGATCATGATCATTGCCGACGTGGTGCTCGGAACCTTTTTTATGCTGTTCCTCGGCGGCGGAGCATTGCTCACAGCTATTCTGGTTATGGCCGGTGTACAGGAGCCGGTAATGCAATGGCTGGCTTTCGCCGGATTCTCCGCCTTTGGTGTGATCCTTTTTCGCAAGAAACTTGTGGCCGCTTTCGGTCCGCGTAAAAACGAGCGCTATGTGGAGCATATCGGGCAGAAAGTCCGGGTAGTGGATGCCATTCCGGCCAACGGACAAGGGCGTGTGCTCTACCGCGGCAGCGAGTGGCCGGCACGCACGGCAGATGGTTCAGCCCTTGAAGCCGATGCGGCCGCTGAAATCACGGCGACAGACGGCATCTTGCTTACTGTATCACCTGTGGCCGGATGAGGTTCGGCCTCTTCGTGCTGGCGCTCGGTGCAGCCGGTGTTTTACAGGCCAAACCCAAACCGGCAAACTTCCCACAAAACTGGGTTGGGAGCTGGCAAGGGCAAGTCTGGGTGCGCGATATCGCCACAGGCCGGCAACTCTATCTGCTGCCCATGAAGCTTGCGGTTTCGCCCTTGCGCGGCGACAGCGTGTACAGTTTCGTCATGCAATACGATACATCGGCACCGCGCAATTATCAGCTGGTGCTGCAAGACCGTGCCACCAACCGCTGGATCACCGATGAACAGAATTCGATCTTCCTGAAAGGGTACTTCTTCGACGGGCATTACGTCGATCTGTTCCAGGTGAACCAGAGCCTCTTGCGCACCGATTTCGAGCTCCGGAACGGGCAATTGATCGTGCGGATGGAAACCTGGCGCGAAGACCGCAAGGA